>Ga0209333_1001135_pt1 | contig 13515 bp, 9 predicted proteins | sample BlaSpr_A8_OM2_O3_FD_187982 | JGI IMG/M metagenome (GOLD analysis project Ga0209333, IMG submission 187982) | Forest soil microbial communities from Thunder Bay, Ontario, Canada - Black Spruce, Ontario site 2_A8_OM2_O3 (SPAdes) (version 2) | ecosystem: Environmental > Terrestrial > Soil > Boreal... | reverse complement strand
AACGGTATCCCTGCGTAGAATTGGATCCCGATTTCCTTCACCAAGAAACTGCTCATGAACCTTTCGTCAGAGAGCGGATCCGGGACAATCAGCACGTCGGGTTGCAAGATTGCATAAGTGCAGAACGAGCCATCTCGCGGAATCTCATCCAACTCAAGGCCGACTTTCGCCTTAAACCATACCCGTTGCTCATCGATGAAAGTGATGACGGCGACTGGAGCATCGCAGATAACAGCAGCCAGACGAGCAATATCGTCGAACACCTGCTCACGGGGTGTTTCCAGAATTCGAAAGTTACGAACACTTTCGAGACGGGGCCTTTCGTTTTGTGGCAAAGGCAACGGCACTAACGCCTCACAACAAATCGTGCGGAGCGGCCCTCCCAGGGCCGCCCCAATCGTCCGGTTGCGGACTCTAGCGGCGCACTCCGCGACTGCAACCTGGCCCCTTCGTGAAGCTTGACCATGGTCGTCACCAAGAAGCACCGTACGACGATAGTCATTCGACGGCCCCCGGGCTTCCACCATTGACGAAAGCCTGGCCGTCAAACAGTGAAGGAATGCGGCCTTGGGGTCCGAACGTCGGATCTCCCGCCACTAACCCATGGCCGCATCGGTGAACTGCTAGGATAATTGTTAGCATTTTCAATGACTGTTCACTTTTATACACTTGGAGTAATAAACCTACATGAGACTGTTCTTAGTTCGTGATACGGGCGATGCTGTCTGACGCCGACCCAACCAACCGTGTCGGATAAAGTCCTGCCGGCCGAGGACGTGGATGCTGTTCGCGCAATGTGGATGCTAGTCGCGCAATAATGAATGCGATACTGTTACGCGAGGCCACCCGTGTGAAAGAAGGTCGCGACTACACTAAAGGAGAGCTTTGACGTGCTCATCGCTGACCTCCGCATATCGTGCCGGTCATGTTTACTTTGGTTACCGCGATCCGCCGCTCCAACCGGAGCCTTCACTCTGTTGGTGACAGCTGCCCCGACCTGCAAAGCTCCATGGCCGTTATATCTTGGGAAGTGGCGAAATCATCGTGAAAACAGTGGCCACTCGGAAAATCCGACCTGGTCAACGAGAGCGCGAGGTAGAGGTTGGTCCGCCCTGCAACGGCCGACATTTCGAAATTGCTCTCTCATTCGAATCTCCGCCTTCCGGAAGAAGTCGTCGTATGTTCCGACATAGTGACTGGACCGTTATGACCCATGATAATTACCTTCGTGGCTAGCAGTAAGGCACATGGCTGGGAGAATCGATCTTCATCCACAGGCTGGTTATGTGACATCTAACCTTGCTGCCCTCGCGAAATAATCGGCTTATGGTTCGAGGCGGGGGCGGTGTAGAGAAAACCCGCGACAGAGGGCGTAAGATGATAGAAAACTTTGTGGGGAAGGTGTCGTGCTTTGTGCGTTGTGTCCTAACCAAGGGCTGTGAAATGTGGTCCGATCCGAAGAGTTAAGACATGGGGTGCGAGAGAGTATGGCGGAGCAAGGTCTTGCGTTTGATGCTGTTCATTCCCCAGTTGTTACAGCCAGCCAGTATCTCAATTTGCTTGATCTGGTACAACTTACACTCAGCCAGCGCACGATAGAGGGTCTCCCCAGGCTGGCACTCGGCCTGCATCATGCCTTGAATTTTGACGTTATAACATTGGGTCTTTACGACTCAAGTGCGGAAAACATCCGCATGAACGTTTGCAAGGCGGGGGAGACGGAGATGAGATGCGAATGTCTTCCCACGGACGCTTGTACGAGTGGGCGGGTATGGAAGAATCAACGATCGGTACTGATCCAGGATTTAGACACCGAACCCAAGTTGCCCTTTTTCCTGCGGTCGCTTCGTCGACTCGGTGTCCGTACTTACCATATCTTTCCCTTGACCACAAGTCGTCACAAGCTGGGAGCCATAGGGTTTGGCAGTTTGCATGTGATTCCCAAGACGAATGCGACGCTTGAGTTCATGCGCCGTGCGGCTTCAATAATTGCTCAGCTTCTAGACACCGCGTCTTTATCCGATGGAATCGGGGCACCGACGGAGTACCCCCAAACCTCCTTGGCCGTAGCACCAATGCTCGAACCGGAACCCAAGGATTTTGATCTGGGGGATTGCGCGAATCGGGATGAAGCTTTTCAGGAAATGGTTGGGAATAGCGCTCCTCTACGAGAAGTGCTACGGCAGGTGAGGACGGTGGCTGAGACTAACGCGACAGTGCTGCTGGTGGGCGAAACAGGCACCGGCAAGGAATTAGTGGCTCGCGCAGTTCATCGACTCAGCCCACGCGCCAGCAGCAAGTTTGTCAGCATCAACTGTACTGCGATTCCCACAGAGTTGTTGGAGAGTGAGCTATTCGGACACGAAAGGGGGGCCTTCACTGGGTCGATCAATAGACGCATCGGTCGATTGGAACTCGCCGACGGAGGGACTCTGCTATTGGATGAGGTAGGGGATCTTCCGGGCGTAATTCAGCCGAAGCTACTACGGGTGCTGCAGGAACAGGAATTCGAAAGGCTCGGGAGTAACCAGACCGTAAAAGTCGATGTTCGGTTGATCGCTGCCACAAATCAGGACTTACATCGGAGCATCGCCGAAGGTCGCTTTCGCGCGGACCTATTTTATAGACTCAATGTCTTTCCGATTTACGTTCCTCCTCTGCGGGAGAGAAAGAGCGACATTCCTGCCCTTGTGCGTTACTTCGTGTCCAGATACGCAAGTGAAGCGAAGAAGTCGATTGCGACGATTCCTGCCGAATCAATGGATGCTCTTCTGAATTGGAGCTGGCCGGGGAACATCAGAGAATTGCAAAACCTGGTTCAGCGATGCGTGATTTTGACCACCTCATCGGTCCTTAGAGTTCCTCTCGGGGAACTGAGAAGTAACGCGAAGCCGTCTTCCGGCAAGGTGCCCCCAGAGGTCGAGCGCGGGCTCATCATTCAAGCTCTAAAAGAGGCGGGGGGAGTGATCGGTGGCGCATCGGGTGCAGCCAACAGATTGGGAATGAAACGCACGACCCTCTACTCGAAGATGAAAAAGCTGAACATTAGTTCCATTGAGTTCCAGGATTAGTTGCCACAGTGCGTACCAATATCTTCGGGTGGCCCTAGATTTGTACTGGCGCACATCGAAAAAACGCAAAGACGGTGTCGAAGTGTCGAGTCCGTGGAAGTTGATCGACAGTGATCCGACGCTACTTGCTGGGGCCACCGAAACGACTAAACCTGTAGTGTCTGTAACTTACAAGTCGACATCAAACGGAGGACCATTTGCTCAGGTCCCCCGAGGCAGGAGTGCCGGATCAGCCACCCGGAGAAGACAGATTCGCCGAAGCGATACTTTGATGCTGACAGACCCGCCAGACCTCATTGTCACTGGGTTTCGTTTCGCTCATCGGTCAGAGTGAACCACCTCCGCGAACGGCGTGGTTTATTCTGCGCCGCGAAGAACTCCGGGTTCTATGGTTCTATTTTCCTGTCGCGGCAACTTGTGTTTCCGGGAGGACCATGATAGCCACGTGTGCTAACCCATCCTGCAACGTTCCGTTCCGCTATTTTCGCAGCGGAAAGATCTTCGTGCTTGATACAAACGATGTGGATCCCAGATCGAGAACCGATTTTCCAAAACGCAGAATCGAGTATTTTTGGTTGTGTGGGGAATGCGGCCCGGCCATGCGCCTGATACGAACGACGGACGAGGCAGTTACTATTTGCGAATCTTCCCGGTTTTCTGACCCTCTTGGGCCTCCAAGAATCACCTTTGCCCGTGAAGCGACCTGGCTGAAAGCACCGAAGGTTTAGTGGGATCTCAACTTAGCTGAAACCCGATGTGTCGAATCGTCTGTCTCAACACAGTCTTGACACTCTGCCGCTGAGATCCCCAAGCCGTGTTTTCTATGACTTGGAGATGGACGAAGACATGCAAGGCGCTGGATGGCACAAACGAATCGGGACAACGAAACGGTCAGCCAATGCCCCCTCCGACGCGAACTCGTCTCAAGAGCATCAGTTTAAGCTCTCCTTCTCATGGTCTGGGAGGCGCTCTAGGGCTACGCGCCCAACTTCAACTAGAAGAATAGGTTAACCCCTGTGTACTTACCGCACATTCGCGGCTCTGAGGCTTGATGAAACAAACAACGACCACGCCTATCCTGCTTCCTAGAATACTTCTGATTGAAAATGATCCGGTCGTCGCCGATGAGATTCGCGCGGCGCTAGCCGCGGCCTTAGACGGTTCGTTCAAGGTGGAATGGGTCCGCCAATTTTCTGAGGGCCTTACGCGCCTCAAGCAAAGAGGAATTGACGCGATCTTACTCAATTTGTCCCTGCCCGATAGTCACGGTATCGAGACGTTCGACAAGCTGTTCATCGCCGCGCCCGACGTTCCGATACTGATCCTAGGCGGCGACGACAACGAAGCCCTCGCGAAACAAGCCGTAGGGCTCGGGGCGCAGGATCATCTCCCGCCGGGTCACCTCGATAGCTATTCTCTGCCGCGCGCACTGCGCAACGCAATCAACCGCCATGTCGTCGAGGATGCATTGTACGCAGAAAAAGAACGCGCTCTGGTCACCCTTAACTCGATTGGTGATGCCGTTCTCTGTAGCGATATTTCCGGCAAAATTACCTATCTCAATCTTGTTGCAGAAAGAATGACCGGTTGGCGTTGCGAGGAAGCCACTGGCCAACCTCTCGCCGAAGTATTCCGAATCATTGATAGCGCCACGCCCAAGAAAATTCGAGATCCAGGGAAGATGGCCGTCGAACAAAATATGACGGTGGGACCGATTGTCGATTGCGTCCTCATCCGTCGCGATGGATTTGAATCCGCCATTGAAGATTCCGCCGCCCCGATCCACGACCGGGCAGGCCGCGTCATCGGAGCGGTGATCGTTTTCCGTGATGTGAGCGCGGCGCGGGCCATGTCGCGGCAAATGTCGCATGCCGCGCAGCACGATCTTGTTACGAATTTGCCCAATCGGTTGCTGCTCAACGACAGGATCGCTCAGTCGATTTCCCTGGCTCGCCGGCAGAATAGACCCCTTGCCGTGATCTTTCTGGATTTGGATCGTTTCAAGTACATCAACGATTCGCTGGGACATGCCACCGGCGACAAGCTTCTTCAGTCCATTTCAAAGCGATTGCTGGCTGGCCTGCGCGGTTCCGACACCGTCAGCCGCCAGGGGGGAGATGAGTTCGTGATCCTGCTTTCGGAAATCGCTGATCCGGAAGATCTGGCCACGAGTGCAAAAAAAATACTTCTTTTACTCAACGCACCCCACTCCATCGGGGGACAAGATCTGCTTATTGGTGGCAGCATCGGTATCAGCGTCTACCCGGCAGACGGAGAGGACGCCGAGACGCTAATCAAGAATGCGGACACAGCGATGTACCGGGCCAAGGAAAGGGGGCGCAACAATTTCCAGTTCTTCAAGGCGGAAATGAATCTGAAAGCCGTAGAGCGGCAATCTCTCGAAGGCAGCCTGCGCCGCGCTTTCGAGCGAGAGGAGTTCTTATTGCATTATCAGCCCAAGGTAAATCTCGACACGGGAGAGATCACCGGAGGCGAGGCGTTGATACGCTGGCAGCACCCGGATCGAGGACTCGTCCCACCATCCCAGTTCGTACCCATCGCCGAAGATTGTGGCCTAATTCTCCAGATCGGCCGTTGGGTGCTGCGCCAAGCATGCAGTCAAGCGCGCGCCTGGCAGGACGCGGGACTGCCGCCATTACCCATTGCCGTCAACGTTTCCGCCGTCGAGTTCCGCGATAAGGGTTTTGCCGAACGTGTCCGGACGGTACTTTCGGAAACCGGCTTGGAAGCGCGATATCTCGAACTCGAGCTCACCGAAGGCGTCCTTATGGAGGATGCCGAATCCATGGTCTCCGTACTTCAAGAGCTCAAAATGATGGGGGTACACCTTGCAGTGGATGACTTCGGAACCGGCTATTCCAGCCTCAGCTATCTTCGGCAGTTTCCCATTGATGTCTTGAAAATTGACCAATCCTTTGTCCACCAGATCAGCGCCGATCCCGACGACTCTACGATCGTCAGCGCCATAATTCACATGGCAAAGAGCCTCAAGCAGCTCGTGGTTGCTGAGGGCGTCGAAACGCGAGAACAGAGAGCTTACCTGCAGGCCCAGCGTTGTGCGGAAGGACAAGGCAACCTTTTCAGCCGGCCCCTGGCCGCCACCCAATTCGCGCATTTTTTAAAGGCAGCATGACAGAAACTGTAAGCCAATGTGGGGCCCCCCCTGCGTATTATGCCTTCTTCGCAAGGTGTGCAACCTTGAACGCATGCAAAGTCGGCTCGTTGTCGATACCGGAGCGGCCGATCGTTTCCGGTAGGTAAAAAGGCACGGCATTGTTCCGTGGGCCGGATCTCATGATGGTTCAGCTGGAATACGATCGCTTTACCGTAAGCTCAGACACTATGTGTCGGAGGCGTAACCGCGATGTTTCTGGTGCGCTACACCCGAGAGATATTCGGAGCACGGGACGGCCGATATCGAAGCTATTACCCTCCCTCTAGCCAAGTGGAGCCAATCCAGCCCCCAAGGTATTTTCGCAGGTGGCAGAGATCTTCAAGCTTGAGATATGTGGAGGTTTCCCTTGAGAGTGACGCCCCCTGGCTCAAAGCACCGTAAGGTTTAGTTGGATCTCAACCTAGCTTCTGCCGGATATGTCGACTCGTCTGACTCTCGACAGTGTTGACGACAGCGATGACACTCGCCACTGAGATGGCCATGTCGTGTTTTCTATGACTTAACGATCACTCGGAGATGGACCAGTACATGCAGTGACCTGACAACAACAAACGCGAAGTGGAGCAACGGTGGACGGGTGACATTCTTTAACGCGAAATCGTCGCAGGCGGGTCCAGTGGATCCAGGCGCCCCCCTCGCGTCCGAGAAGTTACCGTCGCACACGCTTGCCCTCCCCCTTGGGAGCGCTTCGGGAGTCTGGTGATCTGCCGGAATTTCTTTGGGATGCAGATCACCAGACATCGGAAGAGGGGTCTCGACGAAGCAGTACGCAGAGTTACGCCATATCTCAACAAACTATAGGAAGAAGGAGGCCCTCTATGTTTGCTCGCGTTGTGGATTGCCAATCGAAAGTTGGCCGAAGTGAGCAAGTCGGCAGCAAGTTAGAGAACGACCTACTACATATTCTCCAAAAGCTGCCGGGCTTTGTCGACTTTCTTACGCTTTCCGACAAGACAAACCCCGAAAGACTGGTGTGCATCAGTTTCTGGACCTCGCGAGAGGATGCCGATGAATACCACCGCCAGCACTATGACACGATCACCGACATGTTGATGCCAATCTTGGAGTCTCCTCCGACGTTGGAGATTCTTGCGGTAAATGCGTCAACAGCACATCGCATCGCAGTCGGCAGAGCAGCTTGAGTGGGCAGCTGCGTCAGCTCCGGCACGGAGCTTTGGAGACGAAGCCCTGCTCGAAAACTTATCCTCGAGCATGGCCCGGCCGCGGGTTGCGAAGACAGCATGAGCGAGTGAGTGCGCTTCCTTCAATTTAGCACCTGCAGAGCGGCCTTAAAGAAAGTGTCAAGAATAGGAAATGACGATAACATCCGCTCGGAGCGACAATCGAGGAACGCACTTAGGCGAAGGTGCGATATACAGAGACAGGTCCAACAACGTCATACGACTACTCTCGATCCGTGGAGATTACTGCGTTTATGTCTATGTCTCCCTAACGAACCTGCGATCCTCGATGCACGGGTCGGTGACTGGTCTCACCAGAATAGACGTATTTGGCGCTGAGTTCGTGTTTGTCGCGGGTTCAGTCAATGGCTGGATCGGAAATCAACGCAAGCATGATCCTTTAACAGACTCTTCGGGCATCGTTCCCTACTCGTCTCGTGGTTCTAGACCAGCGCAACCGCATCAGGGCGTCGATTTCCCCCTGATATGCAGGCGGCACACGATAACGCGGAGGGCAAGCCATGGTTGAGCACAAGCTGGCGCACCAGGATGGGCGCGAAAACCCGGTTGGGATCGTTCTGGGACCTGTGGAGGTGCAGGAGGGTAGGCCGGTTTCCCGTGCCATTCGCGATATTAAGGAACGCAAGCGAGCCGAGGAAGCGCTGCAAGCTTCCGAAATCCGTTACCGGCGGCTGTTTGAAGCTGCCCAAGACGGCATATTGATCCTCGATTTTGCGACGGGGCAAGTGGTGGATGTGAACCCATTCTTGACCAACCTGTTGGGATATTCGCATGCCGAGTTAGTGGGGAAAGATCTCTGGGAAATCGGCCCGGTTAAGGACATCTCCGCCAGCCGTTTAAGTTTCGCTGATTTACAAACCAAGGGCGTCATCCGTTACGACGATTTGCCCCTTGAAACCAGAGACGGTCGCCGAATTGCGGTAGAGTTTGTCAGTAATGTTTATACAGTGGGCGGCAGCCGGGTCATCCAGTGCAACATCCGCGACATCACCCGGCGCAAACACGCCGAGGAGGCGCTGCGCAGATCGGAAGAGCAATTACAACAGGCAAGCAAACTGGAAGCCCTCGGCCGCCTGGCTGGTGGAGTGGCTCACGACTTCAACAACCTTTTGGGTGTAATTCTCGGAAGTTCGGACCTGTTGCTAGACGATCTTGGTGCCAACGACCCTCGAAGAGGATATGCCGAGTCTATCACCGCCGCATCGAAGCGGGCCGCAAGTTTGACAAAACAACTCCTCACCTTCAGTCGCAAGCAGGTATCTTCGCTACTGGTGTTTGATCTCAATTCGATAGTGAGGGAAACTGGCCGCATGCTCCCCCGAGTAATTGGAGAACACATCGAGATTGGTATTGTTCTCCCGCTGGAGCAGGCCCCGGTACTGGCCGATCCTACCCAGATCCAGCAGGTTCTGATGAACCTGGCTGCGAACGCTCGTGACACCATGCCCGAAGGAGGTAAGCTGACTATCGAGGTCGCCAACCATGAAATGAAACAGGGTGGAGGCGAACCAGCTGACGTTACTCCGGGTCATTACGTTACGCTAACTGTGAGTGACACGGGGGCAGGGATGCACCCAGAGATCCAGCGCCGTGCTTTCGATCCGTTTTTCACGACGAAAGGCCCAGGAAAAGGCACGGGCCTGGGTTTGTCTACAGTTTATGGAATCGTGAAGGAGAGCGGTGGCAGCATTTTGCTAAACAGCGAGCAGGGCCAGGGTACGACATTCAGGATTTATCTGCCGAGGGCGAAGGAGGAAATCATTGAGCGGACCGCCGCGTCGACAGTCCCTGACGAATCTCTGCAGGGCTCGGAAACCATCTTTCTGGTAGAGGACCAGAGCGAACTGCGTAGCCTCACTCATAAGTTTTTGCAAGGGCTTGGGTATAAGGTGCTGGTAGCAGGTCTTCCGGGAGAGGCCATTCAGATTGCGCAGCAGTTCACGGGGAAAATTGACTTGCTGTTAACGGACGTAGTGATGCCAGGTATGAACGGTCGAGAGCTAGCGCGCCAGCTGCGATTGCTTTACGCCAACATTCGGGTTCTCTGCGTGTCCGGCTCTGCTGACCAGACTCTTGAGCAGGACGTTCTCGATACGAACGATGCTTTCCTGGCGAAGCCGTTTCTTCTCCGGGAGCTAGCGACGAAAATTCGAGAGCTCTTCCGCGAACCGAAGATCTGTACACCTCCCGAGGACACTCACGAGTAATCCTGTCATTCGTTATATGAGGTGGTGCTGTATGACTTCGCCCAAACGACCCGTTGCTACATTTCCGAGATCGACTCCGACCGAGCGACCCGTTACCCATTCAGTCCTGCTTGTGGATGACGAAGATGCCATTCGCGAAATGATGAGTGTGACTCTTGAACGCAAGGGGTTTGACGTTGTCGCTTCCGCCAGTGTGGCAGAAGCTCTGGGACTTATCACTACGGAGAGCTTCGACATGCTCATCACTGACCTACACATGCCGAACCTCGCTGATGGTTTTGCGGTGATTACCACGATGCGCCACTCCCAACCGGACGCCCTTACGCTGCTGGTCAGCGGCTACCCCGACGTGAAGAGCGCTATGGACGCTACCCTGCTGCAAGCGGACGATATCATCGTGAAACCATTCGAAGCCGGGAAGCTCGCAGAGCTCGTCCACGAAAAGCTGCTCACTCGTAAACCTGCTGCCCGTACGCCAAAGGAAAGAGTGGCCGCGATATTGCAGCGTTGTGCGACCGTTGTGGTTGAAGACTGGTTGGCGCGGGTAAGAAAGAGTCCTGAACTCAACCACCTCCAGCTTAGCGACGATGAACGCACTGGACATCTTCCTAAGCTGGTCGAAGACTTGGTTATCCGCCTGGGAAAGCCCCGTGCTACCGCGAAGGACAGCGATGCCAGGTTCTCCACCGCCGCGATAGCCCATGGCAATCTGCGATATCTGCAAGGCTACACTCCCGCGATGCTGGTGCACGAATCACGAATACTCCAGGTGAACCTCCTCGGGGCGCTACAGAGCAATTTGAGCTTCCTGGATTTTAGCTTGCTTTTACCCGATGTCATGACCATTGCGGACAAGGTGGATGCGCAGTTGACACAGACGATGGATAGCTACAATGAACGTTATGCGGAAGGCAGGGGCAGCATAGCTGGTATGAAGAACAAAGTACCTTTTACCGATCCGTCGTCCGATACAAACCAGCACGCTAACGAACCAAGGAAGTCTGAACTTTTACCCGGCAGACTTAAGGCTACGTTCCAGTGGCCGCCAGATTGTCTGTGGCCTTTCATAGATCACGGATCGGATAGCGAGACATAATCGTCGACGAAGAATTTTGCCGCGGCTTTGAAATTGCGGTGATTCTGCCGCCCGATGTCGTGCGTCAAACTCTCGAACAGTTGCCTCTGCGCGAAGCAACAATGGTGCTCAGCGATGCCGTCACGGCGTTGAGGGCCTCAGAGTGAGTGGCGTTGAAGTGGAGGAATGTCGGTTGGGACACAGGCATCCTTCGTTCCGAATCTGCTTTCGTGGAAGGCGAATTGAAGGATACCAAGAGCAGAAACAATGCTCTGCCCCTAGCTCGACCCGTTCTGAATGTGCTTCGTCTCTCGCGCGAGCACACACCTTATCGCTCGGACGAAGATTGGATCTTTGCCAGTCCGCACTACCATGGCAAGACCCCGTATACGTATCAAATCCTTTTCCGACGTCACATTCGCCTTGTAATAGAGCGAGTCTCAACCCTGAAGAGCAGCAAGGAAGCGCCGATTGGGTGGCACCCGCTGCGCCGATCACTGGCTACATTGCTGATCTCGAACGGCGAGAATGTGAAGGTGGCACAATCGCAACTTCGTCATACAACCCCCAAGATAACCCTGGAACTCTACGCACAAGCGGTTGCCGCCGACCAGCAGAAAGCACACAGGCAGGTGGTCCAGATGGTGCTGCACCGGGAGACTACAGTCGCTGCGCCTGTTCTTGACTCTACAGGCGTTAGCGCTCAGAATGCAGGTCAGGCCGCAAACTTCGCTAAGAATTGGGCGACAGAACGGATCGAATTCAGCTTGTCCTCCCGCAAGCCGCGCAGCTCTCCCTCGCGGAGTCGCTTTTCGTACAAAAGTTTCCCGAAGACGTGCGTGAGTTGCGAATAGCGATAGTCGTACTTGCGGTCGATCTCCTTACGACGTTGGGTCAGGTAATGTTCCAGGTCCCACAGATCCGACGACTGCTGGATTTGGCTGGCCATCTTCTTTGTTTCCTGAATCACCTCGTGAAGCTCTCGCCCCAGGGCAGCGTCGAAGGCTGTGCGGGCGATGACCTTATTCTGACCTCGACCAAATCGGTTCGTTCTGGTAGGGATAACTGTCTTGCGTCGCAGACGGGCTGGTCATGCTCCGGTCCTCCGTGGCGGCATTCTACCCCTTGCCCGGATGCTTTTTCTACAGGGGCGGACGCTTTCACCGGGGCAGATTCAGCATCGTTTTCATGCGACCGTCCGTCGTTTCTGAGGTCAAAAAGATCATTTACCGGATGTCCGAGATTCTGTTTGCAGCCGAGATAGCGTTCCGTCGTCTGGACCGATGCATGGCCCAGTAAGAATTGAATCTGCTCCAGTTCGCCACCGCTCGTGTGGCACAGCTTCGCGCAGGTCCTCCGCAAGTCATGCGGTGCGATGTGCTCCAAGCCTGCTCTCTCGCAGCAGGTCTTTACCACGTACCACACGACATTCTGCGAGATGCCTTTCCCCCACACCTTTCCCGCTCTGGCGACGGCTCGGAATATCCGTCCATCCGTGACCCCGGCTGCTCGTATCCACTGATCGAGCGCTGCTTTGACCCATTCTGGGATCGGCACGGTGCGGATGTGGCCACCCTTGCCGATTAGGTCCACTACTGCCCAGTGCCCCTGGCGCATCTGGATTTCATCCAACTCCAAGCCCACAAGTTCCGACCTGCGAAAACCACAACCAAACAGCATGGCCAGCATCGCGTAGTCGCGCTTGGCTCGCATGCTATCGCCACAAGAATGTTGCAGCACTGCTGAACTTTGCTCTGCACTCAACCAATTACCGGAGCGAAACCCGAGCTGCTTGACTCCTTTCACCCGGCTGATCCCCGCAGCTAATTCGGGACTCAGCAAACCTGAGTCGGCGGCCTCGTGTGCGAGGCGGCGCACAGCGGCCAGTTGCTGATTAATGGTGTTCGCGGCCAGACTGCGTGATTCCAGGTACATGCGGTAGCGCACGACTACGATGCGGTTGAAGGCCAACCGAGGCTCGGAGGAGTACCAGGCGATGAACTGGTCGATGGCGTACTCGTACACACGGCGCGAGGCCGGGGAGCCGAGGCTGTTGAGCACCGCCAATTTACAATGATCCAAATCTGGAAGCCGAAGCACTCGGCGACGGTAGTTCGGCTTGATTCTGTGTTTGCCCATAGCGACGGCCTCCAATGCCGCAGGCATTGGGACGACGGAGACCGCATGGGCGATTCAACCAAGGGTAGGGCGACGGGGTTTTGAGCGCTATCGCCTGTTCTCGTCACCTGACGGGGAGTTTCAGCAGATAACTTCGGAAACCTTGATCTTTTCACTACTATTGTTGATAGCGATGGCGTATCATGCCCACCGGACAGGGGAGATATGCACCTCTCTCATCCCCTAGTACGATAGGCTCTGCTATTCGATCACTTGCCCTTCGGCCCGCAGCACTGCTCCGTCTACGGAGATTTGGGGAACAACTGGAGGAATCCGTTGAGCTATACCGAGGCGAGAAGCCACTTTGAGAAAGCGAGACTCGGCACCGTTGATAAGAACGTGATTGAGATGCTAGACGGACTCAAACATTTAACGCATGCTATTGAAGAAGACCTGAGAACGTTGGAACAGAGCGTACGAAACATCCGCGACGTCCTGAGTAGCAAAGACATCCCTCGCTCCTTTAGTCGCAATGACGTTAAATAGTTCGGTGGCAGCTGAAGGCAAACTGGCAGCGTTCAGAACGTCGCTGTCCTTGCGTTTGTGGGCGTCAGGATCGCGTGGGTAGTCTGTCCCGCAATTCTCG
>Ga0209333_1001134_pt1 | contig 13518 bp, 11 predicted proteins | sample BlaSpr_A8_OM2_O3_FD_187982 | JGI IMG/M metagenome (GOLD analysis project Ga0209333, IMG submission 187982) | Forest soil microbial communities from Thunder Bay, Ontario, Canada - Black Spruce, Ontario site 2_A8_OM2_O3 (SPAdes) (version 2) | ecosystem: Environmental > Terrestrial > Soil > Boreal... | reverse complement strand
TGCACCGCCTCATGGAGCAGCACCAGCAATTCGACCCGTTCAAGTTCCTCATCTACGCCGAGCTCGCCGGCGCCGAGATCGGCCCCGTCGAGTAGCCGCCCGGCGCATGCTGGCGCCGGATCGTCAGGGCACAGCAAAGGAGACCACGATGCACAACGACTCTTCCCGAAATTCGGATGAGGTAGGCCATGACGCGCCAGGCTCGGGGTTGCGGGTCCGCCCGCCGGCGCATCCCATAGCGGCGCAGGCCGCTGGCCCCGATGCCGCCCACGAAACGGGCGTTGTCACGAAGCCATCGGAAGGCCGCGGTTCGGTTGGGCTGACCGAAAGGCTGGCGGCGGCTAGCGCGAGGCGGGCGCGCCGTGTGCTGGCGATCTGGGGGATCGCCGTGGTGGTGGCGCTGATTTTTGTCGGCACCTCGCTGCGCGGCCTGACGACTAGTGCCCATGTGGTGGGGACGACGCAGTCCAGCCAGGCCGAAGCCCTGTACCGCCAGGCGATGGGTGCGGCGGCCGCCCAGCGGGCGACCGACGTGATCGTGGTCAGCTCGAAGAGCTCCACCGTCAGCGACGGCAGCTTCCAGCAGTTCGTGGCCCGGCTGGCGGCTCAGGTCCGGACGGCTCCTGGCGTCACGCATGTGGCGACTGATCTCAGCGCTGGCAGTCAGTTTGTCTCGTCCGACCATCACGCGGCCCTGATCGCGCTGCGGGCCGCGAGCGACGCCGACATCAAGCCGGTGGTGAAAGACGTCCAGGCGGCAAACGGCAGCGGCGGGTTCTCGGTGGCCGCAACCGGCGATCACACCGTCGGGAACGACTTCACGACCCTGTCGGCGAGCGACCTCCAGCACGGGGAACTGGACTTCGGGCTACCGATCTCCATCGTGATCCTGCTGCTGGTGTTCGGTGCCGTGGTCGCCGGCTTGATGCCGGTGCTGATGGCTCTGCTGTCCATCATCGTGGGCCTGGGCATCGCTGCGCTGCTCGCCCGGGAGTTCAGCCTGTCGGTCTTCATCGTCAACATGATGACCGGAATGGGCCTGGCGCTCGGCATCGACTACTCGCTGTTCATGATCTCTCGCTTCCGGGAGGAACGCGGCCACGGCCGCGGCAAGGAGGCGGCGATCCGGATGACGGGAGCCACCGCTAGCCGCGCCGTGCTCCTCAGCGGGAGCACTTTCGTTGTCGCCCTGCTCGGCATGTTCCTGGTACCGGTCACCGTCCTTCGCAGCCTGGCGGCCGGCGCGGTGATCGTCGGAGTCGTAACCGTCGCCGCAGCGCTGACCCTCCTGCCGGCGATGCTCAGCCTCATTGGCGATCGGGTGAACTCGCTGCGCCTGCCCGTCGTGGGCAAGAACCTCGGGCGCTCCGACGCTGCCGAAGCCCGGATCTGGAGAGCCGTGACCGGAAGGGTGATGCGCCGTCCAGCCGTGAGCCTGGCGCTGGCGGGAGGCTTCATGGTCCTGGCGGCGGTACCGGTGCTCGGCCTGCACATCGGTCAGAGCGGAGTAACCACGCTGCCGAGCAACCTGCCGTCCAAACAGGGCTACCTGGCCGTCCAGCGTTACTTCCCGGGCCAGAGCCAGGACCCGGTCGAGATCGTCTCGGTGGGAGGGACCGGCAGTGCCCGGCCAGACCTCGTGAAGCTCGAAGCCGTGCTGGCCGGCGACCCACGCTTCGGGCCCGGTGTCGTTCAGGCCTCGCCTGAGGGCAAGATCCTCACGCTGACCGTTCCCATCCGGGGTGACGTCGTCTCCAGCCAGGACGTGGCGGCTGTACTCAGTTTGCGCCAGCAGCTGATCCCATCGGCGTTCGCCGGTTCCGGCGCACAGGTCTACGTCGGAGGGCAGACCGCCGATGAGGCCGACTACTTTCATGCCGTTGCCAGCCCGACTCCGTACGTGCTGGCATTCGTGCTGGGACTCAGCTTCCTTCTGCTGCTGCTGGCCTTCCGGTCACTAACGATCGCGGCCGTCTCGATCCTGCTCAACCTGCTGTCTGTCGGGGCCGCCTACGGCCTGCTCACACTCGTGTTCATTCACGGGGCCGGCGCGGGCATCTTCGGGTTCCAGAAGGTTCCCGCCATCGATGCGTGGGTCCCGCTGTTCATGTTCTCGGTGCTCTTTGCCCTCTCAATGGACTATCAGGTCTTCCTGATGAGCCGGATCAAGGAGCGCTATGACCAATGCGGTTTGACACGGGAGGCGGTGGCAGGTGGTGTCGCATCCACGGCCAGGATCATCACCGGTGCGGCGCTGATCATCGTGGCGGTGTTCGCCGGTTTCGCCCGCGGGCAGCTCCTCCAGTTCCAGGAGATGGGCTTCGGCGTGGCGGTAGCCCTGATCCTGGATGCCACGCTGATCCGTCTGGTCATCCTGCCGAGCACCTTGAGCTTGCTCGGTCAACGCAGCTGGTACCTGCCCCGCTGGCTGGACTGGCTGCCGCACCTCCAGGCGGAACCACCCGAGGCAGCACCCTCCTTCGAGGATCCCGTAACCCTCGCCCGACGCCTATGACGGAAGGAGCAAGCCATGGCAGACGCCGGGTTCACGCATGCGGCGGGGGCCGATATCCCCCATAGCGCAACGAGCAGGCGGGGGATGCTGCCCGCGCTGGCCGGCCTCGTGGTCGGGCTGGCTTATGCCGCGATCAGCGTCTGCTGGGCCGTCGGCGGCAGGTGGCTGCTCAACACGGTAGGCATCTCGCTGAGCCAGCCGGGGCAGGCCGGGCACCTGGCGGCGCTGCTCGCGGTGTGGGGAGCGGCCGCACTCAAGGCCGTCGCCGCACTCCTGCCGTTGCTCGCGATAGGGATCTGGCCGCGAACCGCGAACGGTGGCCTGCGGAGGCTGGCTCGTGTGCTGACCTGGATCGAGGCGGCGATCCTGACCGGCTACGGCCTAGTCCCGACCGCGAGCGGGCTGCTGGTCCAGGCCGGCGTGATCGAGGCGGCCGACCATGCAGACCGCCTGGCCCTGAAATGGCACGCATACCTCTGGGACCCCTGGTTCCTGATCTGGGGCATCTTCGTCTTCCTGGCGCTATGGCGGTCGCGGCCGGCTAGCCAAGCTCCCTGAGCGGCCTGCTGATCGCTTCGGTGCCGATCATCGTGGCGGTGCTCGCGTGGCTGACGGGCGGCTGCGAATATTCGGCGATCCGGTGTCCCTCAATGCATTGCTGATCACGAATGGAGATGCTGGCACGGGGCTGCGGCGCCTTGTCGCTGGCCTACATTTGGATGCGCTCGTTCCGCGGGTCATATAGCGGGCGCAGGGACACGGCGGCCGGGTAGACCGCGTCCCCGATCTGTATCGTCCACTCGCCGGCGTCGAGGTAGGCCTGGTTGATGGGCTCGTCAGCATCGATCATCGCCAGCCCGACCGCGCCGCCGAGGGTGAACCCGTAGGACGCCGAGCGGATGTACCCGGCGGGCCTGCCGTCGCGGCGGACGATCTCGGCGTGGAACATGAGCGGCTCGGGATCGGTCACCAGCACCTGCACCAGCCGCCGGGTCAGCGGCCCGCGCGCCTTCTGGGCGAGCACCGCGTCGCGGCCGATGAAGCCACCCGGCTTGTCCAGCGCGACTGCGAAGCCGAGGCCCGCCTCGAGCACGGTGTCGGTGTTGTCGATGTCGTGGCCGTAGTCGCGGTAGCCCTTCTCCATCCGCAGGCTGCCGAGGGCCTTGAGGCCGGCGTGGCGCAGCCCCACCGCCCGGCCGGCCGCCGCCAGCCGGTCGTACACGTGCACCGCCTGCTCGGCCGGGATGTACAGCTCGTACCCCAGCTCGCCCAGGTAGGTGATCCGGATGCAGAGCACCCGGGCGAACCCGATGTCGATCTCCGCGGCCGCGCGGAACGGGAACGCCTCGTTGGACACGTCCGCGGAGGTCACCGCGGCAAGCAGCTCCCGTGACCGAGGGCCCTGGACGTTGATTTGCGCGTAGCCCGACGTCACGTCGGTGACGAAGGCGTGGGCGTCGTCGATGTGGCGGCGCAGCCAGGTTTGCGCGTGCCGGTGGGCGGTGTCGGAGGCGACGACCCAGAACCGGTCGTCGGCGAGCTTGGTCACCGTAAGGTCGGCCTCCAGCGTGCCGACGGAGTTGAGCCACTGGGTGTAGGTGATCCGGCCGGGCTGGCCGTCGACCCGGTTAGCGGAGACCCGCTCCAGCACACGCCCGGCGTCGCGGCCCTGCACATCGAACTTGGCCATGAAGGCCATGTCCATCAAGATCACGCCGGTGCGCGCGGCGTGGTGCTCGGCCTCCCAGTAGCCGAACCAGGCCGGCCGCCCCCAGGACAGCGGGCCGGCCTCCGGTTCGGCGCCCTCGGGGGCGTACCAGTCGGCGCCTTCCCAGCCGCTGACGTCCCTGAAGTACGCCCGCCGCGCCACCAGCCGCTCGTGGACCGGTGACACCTTCGCGCCGCGGGCCGTCTGCACCGGCCGGCCCGGGTAGTGGGTCTGGTACACCAGGCCCAGCGACTCGACCGTGCGGGTCGCCCGGTACTCGGGGTTGACCTGGTAGCGGTGCAGCCGGTCGATGTTGATGCCGGTCACGTCCACGTCAGGGCGGCCGTCAGCGATCCACTGCGCAACCACCCGGCCGATCCCGCCGCCGGTCAGGATGCCGATCGAGTTCAGCCCGGCGGCGACGAAGTAGTTCTTCAGCTCTGGCGCCTCACCGACGACGGGCTGCAGGTCGGGGGTGAAGCTTTCCGGGCCGCAGAACAGCTTCTTGATGCCGGTCTCCTCGACCACCGGCACCCGGGAGATGGTGCGCTCCAGGTACGGCGCCATCCGGTCCCAGTCGGGGATGATCTCACCGAACGAGAAGCCCGCCGGGACCCCGGCTACCTGCCACGGCGCGCAGACCGGCTCGAACAGGCCGAGCATCAGTCCGCCTCCCTCCTCCCGGTAATAGCCGTAGTTGGCGGGGTCCTCCAGCACCGGCCAGCTGCCGTCCACCCCCTCGATCGGCTGGGTCAGCAGGTAGTAGTGCTCGGCGGCCTGCAGCGGGATGGTCACCCCGGCCAGCTCGCCGAGTTCCCGCGCCCAGATGCCGGCGCAGTTGACGACATACTCGGCCTCGACGTCGCCGCGTGCGGTGCGGACTCCGGTGACAGCACCGCTGTGGCGCAGGAAGCCGGTGACAGCGACGCCCTCGATGATCCGGGCGCCCTTCATCCGGGCGCCCCTGGCCAGCGACATGGTCACGTCGACGGGGTTGACCCTGCCGTCGGCCGGGATGTAGAAGCCGGCCAGCACGTCGTCGACCCGGGCCAGCGGGAACAAGGCGGCGACCTCACCTGGCGAGATCTCGTGCACCTCCACTCCGCACAGCCGGTTGAACGCGGCAACCCGCCGGTACTCCTCCAGCCGACCCGGCTCGATGGCGAGCTCGATCAGCCCGCACTGCTTCAGGCCGGTTGCGAGGCCGGTCTCCGCCTCCAGCCGGGAGTACAGGTCCCAGGTGTACTTCCGCAGCTCGGTCGATGTCTGCGAGGTCGAGCCAAAGGTGGCCATCAGCCCGGCCGCGTGCCAGGTGGTGCCCGAGGTCAGCCGGTCGCGTTCCAGCAGCAGCACCTCGCCGAACCCCAGGTGCGCAAGGTGGTAAGCGACCGAGGTGCCGATGACGCCACCACCGATGACAACGACACGGGCACGGTCAGGAAGGGCAACGGCGGCAGGCGCGTTCAGCATCCCCACAGACTGCCAGGGTCCGTCGGCCAGCCAGCATCCACCCCATCGCCGCAGAAGCACCGTAACCTCGGCGTTTGCCGCGATGGAAACTTATGCACCATGGTCATCTCGGGATGACGGGCGTGCGCCGCCTCACGTCTCGGCGGGACTGAGCGTTTACATGGTATGGATATGAACGCAGGCACCGACCTGGTCGTGCAGGCCATCGATCCCGCCCGTCTCGATGTGATCTACAGCACCGGCACCGACGGTCACGGCAACCGGCTTCGCCCATTCGCCGCCACCGGCCAGGGCGAACCGCTGCGCTGCTGCCTGCGCTACGCCGAGCCGGGTGAGCAAATCACGCTGATCTCCTACGCGCCGTTCGACCATCCCTCGGTATGGACAGAAGTGGGCCCGGTCTACATCCACGCGGCCCGCTGTGACGGCTACAAGCCGACCGGCCGGCTGCCGGGCCAACTGGCCACCGGCCCGCGTGTCCTGCGCACCTACCGGGCCGATGACACGATGGACTACGGCCACAACACGGTGGTCACCGATGACGCCGATCTGGGTCCGATTATTCAGCGTCTGCTCGGCGAACTTGACGTCGCCACGGTGCACGTGCGCACCCTGGCCCCGCAGTGCTTCCTCTATGCAGTCGCGGCCCCTGGCCTCTAGGCCATGGCAGCAGCCCAGCTTCCGGCAAGGCCTTGACTGATAACGGTTATTTATGGCCGGGATTGCCGGCGAGCAGGCGCTCGCCTAGGCCGGTGCGCACGTAGAGGACGGACCGGCCGTCCCGACGGGAGGACACGAGCCCGGCGGCCTGCAGCGACTTGAGGTGGGCGTTGAGCGTCGGCGCGGTGAGACTGAGCAAGGTGGCCAGCTGGGTGGTGGTCATGGGCAGATCGAGCTGGCGGAGGAGGGTGGCGCGGGTATGACCGAGCACGTCTGCCAGCGGGGAGCGGTGCTGTGCGTGCGGCGCCTCCCAGAGCCGGCCCAAGCCGCGCGGCGCGTGGGTGAGTGCCGGCTGCGGATCGGCGGTCCGGATGATTACGTCCGGCCAGGCAAACGCGCAGGGGATGAGCAGCAGCCCGCGACCGCGCAGGTCGGCGTGGCCCTCGTAGTACTTGACCACGCGCACTGTGTCGCGGTCGATGCTGACCAGCGGATGCAGGGTGCTCAGCAGTTGCCGCATGCCGCCGTCGGCAAGCTGGTCGAGCCGGAAGGCGAGGTCGGCATCGAGCAGGCTCCGCACGCGTGGCCAGAATGGCGCGAGCGCGATCTTCCAGTACCGTTCCAGCTCCGCGACAGCCCCGCCGCCGGGTTGGCAATCATCTGGCTGAGCAGGGCGAGCCGCGCTTGGCGGCCCGGTCCTTGCTGGGCAAGAGGGTGCTCGGCGAGGTGCGCCAGCTGGGCGGCAACGAGCTGCGGCTCGCTGGCCGCGATCTGTGCGACCCCGGCCTCAAAGCTGGGCGCCCGGCGCGGCGGGAACGGGTGCAGGAAATCGGGTATGTAGCCGCGCGGCCGCACCACGGCGGTCAGCAGCTGCATGTCGACCTGGCTGAGGCGGGGCCTGACCGCCCGCAGCCACCAGCCGTGCAGCCCCGTCTCGGCGGCAGTGCCCAGCGTGCGCACGCTGATGACGGTTTCCCAGGCGGGCGAGAACGCGAAGCGGACCTGCCCGAGATCCTCGACTCTCAGGTGCAGGTAGATCACAAGCAGAGATTAGGCGACAACCTAATCGTTGCCGCCAGTAGCGGCTGGTCATCAAGCTGGTTGCCATGGACTCCGAGAGCACCGCCCTCCTGAGCGAGGCCTACCAGCGGCTGCACCGCAACGGCCCGGAGTTCGGCGGTGACGAACGCGGCGACAACAGGCTGACCAACCACGGGCCGATGGCAGTGGAGGTCATCTGCCGTCGCGGCCTTGAGATCGACGTTCACCGATGGCTGGACCGTTACATCCGCCGTCTGACAGAGCTGCCGGCGACGGCCGATCCGATCACCGACGCGACCTGGCGCCAGGCCCTCGGCGGCGGGCAACGGCGCATCGGCGACTGGACGGCCTATTTCACCTGCCAGCTCGCTGAGCGGCCATGGCGCAACGTGCTCGCTACCTGGTGGCCACGCCTGCTGCCAGGCATCGCCGCCGGGTCCACCCACGGCGTGATCCGGGTGAGCCACGCCGTCCGCACCCTGCGCGCGGTCGAGCCGACCCGGCCGGCTGTCACCGAGCTTGGCTACGGCCTGGCCTTCTGGGCCGCCAGGTTCCGCGCCCTGCCCGCGCACGGCGCCCCCCTCGGCTGCCTGCACACGGCCACCGCGCTCGCCTCGGTTCCCCGGCTGCCCGACCAGAACGGCCGAATCGCCCGCCGGCTCGACCGGCTCGCGCGGCTGCCCGGCTGGCCGGCCGCCCTGCGCGCGCTGCGCCCGCCCGCCACAGCGGCAGACGTGCCCGCGCGACTGGCTGAGCTAGTGGACGCCGCTACCATGCTGTACCTGAGCCACGGCGCGGCCAGCCCGGTGCTGCTGGTGCATACCGCCACCGCCCCAAATGGTGTGCTGCACACCCTCCCCGCGCTGCCGCAGGCGTTGTGGGCACCCAGCTTCACCGCTGCCTGGACCGCCGCCGCGGCGCTCACCGCCGCCTATGCGCCACCCGCATCGCCCGAACACCCCCGTCAGCACGCCCTGGGCGGCACCGACCCGGCCAGCGACGCACTGGCGCAGGCAGCACGGCACGGTGACGAGCACGTGCTCAAGTTCACCGACACCGCCGTGGACGTGTACCGGCGCACCGGCCACGCCGGCGCCCTCGCCGCCGCTCAGCACGCGGCTCGGCTCATCGACCCGCCATAACGGGGCTGGCTTGCGCTTCAGGAGATGCCCATGATGCGGTCGTAGTTACGGCGGGCGCGAGCACTACGGGCACTGGCGCCGTAGCGGCGCAGCAGGCGGGGAGGACCAGCCGGGCAGCCCTCCCCAGCTGCGATAGTTCTTCGCTGGCGAAGACCCGCACCAGCTTCTCGGAGACCGCTGGCGGGTGCAGCCGCGCCATCGGATCGGGGAGTTGCCCGCGGTTACCAGAGGCGTCTGCCGCCATTGATTCTGGCCTTGAACTGGGACCGTTTTGCCCGGTTCGTAATGAGGGCTTGCCGGGCGGCGGCGGTCGCAGCCCTGGTGCCCGCAGGGGCCAGTGACCACACCCATGGGACGCGGCCCCGGCCCCGGTATGGGGCCGTGCTGGGTGCGCGGTTGATAAGTCCTTCGGCGCGCAGTGATCCGAGGGCGCGGCGGATGGAGGCCATGAGGCTGTAGCGGCGGTCTTCGCCGGCGTCGGAGCCGTTGTGCCAGTAGATCGCGTGGCAGAGCTCCCGGGCAGTCCATTCACCGGGCAGGCCGTTGCCCTTGAGCGGCGGTGCGCCTTCGGGGTGCTTCTCGAGGAGTTCGAGGATCTGGCGCTGGAGGGCTCCGTGTCCGCGGCTCATGCCCCAAGTCTAAGTGTTACGTAATGCTTAGACCGCTTCACATGCCCGGGGTCCTACCGGCCGACCGGTACATCACCGGATCGGGCCTGGACGCGCTGATCGCCGATCGGGCGCCACGTCAGGAGATCGGGCTCGAGGTCGCCTGATCCGGCGGCAGGACGCAGAACTCGTTGCCCTCGGGGTCGGTCAGCGTGATCCAGCCCCTGCCGTCGGGGCGCCGGAAGTCACCGGCCTGTGACGCGCCCAGCGCGAGCAGCCTTTCCACCTCCTCGTCGCGCGTGCCGTCTACCGGGCGCAGGTCGAAGTGCAGGCGGTTCTTCAGCGTCTTCTCGCCGTCAGGGACCGTGATGAACAGCAGGACCTGGCTGCGGTCACGCGACATGATCGGGCACAGCTCGTGGCCGGGCTCGTTCGGGTCGTCGGGATCCTCGATGAAGTCCAGCACCTTGGACCACCAGACCGATTGCGTGTAGGCGTCAACGGCGTCAACCGTCGTGTGCGATATGCGGCTCGTCATGGCGACGATCTTGTGGCTGAACAATGCCCCGGTCAAGCCATTTCGCCCCGTCGCACGGCCCCGTCGTCCCGTCAGGAGATGGCGCACCGGTGCCTGCGTCCTCGACCTGTAGCGGCCTGTGGCGTGGTCACAGGTGGGCCGCGAGCTCGCCGATCGAGATCAGCGGCAGCGACCACGCCAGCGCGAAACGCTCCACGGCGGAAGCGGTGAGCATGTGCCCGTCGGGACCCATGACCTCACAGATGGCCGCCACCGTGGGCAGGCCGGCGGCCGCGCAGAGCGCCAGCGACGCCTCGGTGTGACCGGCCCGCTCGGCCAGCCCGCCGGCGCGCCCGGCCAGCGGAAAGACATGACCGGGCCGCAGGAAGTCGGCGGGTGTCGCGTCCGGGTGGGCGAGGCGGCGGATGGTCGCGGCCCGGTCATGCGCCGACACGCCCGTGCCCGTGCCCGCGGCGAGATCGACCGGGACGTGCGGGGCGGTGCCGTGCCGGTCCCCCGCGCCCGGCATCGGCCCGATCTCCAGCCGGTCGAGCCGCTCGCGATCGCACGGAACGGTGGTGTGCCCGCACGCCTGAGTCAGCAGGAACGCCATCGACGCCGGCCGCAGCCTCGCGCCGGCGAACACCACGTCGGCTTCGGCCTCCCGGTCCGGATCGTAGATCAGCACCCCGTTCCCCGCAGCCAGCTGGGTGGCGCACTTGTCGACTCCGGCCGGGCCGGTCAGCTCCCCGGCCCACGGCAGCGCGGCGAGGGAGCGGCCGGCCACCAGGCGGGCCGATTGCCACAGGTCACGAGCTGACTTGACGAACAAATCGGACTCGAGATTGACCCGCTGCTCGAGCTTCAGGTCGGCGAGCGTGGTCTCGGCCAGGGTGATCGGGATGAGGGCGACCGAAAACCGGTCGGTCAGGATCTCGGCAACCGTCAGGCTGACGCCGTCGACGGCGACCGAGCCCTTCGCGACGATCTCGTCGAGGAACCGTTTTGGCGGCCGGATCCACACCCGCAGGCAGCCGCCAAGCTCCGCGTCGGTCTTGGTCACCTTGCCGATCGCGTCGGTGTGCCCCTGCACGAGGTGGCCGTCCATCGGGTCGCCGACGTGCAGCGGCAGCTCCAGGTTCACCCTGGCACCGGGCACGAGGTCGCCCAGAGCGCTGCGCGTCCGGGTCTCGGCCGAGATCTCAACCCCGAAACGTCCGGCATCGCCGTCGACCGCAGCCGCCGACAGGCAGGTGCCGCTGACGTTGACCGAGCCGCCGGCCGACAGCCCCGCCGCGGTCTTCGGTGCTTCGATGACGAGACGTGAACCGGTCTCGATCACGGTCCCGATCTCGGTAATGCGTCCGGTGTACATGGCGTGACAACTCCTCTGGTCCGCGAGTGATGGCGTTCCTTCGGACTGTCACCGATGGTTCCGGGATTGCGCCGGATCGATCCGCCAGCAGCGGACCTCGCGGACTGTGACCGCGCAGCACGGGCTCGCACCGTTCCAGGCGAGCATACCGCTGCGGCCGGCGAGCCAGCTCACGGGTTTGCGGCTCGGCGCGAGTGAGCTGGGTGAGCCGATTGGCGAGGCTTGGGCCCGGGCAGGCTGGGCGTGGCCGACGCCGTACGCAGCAGGGCCGGGAGCTTGCTCAGTTCCCTGGCGTAGTTCGCCTTGAACTCGCGGACCGCCGCGTTCAGGGCCTGCTGGTTGGCGGTGACGAACTGCTTCTCGTAGCTGGCCTGGATCGCGAAGTAGATGCCGCCCAGGTCCGTGGACAGCGTGCAGTCCGCGTCGGTCACGGCCGCCGCGATCTGCCCATTGTTCTGCGAAGCGGTCGGAGCCGAGTTCGACCCCGGGATTTGCGCACGACCAAACCCGTACTGCTGCCATATCGTGTCCGGCTGGACGGTGTCGTACCCGTTCCTGGCCATGCATGCCGTCCAGGCGTGCTGCGCCTTGATGAGATCAGGGTCGTTGATCACGTCGTCGCCGATGTCGTTGTTCATCGTCTCGATGACCGCCGTCGACGTGGCGAACTGAGCGTTGTTGAACGCCTGCACGATGTTGAAGCACTTGCCCACGGCGTCCTGCGCCGCGGCGGGCAGGCTGGCCGCCGAACCCGGTGAGCCGTTGAACTCATCCGGGCCGTCGGTGTCTGGCACGTTGAAACCGTACTGCTCGGCGAACGAGAGCCCGATGTAGCCCCACGGCCCGTACGGTTGCGGGAAGCCGATGCCCCGGTTCGCGCGCACCTCGAACGGCACGCTGTCCGCGTCCTGGCCGTAGCCCGCGTCGTCCATGCACGCGGTGTGCAGGTTGGCGTAACTGTCGCCGGGGGCCAGCCCGTCATTGGCGGCGGCTCCGAGATCGGCGTAGGCCGTGAAGGCCTCGCTGGCCAGAGCCGCCCCCTCGGACGCCGGGGCCGGCGGCCTGCCGACGGCGGGCTTGGTCACGGTCGCGTCGGGACCCTTGGGCCCGGCCGTGGTGCACGCGGCGAGAACCGCACAACAGCAGGTCAGGAGGCAAAGGCCGGTGCGGGTGCGCATGGGCTGATTCCTTTCCGGTGCGGCGTCACGCGTGCCGCAGCGCGGCCAGCGGGCTGGTCCGCGCGGCACGCAGCGCGGGGTACGCGCCCGCGAGCAGGCCGACGACGCTGCCGATCAGCGGGGCGGGCAGCGTGTAAGCGGGGTTCAGGATCGCCGTCCAGTCCTTGGCCGTGGCGAAGATCACCACGACCGTCACGCCGATGCAGGTCCCGATCAGCCCGCCGAGCGTGCCGAGCGCCGTGGACTCGGCGAGGAACTGCGCGGCGATGTGCCTCGGCCGGGCGCCCACTGCGCGGCGCCGGCCGATCTCCTCGGTGCGCTCGAGCACGGCAACCAGCGTCGTGTTGGCGATGCCGACCGCGCCGATCAGCAGGCTGATCAGGGCCAGGATCAGGAACAGGCCGGCCAGGTCGCCGCTGACCTCGCTCTGCAGGTTCTGCGGGTTGGGCGGGGAGGTCACCACCAGCCGGCTCGGGTCGGTGGGCAGTTCGGCGGCGGCGATCTGCCGCGCGACCGCCTGCGCCGCGCCGGTTCTGGTGGCGATGACCATCTGGGCCTCGTCCTGGGTCCCGATGCCTGGCTCGGGATTGCCGTAGCCGGCCAGGGCCGTGCTCTCCGGGATCAGCATCGCGCTCCCGTCGGTCACCACGCGCTGCGCCGAGCTGTAGACGCCGACCACCGTGAACGCGACGCCGTCGACGAAGACCGCCGGATGACTGGGCAGGCGCGCGGCCGAAATGCCGAGCTGGGCCGCGGTTGTGGTGTCGATGACCGCGACGTGCTGGGCGGTGTCGTTCTCGTACGCGCTCAGCGGGGAACCCGCGGCCATCGACAGGCCCATCGCCGCCACCGCACCCGGCGAGGCGGCCAGCAGACTGGCCGTGTCGGATACCGCGGCCGACAGCGCCAGCGAGCCGGTGATCGGGATGTCCTCGCCGTCGGGCAGGGTGACCGGCCACCACACGCCGGCCGCGGTCACCCCGTCGATGTGGTCGGCGATCGCGTCCGCGTCGGCCGGAAATCCGATGGCGGGGTTGGTGCCCGGAGGGGCGACGTTGTTGGCCGGGCCGTTGTCCTCCACGGTCACCGTCGTGTCCTCGAGAACGGTGAACTGGTGCGAGATCTGGCCGGCCCCGGTGGCGGTCAGGCCGAGCACCCCCACGAACGCGCCCACGCCAAGGACCGTGCCGAGCATCGTGAGCACGGCACGGCCCGGCCGCTGCACGATTCCCGCGATCGCCTCGCCGGCTGCGTCCCGCGCGGCCAGCCTCGGCGGCGGCAGGGCAATGGCCGGGCTACGCATG
>Ga0209333_1001130_pt1 | contig 13546 bp, 11 predicted proteins | sample BlaSpr_A8_OM2_O3_FD_187982 | JGI IMG/M metagenome (GOLD analysis project Ga0209333, IMG submission 187982) | Forest soil microbial communities from Thunder Bay, Ontario, Canada - Black Spruce, Ontario site 2_A8_OM2_O3 (SPAdes) (version 2) | ecosystem: Environmental > Terrestrial > Soil > Boreal... | reverse complement strand
TCATCAAACCTTCGCACTACGACGACGACGGATACCTCATCCAGTGGTGGCGGGGCTTCGTGCCGTCCAGTTCGCTGTCGAACCTGTACGGCCTCGCGCTTGACGCACAGTCGCGGCGCCTCCTGGGCGAGAGCGTCGATCTCGATATCGAGGCGCACGACGAAACCAACAAAAAAGTCCCGGTCAATTCGATAATCCGGCGGTTCAAGCGCAACGCGAACCGCGGCGTGGTGCTGCTGGTCGGAGTGCAAACCAACCAGTTCGCACGCGCGGTCGATATCGCGCGCGAGCTGCGCGCGGCCGGCATCCAGGTCGCGATCGGCGGCTTCCACGTCAGCGGATGCCTCGCGATGCTGCCCGAGATGCCGCCTGAGATGAAGGACGCGCTCGCGCTCGGAATCACCTTGTTCGCGGGCGAAGCGGAGCATCGGCTGGACGAGTTGCTGCTCGCCGCGTTCGAGAATCGGATGCCGCCGGTTTACAACTTCATGACCGATTTGCCGGCGATGGACGGCGAGCCGCTGCCGTTTCTGCCAATCAAATACGTCAAGCGCTATGCCGGTGCGCTCGGATGCTTCGACGCGGGGCGCGGATGTCCGTTCAGTTGCAGCTTCTGCACGATCATAAATGTACAGGGGCGCAAGTCGCGTCATCGCAGCGCCGACGACATCGAACAGTTGATTCGCGCTCACGCGGCGCAAGGCGTGCGCAGCTTCTTCATCACCGACGACAATTTCGCGCGCAACAAGAATTGGGAACCGATCCTCGACCGCATCATCGAACTCAAACGCCGCGACCACCTGAAGATCAACCTCATCATGCAGGTCGACACCATGTGCCACAAAATTCCGAACTTCGTCGAGAAGTCGGTGCGCGCAGGGTGCAAGAAAGTTTTCATCGGGCTCGAGAACATCAACCCCGACAGCCTCAAGGGCGCATCGAAGGGTCAGAATCGCATCACCGAATACCGCAAGATGCTGCAAGCGTGGAAGCGCGCCAAGGTATTGACCTACGCCGGCTACATCCTGGGCTTCCCATCCGACACGCCAGCGAGCATCGAGCGCGACATCGCGATCATCCAGCGCGAACTCCCGATCGACATCATGGAGTTCTTCATGCTGACGCCGCTGCCCGGCTCGAAGGATCACCAGGACATGTATCTGCGCGGCGAGCGGATGGAAGCGGATACCAACAAGTACGACGCCGAGCATGCGACCGCCGACCATCCGCGGATGAGCGGGGCCGAGTGGCAGGACATCTACCAGCGCGCGTGGCACCTGTACTATTCGCCATCGCACATCGAGACGCTGATCAAGCGGGCGATTGCCAGTGGGATGCGCTCGCGGCGGATGACCTCGATGATTTTCTATTTCTACGGGAGCCACGCCTTCGAGCACGTGCATCCGCTGCAGGGCGGGATAATTCGCCGTAAGCCGCGCACGCAGCGCCGTCCTGGATATAAGCGCGAGAACCCGCTCAGGTTTTTTGCGCGGCGCGCGCGCGAGACTCTAACGACCTACCTGCCTGGGCTGTTGTTCTTCTGGCGGCTGGAACGGCTGCGAAAGAAGATCGAGAACGACCCCGCGTCGAAGCACTATATGGATGTAGCGCTCAGCCCGGTCGTTGACGGCGAGTTCGATTCCGATCTTGGACTCTACCTGGCGTCGGAATCAGCGGTCCGCGCGGCGGATCAAGCCCGCTCACGCGCCGACGAGATGCGCAAGATCGAACTTCGCCGCGCCGCCGGCTGATCTATTTTGCGACCTGCTGCTGGTAGAGCCCGGGTAAGTCCTTCTGAAACTTTTCCAGTTTCGGCAGGTCGTTGTAGACGATGTAGGGTGAATCCGGGTGCAACTCCAGGTAGTCCTGATGGTAGTCTTCGGCCGGATAGAAGGCCGTGAACGGAACCACCTTGGTAACGATCGGTGAGGAGAATGCGTGCTGCTGATAGAGTTGCGTGATGTAGTCTTGCGCCATCTTCTTCTGCGCGTCGTTCATATAGAAGATCGACGACCGATACTGACTCCCTGAATCCGGCCCCTGTCGATTGAGCTCGGTCGGATCGTGAGCGACGAAGAAAAATACCTTCAACAGATCGTCGTAGGAAACTTTCGTAGGATCGTAAGTCACCTGCACCGACTCGGCATGCCCGGTAGTTCCCGTGCTGACGGTCTCGTACTGCGCGGTATTCGCCGCGCCGCCTGCGTATCCTGAAACAACTTTGTCCACACCCTTCACATGCTTGAAGACGGCATCGACGCCCCAGAAACACCCGCCAGAAAACACCGCGGTAGCCTGGTCGCTCGGGGCGGCTTGCGCGAAAGCGCTGAGCCGCCGCGTGCCGACTAACACTGAGACGGTAAGAAAAAGCGCCACAATCCACTTTGTTCGCGACTTCATGTTCATCATATTAGCAACGTCGAACGCCCGCGTCTGGTTCCCGAAAGCAGGTTTGAATTTGACCGCCGGCATTGGACTCTGAGCAAATTCCACCCATGCGATTCGCGCCAATCCTACTTGCCTTGGTAACCCTCATCTCGACCGGGTTGGGCGGGACGGCCGCCATCCGAATGCGCGACCGGCTTCACTTGCTGCTTGGATTCAGTTCGGGCGCCGTACTGGCGGTGGCGCTGTTCGACATACTGCCCGAAGTCTTCGCGTTCGATCACGGCGCGTCGTACATGCCGATCACCGCGCTGGGATTCCTTGCGTTCTTTGGGCTCGAACGCTACACGGCGATGCATCGCGCCCGCGAACACCCTCACCTGGCGGGAGCGCATGAGGCGGAACTGGGCGCAATGTCCGCGGCGGGCCTGGCCTTCCACAGTTTTCTGGATGGAGTCGCAATCGGTGTCGGCTTTCAGACCAGCGTCCAGATGGGGCTCCTGATTGCCTTCGGCATAATCGCGCACGATTTCAGCGACGGGCTGAATACGGTGACGGTCGTGCTTGCTCACGGCAATCCACCGAGGCGCGCGATCTTCTGGCTGGCGGTGGACATGGCGACACCTGTACTCGGTGCGGCCTCGACGCTGATGTTCAACCTGAGGATGGGACTGCTGCCGTACCTGCTGGCATTTTTCGCGGGCTCATTTCTTTATATCGGCGCTTCGGACCTACTACCGGAAGCGCGCGAGCATGACTCTCCCCTGGTCGCCGTCGCCACCTGCATGGGGATGCTCGCAATCTATCTGGTCACTCACCTGCTGCGCGGATAGGGCCATGGCATATATTTTTGACGACATTGACGCCTGGGCGATCTCGTCGATCGTCGCGTTGGGAATGGTTGCCGGCTGGCTGGCCGGGCGCTGGATAGGAAACCGCTTACGTGAGGAATCGGATAGCAGAGCCGCGGTGTCCAAATTTCTGGACGCGAGTCTGGCGCTCCTGGGATTGCTGCTGGCCTTTTCGTTTTCAACCGCCCTCGTCAAGCACGATCAACGACGCCTCATGGTTGTAGCCGACAGCAACGCTATCGGCGACTTTTACACTTGTGCCAGCTTGCTCAAGGAACCGGAGCAGACCAAATTGCGGCGCGTCATCCGCGACTACGCCTCCCTGCGGGTCGATCTCTCGAAGCGTGCTTATGATGCGGGCGCTTTCGAACGCGCACTCGGCCAATTCGAGCAAATGCACAACCAAATGGTTGAGTTGGTCGCTGAGGCGCTGGCGGATGGCACACCTATAGCGACGCCTTTAGTAAATGCGCTCAACGCTACTACCAGCAGCCATGCTGAACGCCTGGCGGCGGTCAGGGATCGGCTACCGACCAGCATCGTCCTGTTGCTGCTGGTGTCCGCCGTCATCTCGGCGCTTTTGGTTGGGCGGGAACAAGGAATCGCGGGCGAAGAGGATCTCGCCGGCACCATCTGCTTCATAATACTCGTAAGCCTCGCCATATTTGTTACGTTGGACCTGAATCAACCCAATCGCGGCTTGATAGCCGTCGATCAGGAACCGATCCAGCGACTGCTATCGACGATGTCTCAATGATGCGCCACGCCGGGAATTTGCTATCGCCATAAGCTGCGGCGTATCTGTAGCAATGAACGCGTAAACTTGTTCAATTTGACAGCTGACATATATCGACGATTTCAGGAGCGGGAGGCAGCCGATGCCACATTGGTACGAAGATAATTCTCGATCGATTGGGCATACGCCGATGGTGCGGCTCAACCGCGTCACCGATGGCGCGCCGGCGACAGTTCTCGGCAAGATTGAAGGCCGCGGCCCCGCGTATTCCGTCAAGGATCGAATCGGCGCGGCGATGGTCTGGGACGCGGAGAAGCGCGGGCTGCTCGGTCCCGGGATGGAGCTGGTCGAGCCGACCAGCGGCAACACCGGCATCGCACTCGCCTTCGTCGCCGCCGCGCGCAAGATCCCGCTGACCCTGACGATGCCGGATACGATGAGCCTCGAGCGCCGCAAGTTGTTGATAGCCTACGGCGCCAAGCTCGTGCTGACCGAAGGCGCGCGCGGCATGACCGGCGCGATTGCCAAGGCCGAGGAGATCGTGGCGTCGGCGCCCGGTCGCTACGTCCTGCTGCAGCAGTTCAGGAATCCCGCCAATCCCGCGATCCATGAAGCGACTACCGGCCCGGAAATCTGGAATGACACGGAAGGCGCGATCGATATTTTCGTCGCCGGGGTCGGTACTGGCGGCACGATCACCGGCGTCTCGCGTTACATCAAAAAAACCAGAGGCAAAGCGATCACTTCGGTCGCAGTCGAGCCGAGCGCGAGTCCGGTTATCACGCAGCAGCGCAGCGGACAGCCGCTCAAGCCGGGCGCGCACAAAATCCAGGGCATCGGCGCTGGCTTCGTACCCGAGAATCTGGATCTGTCGCTGGTCGATGTTGTCGAGCAGGTCAGCAACGAAGAGGCGATTGAGTACGCGCGGCGGCTGACGCGCGAAGAAGGAATCCTGTCGGGCATTTCGTGCGGCGCTGCCGCCGCCGTGGCCGCGCGCATTGCCAAGCGGCCGGAAAATAAGGGCAAGACCATTGTGGTCGTGCTGCCGGATTCCGGCGAACGGTACTTGAGCACCGCACTCTTCGAGGGCATTTCCTAGTCCCGCCGCGCGCGCATAGTGGCAGCAAAAATTCATACCGCGCCGGCCGCGCTGAATGGTTCGCATTGGGGCGCGTTCGAGCCAGTGGTCGTCGATGGACGCGTGACCGAAGCGCGGCCCTTCGCGAGAGATCCAGATCCGTCGCAGCTGCTGCGATCGATTCCCGACGCACTGCATCATCATAGCCGCGTCGCGCAACCCAGTGTGCGCACCGGATGGCTCGAACACGGCCCCGGTGGTGCGCGCGATAAGCGCGGAGCCGATCGCTATGTGCCCGTGAGCTGGGAGCGTGCGCTCGATTTGATTGCCGATGAAATCAAGCGGGTGATTCGCGATCGCGGCAACCAGGCAATCTACGCCGGCTCTTACGGATGGGGCAGCGCCGGGCGTTTTCATCATGCGCGCACGCAGCTTCAGCGCTTCCTCGGCGGAGTCGGCGGATACACCGGAGCGCGTGACACTTACAGCAACGCCGCCGGCGCCGTGCTGGTGAAGAACGTGCTCGGCAGCATGCACGCGATGAACGGCCCCGGTACCAGTTGGAAGAGCATCGTCGAGCATGCGGACCTGGTCGTGATGTTCGGCGGGATGCCGACGCGCAACACTCAGGTCACGCCCGGCGGGATGGGCGAGCATACGACGCGCGGATGGCTCGAGCAGGCCAAGGCCGCGGGCGTCGAGTTCTGCAATATCAGCCCGATGCGCGATGATGCGGCCGACTTCCTCGACGCCGAGTGGATCGCGCCGCGCCCGCATAGCGATACCGCGCTGATGCTCGCATTGTCGCACACGTTGATTGTCGAGGGCCTGCAGGACGCGGACTTCCTCGCGCGCTACTGCGTCGGCTTCAGTCGCTTCCGCGACTATCTGCTCGGCGCGGAGGACGGCGTCGCGAAGTCGGCTGACTGGGCCGCGAGCCTGAGCGAAATATCGGCCGACAGGATTCGCGATCTCGCGCGCAGGATGGCCGCGTCGCGGACCTTCATCAACGTCAACTGGTCTTTGCAGCGCGGCGATCATGGCGAGCAACCGATATGGGCGGCGATCACGCTGGGCGCGGTGCTCGGCCAGGTCGGTCTGCCGGGCGGAGGTTTCGGCTTCGGCTACGGCAGCATGGAGGGCCTCGCGAGCCTGTTGCCCGATATGCCGATCCCGACACTATCGCTCGGCCACAACCCGATTCGCAGCTTCATCCCTGTGGCCCGAATCGCCGACCTGCTGCTGAACCCCGGGCAGCCGTTCCAGTACAACGGGCAGGACCTGGTCTATCCCGACATCGATCTCGTGTACTGGTGCGGCGGCAATCCATTTCATCATCATCAGGATCTCAACCGCCTCATCCGCGCGTGGCGCCGCCCTTCGACGATCGTCGTCCACGATCCGTGGTGGACAGCGACGGCGCGCCACGCCGATATCGTGCTGCCGACGACGACGACACTCGAGCGCGACGATATCGGCGCAAGCGCGCGCGACCGATTCATCATCGCGATGAAGCAGGCGATCGCGCCGGTCGGGGAAGCGCGCGACGACTTCGAAATTTTCAGCGACCTCGCGCACCGCTTCGGAACTCTCGATTCGTTCGCCGAGGGCCGTACTACGATTCAATGGCTGCGTCACATCTATGAGGAAGCGCGCGCGCGTGCGAATCGTCGCGTTGCCGAGTGGCCGGACTTCGACGAGTTCTGGAGACGCGGGTATCTCGAAGTTCCTGAAGCATCGACTCCGCACGTCATCTTCGAGGAATTCAGAATGAATCCCGACGCCAATCCGCTGCCGACTTCGTCGGGACGAATCGAAATCTTTTCGGAAAAGATCGCGAGCTATAACTACGCAGATTGCCCCGGACATCCCACCTGGCTCGAACCCGCTGAGTGGTTGGGCAGTGATGCCGCGCGCCGTTACCCGCTGCATCTGCTGACCACGCAGCCGCGTACGCGATTGCACGGCCAGATGGACATGGGGTGCGTCAGCCAGCAGAGCAAGGTCGCTGGGCGCGAGCCGATGCGGATCAATCGCGCCGATGCCTGCGCACGCGGAATTCACGACGGCGATGTCGTGAAGGTTTTCAATGATCGCGGCGCGATTCTCGCCGGAGCAGTTCTGACCGATGACATTCGCCCGGGCGTGATTCAAATCTCGACTGGCGCGTGGTACGACCCCCTCGAGCCGGGAGTGATCGGCAGCCTCGACAAGCACGGCAACCCGAACGTGCTGACGCTCGACAAGGGAACGTCGAGCCTCGCGCAAGGGCCGAGCGCGCAAACCACGCTGGTACAGGTCGAGAAATACGTGGGGGAGCCGCCGCCGGTCAGCGCCTTCATGCCGCCAATCGGTTGAGCACGCTTCTTCTTTCCCCAACTGCGTTCTTATTTGATACTCAAGTGTTTGCGGCTGGGGACGTGAATCGATCACTGAATCGGGAGTTCAGCCATGGAACATGAGCACAAGAAGTTGGACATCGAACTTTCCGATCTGCGAACGAAGCTCAACAAAATGGGAGACCTGGTCATCGCGCAGATCGAGGCGGCGCTGGCGTGTTTGAGCGAACACGACGTTCGCGGCACTCGCCCGATCATCGATACGGACATCGACGTGAACCGAATGGACATCGATCTGGAAGAAACGTGTTTACAGTTTCTGGCCCTTCATCAGCCGGTGGCTGGAGACCTTCGGCGCATAACCGCAACGATGAAGATTACAACCGAACTCGAGCGAATCGGAGACCGGGTGGTCAACCTCTGCGAGGCGGTTCACGATCGCGACGAAAGCGATCTGGGAGCGTCCCATGCCGAGGTCTTGCAAATGGGAGCGCTCGCCCTCGCGATGGTTCGCGACAGCCTGATGGCCTTTGTTCAGGCGGACAGTTCGCTTGCTCGACGAGTGTTCGAGAAGGACAAGGAGTTTGATGCGCTCTACGGCGAGGTGTTTGCGACGTTCACCGCTTCGCTGGCAAGAGACTCCGGTCGAGTTGCGCACGACGCCAAAATGGCCTTCCTCTCAAAGGACCTGAATGAAATCTCCGAAAGCGCAACCAATATCGCCGAAGCGGTGCTGTTCATGATCGACGGCAAGGAGATCGCGCATATGGATATGCACGAGCGGCGGGCGGCCCGCTAAGGATTGGTCTCCCTTTCGACGGATCAGCTTGCGTTCGCGTCCTTGTACTTCGGCGACGAGGCCTTCATGAAGCGCAGCAACATCCGCATCTCGGCGACGCGTTTGCCGTCCGCTTCATTCAGCGCCGTCTCGAACCACATGTACTCAGTCTTGGGACTCTGACCCAGCGCCACGACGCTCCCGCCGACGCGGTACGGATGCTCGGCGAGAACCGGTCCGTTGATATTGCGCAGCTCGATTGCGCCGAATAGTCCGACCGCCTGTCCGAGCTTGCCGCGCAGCGTCGCTATCGATTGCGAGTAGAGCAACTGCACCATCGCAGCCGGAGTTGCAATCGTGCCGCCCCACGGTGAGGGCTTGGTGTACCACTCCAGCGGCTCGGTTATCACCTTCATCCGATCGGCCATAGCAGCTTTGGTCAGGAACGCGTCGCATTCCTCGAAACGATCGCCGGGTTTGAGGCCGCCAAGAATCCGCAACTCGCCGGAGTCGAACCGATCGAGCGGACGCCGCAGCAGCGCGCTGGGCGTTTTGGGATTTCCGACCGACGCGGTACCTTCCGCGACGCGCATGCCGTCATCGCGCTCGATCCAGATATCGACCTGCGCGTCGGTCGCGTCCAGCGGCGGCTCTTTCACGAAGGCGCGCACCGCCTCGCGATCGGTCGTCGCGTTGAGGAAGTACATCGAGATCGTGCCGCGCTCGAACCATCGCTGGCCGAACGCTTTTAGCAGCAGCGGCGGAAACAGCTCCAGGTGAATCGATCCGGCGACGGTGCCGCCGCGGAAGCCCAGCTTGGTCGCCGTCGCATCGTCATGGATGCTGCCCGCAACTTTACTGGCGTTGTTGACCGATCGTCGCAGCGGTCCGACGAACAGATGATCGCGCAATTCGATTTCCGAATTCATGATGCCGTCCTCGAAGCGGATTCAAGCACGGTCCCCGGCGTTCGGCAAACTTCTCAAATAACTGCGCGGGAGCGCTTCTGGATCCATTCGATCGAATGCTACTTTTGGCGCGTGACGACCTCTTCAACCATCGAACCGACGGCCTGGACGCGCGATCTTCTCGCTTCGCTCGGGCGCGCGGATACCTCAAATCAACAGACGCTGCAGATAGTCGGACGCGATCCGGTAATCGCGACCCTCTTTCGCGCCGGAGAGGCCGCAGCCGCGGTGCTCGCAGCAAATGCGACCGCCGCCGCCGATCTGTGGTGCGCGCGCGGCGGCCACTCGCAAGACATCGAGGTGGACGTGCGCGCCGCGGCGGCGTCGCTCGTGTCGTTCGCATACTTGCGATATCAAAACGCGTCGTTCGAGCGGCGCGGGCAGGCGACAACCGCGCTCTATCGGGCGCGCGACGGCCGCTGGATTCATCTGCATGGCGGATTCAGTTCGCGCGAAGGCACGCTGGCACTTTTGAAATGCGACGATGATGCGAACGCGATTGCGACGTCCGTCGCGGAGTGGGACGCGCAGGCGCTCGAAGATGCGCTCGCCGAGCGCGGTGTATGCGGCGCCAAGCTGCGCAGCGCCGACGAATGGCGCGCGCATCCGCAGGGGATCGCGCTCGCGCGCGTACCTCTGGTCGAGATTATCCGCCTCGGCGATGCGCGCCCCGAGCCGATTCCCGGACCTCGCGCCGATGAGTATGGCGCGCGGCCACTTTCAGGCGTGCGGGTTCTCGATCTGACGCGCGTGCTGGCCGGACCGACTTGCGCGCGAACGCTCGCAGAGCATGGCGCTGAAGTTCTGCACGTCAGAAGTCCCAAGCTGCCGTCGATCGAGCCATTCGTCATCGACACCAATCCCGGCAAACTTTCCTGCTTTCTCGATCTCGATCGCGAGCAGGACGCCGAGCAGTTGCGCACGCTCGTTCGCGACGCGCACGTGTTCTCGCAAGGATACCGTCCTGGCGCACTCGCTCGCCGCGGTTTTGCGCCGGAGGAATTGGCGCGGATACGGCCCGGCATCATCGCGGTGTCTATCGACTGCTACGGACATGAAGGACCGTACGCGGGGCGCCCCGGATGGGAACAACTCGCGCAGACTGTCACCGGCATGGCGCTCGAGCACGCCGGCGACGAGCATCCCGCACTGGTGCCCGCCGCGATCAACGACTACACGACCGGATATCTCGGCGCGCTCGGCGTGATGCGCGCGCTCGCGCGACGCACAACTGAAGGCGGCAGTTGGCACGTTCGCGTGTCGCTCGCGCGCACATCGATGTGGATCATGTCGTTGCCACGCACCGATCCGGATGCGCGGCCGGGTGGATTCGATGCGGCGTCGATAGCTCCGTGGATCATCGAGATGGATACGGCGTGGGGACCACTGACGCGTCTCGGGCCGATCGCGCGGATGTCGGAGACGCCGCCGCAATGGGCTCTTCCGCCCGCACCGCTCGGCAGCGACCCGCCATCCTGGGTCTAGAGTCGTGGCCTCGCGCGGCAAGTCAGGACGCTAACTACGCTTTACAAATTTCGCGGCTGGTCTTTGCGTCGCGATAGATCAGTGGGTCGGCGGCACCCGAATCTTTTCGCATCGACTCGACGACGCTGTGATGCGGTGACAGGCGGCAGATCGGATCGGCTTCGGCCGCGTTTCCTGCCAGCATGAAGGCCTGGCAGCGGCACCCGCCGAAATCGATTTCTTTGCGCGCGCAGGTGCGGCACGGTTCCATCATCCAGTCGTCGCCGCGAAACGCGTTCATCGCGGGCGAGTCGCGCCAGATATCTCCGAGCGCGCTGTCGCGCACAGTCTCGAAGCGCAGGCCCGGGATCACCGACGCGGCGTGGCACGGCATCACCTCGCCGGCCGGATTGATGCACATGTAGCTGCGGCCCCATCCGCCCATGCACGGCTTGGGATCGCCCGAGAGATAGTCGTTCTGCACGAACGCGATCTCGAGCGTGCCGCGATACTTCTCGATCGCCGCGCGCGCGTTTTCTTCAGCGCGTTCGTATTGCTCGCGGGTCGGCATCAACGCGCGACGATTCTCAGCCGCCCACGCATAGAACTGGGTGTTGGCGAGCTCGAGGCGATCCGCGCCGAGCTCCAGCGCGATAGCGATGAGCTCAGGCACCTCGGCAATATTCAGCCGATGAATCACGACGTTGAGCGTCAGTGGAAAGCCGGTTTGGCGGATGAGCCGCGCGACCTCGAGTTTCTTTCGATGCGAGCGGACGCCGGCAATGGTCTCGGCGCTCTCGCGCGCGGCGCCCTGGATGCTCAGTTGAATATGGTCGAGGCCCGCGTCACGCAAGCGCCGCAGCTTGTCTTCGTCGAGCAGCGTGCCGCCCGTAATCAGATTGGTATAGAGATCGCACGCGCGCGCGTGCTCAATCAGTTCGACGAGATCCTCGCGGAGGACGGGCTCGCCGCCCGAAAGATGCAACTGCATGACGCCCAGTTCCGCGGCCTCGGAAAAAACGCGGCGCCAGTCGCCGGCCGAGAGTTCCGCGCGCGCGCGATGAAAGTCGACAGGGTTGGAGCAGTACACGCATCGCAGCGGGCATCGATAGGTGAGCTCGGCGACGAGCGTGTATGGGCGCGGCGCCGCGGTCATTGGAGTAACCCGCGCGCTCGAATCGTGTCGAGGAAATCTATCACCTCGCGCATCAGCGCATCGCGATCGGCGTTGTCGTATTTTTTCGACAATTGATCGACGATCTCATCTATCGAGCGCGCGCCGTCGCACAGCCGCACGATCGCGGCGCCCGTTTCGTTGAGCGCCAGAGCTGCTTCCGGAAACAAAATCATTGTTTGGTTCCCGACTGGATCGAACTTGAGCCGCGCGCGTGCGACCAGCCGCGGCCGCCATGCGTCGCCGACGCGCATCAGAGTTTTCGCGGATCGTGCCATAGCGGCGGCAAATAGCCGGGGACAACGTAGGCGTAGTGGACCGCGTCGAGCAGGCCCCAGAGGATGTGGCACTTCAGCGTGAGCGCGTCGGCGGCGCGATCCTGCGACTCGCGCGTCGTGCAATGCGCGACGACATATTGCAAGCCGAACTCCGAGTCGCGCGGCGCCTGCACCAGCCGTCCGCGAAAGTATTCGAGGCCGCGGCGGTCGAGCCACGGGTAGAGCTTCTCGAGCACCGCGATTCGATCGGCCATCAGCACTGGCGCGAACAATTCCGTGAGCGACGACGCGACCGCCTCGGTCAGCGGACGCGACGCGCACAGATGCAGGTACGCGTCCACCGCGAAGCGCACGCCCGGCAGCACGTAGCGCAGGCTCGCGACGTCATTGGGGTCGAGTCCCGCGCACTCCGACAGCTTGTACCACTTGCGGATGCCGCCCTCGCTGTCGCCAATCCCGTCGTGGTCGGTAATCCTTGTGATCCAGGCGCGCCGGAATTCCGGGTCGTCTGCCTTGGCCAGGATCAGCGCGTCCTTTTTGGGAATCGTCCACTGATAGTAGAAACGATTTTCGATCCACGCCTGCAGTTGCCGTTTGGTCAGCTTGCCCTGATGCATCAGCAGGTGGAACGGATGCTTGTCGTGATAGGCCGCCTCGCCAATCGCGCGCAGCCGCGCGACGAATTTTTCCGGCGAGTCTGGATCTCGTTCCGTCATATCATTCGCGCCTGAAGTCACACCGTAAAGTCCATGCCGTCTTCGGCGACTTCCCATCCCGCTTTTTCGACCGCGCGCCGCTCGGCGGACGTTTCGTCGAGAATCGGATTGGTATTGTTGATGTGAGTATAGATTTTTCTGGTCCGAAGATCGCCGAGTCGCGCGAGGCTGCCACCGGGTCCCGAGATAGGCATATGACCCATCGCCGACGCGGTCCGCGAGCCGGTTCCGCTAAGCTCCATTTCATTTTCCGACCAGAAGCTGCCGTCGAACATGAGGCAGTTGCATTCAGCGGCGGCCGTGATAAAGCGGTCATCGATTTCTTTGATCGCGGGAACATAGAGGAGCGCCGAACCGGCGCTGCTGTCGATGATTTTCCAGGCGACCGCGTTTCCATCGCAATCGGCTGGTGGCGTTTTCACATAAGTTGGAACTTTGCCGCTGACGAAAATCGCCTCGAAGGCGAGGCCGCATCCGACATTTTCGATTTTGCGATTTTCAACGGTGGTGCAGCGAAATCTCTCCGGCTGATTCAACGCGGCAAAAATCGGGTTGGACGCGAATATCCAATCGAAGACCCGCGCCGTGCAATACAACCGAATCGGCTGCGCCTCGCGCAACGAAAGAAGGCCGGTGATGTGATCGAGCTCCGCGTCAGAAAGCAGAACCGCGTTTATCGCCGATCCTCTAACGCGGCTCCGCGGCAGCAAGTCGGGAAATGAAAAAATTTGCGTGCGAAGATCGGGGCTCGCGTTCAGCAACGTCCATCGCGAGCCATC
>Ga0209333_1001128_pt1 | contig 13576 bp, 14 predicted proteins | sample BlaSpr_A8_OM2_O3_FD_187982 | JGI IMG/M metagenome (GOLD analysis project Ga0209333, IMG submission 187982) | Forest soil microbial communities from Thunder Bay, Ontario, Canada - Black Spruce, Ontario site 2_A8_OM2_O3 (SPAdes) (version 2) | ecosystem: Environmental > Terrestrial > Soil > Boreal... | reverse complement strand
CGTGGAAGGCGCCCGCCGCGCCGGCATCGACGCGGTGCAGTTCGAATCGTGCGCGCAACTGGAGCGGGAACTCGCCGCGCGCGGGATTCGCTGGTCATGACCACCGGCATCATTACCGATCTGGTGCAGATCCGTCTGCTCGGCGAAAAGAAGAGGCCCGAAAACGAGCGCTTTCGCCGGCACATGAAGGCGCACGACCATTCCGACCGCATCCTGCGCCGCATCGCCGAGGGCATTGAGGAGCAGATCGATTGCACGCAATGCGCCAACTGCTGCCGCGTAGCGACGGTGAAGGTGTCGGAGCGCGATATCGAGCGCCTGTCGCGCCATCTGCGCATCGCGCCCGCCGCGTTCGTCGCCGAATACACCACCGAGAGCGAGGATGAAGGGACGATCCTGCGCCGCACTGAAGAGACCGGCTGCGTGTTCCTGGACGGCACGGCCTGCACGGTCTACGATGTGCGCCCCGACATTTGCCAACGCTTTCCCCACGTAGTGCGCGGCAACGGTTCCATCGCCAGCCGAATGTGGCAGTTCATCGACCGGGCGTGCTATTGCCCGATTGTTTACAATGCGCTGGAGGCGTTTAAGGTGGAGACCGGCTTCCGCCGGTAAGTGTCGGGACTGGAGTCGGATTGCGTTTGGGGCTGTTCACCGCCGCCGCTTCCTTGCGATCGCTTCGCCAAGTTGCGCATCGGGATGCTTCCTCCCAGTCCGGTGGAGCGTTACGGCCCATACCAGATTCCATCTCGTCCAACAGGCTGGCTCGTTCGCGAATGACCCGGACGCCTGAAGAGCGCATTACAATCCGCCGCGAAGGCTTTTGCTGTGGCGGCTCGGTAACAGCCGCGTGGTATTCTGGCATTCCAAGAGGCGAAAATGATCGAACGCAGAGAGCTTCTGAAAACCGGCGCCGCGCTGGTGGCCGGAGCTGCGCTTGCCAGGCCGCAATCGAGCGCGCCGCCCAAAGCCAAGATCGCCAGTTCGGTGATGCTGTGGACTTTGAAAGGCTCGTTCGAAGAGAAGCTGGAGACGGCCGCGCGCGCGGGGTTGCAGTCCGTCGAACCTCCGTCGACTGCAACGAATGTGCGCCTGTTGTCCGCCGGTCGCCACAGCACCCTGCCCAAAGCCCTCCGCCCCCCCGCATTATTAGCCGAAGTCATGTATCCCAAATAGTCAACTCACTGATTATAAAAGCACAATTGGGTTCGTCCGTACGATTTTGCAGGTAATCTCCGACGCACCGGTTATGCACAATGGTGCAGCATTTCGCCTAGTACTTCCTGGCACAGGCTGCCATGGATGCGGAAGCGTTGCCCGGCGGAGGCGCACGCGAGACACGCCAGATCGGCTGCAAGCTCTGCCGGAGTCGTTGCGGGCGGCGGATACCACACTCATCTGCTTCGAGGAGCGCTGGCGCGAGCGACCTAAATGGAGAGGAGCGGCCGGCGCTTGGCATTCAGGCTTGCCGCGATTCCGAAATGAATATACAATCATGTATACATGGAGACGAGCTTCACCTGGGACGCTGCGAAAGCGCGGCGCAACAAGCGGGAACACGGAATTTCGTTCGAGATGGCTCGGGAGGCGTTCGCGGATCCCAATCACGTCGTCACATGAGCAAAACATCTACGAGGACCAAATCGGTTAAGATCGGCAGCCGGACCCGGGAACTATACGAGAATCGGGATCGCGATCTCGACCATTCCGAAGTACCGCAATTGCCGCCCTCACAATGGGCGAAAGGGGTGGTCGGAAAGTACTATCGTCCCCTAAAATCGCAGATCTCGTTCCGCATTGACAACGATGTCCTCGCCTGGCTCAAAGCGAAAGGGCAGGGACACCTCAGCCGAATCAACGCAATCTTGCGAGAGCGGATGGAGAGCGACGGCCGCTGAGTTTCGGCGCTGGCCTAGGGAATACGACAAGGGGGCATGGAAGCAATGAGCACCAGCCTGCTCGATGGACACGAAACGTTACGGGCGCCTGCTCGCCAAGGCGCTTCCGGCCGTCGTCAAATCCGAAGATGAAAACGACCGGATGTTAGCGAGCATCGAAAGCCTGATGGCGAAGGGCGAGAAGAACCTTTCGGCGGAAGAGAACGCTCTGTTGGATTTGCTGGTGGACCTCGTGCACGATTTTGAGCAGCGGCACGATCCGTTCCCCTCCAGCCCGCCGCACCGGATGGTCGGGTTTCTTCTGGAACAGCGCGGGCTGCAGTCGAGCGCCCTTTATCCGGTGCTTGGAACGAAGAGCCGGGTTTCGGAGCTCCTGTCGGGAAAACGGGCGATCGGCAAGGCGCAGGCCAAGAAACTCGCCGCATTCTTCCACGTCGGCGTTGAGTTATTTATCTGACGCGTTCCCACGATAGAACACGATAGAATAAGAGCCGGCCCCGGCTGTCATAAGCCGCCACAAACATGAAAAAGCTCTGCCTGCTGCTCTGCCTCCTGCCCCTCGCCCAAGCCTCACATGTCACCATCCTGCGCGACGAATACGGGGTGCCGCACATCTTCGCCCAAGATGCCGCCGGCGCGGCCTTCGGATCGGGCTATGCGCAGGCGGAGGACCGTCTCGAAGAGTTGCTGAAGAATTATCGCCGCGCGGAAGGCGCCATGGCGGAAGCCTTCGGCGCCGAGTTTTTCCGCGACGATTGGCGCCAGCGCGTCTGGCGGCACCGGCTGGTGGCCGAGCAACATTACAAAGATCTGAGCCCGCGCAGCCGCGAAATTATCGAAGCGTTTCAGGCCGGCGTGCGGCAATACATGCAGGAGCATCCGGACCAGGTACCCGCCTGGGCGCCTAAGCTGGAGCCTTGGCAGTTGGTGGCGCTGGGCCGCTACATCATCTGGGGATGGCCGGAGGGCGAAGCCGCCGGCAAGCTGCTGCACGCGGGCATCCAGCCCGATCCCATCGCCTATCACGGCTCGAACGAAATGCTGCTGGCGCCATCGCGCACCGCCATGCACGCGCCCATCGCCGTGGTGGACCCGCACCTGAGCTGGTACGGCCCGTTCCGCTTTTACGAAATGCGTATCTATGGCGGCGACTTGGCGTTTTCCGGCGCCTGCATCCTGGGACTTCCGTTTCCGGTGTTGGGGCACAGCCGCTATGCTTCCATCGCCATGACCACCGGCGGTCCCGACACCTCCGACGTCTACGAAGAAGAAGTGCAGGACGGCAAGTATAAGTTCCGCGGCGAATGGCGGCCCCTCGAAACCCGCCACGAAAAGATCGGCGTCAAGGTGGGCGGAAAGATCGACTGGAAGGACCTCACCATCGAATCTACGCTGCACGGGCCTATCGTGGCGCACAAGAACGGCAAATCGTACTCGGTGGCCATCCCTTATGCCGACGAAGTCCGCCTGATGGATGAGAGTTGGGGCATGGTGACCGCGCACAACCTCGCCGAGATGAAGAAGGCGCTGGCGATGCTGCAATTCATGGCGCAAAATATCATGGTGGGCACGGTCGATGGCGACATTTACTATGTGCGCAACGGGCGCGTGCCGGTGCGGCCGAAGGGTTGCGATCCGTCGCAAGTGATGTCGGGAGCGGCCGGGACGTGCGAATGGCAAGGGCTGCATCCCTTTGAAGATCTGGTGCAGATCACCAATCCGCCGCAGGGTTATATGCAGAATTGCAACGTTTCGCCCTTTGTCATGATGAAAGGTTCGCCGCTCGTGCCCGAGGAATACGCCGAGCATCCGTACATTTACAATGAGAAGCGCACGCCCCCGCATCAGCGCGCAGCCATGGTATTGGACCTGCTCGACGCGGCGCACGATGTAACCGCCGAGCAGGCCATTGGCATCGCGTTTTCGCCGCAGGTCTGGTACGCGGAGTTGTGGCAGGAGCGCATCCGCAAAGCCGCGCCCGATGACGGCTTCGCAAAGACGCTGGCCGCCTGGAATCGCCGCAGTGACGCGGATTCGCGGCCGGCCCTGGCATTCTATCTCTTCAAGATGTCACTTGAAGCGGGACCCAAGCGCGCGGTGGACCCGCCGCCGGATCTCACGGACGATCATATCCGTGCGGCGCTGGCCAAGGCTGAAGCGCAGTTGAAGTCCGAGTTCCCGCCGGATGCGGCCTTCGGCACCCTGTTCCGCGTGGGGCGGCAGGGCGCGGCGCACGGCGTAGCTCATACATGGCCGGTGAGCGGCGGATCGCTCACCGAAGCCGGCATGGCCACCCCGCGCGCCGTCAGCTTCGAGAAGAGCGGCCACGAGATGCTCGGGCACGGCGGCCAGACTTCCACTCAGATCGTGATTCTGACCAAGCCGCCACAATCCTATATGGTGATCCCGCTAGGCGAGAGCGACCATTCGGATTCGCCGCACTTCGACGATCAGGCGGAGAAGCTGTTCAGCCAAAGCCGCGTGAAATCGACTTACTTCATGAATCGCACGGAACTGGACAAACACGTGACCAAGCGGGAAGAATTGGAATTCGCGGGGTTACCCCAGTGATACAAGACACGCTGGGCCACTTGGAACTGAAGGTCATGGAAATTCTCTGGGCGCACGGCGAAAGCAATGTGCATGATGTTGTGCAGCGGCTGGGGCGGCCGCTGGCGTATACCACGGTGATGACCACGCTCGACCGGCTCTTCAAGAAAGACCTGCTGGTGCGCCGCAAATGGGAACGGGCGTTCTTGTACGCGCCGCGCTGGACGCGTCTGGAATGGGAGCAAAAACGTGCGGGTGACTTCGTGGCCGGCTTTCTGGCTTCGCCGCAAGCGTCGGGCGATCTGTTGATTTCTTCCCTCGTCGACGCGGTCGGGCAATATGACACGGCGCTGCTGGACGAGCTGGAAAGGAAGATCCGCACGAAGCGCAGAGAGCTTGGCCGGCGGGGGAAAACATGACTCTCTCATATTTTCCTAGGCTGTTGTGCATCAGCCTGGCAACCTTCTTCCTGGTTCACCTGGCGCTGGGTATGGGAGTCGCCCTGATTGCTCGTCAGGCAACCCGCCTGGGTGAACGCCTCCGGCCCCACGTGGCCGCACGCTGCATGCTGGCGTTGCGCCTATTGCCCGCTGCGGGCGCAGCATTCATCGTAGTGGCGGTCTGTCTGCCCAGCTATTTGTGCTTGGAGCCGGAGGCTCCCACCGAACGCGTGGGGTTTGGGTGTCTGTTGGTGGCGCTGCTGGGCACCGCACTGTGGAGCGTCTCGATCGCGCGAGGGCTTCGCGCGGCGGCTGGCTCCCGGCATTTTCTGCGGGGTTGCGAGCGCGCGGGGCGACCGGCGCGCCTGCCGGGAGAGCATGCGGATGCCTGGATCGTGGATAGCGCCGCGCCACTGCTGGCGATTAGCGGCATCGTGCGTCCGCGGTTGTTAGTCTCAAGAAGCGTGGTGAGCGCGCTCTCGGCCGAACAATTGGCGGCGGCCTTGCGCCACGAGCGCGCCCACTGGACTGCGCGCGACAATCTGAAGCGCCTGTTTATCCTGCTAACGCCCGGTATCCTGCCGTTCGCGGGCGGCAGCCGGACGCTTGAGTGCGCCTGGAAAAAGTTTGCCGAATGGGCCGCCGACGACCGCGCGGTGGCCGGCGATGCGCACCGTGCATGCGCACTGGCAGCGGCGTTGGTGCGGGTCGCACGCATTACCGCAGCCGCGGGCGACACCGATCGGCTTGCGGCGCGCGTGGATCGGCTCCTGCGCGAGTCGCCGCCCACCCCGGCTCCGCAGCCGATGCTGGCCCTCAGCGGAATCCTGCTGCTAGCCGCCTCCCTGGCAGTGGCTATCCTGCAGCCCTCGGCGCTCTATTCCGTCCATGTGGCGCTGGAACACCTGGTGGAATGACGTGGCGCACGCTCTAAGCCGCAATTTCGACCTGCGCGCCGCCGCTAAGGATCGACCGCCGGCCGGCTTCGATCGCGCGTTCGTTGTAGCTGCTATTACCCGGAGTCGCAATAAGTCCCGCGCGATCGATCTCATCGAGCAACTCCGGCGCGGACTCCAGGCGAATGATACTCGATACGATGTGTTCCACCGAGCGATAGCCGTAACCCACCGGAGTCAGTCCCCCGCCGCCTAAGTCCACATACTGGAAGTAATCCGGGCTAGGCTCCGCATATATGGTCGCGCCGGACCCATCCGGCTTACTCGCGTAACTGTGCTTCAGGCCGCGATATTGGTCCGAGTGTTCCAGCAGCGCGCCCTTATCGTCTCCGCCGCAATAGAGCGCCAGGCCCTGCGTATTCGTGCCGGGCGCGTCGTCGGGGAAGCCCAGGCCGTTCTGCACATTCAGGCATGCGCCATTGTTCCACACCACCCGCGCGTCGGTCCAGAGGAAGCCTTCGTTGCCGTTCGGGAAGCGGTCGCGCACACCATAGACGCTCACGGCGACGGGCAGCAGTCCGGTGATGAAATGTACCAGGTCCACATAATGGCAGCCGATGTAAGTGAAGGCGTCCGAGTGATCGGCCGTCATCCAGTTCTGAAAGTTGGAATGGCGGTAATACCATTTCTCGAACAGGCGCGCGGCGCCCAAGCGGAATTCGCCGAATGCGCCGGCGCGATATTGGCGGCGAGCCATCAGGCTGCGGTCGTCGAAGCGCTTGTGATATTCCACGGCGACCAGCAGTCCACGGGCGCGGGCTTCGCGCTCGATCTCGGCGGCGTGGCGGCTTGTAAGCGCCAGTGGCTTCACGCACAGGACGTGCTGCTCGTGAGCCAGTGCGGCCATCACCACCTCGTAATGAAGCTGGTCCGGGACCGCGACCACCACGATTTGGCGCGGAGGGAGCGCGGCGATGGCTTCGCGGTATAGATCCGGCCGCCGAGGGCCGTCGCGATCCGGCCAAGCGCAGAACGACTGGCCGGGAAACGCGCGCAGCAGCGTTTCGGCGCGCGCCAGATGGCGCACCGTACTGAAGCACGACGCGGACACGGCGATCGGCCCGATACGGCCCTGGCGTTGCATGTGATAGAGCGAGGGCAGAAGCTGATCGTGCGTGATCATGCCCCCGCCGACGATGAGAACTTGTGGCCGGGACATCAGGCCGCCGCGGCCCGCGCGCACAAGACTTCGGCGAAGGCCTCCTCAAGCGCGGCGAAGCTATCCAGGATGGCGGCCTCGGTGATCACCAGGGGCGGACAGATCTTGATCGTCCCGCCGCCATATCCTACAGGGCTGAACATCAGCACGCCTTTTTCGACGGTGCGCCGGACCACGTCCCAAGCCAGAGCGCCATCGGGTTCTTTCGTGCCAGGCAGGATACAAGCCACTCCGGCCACCAGTCCCTTGCCGTCCACGCGCCCGATCTGGGGAGTGCGCGCGGCCAGCGAACAGAGCTTCTGGTGCAGCACCGCGCCCACCCGGCGGGAGTTTTCGGCAAGATTCTCGCGCAGCACCAGATCGATGGAGGCGAGCGCCGCCGCGCAACAGACCGGATTGCCGGTGTGGGTCGAGGTCATGCTGCCGGCGGGTTGCAGATCCATAACATCGGGGCGCCCGGCCACTGCGGCCAGCGGCAACGAACTCGAGATGCCCTTGCCGAAGAGCGCCAGATCCGGCGCCATGCCGTAATGCTCAAAGCCCCACAGCGCCCCGGTGCGTCCGAAGCCGGCCTGCACTTCGTCGCACACCAGCAGGGCTTTGTGACCCGTACACCAGGAGCGCAGGTCGCGCATGTAAGCCGCGGGCGCGAACGCGGCGCTGCCACCCTGGTAAGTTTCCAGGATGACGCCGGCCACGTTCTGCGGCTCGACGGAGTTTTCGCGCAGGCTGCGCTCAAACAGGCCGAAGGAAGTATCGGGCGTGCGGTAGCCATCGGGAAACGGCGCCTGGATGAAGCCGCCATCCAGGTTGACGATCCACTCCTTCAAAGCGGGGATACCGCCCGCCTGTTGCGCGCCCAGCGTACGGCCATGGAAAGATTTGTCGAAGGAGACAATAACGTTCTTGGATCGGCCGCCGGATTTCACCCCGTGCGTGCGGCACAGCTTGATGGCGGTCTCCACAGTTTCAGAACCGGTAGTGAGCAGGAAGACCTTCTTCAGCGGCTCGGGAAGAATCGACACAAGCTTCTCCACCAGGCGCGCGCGAATCTCGCTGGGGAAACAATAGTTGGTGAGCAGTCGCGCGTTGGCTTGTGCGGCGATGGCGTCCACGATCTCCTGGCGGCCGTGTCCGGCGTTGGCGATCAGCACGCCGGCGGACCAGTCCACCCACCGGTTGCCCCACGCGTCGAAAACCTGGAAGCCTTCGGCGCGATGCCAGACGATGGGCGGCTGTCCGCGCATAGCGATGGGCTCGCACGCGTGCAGGCGCTCCAGAATGGGCAGCGACTCGGGGACCGGCAGGTCCGTCACGATCCGGCGGAAGGGCGTTTCCACGCGCGGCACGGCTCTTGGCGTCAGGCTGTATTCTCGGGCCATGGTCTGGCGATCTTTTATTCTCGCATCATGCGTTGGGTGGCAAGCGGGCGGCGCTTATGATCGGTTGCGGGATTGGCAGGAATGTACGATGATGAATTCTCGACAGAAGGTCCGCACGTGCCAGCAGGCCCTTATGGTGGTCGACCCGCATCGAATCGCACCAAAGAGAGGCCTATTTTGGCCGGCTTGTTTCTCTCAAAATACGATTCTCTCGGCTTGAAGAGACTCGGCTTCAAGGGTTTCAAGGAAGCCTTCACGTCATCGGGTACGCGATGGGATCGCAGCCTGCGTCCCTCAAGAACTACCGCGATGAATTTGACCCGTTGTTTCCGAATCGCAGGAAGGGCTGGCACAAGCGTCCGACCCGCGACTACTGCCGCAAGGTGTTCGAAAAGTACAAGCGCTACACCTGGGCGAACAGGTCGGCGGTGGCGTTCCCCTTTTCGATGGCGGCGGTGATGCGGTAGGCCTCGCGCCGGTCGAGCGGCCATTCGATGGTCGGGTCCACCAGAAAGGCGAGCACCTCCTTGCCCTGGCGCACCGCCTCTTCGCATTCGAGCCAGGTGATGCTTTTTTGAGCTGGTTCGCGGGTTGCTCCGGGGGGTACCCAGCCGTAGCGGTGGGCCACGATGGCTACCAGCACGTCGGCTTCGGCGACTTTGGCGCGGTAGACGTCGAGGGGCGAGTGGCCGGTAGCGGGGAAGTCCTCCATCATGACTTGCAGGAAGCCGGCACGCGAGGCGGCGCGCCCCGCGGCTTTGCGATATTCTTTCAGGTCGCCGGAGGTGGAGGAGATGAATACGGATGGTGCGCCGGCGTGTCACGGCATGGTTCTTACGTTACATGAAGGTCGGGATCAGGGGGTATGACTCGGACGCAAAGAACAACACACAAATAGGTGGACCCTGACTCGCTCGTCCCCCACTCCCACACGTTGCCAGCCATGTCGCTTTGGCGGAGCGTTCCCCATGGTAGGCGGCATTGTGCGAATCTCAGGGGAAGTGCAGCAGTCCGACGCATTCAATCTGGCCACTTACTTTGTCGACCGGCACGTCGCGGAGGGCCGCGGCAGCCAGACGGCCATCGTCTGCCAGGGCGTTCGCTACACTTACGCGCAGATCCAAGCTCTGGTCAACCAGGCCGGAGATGGGTTGCGGCGCGCGGGTGTCGGGCGCGGCGACCGCGTGCTCATCATTCTGCCCGATTCGCCGGAGTTCGTGGCCGCCTATTTTGGCGCTATCAAGATCGGTGCTGTCGCCGTGCCGACCAGCACCGCACTGGGGCAGGCGGATTACGAGTACCTGGCCGAGGAGAGCCAGGCGAAAATCGTCATATCGGAGCCGGGATGGCAGGCGAAAACATCCGCTTCCCAGGAAACGGACTGCGCACCCACGTCGCCGGACGATCCCGCGTTCTGGCTGTGGACTTCCGGCAGCACGGGACCGCCCAAAGCCGCCGTCCACAGGCACCGCGACTGGCTGGCCTGCTGCGAAGGCTACGCACGCGGAGTGCTCGACATGCGCCCCGGCGATGTCACCTTCTCCTCGGCAAAGCTGTTCCACGCTTTCGGGCTGGGGAACGGACTGATGTTCCCTTTCTATGTGGGCGCCACCACGGTGCTGCACCCCGGCAAGGCGCAGGCGCATGCCATACTGGCCTGCGCGCACGAATGCCGGCCGACCTTGCTCTTCGCGGTGCCCACGCACCTGGCGGCCATCTTGCGCGAAACCGATGCCGGGTGTCCGTACGATTTGAGCAGCGTGCGGCTCGGCATCTCGGCGGCCGAACCTTTGCCGGCGGAAATCGTCCGCCGCTGGGGCGAGCGCTTCGGCTTCGAGGTGCTGGACGGGATCGGCTCCACGGAGGTGCTGCACATTTATATTTCGAACCGGCCGGGCGATGTACGTCCGGGCAGTTCGGGCCTGCCGGTGCCGGGTTACGAGGTGCGCATCGCGGACGAAAGCGGGCAGGAGTTGCCGGCCGGCGAAACAGGCGACCTCTGGGTGCGCGGCCGCAGCAATGCGACGCACTATTGGAACCGGCCGCAGCTCACCAGGCGCCGCATGCGCGACGGATGGTTCTTCAGCGGCGACAAGTATCGCGTGGATGCGGATGGATATTACTGGTACGCGGGCCGCTCCGACGATATGTTTCGCGTGTCGGGGGAGTGGGTTTCGCCCATCGAAGTGGAGAGTGTTCTGATTGAGCACCCCGCGGTGCTGGAAGCCGCGGTAGTGGCGCGGTCGCGCGAAGACGGTCTGCCAATGCCCTGCGCGTTCGTTACCCTGAAGCGGCCCGAAGACGCCAGTGCGGCGCTGGCCGGCGAACTGCATGGGTTCGTCCGCGAGCGGCTGGCCGGCTACAAGCGTCCGCGGCGAATCGAGTTCCTGAATGAGCTGCCCAAAACGGCAACCGGAAAGGTGCAGCGATACAAACTGCGTGTATGAATACGCACAGCGAAGCCGCCCAGGTACTAGCTGTAATAGAAGGTTCTGTCGCAGACTGGTATGGAGGGTGACATGCGTTTAAGATCGGGTTTACTTTGGTTATCCGTAGTTGCGGCTTCTCTTCCGCCCCTGGCGGCGCAGCCCTACGTGCTGACGTATCACAACGACTTGTACCGCACCGGGCAAAACCTGGCGGAGACGACGCTGACCACCGGCAATGTGAATTCGTCGACCTTCGGCAAGCTCTTCCAGGCGGCCTTGGACGGGGTGGTGGATGCGCAACCGCTCTATGTCGCCGGGGTCGCTATCCCGAACCAGGGAACACATAATGCGCTGATCGTGGCCACGGAGAACGACAGCCTGTACGCGCTGGATGCGGATAGCGGCGCCCAGCTTTGGAAAGTGTCGCTGCTGCCCAGCGGCGAGACGCCTTCCGACAATCGCGGGTGCGGGCAGGTGACTCCGCAGATCGGCATCACCTCGACGCCGGTCATTGCGCTTGAGTCCGGCACGACGGTCGGGGTCGTCTTTGCCGTGACCATGAGCAAGGACTCGTCGGGGAACTATCACCAACGGCTGTACAAAGTGAATCTGGCCACGGGCAAACCGCTTGCGGCCGTGGCAATCGTCGGCAAGTACGCTGGCGCCGGCGACGATAGCAGCGGCGGCTACGTTAATTTCGATCCCGCGCAGTATAAGGAACGATCGGGATTGCTGCTGTTGGGCGGAGTGGTGTACCTGGCATGGGCGTCGCATTGCGACGATCAGCCTTACACCGGCTGGGTCATGGGCTACAACGCCACGACACTCGCGCAAGCCAGCTTAATCAATGTTACGCCCAATGGCGCCGAAGGAGCCATCTGGGGCGCCGGCGCCGGTTTGGCGGCGGATGCCAACGGGTACATCTATTTTCTGGACGCCAACGGCACTTTCGACACGACTCTCAACGCGCAGGGCTTTCCCAACATGGGGGACTACGGCAACGCCTTTATCAAGCTTTCGGCCGCGGGCGGCCAACTGACAGTGGCGGACTACTTCACTATGTACAACACCACCGCCGAATCCGATGCGGACGAAGACTTAGGCTCGGGCGGCGCGATGGTGTTGCCTAACATGACCGACGCCGGCGGCCAAGAGCGGCAACTGGCAATCGGGGCGGGAAAGGACGGTAACATCTACTTAGTAAACCGCGAAAACATGGGTAAGTTCAGTCCGGTAAACGACAGTGCTATCTATCAAGAGTTGGACGACGCTTTGCCCGGCGGTATCTGGTCGGCGCCGGCTTATTTTCACGGCCGTGTGTATTTTGGAGCGGTGGGCGGGCCCATACGGGCGTTTCAGTTCAACCAGGCCTTGCTCGCGTCGTCCCCGGTTTCGACGACCGGCACTACGTTTCCGTATCCCGGAGCCACGCCGAGTATATCGGCGAATGGCACGGCAAACGGAATCCTGTGGGCGGTGGAGAACAACACGCCCGCGGTGCTGCACGCCTACGCGGCCACCAATCTGGCGCAGGAGCTTTATAACACCAGCCAGGCGGCGGGGGGACGCGATCAGTTCGGTGCGGGCAATAAGTTCATGACGCCAACTATCGCTAATGGCAAGGTGTATGTCGGGACGCCGAACGGAGTGGCGGCGTTCGGGTTATTGAGCCAGTCGGAGGCGCGGCGCGCTGCGCCTCGGTAAGACGCCCGTTTATTGGTGGCGCAGGCGGATCCGCCTGCGATCCGGCTAGGTCCGGCTAGGTCACCACATACGGGCTGCGATACACGGGCCGCGTGGACATGGCGTTAGCCTGGGCATCGCCCGTGAAGCTGCCGGAAGCCGAATCGTACGTCAGTTTGCGACCCACGCGGTAGCTGATGTTCGCCATATGTACCAGGGCGGCGGAAGTTACACCCACCGAGACATCCGCATTCAAATCCGCTGGATTCCGGCTCTTCACGGCTTTAAGGAAGTTGGCCATGTGCGGAATCGTGTCGTCGATTTCCCCTTCCGCGTGCTTCATCGATTCCCCAGGTTCGCGCTTGTCGCCCAGGAAGATCTGGAAACCGTGCTCATCCACCGCCATGAAACCCTTGCTGCCAAAGAACGTGACCCCGATGAAATTCGGGCCCGACGCTGGGATGCCGGCATCCCCGCCGGTATTCAAGCCACGCACTTCGAAGACTAGTTCGGCATCGCCGTAATCGAACGTCGCGATTTGCGTGTTGGGTGTCTCCTGGTCGTCCTCATAGACGTACTTCCCGCCGGTTGAAACCACGCCCTTGGGTAGATCGCGGCCCAGGCCCCGCCGCGCCAGATCCATCTCATGGATGCCCTGGTTGCCGATATCGCCGTTGCCGGTGTCCCAGAACCAGTGCCAGTTGTATTGATAACGATTCTTGGTGTACTCGCGCATGGGCGCTGGGCCCAGGAAAAGATCCCAATCGAGTCCGGCCGGGACCGGCTCCGTTGGCGTGTGGCCGATGGATGGCCGGCGCTTGAAACAGATGCCGCGCGCCATATAAACTTGCCCGATGGCCCCGCTATGCAGCAGGTCCATGGCGCGCTGCTTGTGGGTGATGGTGCGGCCCTGCATCCCGATCTGCACGATGCGCTTGTATTTGCGCGCGGCCGCCTCCATCGCGCGGCCTTCGAAAAGGTTGTAGCACGCGGGCTTCTCGCAATACACATCTTTGCCGGCCTGGCAGGCCCAGATGGTGGCCAGCGCATGCCAATGATTGGGTGTGGCGATGGACACC
>Ga0209333_1001127_pt1 | contig 13579 bp, 14 predicted proteins | sample BlaSpr_A8_OM2_O3_FD_187982 | JGI IMG/M metagenome (GOLD analysis project Ga0209333, IMG submission 187982) | Forest soil microbial communities from Thunder Bay, Ontario, Canada - Black Spruce, Ontario site 2_A8_OM2_O3 (SPAdes) (version 2) | ecosystem: Environmental > Terrestrial > Soil > Boreal... | reverse complement strand
CGCGCGATAACTTGGTTGCGCTGGTGGAACGTACGTCCGCCGGCTACGGTAGCATCGGTGGCACTGGGATTCTTACGGAGCGCGGCTTGGCCTACATGGTTTGGCGCGACGGGCAAGCGTTTCTGGCGGGCAAAGGTTTCGAGTTGCCTGCGTCGGACGAGCAGGTGGCGGCGGTGCGCAGGTTTTCGGAGGATTTGAAGGCCGCGTTATGAACGCCGCGCGGTTCGCTCACGAGTGCCGGGCATGGCGGCCGTCAGCGCGAGCAGGACGGCATTCACCGATTCCGGGCTTTTGAAAACCTCTGCCACATCGGGATCTAACAATACCGCTAGAGATCCCGGCCGGGTCCTGCCGAAGAACCGATTTGGCTTGGCTTTCGAGTAATCGAAACGGTGCCAGGAGCGAAGCTCGCCATCCCGCTTCGCCTTGGCCTTAGTGTTTGATATTTTCAAATATTTTCATAGTCATGCGCCCTCCCTTCAATGGCCGGCGATAATCTCCAGAAGCTCGTCGGCGGAGTTCGAGGGGAGCGCGTGCCGGTCAGCGGGCGGCGAAACACTCCCGACGCCCGAACAACGGAAGTAGAAGTAGTCGGCCACCCTTCTTCTCCATCTCCTTCAAACAAGCTGCCCTCTCCTGTTCTGACGTCCCCTGACACCTTTTTTCGCGGGCACCATGCATTGTCCTTAGTGCGAACAGGCGTCTCTGAAACTCGGGCAGGATTTCCCTTATCCTAAAGTCTGCCTCGGGCGTAGCGAGATAAGCCTGTATCCGATCTGCGTCTCTATGCGCCTTCCATACTTCATATTCAACCCAAATCTCCGCCGCGGAAAGGATAGCGCCGGCTATCTTCATTGATCTGATCGCCAGCTCAGAAACAGGAAGTCCTTCGAGGGCAGCGTCTTGCCACCGTCGAGAACCGTTCCAGGTAGTTACCCCAACCCTTATTCTCCTCGGAAGCCGGAAGACCGTCCCGCCGCGACTGTCATCTTCAATTTGCCGGTCCCAGGCCGCGGCGTCGAAGATTTATTGCGTACTGTTGCTTCCGTGAAACGTATTAGTGACTTAGCTCCTTGGCGCAGGATAAGGGCACTCCGCTTCAAGCTCCAGCCGTGCGCTCATGGGAAGAGAAGCTTCTTCGTGCATACACGGGTGTCTATCGCTGGGAACCGAACGCTTTCGTGTACCTGCAGCTATGGAACGAATTCAGCGGATTCGCCAAACCCAGTCAGCTTGTCGCGTTTGATGAATCCGGCGAGATTCGGACGCTCTATCCGAGCGAGCCCGACAAGTTCTTCGCGGGCCCTGGCGCCGCGGTATCGACGGCGATCGAGTCTCGAATCGAGTTCCAGCGCGACCGCCAGGGCAAGATCGCCTCGCTTCGCCGGCTATACTCTTACGATCCTGCCCCGACATTGCAGAAGCTCAGCGTGCCAGTGCTCGCGCTATTCGGTGAGTTGGATAACAACATCGTCGCTGAGAAGAACAAGAACGCCTGGGAGGCGGCTTTGAAAGCCGGCGGTAACCGGGATTACACGTTGCGAATCCTGTCGAAGGCGAATCATCTTCAGTTCGAGGCGAAGGTTGGAAACAACGCGGAAATGAAATCATTGCAGGGATTTGTGCCAGCATACTTCAGGACGATCCAGGATTGGCTGGCGCAACGGATCCGAGGCTTCAAAGCGTAGCGGTAGCCGGCTTGCGTTTTCTTTAGCGCTTGTCGGGGATCCCATTCCGGCCGTGGGAAGTTGGCGCCAACCGACGGCGCTAGGCCGGCCACTGACAACTCGACGCCCGATTGTGCGAGGCCCTCCCGTGGGTCGCGCGGCACTACGCCGCGGAAGTCGACTGGGAGTGGCTGGTCCGGCAGGCGAAATTACACGACTTTCAAAATCGGCTTGGTTTCCTCCTGGAATTGGCCGGAACTCCGACAGGCCCGATGGCGCAGGCGCGGTCCGAACTGGAAAAGGGCGCGCCTGCTCGCAGAGGCGGCGTTCTGCTGGGATTCCATCCCGGAGACCACCCGGCGGTGGATGCGCCAGAACCGCTCGCCGAAGGCATCGCGGGAGCCGTGGTTTTCATTTCTGTCGGAAGTGGCTGCGCAGTTGCGCGAAGACGTGGGCCTTTATTGCATCGGCGCCTTCGTCAGATCTCAACTCCACCAAAAGTCTCGCTTGTATGTGGAACGTGTTGGTATCGCCAGCTTTCCCGGCAGCTATGCGTCCCGATTGATTCGTGTTTCCCCTTTTGGAGCCGGCTGAAGCCCTGGGCGCTCGAAGCCCACGATCTCGCACTGACCAAGCTTGAGCGCAGTATCGATCGTGATTTGCAAGATGTTATGTTCTGGATCGATACGTGTTGGCAGGCGGAATAATGGCGCACTCACTGTTCCTTCGGTGCGGCACGGCCAGTGAGCTGCTCGATCCGGTCGCCGCCTATGATCGGATCGCGCCCATCTACGCGAGTCTCGCGAACCGGCGCAAAGCATATCTCGGCGCAGTGGATCGATTGGTCATAGCCGAACTTCCGCCCGGCAGCCGATCGATGCTGGACGTTGGCGCGGGAGACGGCGCTCGCGCGGCGCGCATCGCCGGGGCCGCAGGCATAGGGGATCTCACACTGCTGGAGCCGAGCGCGGGAATGCGCAGTTACTGCTCCGCGCACGCAACCGTGTGGGCCATGCGGGCCGAAGATCTCCGCGGCCAACAGGGCAGCTTCGACGTCGTTACCTGTCTATGGAACGTCCTCGGGCATATTCTGCCCGCCGCCCGGGTGGAGGTGTTGCGCCAGTTCGCCCGGCTGGCGTCTCCCGAAGGCAAGATCTTTATGGACCTGAATCACCGCTACAATGCGCGTCATTACGGATACCTGGCCACGGCCATTCGTTTCCGGCGCGACCGCGCCTCGCCAGCCGGCGGGCATGGCGATGTCAAGGTTACCTGGGATATCGACGGCCAACCCTGCGTCACTACAGGTCACGTCTTCACCCACACGGAGTTCGCCGCGTTGTCCCGCGCAGCCGGCCTGAGCATCGAAAAACGGTTCGTCATAGACTATGCTACGGGACAACTCCGGCGGCGGAGTTTCGAAGGCAATCTCATGTATGTGCTGCGGCGCGAATAGCCTCACGCAGCGTCGCGCAAACCTCGGCGATTTCGCCGTCCGTGAGTCGATTGAAGAACGGCAGCGCCAGCGTCCGGGAAGCTACGTTCTCCGTGGCAACCAGAGCGTGCCCGCGATCCGCATAGCCCGCATAAAGCGGCTGCAGATGCACCGGCGCAAAATACCGCCCGCAACCGATGCCCCGCGCAGCCATGTAGCTAATGATTCCATCGCGGTCCGCCTGCGTGAAGTTCGCCGCCAGCCTCACCACGAAAACAAACCAGCACACACGTCCATCGGCGATTTCGAAAACAGGGAGGGTCAGTCCCGGGACCGGCTGCAGATGTTCGCGGTAACAGGCCGCGCGATTCTCGCGCCGCGCCAGAATACCGTCGAGGCGGTGCATCTGCGACAGGCCTAGCGCGCAATTGATTTCAGACAGCCGATAGTTATAACCGAGCAGGGTATGATCCAGCCAGCCGTCAGCCGGCCGCCTGCCCTGATTGCGCAGCGCGCGAATCGTGTCCGCCAACTCTCGCTCGCGGCTGACTACCATGCCGCCTTCACCCGTGGTGATGGGCTTGTTAGGATAAAACGCGAAGACTCCAAGGTCGCCGATCCCGCCGGCATTTCTTCCTCGGTACTCCGCTCCCAGGGCCTCGCAGGCGTCCTCAATCACCCGTACGCCGTGCCGCGCCGCGATATCCAGTATAGGGTCGAGATCCGCGGGACACCCGAACGTGTGTACTACGATAATTGCGCGGGTCTTGGGAGTGATGGCGCCGGCCACGCTCTCGGGCGTCAGGTTGAGCGTGCGCGGGTCGATGTCCGCGAAGACCGGCCTGGCTCGCACGTAAAGAACGGCATGCGCCACGGCAATGAACGTGAATGATGGGAGAATCACCTCATCGCCTTCGCCGATGCCCAGGGCTGCCAAACCGAGATGCAGTCCGGCCGTACCCGAGGACAGCGCCACTCCGTAAGGCACGCCGGTATAGCCGGCGACCGCCTCTTCGAATTCTTCCATCCGTGGACCGATACTGAGCCGCGGAGTGCGCAGCACATCTACCACGGCTGCGATATCGGCCTCGGCGATGTCGGGAGCCGAAAGCGGAATCCTCGTCATAAGTAATTGCGCATTGGAGGCAAAGGTGTTCTCCTGGAATCCTGAGACTCATTCCGGTGTCAGGAACCCACGTTCACAATTTTTCCGATCCAGTCTGGTTTTATATCTGTCGCTGCACGAAGCAGGCAGTCGGCGCAATCGTCAAAGGAAAGCGGAACGAGTGGCGCGACTCGCGCTGACGGACCTGCCGTATAGCGTCCCTTCGCCGGCTTATCCACCAATACGACCGGGCGAACGATGACCCACTCCATGTCTAATTTCTGCGTCATCCGCTCGGCGACCGCCTTGTCGATAATTGCAGCAGTGAATATCCGGCTCGATACGCGGACGACAAAGCGGTTGGGACAGGAGAGCTCGCGTCCATCGCTCAAGCCGATACCACTTTGCAATATGAATCGTCGGACGTTCGCACGTTTGCATTCGGTGAGAATGCTGGCGACACCGACTGACATGAGCGTTCCTGGCGAGAGGTTCTTTTCTGGTCCGATGCAGCTGATGACGGCCTCCACGTCGTCAAGAGCACCTGTCATGCCCCCCGGGGAAAGGACATCTCCTCGGACGAAGGACAGCCGGTCGGCAGCAGACAGTCGCTCCGGATGGCGAGCAACAGCCGTAACCAAGTGTCCTTGTGCCAGTGCGTGCTTTACCACTCTGCGCCCCGTCGCACCCGTCGCTCCAACAACCGCTATCTTCATCTCTCCACCCCGCTAGCACCCATCACGATGATTCGGATCGCAAGTGCCATCCGTCGCCTGTGGTCAAACAGGTTCCGGTCGCCGACTGGACGCCATCCGAAGTGTCCAGAAGACGCAGCGCCAGTTCCTGTGCGCCGATTCCATGCCGCTCCCAGCGAGCGGCCGTACAGGCCTGCGTCAAAGTATTGGCAATGAGTGAAAGCACATCTGCCTCGAAAATCGCCGGAAATTACCGCGATGGCTGCTGCTGCGTCAGACAATGAAGCGTGCCAAATCCCCACACCAGATCCACGGCATGAATGCCAACCACGGTGCGCCCGGGAAATAATTCACTGAGAGTTCCCAGGGCCACGCGGTCGTTCGCATCATTAAAGGTAGGAACCAATACGGCAGAGTTCGAAATATAAAAATTCGCATAGCTAGCCGGCAGCCTCACGCCTGCGAAATGCAGCGGCGCGGGCATGGGCATCTCCACCACTTCCATCTTGCTTCCATCCTCCAGGCGCGCACTTCGCAAACGCTCCCAATTCTCCTCGAGCGGTTTGTAATTCGCGTCACGCTGGTTTTTCTCGCGAATCAGCACCACCGTGCGCGGATTCACGAACCGGCACAGATCGTCCACGTGTCCGTGGGTGTCGTCGCCCGCAATGCCCTTGCCCAGCCACACAATATTTTTCACGCCGAGGCCTTCGCGCAACACCGCTTCGGTATCCGCCCGCGTGAATCCCGGATTCCGCACCTGCCGTTTTTGATCCAGCAAACACTCCTCGGTGGTGAGCGCCGTGCCGCGGCCGTTCACGTCAATGCTCCCGCCTTCCAGCACCACGTCGCGTCCGCCATAACGCACCGGCAGAATCTGATATTTCAACCGCCGCGCCACCTGTCCCGGGATTGCATCGTCTTTCTGCCAGTCCGGATAACGCGCCCAAGCATTGAATCGGAATCGCGCAATCCCGACTTCGCGCCGCGGCTTCGCGCGCCGCACAAAAATCGGCCCGAAATCCCGTGTCCATCCGCGATTCGTCGCAAAACGAATAAATTGCACGCGCTTTGAATCCACACCCACTCTTTTCAGCACGCCGCGCACCCGTTTTTCGTGCGCTGCGGAATTCACCAGGATGCGCACAATCTCGCCCGGCGAAATTGTGCGCACGATCTCGCCATACACCCATTGAATCGGTTCGAGTTTGTCCGGCCAATCGGTGGGGTTGTGCGGCCAGCCGATCCAGGTGGCCTCGTGCTTCTCCCATTCGGCCGGCATGGAAAAGCCCAGAGCAGCAGGGGTGGTCAAATCATTCATTGGGTCTACACGAAAAGGTCGCTTCAAGATTTGTCGTCGAGGAATCGCTGCTCGATGCCGTGATAAGCATCAATGCGCCGGTCGCGCAGGAAAGGCCAATTGCGCCGCACGTCTTCCAGATGCGCCAGATCGACCGTGCCATACAAAATTTCTTCGCGCTCGGTGGACGCTTCTGCAATCACCACTCCCTGCGGGTCGCACAAAAAGGATCCACCCCAGAATTCCAAGCCGTCTCCGCCCGCCGCGGGAATCTCGTGGCCCACGCGATTCACCGCCGCCACATAAATCCCGTTCGCGATCGCGTGCCCGCGCTGCACCGTCCGCCATGAATCGCGTTGCGCCGCTCCGTTCGATTCCTTTTCGCTGGGATGCCAGCCGATCGCTGTCGGATAAAAAAGAATGCACGCGCCATTCAATGCCGCCAGGCGCGCTCCTTCCGGATACCACTGGTCCCAGCAAATCAGCGTTGCGATTTTGCCCGCCTGCGTGGCAAATGCGCGAAACCCCAAATCCCCCGGCGTGAAATAAAATTTCTCGTAGTAGGAAGGATCGTCGGGAATATGCATCTTGCGATAAATGCCCGCGATCTTGCCGTTCGCATCAATGATCGCCGCCGTATTGTGATAGACGCCCGCGGCCCGCCGCTCAAATAGCGGCGCCACCACGACAACTCCCGCTTTCTGCGCCACGCGGCCCAGCGCTTCGGTCGTCGGACCAGGAATCGCTTCGGCCAAATCAAAGTTCGCCGTGTCTTCCCGCTGGCAGAAATATTGCGATTGAAATAATTCCGGCAGGCACACGACCTGTGCGCCGTTGCGCCCCGCCTCTTCGATCTTCGCAATGGCTCGCGCCAGATTCTCCTGCGGATTGCGGCTCACGGCGAGCTGCACCAGGCCCACGCCAAATTTTGTTTGCGTTGTCACGATAAGAAAATCTACACGAATATTCGATACACGGCCACCTGCAAAAGGCGCAGCACGCGCAAAGCCGTGCGCACTGGGAGGGTGAAGATCGGTGAACGGTTAGGGAGCCACACGGCGCGCGCAGGCGGCCCCTGGGTGGGGCCGGCTCTGAGAGCCAGGGCAGATGAAATGCTCGCGAGTCTGGAGGAGGCCCGCTGATCGGTCAGTGGTGCGTCGCGCCTCCGCATCCCTCGCCGCTGGAAATATCCGTCAGCACATTGTTCGCCGCAGTCAGCTTCTTGCTGTAGCATACGCCCAGTGAATCGAACGACACATAATCCTGCGAACTTGCCTGTCCCTGGTTCCCCAGAAAGTTAAACGAAGCGTCAAACTCGAGAGTGTCCGTCGGCGCCACCGAATTCGAAACCGAGCGAACGTAAACCGGGAAGCCGTTCAGCTGCACGGTTTCGTTCTCGCTATACTTCTGCTGGATCGTGGTAGGCAACGAGAACGTTCCATCTGGGTTCTCGACTTCCGAGAAATCCACAGTCAGCGGATAGGAAAGATTCTTATCCGCTTCCGTGACGATGAATCCCTCCCGGGTCGTCGTCTTTGATTCCACCGTTGTTGTCTGGCCGATATCCTCGGTGTAGACCGTCGCGGTGATCGTGTACTGCTGCGTGTTGGAAAACTTGAAATCCTGCTGCACGGTCGTATCCACGCGTCCGTGGGAAGTCTTCACGTAGCCTGCCAAAGTAAATTGCCGCGCGGATGTCACGGTTGCCGTTCCGACCACGTTGCCCCCGCTAGTGTTGAAGTCTTCGGTCACTTTCGGGTTCGGGCCGCTGCCTATCGTGTTTTCCGTCACCTCACCCGTCACGTGTTCGGAACCGCGATCCAGGTAAAGCAAAAGTGTTCCTGTAACATTGAAATAATTGTCGGCGTTAAACACGCTGATGGACACGGTGTGCGTCTCGCCGTTGCTCAATACGCCTGCAAACGGCGTCAAGTCCACGCGGTAGGGCACAAAATTCAGCGTTTGCACTCCGGGTAGAGGGAACCACAAGAAAGGATCAAGACCGCCCGTGTAAATCCACGGGTACACCGGCGCGACGCCTGCCGGCTCCCCATCAATCGAAATTTCTGCCTCGCGAAATCCCGTGTTGCCGCAAGTATTTTCGGTTTCAGTCACCAGATCGTTCGGCGAGCACGTGTACCAGAATTCATCGGTGGACTGGCTCTGGGTGATCAAATCCAGATAAACGCGCTCGATATTTTCTGGCAGCGTAAATGTCTGCGAAAGCAAGCTGCTCGTGCTCGCTAAGGCCGCAGCGCCTCCCGGCGCATCCGGCAGCGGCAGCACGACGTCCGCTGTCCTCGGCGCCGGGTTAAACCAATCCGGAGGATAGAATTCGATCTTGGCGTTGCCAAAAATAATCCCGGTGTAGGTTGAATTCACCAGGTTTCCCAGGTTCGCCTGTCCTGCTTGCGCGGTCTTCAGCAGCGCGCTGTAATCGGTCAGGTCCCGTTCGATATGCCAGGTCGGCCCCAAGGTGCTGGAGGGTTCGGGCGTGGTCCCGTAGTAAACGTTGACGTTGCCGAGCGTGACTTGGGCCGTACGGTCGAACTGATTTCCCGTGGTTTCGTTGAAATCCAGAACCAAGATTACTTTCGCCCAAGGCCCTGCGCAGTTCTCAGGAGGCGCGTAGTCGAAGGGTTTGATGTTGAAGTCCGCGAATTCCAGATTGCTGAATAGGCTCACCACGCAAGGCTTCGTATTGGGGTGCGCCACCGGCGGGTCGGCCGTCACCGTATTGGAGGATCCGATCACGGGTTGATTCGCCCCGACCGAACTCTGCGCGGCTGCGGGCCGCACCAATATCAACCCCAGCAGGACCAGGAAAACAACCGTCCACCGGCACAATACGAATCGTTCCATCATGGCAGAATCCCCCCGCAGACGCATTTTCCCGCTGCACCTGGCTCGGGATGCGCAACAGCATATTCATCCGCCGGAACTTGTCAAGCGTAAGCAGGCTTAACGCCGGCCGATCTCTTGCAACGGATGGAAGCACCTAGCAGCGAAACCTAAGCGAAGGAGATAGCAACCTCGCCTGCCTTGGCCGCGCCCTTGCCTATCGATAACCCCCTGGTGAGTCCAGGGGTTCACAGCAGGCATCGAATCCGGTAACATGAGACTCTAATACGGGAAGCGCGAAATGATGCCTGTCTTGCGCGGCAAGGGGAAACAGCAGAGATGGCAGTTCCAGTTTCACAAATGTGGACGACGGCCTCCTACGTCATCAGCCAACGGCTGAAAGGACGCAAGCATTATCCGTTCGTCCTGATGCTGGAGCCTCTGCTCCGCTGTAATCTCGCCTGCGCCGGCTGCGGCAAAATTCAGTATCCCGCCCACGTTTTGAAAAAGCAGCTATCCCCCGAGGAATGTTTCCGCGCCGTCGAGGAATGTGGCGCGCCGATGGTCAGCATCCCCGGCGGCGAGCCTTTGATGCATCCCCAGATCGCCGAAATTGTGGACGGCCTGGTAGCGCGCAAGAAGTATATTTATCTCTGCACCAACGCTCTGCTCTTGAAGGAAAAGCTGCACCTGTTCACGCCCAGCAAGTATCTGTCCTTTTCCGTTCACATGGATGGCCAGCGCGAAGAACACGATTTCGCGGTTTGCCGCGAAGGCACCTACGACAAAGCGGTCGAAGCAATTCAGCTTGCGCTGCAGCGCGGCTTCCGCGTAACTACCAACACGACGCTGTTCGATGGCGCCGATGCGCAAAGTGTGCGCCACTTCTTCGACGATATGATGGACCTGGGCGTCGAGGGCATGATGCTCTCGCCCGGCTACACCTACGATAAAGCTCCCGACCAGGAACATTTCCTCAGCAGGAAAAAAACGCGCGAGCTTTTCCGTCAGATTCTGAGCAACCGCAGCGAACGCTGGCGCTTCAACCTCAGCCCGCTGTTCATGGAATTTCTCATGGGCAAGCGCCATTACAAATGCACGCCCTGGGGCATGCCCACTTACAATATTTTCGGCTGGCAGAAACCTTGTTACCTGCTGCAAGACGGCTACGCAGACACTTTTGAGGAATTAGTGCGCGAAACCGACTGGGAGCGTTACGGCACTGAAAGCGGCAATCCCAAGTGCGCGAACTGCATGGTGCACAGCGGCTATGAAGCCAGCGCCGTGGACCATATGTTCGGGTCGCTCGGCGGATTCCTCAGCACGGTGCGGGCAACGATTTTCAATAAGTACAAAGATCCCGATGCCATGGGCGGCGCGACCAAGAACTCTGGCAACAATTCCGGCCAGCTCGTGCAGATTGCCGTGTCGCCGAAGGCCTAGTCGTCTCGAGTCGCCATGTCCGATCCGCACCCATCCCTATCGCCTGAATCGGGCGCCGAGGAACGCCTCGGCATCGTCCACGAAAATCTGGAAGGATGGATTCCCGCGCTCGCGTCGGTTTCCGAAATTCACGAAGCGCTGGAGAAAGCTTTCGATTATCGCGGCGATCTCACCATCACCCTGAAAAACGGCCAGAAAATCGAAGGCTACATCTTCGATCGCAAAATCAAGGGCCCCGCGCTCTGCGATTGCTTCATCCGCGTGATGCCCAAGGACCAGCCCGGAAAACTCAGCATTCCCTACAGCGATATCGCCGCCCTGGCATTCACCGGACGCGACACCGCCGCCGGCAAGAGCTTTGCTGCGTGGGTAAAGAAGTACAACGAAAAGAAAGCCGCCGGAGAAAAAAATATCGGTATTGACGCCGAACCGCTCGACTGATGAGCGCAATTACTGCGCAGCGACTTTTTCACTCCGCTTGGCCTTCTGCTCCTGATATTCCTGCCACGTTAAATAAACGATCACCGCATCAAAAATCGTCAGCCAGATCAGCGTCCAGGCATGCGTGTGCGTGAAGCGTCGCACCTGATAGACCATGAACGCGCTGAAAACGGCAATGGTTAGCGGGTACGCCCAGATCTTGTTGCACAGCAGGCAAATCACCAGCGCCAACTTCACAATCCCATGCGCGAGCAAATAATACGACGCGAAGGTGGTGCCATGATCGGCGAATCGCTGCGAGGCGTTCAGCACGTGCGTGGCAAACGGGTGGTGCGGCGCGTCCACCAGCAGGTTCTCGCCCACCCAGCGCACGACATCGTTCATCTGTGACGGTTTTACCAGCCACAACAGCACGCCGCCGGCAATTTCCAGCAGCGCGCCCACGCCCTTCAGCGCGATGCCCACTTCGAATGTTTGGTGGAGGATTGTTTTGCGCTGCATGCTCATGGCCCCGTTAGGAAGATCGGTGCTCCAGCGCGGCCAGATGCTCCGCAAAATGTTCGCGCCAATCGAGTGGCAGCGCTTCCAGCTGAATCACTCGCCGCAGCAACGCAGTGTCCGTTCCCTGGTTGAAAAGCTTGTTGATGTCGCTCACCGCAATGCCGTTTTCGTCCTGCTGGATTCGCTCGATCGCATCGCCCGCGGCCACCGGGCCCTCTGCGATCACCGAAAAGTAGAATCCGGAGCGCCCACTCTGCAGGAATCGCTTTAAGATATCATCGCGCTGAAATTTCGCAGCCAATTTGAAACACGGCACGCGCGGCTGCGTCACCTGCACCGTTGCCTTACCGATCCGCAGCACGTCGCCAATGTGCGTATCCGCCTCACCGAGTCCTTCGGTCGTCAGATTTTCTCCGAACTGTCCCCATGGCAAATCGATTCCCGGCAATTCCTTCCTCCAGAACTCGTAATGCTCGGAAGGATAAGCGTACACCGCCTTGTACGGCCCGCCATGCACGGACAAATCCGCCTGCCGGTCGCCGTCAAAATCCAGCTGCCGCATCATCACCGGCCCAGCAATCGGCTGCTTGAAAATCCCGGTGTTAAACGTCTGGCCCTTCCACGCTATCAGCCGCGGCAGCGCAACATTTACGGATAATACTTTCATTTTCCTCTCGGTTTGGCCTCAAGCACAATCGCACGCCTTACGCTTCTGGATCTAGAGATCAATGGTCGCACAGATTCCGGTCTTACAGCGACGCTCAGGGTCCCGGTCCGCACCCGTCGCTTTTGCAGGCTCGCTGCGCGACTTGCCCTTCGTCGCTTCACCGTCGGCGTTCCGATACGCGATTCCTGCGCGGCGCCGTGCCAGCCTCCACGCGGGAACGGCGATCCGAGACTTCCTAAATGAACACTACGGGTAATTCTTTTTCGTGCGCCCGCCGTATTCACTGTAATCTTTGACTTGTTTCCTTCTCTCCTGGGGCGTGCCGGCCATGAAAAGGCTCAGTTTCCTGGTAGCGCTGATCACGGATGATAATGATTTCCAGGTTGAGCAAGCGCGGGCTGCGGAATCCACCGCTCAGCGGCTCGGAGTTGACGTAGAGATCATCTACGCCGGCAACGATTCCATCAATCAAAGCCAGCAACTGTTGAACGTAATTCAAGGGGATGCTGCGAAGCGTCCCAACGCCATTATCTTCGAGCCGGTTAGCGGTACCGCTCTGCCTCACGTCGGCCGCGCTGCCGCCGCCGCGGAGATCGCTTGGGTGGTTCTCAATCGCCAGGCTGATTACCTCGCGGAGCTTCGCCGCACCAGTCGCGCGCCCGTATTTTGCGTGAGCTCGGATCATTTGGAAGTTGGCCGCATCCAAGGCCGCCAGCTGGCTGCTCTGGTTCCGCAAGGCGGCGCCGCTTTATTTATTCAGGGCCCGTCAGACACCGCCGCCGCCGTGCAGCGCAGAATCGGTATGCAGGAAACGATGCCGCGCAACATCAAGCTTATCGCGATGAAGGGCCAGTGGACTCAGGAAAGCGCTTTCAATGCCGTGTGTTCCTGGCTGCGCTTGTCCACTTCAGACAAGCTGCCGATTGACGCGGTAGTCGCGCAGAACGACGCGATGGCTCTGGGCGCCAGAAAAGCGCTCCAGGAATTATCGAACGCCGCCGTGCGCGATAAGGTCATGAGCTTGCCGTTCTTGGGTTGTGATGGACTGGTGAATACCGGCAAAAAGCAGGTTGCTAACGGCAGCCTCGCGGCGACCGTTGTGATCCCGCCCAATACGATTCTCGCAGTGGAAATGGCTTTCAAGGCGCTGCAGGAAGGCGCCGCGCGTCCGGCCGAACTCGTCCTGACTCAACCTGTATCCTTTCCCCAGATCAATGAGCTCTCCGCGAAGCGTTCTGAAAATAAAGCTGCGCTGATTACGTAAGTAAATATGCGGCCCCTGCAGGTCCCCCCGCCATATAAATACGCATCCCGATCGACGTGATCACCACCCCATAAAATCCACAGCGCGATAATTTCCACAGGCGGAAGCCTAATTTAATTTCGCATTACAGCTTGACACTTTGATACCTGTTCGGTAGTATCGGGGTTCGTCTGTAGTCCTTCCAGCTGGCCTGGATTGACCTGCTCTTTGACAATCGGAT
>Ga0209333_1001126_pt1 | contig 13594 bp, 11 predicted proteins | sample BlaSpr_A8_OM2_O3_FD_187982 | JGI IMG/M metagenome (GOLD analysis project Ga0209333, IMG submission 187982) | Forest soil microbial communities from Thunder Bay, Ontario, Canada - Black Spruce, Ontario site 2_A8_OM2_O3 (SPAdes) (version 2) | ecosystem: Environmental > Terrestrial > Soil > Boreal... | reverse complement strand
TGCTCGCCGGACAATCACACATGCAGCTTCATGTCGCAACCACTCGTAGAATCCATCAGCCGGAATCAAGCATCGTCGCGACTTGAAGGGTTCGTAGAACGAGGGAGTGGTGGTCACGGTTTCCGACCGGGCATTGATCGTCTTAAAGCTGCCCGTTGGGTCTTTCGCCCACGATGGAATCAACCCCAACGGACTAGGGACAATTCGCGACGACGTTCCTTGGGATTCTGGCGAATGATTGGGATGGGCTGAGTCGGGGCGACTGTCCCATGGAACTCCTACTTCGACTTTTGCGTGGCTACGCTTTTCTCGAATGAACTCCGCGGCGGTTCGTACGAAGGTTTGTCGGGGCTGAAGTTCGTGGTCAAGTAATCGATCAGACCATCATGATCATCCGTGTCGACTACTGCTCCCCACTTCACCATCTTGTCGACTTCTCTCGCCCAGGCGGCTTTGCTGAGGCGCTGTTGCAGAATGATGCGCGCTTCATGACACTCCAGACAGGATGTGGTGGCCTTCGCCTGCATAGGGCCGGAGGGAAGGTCGTCGGTTGCCTTGGGTGACTCTGGCTTCTGGACGGGCGCGGTGAAGGATGACATCGTGGCCAACATAAAAGGGGCTAGTGCCAACGCGGCTGAAAGCTTCTTATGCGACATGGGTCTTCACCTGATCGGTGGCGTTGTACAGGTAGCCGTTGGGATTCCAAGCCGGAGTGGCGGGCTGGGTGCGTCCCTGACTGTCGGTAGCGCGAGAGAGGAGCGTGTAGTCTCCGCTTTTGGCCTTCCATTCATAGTTCCAGAGGCGCCAAGCATAGTGCGCCTGGTCGTGGCCGAGGGTGGCAGGATTCCAGCTTGCGCCGCCGTCGGTCGAGACCTCGACCTTCGCGATGTCGGCTTCGCCAGCCCATGCGGCGCCGTGGATCGCGACTCTTCCGGCTTTCAGGCTGGCGCCGTCGAGGGGGCCAGAGATCACGGACTTCACGCTTAATCCAGTCAGCGGGCGGGTATCTTCTGGTTTCACTGCGTCTCCGGGCTTGACCGGCTCATTGGGAAACCGGTAAGCGGGACTCATGAAGTTGCCGACGAATTCCGATTCCAGAATTTTGATCTCCGTCAGCCACTTGCACGATGCAGCGCCGATCCAACCTGGCACGAGGGCGCGTGCGGGAAAGCCGTGATGTTTGGTCAAGGGAGCGCCGTTCATATGTGTAGCGATGAGAGTGTCGGGGTCCAGCGCTTTTTCGATTGGTATGCTGCGAATAAAGGGAGGGACTTTGCCCGGGACTTCATCCAGGCCGCGGAACATGACGTGCTTGCCCCTGGGCTTCACCCCGGCTCGGTGCAGGACTTCGTGGAGACGCGGGCCGGAGAATCGCGCGGTGCTGACGGCACCCTTACCCCACTGAATGCCGGGGACCTGGGGGCGGTGCAGACTGCGACCATTGCCTGCGCATTCGAGCGTGTTGACGACCCAGTGAGATTCCAGTTTGGAGAGGTCAGCAAAGGTTAATGTCAGGGGCTTCTCGACTTCTCCACCGACCGTCAACCGCCATCCCTCGGCGTTGAGGTCACTGGCGTTGAGTTCGCTTGGTTCGTGCATGTGATTCCGGACGAAAAAGTGAGGAACCGGAGTCAGCCAGGTGTCGAGATACTCGACCGGGGTTTCCAGGTCGACGAAGCGGAACGAGCGGACGATCATGCCGTCTTCGCCGGGGATCGCAATGGTGTCGCGCTGGGGGATCGGGAGCGACCACAACAGTGGCGATGGAGCCATGCTGGCGGCCAGTGCGGCCCAAGACATCTGCTTCAGTAAATCGCGCCGGGTCGTGGTCATCGGACTCTCATTCCCGATCTGTGACGATCGCCCCAGTGTTCGAGGATATTGATACAGGCACTGCAAATTCTCATTCACGAGCTAAGCGCTGTCAAGCGTATGGATACGACGAAGGCGGCGGCGGAGCGATCGGCTGACTTAGGATTTACGACGAAAGCTTTGCCGCGTCTGTATCGTCGGCCAGCGGTGGACGCGATGCGGTCGGGAAACGGCGTTCGAGGAAGTGTTCCGGATTAGAAGCGGGAGGTCAGCATATCGGCATTGACGAGTGGCCAAATCCCGATTGCTCCCGGGATGATGGACAATGCGAAAGCCCACGCCGTATCGCGCGCCCTTTGTCCGTTGCGTTCGCGGGGTCGCCGTGAGTCGCAAACCTATGCGGGTCCTCTGCGAGTCACGTCAGCTTTGCCATATCGCAGTCTGCACGGTAAGCTTCGCGATGAGATCGCGGCGAATTGCATAGCCTAGCCCGGCTGACTGGGGAACTCGTATCGTGCCACGCCGAGTAACCTCAACTTCGGGTTCAATGATGTCCTCGTCCCAGTAGCGCTTGCTTGCAGAGAGGTCGCCGGGCAGCACGAAACCAGGCAGAGTCGACATAGCAATGTTGTGAACCCGGCCAATTCCCGACTCGAGCATTCCGCCGCACCATACGGGAATCCCACGCTGGCGGCAAACATCGTGCACGCGTCTGGCTTCTGAGTGACCGCCAACCCTGCCCAGCTTAAGGTTGATCACTTTGCAGGCTCGCAGTTCGATTGCCGCTAATGCGTGCCGCGAATTGTGAATGCATTCATCCAAGCAAATGGGTGTTTCGAGATGTGCCTGCAGCTCCGCGTGCTCGTACAGTTCGTCCCAAGCAAGGGGTTGTTCAATCATTAGCAAATCGTAGTTATCGAATTGCCTCAGGAACTCTATATCCTGAAGACAGTAGGCGGAATTAGCATCCACCATCAATTTGGCAGTCGGAAACGCTTTCCGCACGGCGTGGACCGTCTTGACGTCGTTTCCGGGCTTGATTTTGAGCTTGATCCGCAGATAACCAGCCGCCAACTCCTGCTCAACCTTTCCTACTACAAGTTCTGCTGTAGCCTGGATTCCCAAAGAAACGCCGCACGGAATTTCAGTTAGAGTTCCTCCCAGCAGTTGATGAAGGGGGATGCCCAGCCTCTGGGACTCGATATCCCACAGAGCGTTTTCCAGTCCGGCCCGGGCCATCTCGTGGCCTCGAATCCGGCTCATTAGTTGGCCTGCTTCTTGCGCAGTTGCGACGGTTTTCCCCAACGTCAAAGGCACAATAAAGTCACGCAGGATATGCCAGGCAGTGTCGGTTGTTTCACGGTTGTAATAAGGGTCGCCGTCCACAGTGATTTCTGCCCAGCCAGAGAGTCCGTCCGATCTCACCTCAACCAGGAGAACGCGACGGTCGCGGGTAATCGAAGAACTAGTCTCAAATGGCGCCTTAAGGCGCATCCGCAGTTCACGGGCGGTAATGCATTCGATCTTCATTCGGGAGGGCCAACTGGAATGCAACGTATGTTGCATTTCCCAGCATCGTAAATCTACAAACGGGCGAGCCTTACACGCTCGGCGATTTCAACGATGACATTAGCCTCACCGGAGAGTACAACGACCGCTGGAACATGACCGGACCGCCAAGCAACATCCATTGGTCGCAAATTTCGCCGCTTCCATACGTCAATCCCAATGCAACCGTCTCACCCTTCAACTTAAACTCCAATGGCGATGTGATTGGCGGCACTACACCGGCAGCACAGCTCTGCGTGAGTCAGGCCTACGCCACCGGTGGAATCGGGGCAGCCGACAACCTTGGCGGCCCCAACGGTTATGATCTCGGATGCTATGTATCGGGCGCCACCGTGTTTACGCCTCCGGCATTGGGCACTCAAGGCGATATGGGACGAAACATTTTTCGCGGACCCAACTTCACGAACTGGGACATGTCTTTATCGAAAGCCTGGAAGCTGAACGAACGCTTCAAGTTACAACTGCGGGGCGAGGTCTTCAACATTCTCAACCACGCCAACTTCGACGTGTTTACTATGAACACCGACTTGTCCGCTCCGAGTACCGTGGGCACCGTCGTCTATACACCCGATGTCGCTGCGGCCAATCCCGTGATCGGCTCCGGCGGTTCCCGCCATATTCAGTTGGGAGCGAAAGTAATCTGGTGACGAAAATTTGGAGTTCCGCCGAGGTTTACGGATGAGACGATTGCACCTGCCGTATCGGCTCGTGTTCACCGCTGCGCTGCTGCACGTCCTGCTGACGGTCTCTCCGCTATTTGCCGGCGACCCTGCCTATCGATATTTTCGCTCCGGAAGTCCCACCGATGTGCCGACCAAAACCCAAGGCGGCTTTGCCCTCATGGGCGGCGGCAAAGACCTTGACGCGGCGTTTCGGTGGATGTGCGAGCGATCCGGAGGCGGAGATTTTCTTGTGCTTCGCGCCACCGGAGACGACGCCTACAACCCCTACATTCAGTCTCTCTGTCACATCAACTCGGTATCGACACTCATAATTCCCGACCGTACGGCCGCGGCGGATCCGTTTGTGGCAAAAGCGATACGTCATGCGGCGGCCGTCTTCATTGCCGGAGGCGATCAGGCGAACTACATCAATTTCTGGATGGGAACGCCCGTGCAAGAGGCGCTGAATGATGCGATCATCCGGAAGGTTCCGATTGGCGGAACGAGTGCGGGGCTGGCCGTTCAGGGCGAATTCGTGTACTCGGCTCAAGGCGACGCTCCGGATGGACCAGACCTTAAATCGCCTGAGACTCTGTCGAATCCATTCAATCCGCGCGTCACCATTGTGCAGCGATTCCTGAGCAATCCGCTGTTGAAGGCTACGATTATCGATACGCACTTTGCCGCGCGTGACCGCATGGGCCGGACGCTGGTGTTTATGGCGCGGATTCTACAGGATCGATTGGCCTCCCGAGTTCGGGAGATGGCGGTGGATGAACGCACCTCTGTTCTTCTCGAACTGGATGGAACCGCAACCGTGGTTGGCGCGGGTTCGGCCTATTTCCTGCAAGCATCGCAGCTTCCAGAAATCTGCAAGCCAAATACTCCTTTAACCTTTCGCGGAGCGATGGTGCACAGCTTGCGTGCGGGCGAGAAATTCGATGTGCCGCAATGGTCGAGCAGCCAGGGTACCTCGTATTCTCTCACGGTGGAATCCGGGGTTATTCATTCGACTTTGCCGGATGGCGCTGTGTACGTGAAGAACAAATAGGATTTCGGCGGCGTCGGCATAATGGTCGTCTGCTTGCCGGGTGACGTCGGGCCGATGATCACCGCTCTTCTCTCTGACGAGAACCGGTGGGTGAATGGCCAGAGAATCGAAGTCTCGGGGGGAATTTTCCTCTGACCTGTGGATGGCCAGCTGGATGGTCGGCATCCTCGGTAGCGAGACTGACGCCGGTGCTTTGAGAGCCGCCCTACAGCGAATTCAGCGTAACTGACACGAGCTACGGGCTGAACTCAAGCAGCTTCTTCAGAAGCAATCTGAAACCCTGAATGCACGGGCATTTGGTGGCGTCAGCGATACCGAGCTTATTGAGTATGAGCTAAGGCAAGAAATCATTGCCGATATTGAGGAGCAGCTTGCCCCCTCTGCCGCCGCACAGGCTCGGTTCGGAAAGTCCGGCCAGCCGCAGGGATTGCTGTCAGCGAGTGCGGCATTCTCCGTGATCCCAATCACCCTGATACCGAGTCCCTGTGCACGAAGTTTTTCCTCGCAAGCTGCGGACTCAAGCCGCCGTGGAGTAGAGGAGACCTCGGGCTTTGTGACTCAGGACAGATGCGTGCTCAGACTTTGAAACCACTTCCGAAATACCAATCAACCGGGCTTGGTGCTCCGCAACCTTGTCACCAAATGCGCTGTACATAATCAAGGGCACTGTAGGCATCAACCGTTTCAGAACACGCGCCGCGTCAAAGCCGTTCATCACAGGCATTGAAAGGTCTAGCACGATTATGTCGGGGTGCAACTCCCTCGCCTTCTCAATTGCTTTTTTTCCGTCCTCTGCTTCCCCGCACACTTCAAAGTCTGCCTCCCGTTTGAACAGTTCGCAAAGCCCACGACGGAGGAACGCATTGTCATCCACAATCAACACGGATTTTATGGCAGTGGGGCTCATGGAAGTTTCCTCGCATAGACGGAGGCGCAGTTTCGCAGCCAAACTTGGGATGCAGAAAAGAACGATGGTGGTTTACTGAAGAGTTTAACTCTGCGGTTCGATCTGCATGCTCTCACCTTCTGCAAGCCTCCGTTCCACCGTCAACCTCTGGACGAAGCATTCTCGGCAATGCGGCACAAGCGGAACCGAGTAGCGGCTATTCTGTACGTAGGGGAGAGCTTTTTGTAAACAAGAAGGGCGTCCAGACCAGCTAGTTCTGGCCGCCAGCAAAACTTAAGAGCGTCAAAAGACCCTCCTACGTGCACATTGGATCGACCCCGCCGAGCACGCAAGCTTCCGCAGTTACCTGAATCAATGTTACTCATGATCCAGTTAGGCCCATCGGAGCCATAGCCAAGAAACAGCTTACATCGTAGGCTGGTGGTGAGCAGACTTCGGGGGAGGGCTGTTCAACCGTAAGCGCCCCATGACTTAATGAGTTTGGGGCGTTTTCGTTTTTCTCCGGGTAATGTTGCTTGCCCGATCCGCCGATCAGTCGGTAGACCTGCCGCCAAAATTATCCTCCGCGTTTTCCCGAATCTTCCACCGGACCCTGTCGGGCTTTCATCGAGCCTCGCCCTTGCACCCCGACTTCCTAAGTACCGGTGCAGGTGGCGTCCCCGATTGAGGCCAATTTGTCGGGCCACTTCGGCCTTGAGCATCGTCTTGGAAATGCTCTAGAGTTGGGTATGAAAAGTTCCCTGGAAATGGCGGCAGCCCTCGTCCTGACATTGCTGATACCTTCGACCCTAATCGGATGGGGAACCGAAGGGCACGAGATCGTGGGGTTGTTGGCTCAGAGACGCCTGACCGAGAACGCAAAAACAGGCATTCGCTCCCTGATCGGTGATGCGAGCCTCGCCTCCATCGCAAACTGGGCGGACGAAGTTCGACCGGAGCGCGATGAAACCTACAACTGGCATTTTGTCGATATCCCCGCCAGTGCTTCAAGCTTCTCGGACGAGCGGGACTGTTTTCTGCCCAACAGCAGGCACAAGGGTTCGGCTACCGACCATCACAATTGCGTGGTGGATCGGATAGAAATATTCGAGCACGTTCTCTCCGACAGCAATGCCCTACGCGATGATCGCATCGAAGCATTGAAATTTCTCGTCCACTTCATCGGTGACGTGCATCAGCCGTTCCATGCAATCGGGGAGGCGGCTGGCGGCAACGGAATTGCCGTTACGGAGTTCGGCTCAACTGAGTGCGGGCGGCATCCATGCAATTTGCACGGTGTTTGGGACAGCGGACTCATTCAACACACTGGCATGGGACGAGATGAATACGTTGCTCATTTGGAGAAGCTGATCGCCGACGAGCATCTGACCGCCATCGGGAATCCGGAGGACTGGGCGAATGAGTCGCACGGGGATGCACAATCGGCTTGGTTGCCTGATGGCACACAAGTCGATGAGAACTATTATCGGATGGAAATCAAGGTCGTTGACAAGAGGCTCGCACTAGCCGGGTTACGCCTCGCTTCCGTCCTGAACGAAGCTTTCGCACACGTGCTGCATTAGGAAAGAAAGATGACTTCAGGCTTGACCGAATACCCGTTATTCTCGATCCGGGGATGAAGGATGTGAGCGCGGCGTCCGACCTCCTGAAGCGCCTTACGATCCTCGGCTGATACTCGGTGAGCAGTTGGTCGATCAGCTTCGCTGATCGACTCTTTGTCGCATCCCGCAGATTCGGACATTGGCGATACGATGATGCTTAGCCTCTATTTTGCGCTCGGCAGCATGGTCAAGCTTCGCCCATGCCGTGGCAATGTCGATACTGGGACTCGAAATTCCGAGCCAACGTGTAGGATTTCTAGTTGGATCGGCTGTTCTTATTGTCATCGGCGTAGCCTTGATCGCGCTGACTCCGGCAAAGCAGTCGGGACAACTGGCATCCGCATCAGCCAGTGCGTAAGCTCGCACTCTGGGAAACGGGACCCCGACATCGTAATCCTGAAATAAGCCCAAGCCGAGCACGCAAAGCTGAAAATGGCCCGCCATTGATGTGAAGCGATCAAGTGCAGAATGACCTCAAAGAACGCCTCACCCGATACCGTCAGATCAAGATCATCGTGATTGGCAGGAAGACGGGCCATACAAGCTCCGTACCCGTCTGGTTTGTGCTAGAAGGCGAGACGATTTACCTCTTGCCTGTGCAGGGATCGGATACCCAGTAGTATCGGAACGTGCTCAAGAAGAACCCAACGTTGAGCCATTTTTTCCTTTCCGAAATTGAGTTTTCCCACGAGTCAATAAACGTACGGCAGGAGGCGAGACTTTTGCCGACTGTAGATTCCGTATTTCTCTGCGAATAACCCCTGCAAATGCACTTCTTCCAGACTGATCCTGCGTTGCGCCAAGTAAAAGGAAAATGCTGCAGATGCCCAGCCAAAGAAGTTGGCGAAAATGAAAGCGAAGCCTATCTTGGCCAGAAGCAGGCTGGCATAGCGAGGATGGCGTACGATCCCATACGGCCCCGTGGTCATAAGTTCACGATTTAACGAGCCGCCCTCAAAATGGCGCATCAGAACCGTGTCCGTCCACAGTAAGCAAAGCACGCCGGTGCCATAGCATCCCAAGCCGATTCCACGAAGCAGAGGGTTTGCCAGGACTGAAATCGTGCGCGCATGACCGTAGAAAAGAAATACGCAAAGATCAAGCAAGGTTTGCACGAGTCCGAACTTTACGGTGCTGGAATCGTAGTTTGACCCCGAGGCCTCGCGCAACACATCAACACGATGCAATATCGAACGGTTGAACGTGAACTCGTAGACGACCGCCAGTGTATTGAGAAGAAAGAAGCCGCCGCTATACACGTCGATCCTTGACCAGGGCTGGCTAGGGGTGCGTTGGCGCAGACAGAGCAGCGCGATCCCCAGGTAAAAGAGTGGAGACAGCGCTCCCAGGTAGCGCAAGCGCACAGAGGTTTCCGGTTTCATTAAGGAGTCTAATGAGTGCTGCAAATTCAGAACAGCGCTCAGCTGCGGGGCATTCTTGTCTGCTGCTGCCAACTTGTCAAGCGTCGGAGATTTTTGGGACACAAGCTCCCGCGAGCCTGCGCTGCTTCCATTCACCGGACGGAAACGATATGATGCAGCCCATCCGGGCACCTGCGCTTGATTAAGCATGCGACCGCCAGGGTGAGGACACGCCATACCGAGCATGGATTCCACCGCCCAGTCAGCTCCGAAAAGTCTCGCAGCCTACCTTCCAAATTTTTATGTCCGCCGGATCGCCTCGGTCCAGCAGGAATCAGTTCGTCCCTTTACGCAGAGGCTGACGGCCGCAATTTCGTTGGTTGACATATCCGGATTCACCGAACTAACCGAACAGTTCGCAGCGAGTGGTGCAATCGGCGCGGAAGAGCTTTCCAAACTCCTGAATGCTTACTTCGGGCGGATATCCGACATCATCACACGGCACCAGGGCGACATCGTGGCCTTTGCCGGCGATGCTGTCTTGTCCATGTGGCCTGCGGATAAAGAAGACGATCTAGTTACATGCATAAGGAGAGCAGTCCAGGCCACGCAGGAGATCCAGGTAGAGCTCGGCGATTACCAATCGCCACAGAAAGTTGTCTTGCGCCAGCGAGCGGCGGTCACCAGCGGACAGTTGATGGCGATGGAAGTCGGTGGCGCTAACGGCCGTTGGCATTTTCTGGCCGCAGGGGAAGCGATTAGTCACGCGGGGAAAGCAAACGAAACGGCCAACTCTGGAGAAGTACTGCTTTCGCCATCCGTTTGGAACGCGATGCGGCCATACAGCAAGGGAGCACTGCTCCCATCGGGTTTTACCAGATTGGATGAGCTCTCGCAGTCGCTTCCCCCAGATGGAAGCAGGGCGTCAACTCAGGACGCCGTGGTTGCGGACCTTTCTTCTTATGTTCACCCCATTCTCACGGACCGCCTGGATGCCGGGCTGGGAACTTGGCTGGCCGAGTTCAGAAACATTACTGCCTTGTTCATTCATCTCGCGAATATTGATCTCCATCATCAGGACACGAACGAACGCTTGCATGCCGCGGTTCGAAAAACACAGGAAATACTCTTTCGCTACGAGGGCAGCGAATATCAATTCTTGATGGATGACAAGGGCCTGATCCTGATCGGAGTCTTCGGTCTTCCGCCGCTGTCCCATGAAGATGATCCCGTGCGCGGAGTGCAGGCTGCTCTCGCTATTCGCGCAGAGCTGGAGCGTATGGGAATCGCCGCTTCCTTCGGGATTACCAGCGGACGATCGTTTTGCGGTGTGCTAGGCAATGCGAAACGCTGTCAGTACACCGCTGTTGGCAGCGTCATGAACCTGTCGGCTCGGCTGATGCAGGTGTCGAGAGAAGGGATTCTTTGCGACGAAGCGACTGCACGGGCTTGTCGAGGACGGATGGGATTGAGGTTTTACTCGCGAAGTGAAATTAAAGTCAAAGGCAAGGCCGATGCAGTTGCCGTCTATGTTCCAACAAAATCCACGGCGATCTCCGAAAGCGGACTGGTTGGGCGTGAAGCAGAGCGAACGATTCTTGTGCAAGCTCTCGACGCGCTCGTTTCCGAGAAGCGCGGAAGCACGGTGGTAGTTGAGGGTGAACCGGGAATCGGCAAATCGCGGTTAATCGAATATTTCCTGGAGAAGGCGCGGGCCTCGAATGTTCCGAGCCTGCTCGGTGCGGGCGAGGGGATCGAGCGTTCCTCTCCATATTATGCGTGGCGCAAGGTATTCGGATCGCTTCTTCGATACGACCCGGAGGGTGCGACACCAGAGTCCCTCAAAAAGCGCATTGCCGATCAACTCGCCAGCATGCCCCAGTTCAGCGAACTCACTCCTCTATTGTCAGCGGTCCTCCCTGTCGAATTGCCGGATACCGCGATTACCTCCCAAATGAGCGGCAAAGTGCGCGCGGAAAATACACAGCACTTATTGCTGCAATTGGTGCAAAATGCAGTTTCATCCGCTCCGTACGTGCTGGTGTTGGAAGATGCGCACTGGCTGGATTCATCCTCCTGGGCTTTGACCGCGCTGGTTTGCCAGCGAGTTCCGTCTCTGCTTCTAGTGCTGTCTACTAGGCCGATCCCTGATCCTGTACCTCCGGAGTATGGGGAAGTGCTCAATGCTGCCGGGAAACACCGGTTGCGCTTGGAGGCTTTACCGGCCGATGGAACCCTTGAGATCGCGCGTCGGCGTCTGGGTGTTGAGTCGCTTCCTGACGCAGTGGCCGGATTCCTCGATCGCCGCGCTGGGGGCCACCCTTACTTCATACAGGAACTGGCTTTGGCTTTGCGCGATTCGGGACTCATTACGGTTGAGAACGGCAAGTGCGTCATCAGTTCGCAACTCGCAGGGTCGGTGGACAGCTTCGAGGTAGCTTTTGGCGAACTCCACATCCCAAATACCATTCAAGGAATCATCACCAGCCGCACTGACCGCTTACCCGCGGCGCAACAGCTGACCCTCAAGGTCGCGAGCGTGATTGGCCGGTCTTTCGCTTTGTTCCTGCTCCAGGAAATTTATCCGATGGAAAGCAGCAAGACGGAAATTTCAAAACATGTAAAGGGGCTGGAGAAGCTCGACCTCATGCGTCCGCTGCCGGCCGCCGAGCCCAGCGAAGAATTCAAACACGCTCTTACCCAGGAGGTCGTCTACATCTCAGTCTCGTTTGCGCACCGTCAAGAGCTACACCGGGCGATTGCTCAGTGGTACGAAAAACAATATGGTGAGGATTGCGCGGCCTTCTATGCTCTGCTAGCACATCATTATCGACACGCCGAGGTGATGCCCAAAGCCATTGAGTATTCTGCGAAAGCCGGAGCACAGGCGCTGGAAAAATTTGCCAACCGGGAAGCCATCCAGTTCTTTAACGACTCGTTGGAATGGGACGCGCAGTCAGCGAATTTGGCCAGCGGGCCAAACGCAGTTTCCAACATGGACCGGGCCCAATGGCGGCTTTCTCTCGGCCAGGCTTTCGTGCATCTGTCGAACTATTCCGAAGGGCGAACCAATCTTGAGCAGGGACTCTCCATGTTGGGACAACCCGCCTTGAAAAGTCCAGTGAGCGTCGGCGGCATTTTGCTAGGGCAATTGATCCGGCAAATTGTGCATCGCAAGCTGCCCACGCGCTACGTTCGGCGGGATGTTGGGAACGCGAATCTACTGAAAGCCGCCCGTGCGTACCAAGGGTTAATGGAGATTTATTACATTGAGAATTCTCCCCTGAACACGCTTGCAGCCGCCGTGAAATCGCTGAATTTAGCTGAACTGGCCGGGCCTTCCCCGGAATTGGCGCGTGCTTATGCATCGCTGGGAGCGATCATGGGTTTCATCCCGTGGCACAGGTCCGCGGAGGCCTACTGCCAGCGGGCGCTGCAGACCGCAGAGAAAGTGGGCGACCTTTCCGCGCTCTCCTGGGTTTCCATGTGCAAAGGCATCTACCTGGCCGGCCTTGGGCAATGGGCCGCTGCCGCAGAGCTTTTCAGGAAGGTAGAGCAGATCAGCACACGACTGGGGGACGAGAGGAATACTGGCGACGGAATCCAATGCCAGTCTATGGTTAATTTCTTTCGCAGTGACTTTGTCCAGAGCCTGCGACAGGCGGAAAGCTTATACTTTACTGCGGCTCGCAACAAGGAATTGCGCCTGAAAGCGGAGGCCCTGCGTTGGAAAGCGAACAATCTAGTCATCCTTAATGAGCTGGAGAAGTTGGCTGCCTCTGTGAACGTGTTGCAGAATCTGCGGGCAGCCGAGAAGAATGGCGGATTCTGCTTTCTGGGGGATGTGTACGCGCTGCTTGCAGAAATGCATCTCCATCGGGGAGATGATCTGCAAGCATTCGAAGCGGTGGAGCGGGCATCGGAGAGCCTCGCCAAGATCTCGAGTAGTGGTCATGAACTACTTCTTGAGCGCTCCGCGATTGCACAAGTCTATTTGACGCTTTGGGAACGAGCTATGGAGGGTGAACTAAAAACATTGCGCGGCCAGGCTGTCCCCGTTGATGAGAACTTCATTCCTAGGTGCCGGGCAGGAGCTGCTAAGGCGTGTAAGGCATTGAGAGGTTATGCTCGCGTATTTCCTATTGGTCGACCCGCCTTATTTCTTTGGTCAGGTGCCTACTGTCAGCTCTCCGGGGACAACGCGAAGGCAGTTGCCGCCTGGTCGAAGAGCCTGGCGGTTGCGAGACGCTTGAACATGATGTACTTCGAGGCTTTGGCGGAACTTGAGATGGGGCGTCATTTGCCGGCCGATGATCCTAACCGGACGACGCATCTGGTAAAAGCATCGCAAATGTTTGACCGTACCGGTGCGGCATACGATCTGCAGCGAGCTCAGCGGGCCCTGAGAGGATGAGAGCCTGGCCAGGTCCACCAACTTGACACTAACTTGACCTTCGACATTCGAACTATTCGAACTTGACCTTCTGAACTTGACCTTCTTGACGACCAGGAGTACCGCTGCTATTATCCGCAGCCTGGGAGCAATGCCCCAGAGTGAGCCATCTTGATCGTTTGCGAGAATTCCAGCCCGCCATTGCTGTACGCCTCAGCTTTCTACGAGCCCAAACTGC
>Ga0209333_1001123_pt1 | contig 13635 bp, 10 predicted proteins | sample BlaSpr_A8_OM2_O3_FD_187982 | JGI IMG/M metagenome (GOLD analysis project Ga0209333, IMG submission 187982) | Forest soil microbial communities from Thunder Bay, Ontario, Canada - Black Spruce, Ontario site 2_A8_OM2_O3 (SPAdes) (version 2) | ecosystem: Environmental > Terrestrial > Soil > Boreal... | reverse complement strand
ATCTTGCCGCCGATGACCATCGGCCGCTCCTGGATCTTGTGCATGCCGAGGATGCCGGATTGCGGCGCGTTGAGGATCGGCGTCGACATCAGCGAGCCGTAGATGCCGCCGTTGGTGATGGTGAAGGTGCCGCCCTGCAATTCGTCGATCTTGAGCGCGCCGTCGCGGGCGCGGCGGCCGAAATCGGATATCGCCTTCTCGATCTCGGCAATCGATTTTTGATCGGCATCGCGCACCACCGGCACGACCAGCCCGCGCTCGGTGCCGACGGCAATGCCGATGTGATAATAGTTCTTGTAGACGATATCGGCGCCGTCGATCTCGGCGTTCACCGCCGGAATTTCCTTGAGCGCCTGCACGCAGGCCCGGACGAAAAAGCCCATGAAGCCGAGCTTGGCGCCGTGCTTCTTCTCGAACAGTTCGCGGTACTGGCTGCGCAGCGCCATGATGTGCGTCATGTCGACCTCGTTGAAGGTCGTGAGCATGGCGGCCGTGTTCTGGGCATCCTTCAGCCGCCGCGCGATGGTCTGACGCAGCCGCGTCATCCGCACCCGCTCCTCGCGCGCGGCGTCGTCGGGCGGCGATGGCGCGCGTGCTTGCACCGCGGCAGCGGGCGCGGCAACCGGCGTCGGTTGCGCCGCTGCGCGTTCGATGGCCGCGAGCATGTCGCCCTTGGTGACGCGGCCGTCCTTACCGGTACCGGGCACCGTCGAAGCATCCACGCCGGTTTCGGCGGCGATCTTGCGCACCGAAGGCGCCAAGGGACCAGTGGTCGCGTCGGCCGCTTTCGCGGGAGGCGGCGCGGGGGCTTGCCGGGGCGCTATCGGCTCGGGTCCGGCGCCGATCGCTTTCGCGGTTTCGGTCTTTTGCTCCGGCCGCCCGGTCGGCACCGCGCCCGCGCCTTCCTTGATCGAGCCGAGCAGCGCACCGACCGCGACCGTGGCGCCATCCTTGACCGCTACATCGGCGAGCACGCCAGCCGCCGGCGCCGGCACCTCAATGGTGACTTTGTCGGTTTCCAGCTCGACCAGCGGCTCGTCGACCGCGACCACATCGCCCGCCTTCTTGAACCACTTGCCGATGGTCGCTTCGGTCACCGACTCGCCGAGGGTGGGCACGCGAATCTCAGCCATAAGTCCGTTCCTTGTTCGCACCGCAACGACGACACGCAACGAACCATCGCGGACGAAAATCTTTTCTGTCGCGCGCTGTCTGTCTGTCCTGCGCCGTCCGCTATCCGAGCGCGTCTTCGAGAAACTTCGCTTGTTGCGCCAAATGCAGCGACATCTGGCCCACCGCAGTCGACGCCGAAGCCGGACGGCCGGCGTAACGCGCGCGCCGGTGCTTGGCTCCAATCTGGTTCAACACCCACTCCAAAAAGATATCGACAAAAACCCAGCCGCCCATGTTGCGCGGCTCTTCCTGGCACCAAACGATCTCGGCTTGCTTGAAGCGCGACAGCTCGAGCATCAGCGCCTTGGTCGGGAACGGATAGAGCTGCTCGATGCGCAGCAGATAAACGTCGTCGATGCCGCGTTTTTCGCGTTCGTCGTAAAGGTCGAAATAGACCTTGCCGGAGCTTATCACGACCCGGCGGATTTGGGCGTCGGGCACAAGCTTGATCTTTTCGTCCGCGTTATTTTGCGCGTCGTCCCAAAGCAGCCGATGGAACGAGGTGTCCGGGCCCATCTCGTCGAGCCGCGACACCGCGCGCTTGTGGCGCAACAGCGATTTCGGCGTCATCAGAATGAGCGGCTTGCGGAAATCGCGCTTAAGCTGGCGGCGCAGAATGTGAAAATAATTCGACGGCGTGGTGCAATTGGCGACCTGCATATTGTCTTCGGCGCACATCTGCAGGAAGCGCTCGAGCCGCGCGGAGGAATGCTCCGGCCCCTGCCCTTCGTAGCCGTGCGGCAAAAGGCAAACCAGGCCCGACATCCGCAGCCATTTGCGTTCGCCCGACGAAATGAACTGATCGAACAGAACCTGCGCGCCGTTGGCGAAATCGCCGAATTGCGCTTCCCACAAGGTCAGCGCGTTGGGCTCGGCGAGCGAAAAGCCATACTCGAAGCCGAGCACGGCTTCTTCCGACAGCATCGAGTTGATGACCTCGAAGCGCGCCTGATCGTCGCTCAAATAATTGAACGGCGTGTACGGCTCCCCGTTTTCCTGATCGACGAGAACCGAGTGACGCTGAGAAAAGGTGCCGCGCTCGCTGTCTTGGCCGGACAGCCGCACCCGGTAACCGTCAAGCAACAGCGAGCAATACGCCAAGGCTTCGGCCGTGGCCCAATCGATGCCGGCGCCAGACTCGATCGATTTGCGGCGATTCTCGAAGAACCGGTTGAGGGTACGGTGCAGATGGAAGCCGGCCGGCAGTGTCGTTATCTTCTGGCCGATTTCCTTGAGCTCGCCGATGTCGACGCCGGTCTTGCCGCGCCGCGGATCGTCGGCGTCGCCTCCGGTCTTGTAACCGGACCAGCGGCCATCGAGCCAATCGGCCTTGTTGGCGCGATAGCCTTGCGCGGCATCAAGCTCCTCGTCGAGCCGACGGCGCCAATCGGCCTTCATCTTCTCGACTTCGGCGGAAGTGATCAAACCCTCGCCGATGAGTTTCTTGCCGTAGATTTCGAGCGTCGTTGGATGGGCCGCGATCGCTTTGTACATCAGCGGCTGGGTGAACGACGGCTCATCGCCTTCGTTGTGGCCGTGCCGGCGGTAACAGAACATATCGATGACGACCGGCTTCTGGAATTTCTGCCGAAACTCGGTCGCCACCTTGGCGGCGTAAACCACCGCTTCCGGATCGTCGCCGTTGACGTGAAAGATCGGCGCCTCGATCATTTTGGCGACGTCGGACGGATACGGCGAAGAGCGCGAGTGGCGCGGGCTGGTGGTGAACCCGATCTGGTTATTGACGATGTAATGCACAGAACCGCCGGTGCGATGGCCGCGCAGCCCGGACAACCCGAAACACTCGGCGACCACGCCCTGGCCGGCAAACGACGCGTCGCCGTGAATGAGCAGCGGCATCACCATGTTGCGGTTTTGCGAGCTGGCGCCGAGTTGATCCTGCTTGGCGCGAACTTTGCCGAGCACCACCGGGTCGACGATTTCCAGATGGGACGGATTGGCAGTGAGCGACAAATGCACTTTGTTTTGGTCGAACTCGCGATCGGACGAGGCGCCGAGGTGATACTTCACGTCGCCGGACCCGTCGATTTCGTTGGGCGTCGACGAGCCGCCTTTGAATTCGTGGAAAATCGCGCGATGCGGCTTGCCCATCACCTGCGCCAGCACATTGAGCCGGCCGCGATGCGGCATGCCGATCACGATCTGCTGCACGCCGAGCGCGCCGCCGCGTTTGATGATCTGCTCGAGCGCGGGAATCATCGACTCGCCACCATCGAGACCAAAGCGCTTCGTGCCGGTGAATTTGACGTCGCAGAACTTCTCGAAACCCTCGGCTTCAACAAGCTTGTTGAGAATGGCGCGCTTGCCTTCGGGGGTAAAGCTGATCTCCTTGTCGGGTCCCTCGATGCGTTCCTGAATCCAGGCCTTCTGCGCGCCATCGGAAATATGGAGAAACTCGACACCCAGGGTCTGACAATAGGTGCGCCGGAGAATGGCGACGATTTGGCGGATGGTGCCGAATTCGAGGCCGAGAACTTTGTCGAGAAAGATCGGCCGGTCCAAATCGGCTTCGGCGAAACCATAAGTCGAGGGCTCGAGCTCTTGCTCCGCCGGCTGCCGCTGCAGGTGCAGCGGATCGAGATCCGCGTGGAAATGCCCGCGCGCCCGATAGGCGCGGATCAGCATCAGCGCACGAATGGAATCGCGCGTCGCGCGTTCGACGTCGGCAGGCAAAAGCTCGACGCCGGTTCTCTGCGCTTGCGCCTTGACCTTGCCGCCGAGACTTTTGCCGATTTCGCTCCAGTCGCCATCGAGCGCCGCCGTAAGCTCGTCGCGCGCAGCACCCGGCCAGTCGGAACGCTGCCACGACGGTCCGTGTGCGTTCGCGGTCACCTCGCGGGGGTCATCCTTCAGGTTACGGAAAAACACCTGCCATTCGGCGTCAAGCGCCGCCGGATCCGTCTCGTAACGCGCGTAAAGATCCTCAATATACGAGGCGTTTCCCCCGTAAAGGAAAGAGGTCCGGGCGAAGGCGGCATTCGCATCCTGGCGAGACATGAGGGTTCCTAGTGAAAGCGGCAAACCAGGGATGGCGCGGCGCGCCACCAACCCGCCCACCCCGATTGGGCATTCACAGTACTTACTTAATGCGGCAGTGCGGCAACTGGAAGACTGAAGAAGTGAATCACCGTTTCCATACTTCAGCGAGGGTCTTACCCAACTGCGCGGGAGATGCAGAAACAGTCACCCCGGCCGCGGTCATCGCCTCGATCTTGGATTCGGCCCCGCCCTTGCCGCCAGCAATAATCGCGCCAGCGTGGCCCATTCGCCGGCCTGGCGGTGCGGTCCGGCCAGAGATGAAACCGACGGTCGGTTTCTTCCGTCCGCGCTTGGCTTCATCCGTGAGGAATTGCGCCGCGTCCTCCTCCGAGGAGCCGCCAATTTCGCCGATCATGACAATGGCCTCGGTCGCTTTATCGGCGAGAAACATCTCCAGTATTTCGATGAAATCGGTGCCCTTGACTGGATCGCCGCCGATGCCGACGGCCGTCGTTTGACCCAAGCCCTCCGCGGTGGTCTGAAATACGGCTTCGTAAGTCAGCGTGCCGGAGCGCGAGACGATGCCGACTTTGCCGGGCTTGAAAATGTTGCCGGGCATAATGCCGATTTTGCATTCGCCGGCGGTCATGACGCCCGGGCAGTTCGGTCCGATCAGCCGCGACTTCGAGCCGCAAAGCGCGCGCTTGACCTTGACCATGTCGAGCACGGGAATGCCTTCGGTGATGCAGACGATAAGAGGGATTTCGGCGTCGATCGCTTCGCAGATCGCATCGGCGGCGCCCGGCGGCGGCACATAAATAACGCTGGCGTCGCAGCCGGTTTTATTCCGCGCTTCCGCGACGGTATCGAACACCGGCAAGCCGAGATGCGTGGAGCCGCCTTTGCCCGGCGAGGTGCCGCCGACCATTTTGGTGCCGTAGGCGATCGCCTGCTCGGAATGAAAAGTGCCGTTCTTGCCGGTAAAGCCCTGGCAGATCACCTTGGTGTCGCGGTTGATGAGGATCGGCACGGCTCAATGATTCTTTATTTGATGCAGCAATGTCAGGTAAGCGCCCGGAATCTTCACCGACGAAGCGTCGCCGAGAAACAATTCGTCGTCACTGTATTTCCACGTCGTTACCCGCTGCGCGCCGTCGGCCGACCAAGTTTGCCGAAGCGGTTGGCCAAGATTAAGCGCCTTCACTACCTCCTGCCGCAAATCTTCGCCGTCGGCGTCCTCGACGCCGATGCCGCAAGAGTCGAGATCGCCTTTGGGACTGCGCGCCTGAGACGCCACCAGCTCGTGCCAGCCGCTGGCGAGCGAGACGATCCACGACTTGACGTGACCCGATTCGCCGGGCTTGGGCGGCGCCACCGAATCTTTGCGGACCGGAAGCTTCATGTCGCTCGCCTTTATCTCAAGCGCGGCGAAGTCCGGCGTTGGAATGCAAAAGCTTTGGAAGGAATTGACCAAGTCAGCGCTCCGCTCACTCGCGCGGGCGGTCGCGGCGCAAACCAGCGATACGGCAACGGCGGAGACACGCATCAGCTCAGGACCCATCCCTCACCGCCTTCACTATCTTGCGCGCCGCGTCGTCGAGATCGTCGGCGGAAATGACATTGAGGCCGGATTTTTGAATGATCTCCTTGCCGAGCGCGACGTTGGTTCCTTCGAGCCGCACCACCAGCGGCACGCGCAAGCCTACTTCCTTGACCGCGGCAACAACGCCTTCGGCGATCACGTCGCAGCGCATGATGCCGCCGAAAATATTGATCAGGATGCCTTTCACGTTTGGATCGGACGTGATGATCTTAAAGGCGGCCGTTACCTTGTCCTTGCTCGCGCCGCCGCCGACGTCGAGAAAGTTCGCCGGTGTCTCGCCGTAGAGCTTGATGATGTCCATGGTGGCCATGGCCAGGCCGGCGCCGTTCACCATGCAGCCGATGGTGCCGTCGAGCGCCACGTAGTTCAGATCATAGCGCGAGGCCTCGATTTCCTTGGCGTCCTCCTCGGCCGGATCGCGCAATGCAGCGATGTCCGGATGACGATAAAGCGCGTTGTCGTCGAAGCCCATTTTAGCATCGAGACAGAGGAGCTTGCCGTCCTTGGTGACAACCAGCGGATTGATTTCGAGGAGACTCATGTCTTTGGCGAGAAAGGCGTCATAGAGCTTCGGCAACGCAATTTCCGCTTGCTTGCCGACCTCGCGGCTCAAGCCGAGCGCCCGCGCCACGGTGTGGCTATGATGGGTCATAAAGCCCGTCGCCGGGTCGACCGAGAACGAAAGAATTTTCTCCGGATTGGTGCGGGCGACCTCCTCGATCTCCATGCCGCCTTCAGTCGAGGCGACGAAGGAGACGCGCGACGTCGAGCGATCGACCAGCGCCGAGAGATAATATTCGCGCTCGATATTCGAGCCTTCCTCGATATAGAGGCGATGCACTTCCTTGCCGTGCGCGCCGGTCTGATGCGTCACCAGCGTCGATCCAAGCAGCCGCTCCGCTTCGCGCTTCACCTCATCGACCGATTTGACCACTTTGACGCCGCCGGCCTTGCCGCGACCGCCGGCGTGGATTTGCGCCTTGACCACCCAGACCGGACCGCCGAGATCCTTCGCCGCCTTGACGGCTTCATCGACGCTCATCGCCGGAATGCCGCGCGGCACCGGGACGCCGAATTCACGCAGCACCGCCTTCGCCTGGTATTCGTGGATGTTCATGATAGCTGCTGGCTTTCCGAGGCGGCGACCGTCGCCTCAGCCACGACAAATAGCTCAATTGCCAAGATTCGGAGCGATCTTCTTGCAGGCCTCGACCAAGCCCCCCACCGCTTGCACGGATTTTTCGAACATCCCGCGCTCGCTGCCGTTGAGCTCGATTTCGACCACACGCTCAACTCCCTTACTGCCGATAACGACCGGCACGCCGACATAAAGATCGTTGATGCCGTACTCGCCATTGAGCCAGGCGGCCGCCGGCAGCACGCGTTTCTTGTCGCGCAGATAACTTTCCGCCATCGCAATCGCCGAACTCGCCGGTGCGTAGAAGGCCGAGCCAGTCTTGAGCAGGCTGACGATCTCACCACCGCCGTTGCGCGTGCGCTCGACAATCGCGTCGAGCCGCGCCGCCGTCGTCCAACCCATCTTGACGAGATCGGGCAGCGGAATCCCGGCCACCGCCGAATACCGAGTCAGCGGCACCATGCTGTCACCGTGGCCGCCGAGCACGAAAGCGGTGACATCTTCAACCGAGACGTTGAATTCGTCGGCGAGAAAGTAGCGAAAGCGCGCCGAGTCGAGCACGCCGGCCATGCCGACCACCATTTGCTTCGGCAGGCCGCAACACTTTTGCAGCGCCCACACCATGGCGTCGAGCGGGTTGGTGATGCAGATGACGAAAGCGGTCGGCGCATATTTCGCGATGCCGGCGCCGACCTGCTCCATCACCTTCAGGTTGATGTCGAGGAGGTCGTCGCGGCTCATTCCCGGCTTGCGCGGCACGCCGGCGGTGACGATGCAGACCGAGGCACCCTGGATCGTCTCGTACGAATTGGTGCCGGTAAACCGGGTATCGAAGCCTTCAACCGGCGAGGATTCGATCAGATCGAGCGATTTGCCCTGCGGAATACCCTCGGCAACGTCAAAAAGAACGACATCGCCGAGCTCCTTGAGGCCGATCAGGTGGGCCAGCGTGCCGCCGATTTGCCCGGCACCGATCAATGCGATTTTATTACGCGCCATCGTGGGAAAATCCTTGATGCAAACTCGCCCGGCCGCCGCGGTGATTAACCTTTTCGGGCTGCGCATTCAAGCCGCCGCCGCGCACGGCCGCCCTCGCCGGAACCAGATGAATGGCCCGGACTTTCATTCTCGGGCTGAGGCGGCCTCAAGGCCGCATCGAATGATCACATGACGAGCCGCCGCTCGCCGTTGATAACAAAACTGTCACGGGTGCTGGGACCGGGGCTTTTGACCGGCGCAGCCGACGACGATCCCAGCGGAATTGCGACTTATTCGCAGAGCGGCGCCCAGCTTGGCTACACGCTGTGCTGGACCATGTTTCTCACCACGCCGTTCATGGTCGCCATCCAGATCGTGAGCGCGCGCATCGGCTCGGTCACCGGGCGGGGTCTAGCGGCCAATCTGGGCGCCGTGCTGCCGCGCCCGCTGCTATTTGCAATCATTGCGCTGTTGACCGCCGCCAACGTGGTCAACATCGCCGCCGACATCGCGGCCATGGCGGCGGCGATGCAACTTCTCGTCGGCGGCCCGGCGCCCGTCTACGCGCTGTGTTTCGGAATTATCTGCCTCTCGGCACAGATCGCGATCCCCTATCGGCCCTACGCCCAGTACATGAAAATCCTGACGCTGGTCCTGTTCGCTTACGTTGCCACCGCGCTGGTCGTGCATGTGCCCTGGAACGAGGTCCTGCTGGCGACGCTCCTCCCGCATCTGCCGTGGAATCGGGATGCCATCTTGATGCTGGTTGCCGTTCTCGGCACCACGATCAGCCCCTATCTGTTCTTCTGGCAAGCCTCGCTGGAAGTCGAGGAGCGCCGGATCAAGGAAAGACGGAAGGCGGCGCCGCTTAAGAATGACGACGCCTCGGCGCGGCGGCGGTTCGGGCCGATCGTGGTCGATACCTGGATCGGCATGGTGCTGTCGAACGTCATCGGCTTCTTTATCATCGTGGCCACCGCGGCGACGCTGCATGCTCACGGCACGACGACGATCGATACCGCAGCGTCGGCGGCCGAAGCGCTGCGGCCGTTGGCCGGGGAGCTTGCATTCCTGCTGTTCGCGATCGGCATTATCGGCACCGGCCTCCTGGCCATTCCGGCACTCGCCGGCTCCGCCGCTTATGCCGTCGCCGAAGCTCTCGGATGGAAGAACAGCTTGGGCCTGGCGCCGTGGCGCGCCCAGGGCTTCTACGTGATCATCGCCGCGGCGACCTTGATCGGCTCGTTCGGCGCGCTGCTGCCGATCAATCCGATCCGGATGCTGGTATGGAGCGCCGTGTTCAACGGCATTGTCGCCGTCCCCCTGATGGCCGGCATGATGGTGGTGGTGACGAGCCGCAAGATCATGGGGAATTTCGCCGCTTCCCGGCTGCTCGCCGGTTTCGGCTGGCTTGCGACTCTGTTCATGGGCGCCGTCGTCGCGGCTTTTTTCCTTGCATCGATCATTGGCTGAGAGATCCGACGCGATCAGGTCTCGACGATCCCGGTCGACGCGCCTGAAACTTGCCCATGTGCGGCGCCGTGCGGCCGGGCCAGATAATCCTGCGAACGCATCTCGACGAGCCGTGAAGCGGTGCGGCGGAATTCCAGCACCTCAAAACCTTCATCGCCGCGATAGAGCCCGTCGGGCTCGGCTTCGGCCGAAGCGATCAGCTTCACATTGAGGTCATACAGCGTGTCGATCAGGATGATGAAGCGTTTGGCGGCGTTGCGCGTCTCGAATGTCATCACCGGAACGTGGTCGAGGATGATGGTGTGATATTCGCGCGCGATGCGCAGATAGTCGGCGGCGCCGAGCGGCTGCTCGCACAGATCGGAAAACGAAAACCGCGCTACGCCCATGGCGGCCCGCGGCACGCGCACCGAGCGTCCCTTGAGCGGCAGCTCCTGCGTCTCGCCGGTGCGGCCGCGGGTCAGCTGGTGCCATGCGCGATCGAGCGCGGCGTCGGCCATCGCGTCGGCCGGCACGTACCACACGTGCATCCCGGCAAGTTTCTCGAGACGGAAGTCGGTCCGCGAGGAAAGCCGGACCACCTCGGTGGTGTCTTCGAGCATGCGGATAAAGGGCAGAAACAAGGCGCGGTTCAAGCCGTCCTTGTAGAGCTCCGCGGGCTCGACGTTCGAAGTGGCGACCAGCACGACACCGCGCGCGAACAATTGCGCAAACAGCCGGCCGAGGATCATGGCATCGGCGATGTCGGTCACATGAAACTCATCAAAGCAAAGCAGCCAGGCCTCGCGCGCCAGGTCGCCCGCGACAAGCTCGATCGGATCGGCGCCGGTATACTCGCCGAGCTTCATCCTCTGCCGAAGCGCGTGAACGCGCTCATGCACATCGAGCATGAATTCGTGAAAATGGGCGCGCCGCTTCCTCAGCACCAGGCTCGCCTCAAAGAACAAATCCATGAGCATGGTTTTGCCGCGGCCGACGTCGCCGCAGATATAGAGGCCCTTGATCTTCGACTGCGGTTTTTCGCGACTGCCGAACATCCATCCAAGCGACGACGATTTTCGCGCCAGGCGGCGCTCGGCAATCTGCGCTTCGAGCCGCGCCAGCCTGTCGACGACAGCAAGCTGGGCGGAGTCGGGCTCGATCAGGCCGCCGGCCACGCCGGCGGCGTATCGCGCCTTGATTGAGCTCGCCATGTTGCTGTTAACCGGTGCGGGCAAAAAGTGGCGGGAACGTGCTTGTTTAACCGTAGTGCGCTTGATGTGCCAAGTCGCAGTCGCGAAACATTCAAATAAGCCAGTTATTAGGCATGCGCTTAAAGAATGCTGCCATGATGCTCAATGCTTCGCCTTGCCTAACTTCGGCGGCAACCGACATATACAGAAAGTCGCAGCGAACATCGATTTGCAGTGTGCGCGCTCAAACGACAATGCCCAGAATAACGCTAGAGGTGGAGGACGCGGACAAGGGATTTTTCGACGACAACGTCAGGAGACCCTTGGAATGCAGGACCTTCTACCCGCAGGCGGCGTGATCCGTAAATTGTGGATCGGAGAAGCCGACAAATACCGCGAACATTTGCTGCGGCTCGATCCGGAAAGCAGGCACAGCCGCTTCGGCGGCGGCGTAGCCGACGAGTTCATCCGCAACTACGTCGACCTGACAATCTCGCTTGAGGCCCTCGTCCACGGCTTCTTTGTCGACGGCGTGATGCGCGGGGCTGCCGAGCTACGGCAGCTTGGCGTTCATTCTCCGGGTCAAGCTGAGGCGGCAATTAGCATCGAAAAGTCATGGCAAAGTCACGGCGTAGGATTTGCGCTTCTGCGGCGTACTTTGCTGGCGGCCCGCAATCGCGGCTTTCGCCACCTCCACATGGCATGCCTGGCGGACAATCGGCGGATGCAGCAACTGGCGCGGAAGTTTGCCGCCGAGCTATCTTTCGATTTCGGCAGCGTAGTCGGCGAAGTCGAATCGATGCGGGCAAATCCGTTATCAGTCATGCAGGAGTTGATCGCCGATCATCACGGCTTTGCTACCGCGATCCTCGATTTGCAGTCCCGCATGCTGCGCGCGTAACCAGCCGGCTTATCGAAAGCTGCGATGCGCCGGCTCTAGTGGAGCGGATTTGACATTCGCTCCCCACTCGCCCGCAAACTCGCGAAGCGAATGTCAAATCCAAAGCTTCACTAGAAATTATATTTGCTAGTGGTCTTTCGATTCTACATTCGCATGATAGCCAACCGAGACGGGATGCGAATGTCAGAATCGGACCACTAGTAGCTCGGCGCCAGCCGCAGTTCGGGCGCGGTGAGCGGATAATCGGCCTCGACGACGTAAGGGCCACCGCCGACCGACGAGCGCGACGAGAACAGCACGAAGCGCGACACTTCGAACGACGCGGAGCGGTAGTGCGCGCGCGCAGCGAGATAATCGGCAACATCGCGGCTTGATGCATCGCGGAGCCGCGCAAGCGTGACGTGCGGAATATATTTGCGGCCTTCGGGTTCGAGACCGATGCGCTGCAACAGCCGTTCCTGCTCCGCCTGCAGCTCGATCAGCGGCGCAACCGGCGTCGCGGTCGCGACCACGGCACGAGGCTTCCGCCCGCCGAATGAGGTAAGGCCGTCCAGACGCAACTCGAAGGACCGGCGCTGCACGCGGCCGAGCAGGCCGGCAATGTCGCGGGCGAGCGCATCGTCGATATCGCCGATGAAGCGCAGCGTCAGGTGATAGTTGTCAGGATCGATCCAGCGCGCCCCGGGCAAACCACCCCGCATGATGGCAAGCGAGTCGCCGACATGCCGCGGGATTTCCAGAGCCGTGAACAGACGGGGCATGGCACAAGCGGTCCCAATCGAACAGCGATTCGCCGCGCACCGACAGCATGCGAGGAACGCGCGCGTAGCGCAACCCTCAGGGCGAGCGGGATTTCCGCACTTCGGCGATGAGTGCTTCTACGTCGGGCAAAATGCGGGCGACAATAACGTCAACGCCTGCGGCATTTGGGTGCAGGCCGTCATTCTGCAAAAGCTTCGGATCGGCCGCCACGCCGTCAAGGAAGAAGGGATAAAGCGGAACCCCAAAGGCCGCGGCAAGCTCCGGGTAAACGCCTTCAAAGGATCTCGCGTAATCGCTCCCGAGATTCGGCGCCGAGCGCATGCCGCAGAGCAGAACGTGGATATGCCGCTCGGACAACCGTCGCAAAATTGTCGTCAGCGCTTCGCGCGTCACTTGCGGGTTTAAGCCGCGCAGCATGTCGTTGGCGCCAAGCTCGAGGATGACGGCCTCCGTGCCGTCCGGTACCGACCAGTCGAGCCGCGCCACACCATCGGATGCGGTACTTCCTGAAACTCCCGCGTTGATAACCTCAACAGCATCGCCCTTAGCGATGAGCGCGGCTTGCAAGCGCGGCGCAAATCCTTGGCTGACCGGCAAGCCGAGACCTGCGGTCAGCGAATCCCCGAAAGCGACGATTTTCACCGGCCGCGCCGGCTCGGCATGCAAGGCGACCGTCCAGAACGCCAACGCCAGCGTTGCAATCGCGGCCTGCGCGATGTGGCGCAGGCCTCTTTCATACCCATATGAGCGGCGGTTACTCGACGCTGCAGGACGCCGTTCAGCCTCTGACATGAATGACACTTCGGGGCATCCTCTCGTCGGCGACGCCGTCGCGCTTTCCGCGGTTAATCTCTCGCTCGGCAGCAGCGCCAATCGCGTTCATATCCTCAAAGATATCGCCCTGAATATAGGGCGCGGCGAAGCGGTGAGCTTGCTCGGCCCATCGGGCTCCGGCAAATCAACTTTGCTCATGGTCATGGCGGGACTGGAGCGGCCCGACAACGGCTCGGTGCTGGTTGCCGGAGCGAACCTTGGCCAACTCAACGAAGACGAACTTGCGCGCTTTCGCGGAGCCAATATCGGCATCGTCTTTCAGGCCTTCCATCTCATCCCGACCATGACTGCGCTGGAGAACGTCGCGGTGCCGCTTGAACTTTCCGGCGCCCGCGATGCTATCGCGCGCGCCGAAAGCGAACTCGCGGCGGTGGGATTAGCCGATCGCGTCGGCCATTATCCGGCGCAGTTGTCCGGCGGTGAGCAGCAACGCGTTGCCATCGCGCGTGCGCTGGCGCCCAATCCGGCGATTCTCGTCGCCGACGAGCCGACCGGCAATCTCGACGAAATAACCGGCGCGCATATCATCGAGCTTCTGTTCCGCGGCAAAGAGCAGCACCGCACCACGCTCGTGCTCGTCACTCACGACGGCGCTTTGGCC
>Ga0209333_1001122_pt1 | contig 13653 bp, 10 predicted proteins | sample BlaSpr_A8_OM2_O3_FD_187982 | JGI IMG/M metagenome (GOLD analysis project Ga0209333, IMG submission 187982) | Forest soil microbial communities from Thunder Bay, Ontario, Canada - Black Spruce, Ontario site 2_A8_OM2_O3 (SPAdes) (version 2) | ecosystem: Environmental > Terrestrial > Soil > Boreal... | reverse complement strand
TGTCCAGTGACTTCGCCGCCGCGTGCAATTGTCCAATCCCGCCGTCAATCAGAATCAAGCTCGGCATCGGCTTCTTTTCCAGCTGCAGACGCCGGTAACGCCGCTCCACAGCCTCCTGCATGCTGGCAAAATCGTCGCGCAGAATTCCCGCCGCTTTCTCCGCCCCTTCCGGCATGGCTTCGCCGCGAATAATAAATTTCCGGTAATCCGATTTTTTCATGCGGCCCGATTCCCACACCACCATCGAAGCAACCGTGTCCGATCCTTGAATGTGCGAAATATCGAAACATTCGATCCGTTTCGGCGGCTCCGGCAGCCCCAGCGCCGATTCCAGCGCATCCACAATCGCTGCAGAGCTGGGCTTCAAGACCCTGAAGCGCTGAATAAACGAGTGCTGTGCATTTTTCTCCACCAATTCCAGGAACGCATGCTTCTGCCCGCGCTGCGGATTCAAAATCTCCACGCGATGGCCCGCCTGCTCCGTCAACACTTCCTCGATCAGCGCGCAATCCTCAAATTCCATCGGCGTGTGAATGTAACGCGGCAAGTAAGCAGCATCCAAATACAGCTGCTTGATCAACGACGGCAGAAATTCCTCCGGCTTGAATTCCTCCATGTCCTCCCAGTAAAAATCCCGCCGGTCCACCACTTTCCCGCCGCGCAAGTGAAACAGATTCACAGCCACTTGCGGCGGCTCGGCGTACCAAGCGAGCACATCTGTGTCGTCTCCTGAAGCCGCCGCGATTTTCTGCCGCTCCTCCATCTCATTAATCGTGCGCAGCAAATCGCGATATCCCGCGGCCTCCTCGTATCGCTCCGCTTCCGAGGCACGCTGCATCCGGTGCTTCAGGCTTTGCGCCAAATCGCTGCGCCGGCCTTCCAGAAACAGTCGCACGTCGCGCGCCGCCTCGCTGTAGCGCTCATCCGCCACCAGTCCCGCCACACACGGACCCAGGCATCGATGAATGTAGTACTGCAAACAGGGCCGCGGATGCGCGCGGGTCAAATCCACCGTGCACGAAGGCACCAGAAAATGTTTGTGAATCAAATTGACCATCTGATACGCTAACCGCGCTGGAAAATACGGACCGAAATAAATCGAGCCATCCTTATACAAGCGCCGCGTCACGTAAACCCGCGGATATTTTTCAAACGCCGTGTAACGAATGTACGGATAGGTCTTGTCATCGCGCAGCAGTACGTTGAATTTTGGTTTGTGCTGCTTGATCAGATTATTTTCGAGCGCCAGCGCTTCCTTCTGATTGTCCACCACGATGTAATCCAAGTCGACAATCTCGCGCACCAGCGACCCGGTTTTCGCGTCCTGCCAGTGTGATTCCAGAAAGTAAGACCGCACCCGGCTGCGCAGAGAATTCGCCTTGCCCACGTACAAAATCTTCCCGCCCGCGTCCTGAAACAGGTAGACCCCGGGCTGCGTGGGCAATTGCGCGACTTTTTCGCGGAGTTCCATGGAGGCGAGTTACAATATCCAAGACTTACAATGTCTGACGCAGGCCCGGGCGCAGAATCATCCGCCGAACCGCGTACAACGTTCATGATAGCAAACGCTATCTAATTGCTGCAGGAGCCTGATGCATCGCAACGTGACACAATTCGCTTTACTCGCGCTGCTCGGAGCGACGCTGCCCACAGCAATTTTGTTCTCCGCTCCGCCGCGCTACAGCCGACAGGACCCGCAGCCCGCGCAACCTGCCGCTCCAGCGCAACAACAGCAACCGCCGGCCGCGACACCTCCGCGCCCGAGCTCGAGCTCGAATCCCGATTCCTCGCAAGAGTCGTCGTCGAAAAAGGAACTGCCGCCAGACGATCCTGCGCCCACGAAGGTGCCCGCCGCCGCTCCCGCGGACGCGCCGAAAAAATCCAAGCCCGGTGTGCTGCCTGCGGAAGACGATCCCGCCTGGGATCCCTTCCACGCGCAGCAGGACATTGACGTCGGAATGTTCTATCTGCACAAAGGCGACACAGATGCCGCCATCAGCCGCTTCGAAGACGCGATCCGCCTGCGCGCCAATTTCGCCAAGCCGCGCTTATTGTTGGCAGAGTGCTACGAGAAGAAAGGTGACCCCTCCGAGGCTCTACGCTACTACAAGGAATATCTTCAGGTGCTTCCAAACGCGCCCGACGCCAAGAAGGTCCGCGAGAAAATCGACAAACTCTCGAAGAAGTGACGCTGGGAAGAAAAAAGCATTGAGATTGTCATCCCGCACGCAGTCCAGCGCTTTTCTGCTCCGTCCCGCCACTGCGGGCCGGCCGCGGGACGCAGCGGGGGATCTGTTTTTTCTTGAGCGTTGGAGAAAGGTCGGATGCTTCGGGCGACGAGGGTCCACTCAGCGAGTAGGAAACCGGTCCAAGAACCTCATAGCCCGCTGATAATCCGCAAATTTCTTTTCTTCGCGACGAAAGTCCGCCCCATGCGACTGCCGACGGCAACGCGCAAATTTCATCGGATGCTTCACATGCAGCATCTCGTGATACATCACATAAGCCACCACAAATTCCGGCACGCCCTCGCGGTCCAATTGCCGGTTAATCACAATCTGCTGCAGCGCCGGATCAAAACATCCCAGTAAACTGCTCCACAAGCGCCGGCTCCAACCCAGCCGCGGCTTCGCAAGCTCCCCCGCAAAATAACGCGTGTTCAGCCGCTCAAATAACTGATCGAGGTCATGATGCGTCCCAGCCGGCCGATGCTCCACGCGCCGCGCCCGCCGCTGCCGCAAAGCGAGCAAACGGCGCCGCGTTGCCCCCGCATAAGAGAATTCGCGATACGTCTGCAGCAATTCTTTGGGCGGCTCCCGCCGATACAAACGTCCCAGCAAAATGGCCGCAGTCGCTTCCACCACCGGATGCGGGGCATCGTCCAGCGCATCCGACAAACGCACGTACGCCGTATCCTCTCGCAAACGAATCGTGTGCGTCAGGTCCGTGTAAGGATGAAACTCCACCACGAAATGCGGCGGCCGCCCCTCGCACCCCAGTCGCGTATAAATCCGCTGGAAAATTCGTTCGCCGCCAGGCACGGCGTTCTTCACGCGCCGCTTCTTCAAGATGGCTTTCTCCGTACCGGCGCCGTATTCAATTCCTTTAGCGCTTTGTCCACGTCGCTCAAAGCGTCCTGCGTCCCCTCAATCGCGTCCTGCAAAGTATCCTTGTATATGTCGTACTCCGGCCCGCCCTGATTGATCTTTTGCAGCGCTTCCAGAAACTCTTTGCCCTTCGACTGCATGTTTTTCAACGCAACGCGAATATCCACCTGTTTTTCCCGCGCCACTTCGATCTGGTCGGCTGCGTCGTCGATGCATCCGGCATAAGCGTTCAGCAGGCCATTCAAAATTTCAGCTCGCCGGCCTTCCGGCATCGTCCGCGTCAGCTCGTACTGAAATTTCTTTAGCCGATCATCCGCGAATATCACAAAAAGCTTCATCCGCTCCGGCGGAGTCACCGCATCGCGTATGCGATCCCCCTCCGCATCCGTCAAATAGTCCTTCTTCTCCTGCTGCGCCTGAACCCCGCGCGCCGAAACCGCCGCCGCCACCATCAGCAACATCATCCAGCTCGCCAGCCTTCGCACTCGCCGCCCCATCGCGCGCTCCCCGCTAACTCTTCGGCTTCTCCGGCTCCGTCTTCGGCGCCGCTTCCGGCCGTTTAGGAAAAAGTTGACGAATCATCTGCCGGTCCAACTCGTCCAGATCCTTGCGAACTTCCGCCAACGGCGCCTGCTCGTCCTGCGCCAGGCTCACCATGATATCGTCCAGCCGCCGCATGGATTCGCGCACCGAAATTTCCAGTTGCTTGTAGCCGTCGGGGTGCGTCTCGGCGTCGCGGCTCCTCGCATCGAGCAATTTCTTGCTGGCCTGCGCTTCATCCCGCGCGCGCCCCGCAATTTCCGCGGCCCCGGCTAGATCGCCTGTGTCAATCTTCTGGTGCATTTCGCGAAATTCGGAATCCGCCAACAGTGTCACCATTCGTGCCTTGCGCACGGGATCTGTTTCCTTCTCGAATCGCGAACGCAACTGCGCCGTCCGGTCCTGGGCCAGCAGCGATCCCGCAACCAGCGCCAGCAAAAGAACTCCTGCCCAAAAACCACCTGGCCAAAAAACACCGCGTGCCGGCAATGTACTACCTCTTCTTGTTCGCGAGCTCCCGAGTTAGTGCGCGAACACGTGCGCTGGCCTCGAAGTACATGTCGCTGTTCTCGTCCTTGTTCAGTTCTAGAAATTTCTTGTAAGCCTCGAGCGCTTGAGGCGCCTGTCCCAGTTTATCGTAACAGGTCGCGCGCACGAACCAGCTTCCGAGCGTTGGTGTTTCCCTTTGCGCCAACACATCCAGTCCGTGCAAGGTCGCCGGATAATTCTTGTTCAGATATTCCGCCGTCACCAAATCCTTCAGCACGTCAATGGATTGCGGATTCACCTTGATCGCCGCCACCAGCGCGTTCACCGCATTGGGATAATCTTTTTTCTCCAGACAGGCATGGCCCAGCTGCGCCGGCAGGTCGGGATCCTGCGGCGCCAGCGCGATCGCTTTCACCAGCACCGGTACCGCGTTGTCATACTGCTTCTTGCGAAAATAAATTAGCGCGCGCAATTTCAAAGCGCGCAGAGATTCAGGTCCAGCCGCCGCTGCCTTATCCAGCTCGGCCAGTGCATCATCATCCTTTCCCGCATCGACCAGCAGGGAAGCATACTCCAGCTGCGTCGCTGCATCACCAGGATGCGCTGCGAGATCAACACCCATCTCCGTCGCCGCCTCAGCATTCTTTTTCTCCGCCAGCAGCGCCTGCAACAATCCCTTGTGCGTTTGCTCCCCCGCCGCGCCCGCAGGTTGCAGCGCCAGCGCGGCGCGAAAGGCAGTTTCGGCATCGCCGGCGCGTCCCGTTCGCAGCAGCGCGAATCCCAGCGAATTGCGAATCTCCACACTCTTTGCGTCCAGCTTTTCCGCGGCCTGATATTGCTCAATAGCCAGCGCGTCTTTCTTGGTCGCTTCCAGCGCGATCCCCAGCAACCACTTCGTCCGCGCGTCTTCCGGCATCAACTCCGCCGCGTGCTGCAAAGGCTCGATCGCTGCCGCAGGATCGGTAGGAATCAAAGTCACGCCCAGATTCTGATAAGCCGGCGCCATTTTCGGATCAAACGCAATCGCCTTCTCATACTCGCGCTTCGCTTCGGCAGGCTTCTGCAGCGCCGTGTACGCGTAACCCAAATCGTAATGCACGACGGCATCGTCCGGTTTCTTCGCGAGATAAGCCTGATAATCCTGCGCCGCACTGGCGTAATCCTGCTTATTCACGGCATCCTGCGCGGCACTCAGCAGACGGTTCAGTTCGACGGCGGCAGGGTCCTGAGGAATTTTCGTGCGAGAACTTCCAACGGTTTGCGCCAATGCCGAGCCCGGAAACGCCACGACCGCCGCGCTCAAAAACACGCTCCATGCGCCAAACCCGAGCGGCTTCATCAATCGAGTGCTCCGCTGTTTCATTCTGTCGGCAAATCGCGCGGCGGCGTCGCAGCAGGCGCTGCGGAGCCGCGAGCCTCGGCCTTCTCCGCCGCATGATTGCTACGATTCGCGCCGGTGTGGCCGCCGTTTAATACGCGCGCCAGATATTTCCCCGTGTGCGACTGCTGGTTGCGCGCCACCTGCTCCGGAGTTCCAGCCGCCACCACGCGCCCGCCCGCCTCGCCACCCTCCGGACCCAGATCAATCACCCAGTCCGCCGATTTGATCACGTCCAGATTATGTTCGATGATCAGCACCGAAGCGCCACCCTCAATCAATTTGCGAAACGCCGTCAGCAATTTCTGTATATCGTCGAAATGCAACCCCGTGGTAGGCTCATCGAAAATGTACAGGATGCCGGTATTTTCCTGCCGCGTAAGATGCGCCGCGAGTTTCAAACGTTGCGCCTCGCCGCCCGAAAGCGTCGTGCCGGATTGACCGAGGCGCAAGTAACCCAAGCCGACTTCGTCCAGCACACGCAACTTCGCCGTCACTTTCGGATAGGCCGCGAAAAAAGTAATCGCCTCGCGCGCCGTCATCTGCAGCACGTCGTGAATATTTTTATCCTTATAACGCACGTCCAGCACCGCGCTCTTATAACGCGTGCCGCGGCATTCCTCGCAAACTAATTCCACGTCCGCGAGAAAGCGCATCTCAACCGTCACGGTCCCGTCGCCTTGGCAAGCCTCGCAACGCCCGCCCGGGATGTTGAACGAAAAATGTCCCGCCGCAAATCCGCGCTTCTTTGCCTCAGGCGTCGCAGCAAACACTTCACGAATCGGATCAAACGCCTTCAAATATGTTGCCGGGTTCGACCGCGGCGTCCGCCCAATCGGAGACTGGTCCACCATCTCGACGCCCGCGAGCAAATTATCGCCCTCCAGCCGGTCGCAGCACTCCTTCCAATTTCCGCCGGTGCGTCTTGCCTGCAGCGCTTTGTACAGCACGTCGTAAACGAGCGTGGATTTTCCCGAGCCAGAAACTCCCGTTATCGCTACCAGCAGTCCCAGCGGAATCATCACGTCCACGCCCTGCAAATTGTGGCTGTGCGCGCCAATAATCTTCAGGAATTTTCCCGTGGGCTTGCGCCGCCGCGGCGGCACCGCGATTTTCAGCTCGCCGCGCAGATAACGTCCTGTCAGCGAATGCGCGTCCGTCATCATTGCCTCGCGCGTGCCCGCAAAAATCAGTTTGCCGCCGTGCTCGCCTGCACCCGGACCTAAGTCCAGCATGTAGTCCGCCGCCATGATCGTGTCTGGATCGTGCTCTACCACCAGCAAAGTATTTCCCAGGTCGCGCAAACCCTTCAATATTTCAATCAGCCGGGTCGTATCGCGCGGATGCAATCCGATCGAAGGCTCGTCCAGCACGTACAACGCGCCGACCAGATGCGACCCCAGAGAAGTCGCCAACTGAATGCGCTGCGCCTCGCCGCCCGAGAGCGTGGAAGTCAGCCGGTCCAAAGTCAAATAATCGAGCCCGACGTCGTCCAAAAACCGCAAACGCTGCTGCGTTTCTTCCAGCACCTTCTCGACGATCGCCGCCTCCGTCTCGCTCAACTGCAAATGCTGAAAAAACGGCCGCGCTTCCTTCACCGTCATCTGGCAAACTTCCGTAATCGAGCGGCCCGCAATCTTCACCGCGCGAGCCTCCGCGCGTAAACGCGTCCCGCGGCAATCCGGACAAGTCGCATACCCACGGTAGCGGCTCAAGAAAACGCGCACGTGCAGTTTGTATTTCTTCCGCTCCAGCCAACCGAAAAATCCCTTTACCCCGATATAGTCTTCGGCCTTGTCGCCGTCCAATATCGCGTGCCGCTGCGCAGTCGTCAGTTCGCGGAACGGCACATCCATCGGAATCCCTTTTGCGCGCGCAAACCGCCGCAGGTCCATCGTCAGTTGGCGGTACCGCGGCTTGGTCCACGGCTCGATTGCGCCGTCGTTCAGCGTCTTGCTCTTGTCCGGAATCACCCGGTCCAGATCGAAATCCACCGTATTCCCGAACCCCTGGCAACGCGGGCAGGCGCCATAAGGATTGTTGAACGAAAAAAGCCGCGGCTCCGGCTCCTGGTAAATCGCGCCGCACTTTTTGCATTCGAAGCGCTCGTTGAAGACCATCCGCTCCGGCGTCGCTCCCGGCGCGTCCGGCACAAATTCCAGAATCGCTTCGCCGCGCCCTTCGCGGTAGCAAATCTCAATCGAGTCCATCACCCGCGAACGCACCTCAGGCGAAAGCTCCAGCCGGTCCACCAGCACGTACACCGGCTTTGTGAAATCCACGTCCAGCAAATCTTCCGGCGTTGCAAATTCGAATACGCGCCCCGCCTGATAAATCCGGTTGAACCCGCGTTTGCGCAAACTGATCAGCGCCTCGCGAACTGTATCCGCACCCAGGCGCACCGGTTTGCGCGCCCGCGGCGCTTGCGGCGCATTCGTCGCCGCCTCCGGCGTCAGTTTCAGTTCATACAACACGTAAAACCGCCGCCCCGCCGGCAACACCAGCACCCGCGTAGCGATTTCGTCGAGCGTGTCCTTGCGCACTTCCTCGCCGCAGCGCAAACAAAACGTCTTCCCGATCCGCGCGTACAGCAGCCGCAAATAATCGTAAATTTCAGTAGCGGTCGCCACGGTCGAACGTGGATTGCGTGTCGAATTCTTCTGCCGGATGGAAATCGCCGGCGCAATCCCGGTGATCTCGTCCACATCCGGCTTCTCAATCCGCTCCAAAAATTGCCGTGCGTAAGCCGAAAGCGATTCGATATACCTGCGCTGCCCCTCCGCATACAAAGTGTCGAACGCCAAACTTGACTTGCCCGACCCGGAAACCCCGCTCACGACAGTGATAGCGTTGTGCGGGATCACGAAGTCGATGTTCTTGAGGTTGTGCACCCGCGCCCCCCGAACGCGGATCTCCTCGATGTCCCCAGGGAGGGGAACTCCGGCCGTATCGCCAGCCATCGCGCCAGCGGTCGTCCCGCCTGGTGCGCTTCCGCGAGCGGCAACAGCCGAGCCGCTGGACGCGCTCGCCCCGCCAGGAACAGCCTGCGGTTCCGCTCGGTCACGAGGCAGCTTCTCTATAGGGTCCGTAGCCATATGTATAAACCCAAAATTATACGCCCGACAGGCACCCCCGGCAAATCGCCCTTCATGACGGTCATGACGGCCACAGCTGGGTTCCCGTGGCCATGACTCAAACGCAGAGCCGGGATTCCGGCTAAGATATTCGTATTGGTATGGAAGAAGTCGAACTCGTGACGACCCAAGGCGAAGATGTCCGGTGGAATCAGAAATACCAGGTGGCCCTGAAGGGTTCGAACCGACCACGATTAAGCGCAAATCTCAAAAAAACACGTCTCGAGGTATCTGTTCACCTTTGCTTCGCCGCGCGTAGCCGAGCTGTCTTTCCGTCGCGAGCGCGTTCGCGGATAAACAAGTTTCACGATTCGATGAGAAGCTCGACCAAAGCATAATCCGAGAGTTCGACGATGGTTCTACGCTTGGCGTGCCGGTTGAAGTCGGCGCCGATTTGTGGTGACCGGAAGTTGCTGAATTCTGGGGTGCAGATGTTCGGACGTGCATTTTTCAAGCGTGGGAACCGCTGTTTGATTCGAGCGAGAGTCTCATATTGCCCGAACCTCGGCATTTAATTTTTGGAGTCACCTGAACTTCAGTACAGTACATCTACCGTATCCGCCTAGTTATCATACCGCATGTTCAAACAACACATTCCCGGCGCAGCGCGCATCACCAAACTCTTGGCGCTAGCAATCCTCGCCGTCGCCATCAGCTCTTGTGGTCGCTTCGGCGCATCCCCCGGCCGCGCCTCCATCGCAACCGTAATGCAGGCCGTCCACGATTACGGCCGTGGCCACCAAGTCTTGCCTCCCCCCGCCGCATCCACGGCAACTTCCGAAACCGAAGAAGGCTATCGCACCGATATCAGCCTGCTGCTCGCCGAAGAAAATTTCGCTGAGCTCGAAAAAATCGCCGCACAGAATCGCGCTGAGCGAGGGCTCTTCGTCGGTGGCGTCTGGAAGAACAACGCCTTCTTCAACGCGGCAGGCTATCCAGCGCACGACGGCGACATAACCGACTCCAACTACAAATTTCAAATTCGCCGCATTGAAAAATGGATCGCTGCCTATCCGCAATCCTCCGCGGCCCGCATTACTCTCGCGCGCGCCTATACCGACTACGCCGATCTCGCTCGCGGCGACGGCGCGGCCGACACCGTAGCGGATGTTCAATGGGATCTTTACCACGAGCGATCCGCCCTCGCGACAGACGCCCTGCTCGCAGCGGCCCGCCTCGGGGAACGCGATTCCCATTGGTACGAGGCCATGCAACAGGTAGCCTTCCGACAAGGATGGACAAACGCCCGCGCGCGCGATCTACTCGACCAAGCCGTGGCCTTCGAGCCTAGCTACTATCATTACTATCGCGAATATGCCGATTACCTGAGGCCCCAGTGGTACGGCAAACCCGGCGCAATCCCGGCTTTCGCGGAAGAAGCCTCCGCGCGACTTCCCGAACCCGATAGTTCGATACTCTACTTCCGCATCGTCAGTTCGCTCGCGTGCAACTGCGCGCTGGAAATTGCGGAAATGCCCGGCGTGTCGTTGCCGAAAATCAGAGATGGCTACGCCAACGTCCAGCGCCTCTATGGATTCTCGAATCTCAACGCCAATCGTTTTGCGATTATGGCCGTCCATCTACAGGACAAGTCTTCGGCCCAGCAAGCCTTCGCTTCCATCACAACGATGGAACACGATGTGTGGTGGGGACCCCGCACATTCGAGGCCGCCCGCACATGGGCCAATACTCCGTAGCCCAAGTTTGTTTTCTGCTTGATTCAACTTCGCCGCAGCAGCGCTCGACCCCGAGCCACCCGCCTCCGCAAACCGTCCGCACTGACGCATCCATCAGTGTGGAGTACAATCTGGTTTCCGCAGCGTCGCTCAATTAAATGAAGTAGGAGGCATCAGTGGGGCAGGGCACGATCCATTTCGCGCGCGTGATCTGGATCGTGCTCGATAGCGTCGGCATCGGCGAACTGCCGGATGCTGCCGACTACGGCGACGTCGGCCGCGATACGCTCGGACACATCGCCCGCTCGCGTCCGCTGCGTCTGCCGAATCTACTGCGCCTGGGCCTGGCCAATATCAAACCGCTCGACCATCTCACTCCACCCGAACACCCGGCCGGAAGCTACGGGAAAGGTGCCACGCACTCGCCCGGAAAAGACACCACCACAGGGCACTGGGAAATGGCCGGCATCTGGCTCGACCAAGCCTTCCCGGTTTATCCCCTCGGTTTCCCGCCAGCGTTAATCGCCGAATTCGAACGCCAGATCGGCCGCCGCACCCTAGCCAACAAGCCGGCTTCCGGCACCGAAATCCTAAAAGAACTAGGCGCAGAACATGTGCGCACCGGCTACCCGATCGTCTACACCTCCGGCGACAGCGTTTTCCAAATCGCCGCGCACGAAGACGTAATCCCCGTCCCGGAGCTCTATGGTATGTGCGAAATCGCCAGAAAACTTCTCGCTGGCCCCAACCGCGTAGGCCGCGTCATCGCCAGGCCCTTCACCGGCACGCCAGGAAATTTTTGCCGCACCGAACGCCGCCACGATTACGCCGTCGAACCGCCGAACCCCATGCTCCTAGACGTCCTCGCCGAAAACAAAACCCCTGTCTTCGGCGTCGGCAAAATTCACGACATCTACAACGGCCGCGGCGTCGCTGAGTACGCAACCACAAAAAATAACGCCGACGGCATGGCCAAGCTCAGCGAAGCACTCAAGCGCCGACCCAAAGGCCTCATCTTCGCCAACCTGGTCGATTTCGACATGCTCTACGGCCACCGCAAAGATGTAGAAGGTTTCGCCCGCTCCCTGGAAGATTTCGACCAACTGCTAGGCCCGTTCCTTGAAGCCCTGCGCCCCGACGATCTGCTCCTGATCACCGCCGACCACGGCTGCGATCCCGACCCCGTAAATCCCACCACAGATCATTCCCGCGAGTACGTTCCCATCCTCGCCTACAGCCCTAGCCCTAGCCTCACAGCCGCAAACCTAGGCTCGCGCGACACGCTCGCCGACATGGGCCAGACTGTCGCCGAGAATTTCCACAAGAAAATCCCGCACGGAGTCAGCTTTCTGCCGATGTTGAAGAGTTGAATCGTGAAGAAGTAATGCGAGGAAACAGAAACACAATCAAACGAATCGCTGCCGCCTAATCCCCCTGCGCAGCCTTCTGCGCATAATACCCGGTCCGCGTCCGCACCGCCAATTTCTCGTGCCCCTTCTGTGCGCTCAATTCCACCTTCACAGCGCGAAACGTCCCATCCTTCGCCGCATTCGTCGGGTAATACCCCAAAGTGTATTGGTTGCGAATATCCCGCGCCACCTGCACGCAAACCGGGTCCACATCCTCTAGCCTGTCCGGAAAGAAAGCCAATCCGCCAGTTGACTCGGCCAAAGTGGTCAACTCTTTCTTCGACTTTCGCACCATCTTCTTTTGGTTCTTCCGGTCCTCATCGCTAAAAACGCCAATCGCATAAATCACCGCATTTGATTCCACCGCCGCCTTCACGGTATAAGAAAAATCCTTCCGGCTGGCGTCATCATCCCCATCCGTAATCACCAGCAAAACGCGCTTGTCCTTGTGCCCCTTCTTCAAATGGTCCAGCGACCCAATGATCGCGTCATACAAGGCCGTGCTGCCCCGCGTGTCAATCCGCTCCAGCGCCTCGTGCAATTCCTGCGCATTGCTCGTGAAGTCCTCATCCAAATCCAAATAATATTCGTCGTTGAAATTCACCACAAAAACTTCGTCCGCCGGATTGCTCGTCCGCACAAACGAAAGCGCCGCCGCATTCACCTGCGGCCGCTTCTCCTTCATGCTGCCGCTGTTATCAATCACCAGCCCCATCGTCACCGGAATATCTTCTTTCGAAAACACCGAAATCTTTTGCTCCACCTTGTCTTCAAACACGCGAAAATCGTTCCCCGTCAACCCCGGCACGAATTGCCCTTTGTCATCCACCACAGTCGCGTGCAGCACCACCAAATCCACCACCGATTTCAGATGATGGCTCTGGTCCGTCTGCGCGTTCGAAGAACTTGGATAACCGGGAGGAGGAGGGGGCGATGGGGGCGGGGTATTGGGTATCGGATTTTGCGCAAAAGCACACGGCCCGGCGCACACAACCAGCAGCAGAATCAAAAACGCAAAAGAAAGAATTCGCCTAGTGTCCCGGCGCGTAATATCCGGTCTTGGCATAGACGGTAAGTGGCGGCAATCCTTTCGGTGGGCGCAGCTTGATTTTAATCTTGCGCCATTTTCCATCGCGGTTGTGATCACTGGGTCGGTATCCCAAGACATATTGATTGCGCAGCTCCATGCTGATTTTCGTCGCGACATCCGGCAAATCCTTCAGGTTATTCACCGCGAACGCGCGGCCGCCCGTCATCTGCGTCAAATCAGCCAGCAAGGACGGCCCAAGCTGCTCTTCCGGCGTCGGACCGCCATTGGGTTCGAAAAGCCCGATCGCGTAAATCTGTACGTCCGCTTCCCGCGCGTATCTCCGGATGTCCGTCTCGGAGTACCGGCTATGATTATCGCCTCCGTCCGATATGATGAGCAACGCCTTCTTTGTGTTGCGTGCTCCTTTCATCTCGCTCAGCCCAAGGTAAATCCCATCCAGCAGCGCCGTCTCTCCACGCGCCGCGGTAAACATCAAATGGTTCTGCAACTCCTCCACGCTTCCCGTAAACGAACTTGCCAGTTGCGCCCGGTCATTAAAATTCACCAGCAGGAATTCATCCTGCGGATTCGCCGTGCGGAAAAATTGCACCGCCGCCAGCCGCGATTTCTCAATCTTGTCCGTCATGCTGCCGCTCATGTCGAAAATCACGCCAATCGAAATCGGCACGTCTTCACTGGTGAAGCGTACAATCTCCTGCTCGCTGTTATCTTCGAACACCCGGAAATTTTCCTGTTCCAATCCGGTAACCAGCCGCCCATAAGGGTCCGTTACCGAAATGGGAACCAGAGTAATCTCCGTCTCCGCCTTCAGCGATTTTCCTTTTTCGATTTTCTGGGAATTTTCAGGATGCGTGGGGCCTTGCGTCTGC
>Ga0209333_1001120_pt1 | contig 13661 bp, 10 predicted proteins | sample BlaSpr_A8_OM2_O3_FD_187982 | JGI IMG/M metagenome (GOLD analysis project Ga0209333, IMG submission 187982) | Forest soil microbial communities from Thunder Bay, Ontario, Canada - Black Spruce, Ontario site 2_A8_OM2_O3 (SPAdes) (version 2) | ecosystem: Environmental > Terrestrial > Soil > Boreal... | reverse complement strand
CCGCCGCCCACCACAGGCCCCAGTCCGTTGGGCTTGCTCTGCGCCGCTGAGCGGCTCGGGCGGCTGGGCGCCGGACTGGAAGGCCCCGACAGCACGTTGTCATAGAAGAAGTAGCCGCCGATTACGATCAAGGCGCCAAGAAAGTAGATTTTCTTGCGGTCCGCGCCTAGTTTCATATTGGGTTCCCCGGTTGTTCGCGGACGAAGGTGTCCAACTTAATGGTGACGCTGAGCAGGTCGCCGGCGCTCGATTGTTGCGGCGCGGCCATCAGGTTTTCGATAATCAAGAAGCGCGGCGATTTGTCGAGTAGGTTGACGAACTTAATCAAGTTAGCGTAACTGCCCTCATAGGCCGCGCTGATGCCCATCTGGTATAGCGTATCGCTTCCTTCGACCGGATCCAGCTCGTAAGACGCCGGACGCGGTTGGATGCCGGCCTCCTGGGCGACGCGCTCCAGTTCCGCGAAGATAGTGGAAAAGGTGGTGCGGCGGCCGGTGGTGTACTCGGCCAGGAATGCGTCGCCGTCCTTGCGCGCGCGTTCAGCCTTAGTCACCAGAGCTTTGGACTTTTCGAGGCGGACCTGCGTCGAAGTAAGCTGCTGTTGCAGGTTGACCTGTTCCCGCGCCAGGTCTTCAGCGGAGCCGCCCCAGGGCTTGAACGCCAGCAATGCCGCGACGATATTGGCCGCCACCAGCAGGCCCAACACGGCGCGCACCAGGACGCGCGGGTCCTTTAGATTCACGGGCACGTTCAGCCGCGAAGATAGATTAAAGCTTTTGGACATAATTCACGCTCACGCGGCAGCGGTACAGTTTGTCGGTCTGAGTGGGCGGCAGCAAGCTGTGCGAGTACACCGCGCCGAAACTCGGCGAAGTCTCCAGGTTTTTCAACAGGTCGATCACCGCCGCGGGCGTTTCCGATCCCACGGTCATGTCCAGCGAAATCTGATTCTGCCCGGCCACCGAAGGGCGTATGGCCATGATCCGGACGTTGTACGGAACCACCTTCTCAAGGTCGGCGAAAATGCGCGTCCAGCTTATGCCTTTGCGGTAGAGCAGTGCGTTGAGGAACAGGCTGCGCTCCAGCACCTCGGCGTTCTCGGGCTTGCGCAGAATGGCATCCTGGCGCGCCTGTTGGGCCGAGAGAGCGTGAATTTGAGATTCCAGCCGCGCGATTTGGTTACGGGTTTCGGCGACTTGCACACCTTCCAGGTTGTTCAGCGAGAGGAGAAAAACCAGCAATACGATGAGGAGGACGCCGAGGGCTGCGGAGGCGACCAGGACGGCGCGGTCGCGGCGGAAGGGCTGGCTGGCGAGATTGATGGGGATTCTCATGATGCAACCACTCCCTTACGGTCGTGGCTCAGTTCCGAACGGTCGTGGCTCAGTTCCGAACGGTCGTGGCTCAGTTCCGAACGGTCGTGGCTCAGTTCCGAACGGTCGTGGCTCAGTTCCGAGCCGCGCGCGTTAGCAAGCGGTTTGGTATCAGTTGTCACGGGCCACGGACCTCAAATATCCCAGCAGGCCGGCGTTATTTTCGCCGGGCGGCGACAGGGGAGATCGTACCGGCTGCACGTCGACACCCAGTTCGTTTTGAAACTGTTGGCGCGCCGCTTCCATGCGCTCGGCGAACCCGCACAGCAGCAGGCGTTCGGCTTTGGCTCCGATATTGTCTTCGATGTAAACAAATGTCGGGTACAGGTCGGCGGCGATCTCGGCGACGTCGTTGGCATGCACTTCCAGGCAGCGCACCAGCTTCAGCCGGCCGTTGCGCAGCACCATCACGGTGAGCACGCGTCCGGTGATCTTGGCCACCACGGTGATGCCGCCGTCCTCGATCAGGTTGAGAGCGGCCAGCGACGATGTAGTCACCAAGCCGGGATTCATTCCCGCGGCGCGGAACGGCGCTTCGTAGCGGGAGATTACTTCGAGCGGCGCCACCACCACCACCACGTCGAATTTCTTGCCTTCCGCCGGTTGCACAAAGTAGCTGATGGCGGCCGTTTCCACATCGAACGGAACGCTCTTTTTGATGCGAAAGCGAATGAGCGAAAGCTGCTCCTTGGTGTCCGAAGGGAAATTGTCGAAGTCCAGGACCGCGATTCGCGAGCTATAGTCTGGCAGGATGAGCGCTACATCGCGGCGCTTGCGATTTCCGTTTTGGGGCGCCAGTTCACGCACCGCGATAGACAACTCGTCGGGCAGGACGACGTTGTCCTTCAGCGGGGTGATGGCCAGCACGCCGGGCTTCAAGGGGCGAAAGTCGAGCTCCGTTTTGGCGGCTAGCCGCGCCAGGGAGATGCCGGCTTCGGAGAGCTCGAAGACCATGGAGGGCGGCGGCTCCCGCAGGATGGCGGCGATGGGGGTGGGGAGTTTCATATCGGGAAACGAGAAGGCCGGCTGAAAGCCGGCTGCGGCCAAGATTGGCCGCCCTCCATTTTCATGTTAGCCTTCAATGAATGTCACCTTGTTGATTTCCTTCAAGGTGCTGACGCCCAGGCGCACCTTTTCCACGGCCGACTCGCGCAGGAAGGTCATGCCCTCGTCGCGGGCGAGCCGCTTGATTTCGGAGGTAGGCCGCTTGTCCAGAATTTTTTCGCGAATCTTCTCGGTGAGATCCAGCAGTTCGTGGATGGCCGTGCGGCCGCGATAGCCGGTGCCGCCGCACTCAAAGCAGCCGGCGCCTTCCGCCAGCTCCACATGCTCCCATGCGGCGGGGTCCAGACCGGACTCGACCAGCAACTCGCGGCGCGCCTCCACGCTTTCGAACTGAGCCGGCCGGCGGCAATGCTCGCAAATCACGCGAACCAGGCGTTGCGCCAGGATACAGTTCAGGGCGGATACGAAATTGTACGGCTCCACGCCCATGTTCAGGAAGCGTCCCAGCACGTCCAACACATTGTTGGCGTGTACCGTGGTAAACACCAGGTGGCCGGTGAGCGCGGAGTTAATGGCGATCTGCGCGGTTTCCTGGTCGCGGATTTCGCCCACCATGATCTTGTCGGGGTCGTGGCGCAGAATGGAACGCAAGCCGCGCGCGAAGGTCAGCCCCTTCTTTTCGTTTACCGGAATCTGAGTGATGCCCTTGACCTGATACTCGACGGGATCTTCGATGGTGATGATCTTGTCTTCGTCGTTCTTGATCTCGCTGAGCGCGGCGTAGAGCGTGGTAGTCTTACCGGACCCGGTGGGACCGGTAACCAGCACCATGCCGTACGGTTCCGAGATATACCGCCGGAATTTCACCAGATCGTTCTCGGAGAACCCCACCACTTCGAGCGAGAGCTTGGCGAACTTCTCGCTCATGGATTCCTTGTCAAGCACGCGAAGCACGGCGTCTTCGCCGTGAATCGTGGGCATGATGGAAACGCGGAAATCGATCAGGCGGCCCTTGTAGCGCACCCGGAAACGGCCGTCCTGCGGCACGCGGCGCTCGGCGATATCCAACTCGCTCATGACCTTGATGCGCGAGAGAATGGTCGAGTGCCAGTCCTTGGCGATGGGCGGCATGGCATAGTGCAGCACGCCATCGATGCGGTACTTGATGGCTACTTCCTGATCGCGCGATTCGATGTGGATGTCACTGGCGCGCCGCTCCAGCGCGTTGAAGATCGTGGTATCGACCAGCTTGATAACCGGCGCGATGTCGTTATCGACGGCGGTGAGCTTGTCGATGGAAAGCGTCTCATCGGAGTTCTCTTCGTCGACCACCACGTCCAGCGTGAAACCCTCGGTGACCTCTTCCAGCACGCGCTGGGACTGTTCGGTCTTCTTGAGCAGATCGGAGATCTGGGAAAGCGTGGCAACCTTGACGCGCAGCTTCTTGTTCAGCAGCAGCGCCAGCTCGTCGATCATGTTCAGGTTGCGCGGGTCGGCCAGGGCGATGTCGAGGGTGCCGTTCTGCGCGCGTAGCGGTACGAAGTTGTACCGGAACATCAGGTCCACGGGAATGGTCCGGAACAGATCGTGATCGATGGAACCTTCGCGCAGATCCACATAGTCGCACCGATAGCGCGCGGCCATGGTCTGCGCCTGGAGGGCTTCGCCGGTGGGATCGATCAGTCTGGGTTTATCTGTAGCCATACGGATTCATCACCTGATAGTGTCCGCCAGCGAGAAGATGGGCAGATACAACGCAATCAATACAAATGCCACAAAACATCCCATGAAAATCATGATGGCCGGCTCGATCAATGAGAGAGCCGCGGCCATACGGGTATTGACATCCTCCTCGTAGAACTCCGCCACGCTATTGAGCATGGTAGGCAGCGCTCCCGTGGATTCCCCTACTTCGATCATATCGATCGAAAGCGCGGGGAAAATGCCGGTGGTTTTGAGGGAGGCCGACAGCGCCTGCCCCTCGCGCACCAGTTTGCCGGCCTTATCCAAAGATCGGCGCAGCAGGGGAGTGCCTAACGAATCCGAGGCGGTTTCGAGGCCCTGCACCAGCGGAATGCCGCCCGTGAGCAAGGTGCTGAGCACGCGCGCAAACTGGGCTACCTGATACTTCACCCAGATATCGCCCAATAGCGGCACGCGCAGTTTGACGGTGTCGATCTTGGTGCGCGCGGAATCCTTGCGCGACCACCAGCGGTACAAAAAGATCAGACCCACCACCGCGGCGAAGACCAGCAGAATGTAGCTGCGCGCCGTGGTTCCGATGGCGATCAGGATGACGGTCACTTCCGGAAGCTTCGCCTGCATGCTGGTGTATAATTGCGCGAAATTGGGCACCACGTAAGTGACCAGAAACACCATCAGGCAGAGAGTGAGGAGGATCAAGATGGATGGATACATCAAGGAGACCAGGACCTTCTTCTTCACCGCCAGAGAGAGCTTCTGATAGGTGATGAAACGGTCCATGACTTCCGACAGGCTGCCGCTTTTCTCGCCGGCCATCACGGTGGTGACGTAGATCTTGGGGAAGATGCCCTGCATGCGGAAAGCGTCGGAAAGCAAGGTGCCGTTGCGGACTTCGTCGCGCACAGATTTGATGTACGGGCCGAGTTTGGGGTCGGTGAGCCGGTCGGCCAGCAGGTCGAGCGCTTTCAGGATCGGCAGACCGGCGCGAATCAGCGTGACAAATTGCTGATTGAAGATCAGGAACTTCTCGATGTTGAGCTTCTTGCGCTTGGAAAAGCCCACAGAGAGGCCCGCCAGTCCGCCCTTGGTTTTGATCGAGTAGATCAGGAAACCCTGCTGGGTATAGCGGTCGCGCAGTTCCCGTTCGGAGCCGGCGTTGGCCACCTGCTGGTGGATCTGGCCGCGCGTGTCGGCGTATTTGAGCAGGAATTCAGCCATATTATTGGGTGGTCTCCACCAGCGCCGCGCCGGGAGGCATGCGGAATTGGAACAGCTTGGCTTCGAGCGGCGGATTCAGCTTCTCCTGGTCGAAGTCGAACTGCAGGACGGATTGATCGTAGCCAGTCACTTGTACGCAGCGGATTTGGCTGTCCGCCCCGACCACGAATTCCACTTTGGTATAGGGTAGGCTGTCGGTTTTGGGATCGGCGGTGATGCGTGTTCCGCCCGCGACGGAGGCGCCATGCACGTTGCGGAATTCCTTATCGAAGTGCAACTTACCAAGTAAAAATGCAAGTGGAGCTCGCATGTCGTCGCTTTCCTTGATCTTCATCTTTTCGACCTGCCGGTTGCTGGGAGTGTAGAGCCACAGGAACTTGCCGTCGGAGACGAACAATTTGCCTTCGGGCGAGGTGTAATCCCAGCGCATGCGTCCCGGTTTGCGCAGCAGCAGGGTTCCGCTTTCCATGCGGCGGGGTTGGCCTGGGCCTGTATATGCTTCATGGAAAACGACTTGGAGGGTTTGGGCGTGGTTATAGCGGGCCTCAACGGCTCTGAGCATGGGGGCAAGGTCAGGTGTTTGGGCGGCTAGCGACACCGGTAGCAGGCACATCAATAGCCGTATAGGGCTCACAAAAGGGATGACGCATGGGGGACGGGGAACGTGGAGGGATTTGGTCTGTTTGGTTCGTCTCGCGAGGGGTGGGGGCTAGGGGCTGGATCATAAGAAATAGGAACCGCCGATCCGCGCAGATGAACGCCGATGGACGACAAAGGGTTTGACTTTGCCTTATCTGCGTTTATCCGCGATCATCGGCGGCTAAATTGCCTTTTTCCGCAAACTGCCAGGCTGGCGCCTGACTTGGAACCACTTCAGTTGACCGCGAGATACAACTTTTGCGTACCGGGGGTGCCGTTTACGCTGAAGGTCACCGGCGCCGGGTTGGCGCCGTCGATGGACGGCACCACCACGTTGAACTGATAGAGGCCGACAAAATCCGGCGCCAAGCCGGCATACTGCACCGTGGCGGGTGCGCCGCCGATGGAAATGTTGAACGACGGCAGCGAAGTCAGCCCCTGCGCGATCTGTCCCGCCGGTACGTTCGGCGTCACCGGGCCAAATCCAACCCCGTAGAGAGTGATCGTGTCGCCAGGTTTGGCCGGCTGCGAGTTGAGACCCGAAATGGCTCCGGTGGGCAACACATATGTGTTGTCGTCGAACGCCACCACGTACTGCGTGCCATTGATATTAAAGTTTGACGGCGCGAGCAGCCCCGGTTCGACCGGATTCATCACCACCTGGTAGGCCAGACTGGCGCCGCCGGGGCTTTTCACGGTCAGAAGCTGTACGCCGGCTGCAATGTTGGAGGGCGCCTGCACGTTGACCTGTTGCGGACTGATGTACGCGACGAACGCCGGCTGCCCGTTAATGGTCACCTGCGTCCCGTTGAGTGAAGTAGGGGCGTTGTTACCGTTGAAATCCGAGCCAGACCACGGCCGCGTGGCGGTTGCCAGGTTCGTTCCATAAATTTCGATCCAAGAGCCGGGGGCGAGCGATGTGAATTCTCCAAAGTCGGTGGCGCCCACCACCCCGCCATTGGAGATCGTGGGAGTATTGGCGGGGAGCACTTGTGACAGCATCCGGACCCGGTTGTTGCCGAAGTCGCCAATGTAGACGTTTCCGTTCGGCGCCACCGAGACGCTGCGAGGCACGTTGATTGCGGCGTCCACGGCGGGGCCTCCATCGCCGCCGTAGCCCTCGGTGCCGTCGCCCGCCACCGTCCAGATGGTTCCGGTGGTCAGCACTACGCGAATCCGGTTATTATTCACGTCGGGGATGTAAAGGTTACCGGAGGCATCCAAGCCGATACTTGCCGGGTAGCCGAACTCTGCGTTTATGGCCGGCCCGCCATCTCCGGCGAAGCCGAAGACGCCATTGCCCGCGATGGTGGAGATGGCGCCGCTGGTCACCTTACGAATGACGTCATTCCCCTGGTCGGAGATGTATAGGTCATCCGAAGAATCCACCTGCACGCCGACCGGGCCGTCCAGCGTCGCGCTGGTGGCCGGGCCACCGTCGCCGGAGTAGCCTGAAACGCCCGTACCGGCGGCGGTTGTTATGGTGCCGCTGGGGTTCACCTTGCGCACCACGTTGGCTCCCTCGTCGGCGATGTAATAGTTCCCAGCGGAATCGAAAGCCACCGCCTCGGGATAGGTCAACGATGCGCTGGTAGCTGGGCCGCCGTCACCCGAATAGCCCTGGAAGCCGTTGCCTGCTATGGTGGTGATCGTGCCATCGGGCGAAACTTTGCGTATCCGGCAGTTGCTGGAGTCCGGAATGTAGACGTTGCCTGCAAGATCGACGGTCACGCGATAGGGTCCGTTCAACTCGGCGCTGGTGGCCGGTCCGCCATCGCCCGAGAAGCCCTGAATGCCATTGCCGGCGAATGTTGTGATGGTGCCGCCCGGAGTTACCTTGCGCACACGCTGGCCGTAAAATTCCGCAATATATAGGTTTCCGAACAGATCTTCGGTTACGCCTCGCGGGCCATTCAACTCGGCGTTAGTGGCTGGACCCCCGTCGCCGGAATAACCGGCGCTACCGTTTCCCGCCACTGTAGTGATGGTGAACTGCGGCGCCTGAGGCCACGCCGTTGCCATCGAGGCTGCCAGCAGCAGCCAGATTCGTATTGACTTTAGTTGCGTCATAAGATTTTTCACCTCTGCCGGAATTGGAGGCGCAAAGGGCTGCGGAGCCACGGGAACTGGCGAAGGAGGCGTGCGGGCTGGAACGGGTGCGACAGCGAAATATTTTCGGGCCGGATGCGCGACGACGGCAAACCGTTATCACCATCAGATTGTGAGCCGGCAAGTCGTGTTTGTCAAGTGTTGTAGTGTACCGCAAGGCCCGCCGCGGGCGGCCAAACAACGCCGAATCGCCAGATCTACGAGGGCGTGTGCCACGAGGGCTGCCGCACTGAGTTGCTGTATCCAGGGGGGTCTGTTTCTTTGATGCTGTGCTATGCGCCGTCCGCCCGCGCCAACAGACGGCGGCAGCCTTCCTGGAAGGCGTCCGGCGAGGTCAACAAGCTCAGCACCAGGAACGCCTCGGATTCGAAATCGAAGAAGAAGCCGGGCTGCACCAGGACATTGTCCTCAGCCAAGAGCTCAAGGGCCCATTCCTCCTCGCGGCGGATGCGCGGCACTTGCAGCGTGGCATACCAGCCGCCTTCGACCGCCAGCATGCGGCACGGAGATGCGGCCGGGATTGCGGATTGGAGCCATGCCAGATTCGCGCGCGTGCGCGCGGCGATCTGCGATCGAATGCCTTTGCCCAGTTCCAGCAGGCGCGGAGCGGCAAGCTGCACGGGCGTGCCCACGGATAGATATGTATCCGCGATCCATTCGAGCTTGTCTTTTGCTTCGGCGCGGGCTGCGGGCGGGCCGGAGATCACGATCCATCCCAGTTTCATCTGCGGCAGTCCGGCCACCTTTGAAAGGCCGCTCATGGAGAAGGCTAGCGCGTCCGTGCCGCCGGCCAACGTGCGCACCCGCTGCTCGTCTTCACCGAACGCGTAGTCGGCAAAGACTTCGTCCGAGATGAGAGTGACTCCCAGCGACTGCAGGAACCGCAGTTCATCGCGTTTGAGGAACGATCCGGTCGGATTGTTCGGGTTCACCAGCACAATCGCGCGCGTCCGATCGGTGATGGCCCCAGCCAACTCATCGCGATCGATCGACCAGGCGCCGTCGTAGGTCAGCGGATAGGAAACCGCGCGCAGCGATTCCATGGTGGCGAGAAACTCAAACAGCGGGTAGGATGGCCGCGGCACAAGAATTTCGTCCTTCGTATCGCCCAGCAACTTGAAAAGGTACTGATACGCCTCGCTGGTGCTGGCGGTGAGCAGTACCCAATCCGGCGCGACCGTGCGACCCCTTTCCGCGTAGTAACGGCATACGGCTTCGCGCGCGGCCAGCGACCCGGCAGGCTGCGGATCGTAGCGCAAAGCGCGCGGGTCGGCCAGCGCGTCCACGATCTCCCGGGGATAGGAAAGGCCCGCGCGGGTGGGGTTCGATTCGGTCAGATCCAGAATGGCTGCGCCCGCCGCGCGCTTCTCCCGCAGCAGGCGAGTGAGGCTGTTGAGGGCCGGGTCCCAGTGAAATCGCGATGAAAACATGCTTTGATAGGCTTGATTATATGGCTTTTCGCGGAGTGGACTACTTCTGTATCGATTCCCTGTTCAATGAACAGGAGCTGCTGGTGCGGCAGACGGCGCGTCAATTCGTGGACGAGCGCGTGCTGCCGGCCATCCGCGATTGCTATCGCGATGCGCGCTTCCCCAGCGATCTGGTGCCGGAGATGGGCCGGCTGGGCTTTTTCGGCGCCAACCTGGAGGGTTACGGCTGCGCAGGTATGAGCAATGTGGAGTACGGGCTGATCATGCAGGAACTGGAGCGCGGCGATTCCGGCGTGCGCAGCTTTGTCAGCGTGCAGGGCGCGCTGGTGATGTACCCGATCCGCACGTACGGTTCCGAGGAGCAGAAAGACAAATGGCTGCCGCGCCTGCAAAGCGGCCAGGCGGTGGGGTGTTTCGGGCTGACGGAGCCGGACTTCGGCTCCAACCCGGCCGGCATGCGCACGACCGCGCGGCGGGATGGCGGCGATTGGATTCTGAACGGCGAGAAGACTTGGATCACCAACGGCAGTCTGGCCGATGTGGCGATCGTATGGGCGCGCGCCGACGATGGCATCCGCGGGTTCCTGGTGGAGAAGGGCGCGCCCGGATTTACAGCGTCGGAAATCCACGGCAAGTGGTCGATGCGGGCGTCGGTAACGTCCAGCCTGTCGCTGGCGGATTGCCGCGTGCCGGCAAGCGCCATGCTGGCCGGCGCAGGCCTGCGGGGTCCGCTGGCATGTCTTTCACAAGCGCGCTATGGGATCGGATGGGGTGTGCTAGGCGCGGCCATGGATTGCTACGAGACGGCCCGCCAGTATACGATCCTGCGCAAACAATTCAACGACCGGCCGATCGCGTCGCATCAACTGGTGCAGGAGAAACTGGCCGGGATGATCACCGAGATCACCAAGGCGCAATTGCTGGCGATGCAGGCCGGCCGGCTGAAGGACCAGGGCAAGCTGGAGCCCGCGCACGTCTCCATGTTGAAGCGGAACAACGTGGCGATGGCGCTTGACTGCGCGCGGCTCAGCCGGGATCTTCTGGGCGCCAACGGAATCACCGACGAGTACCCGATCATGCGCCACTTATGCAATCTGGAGACAGTGAAGACTTACGAGGGCACCGACCATATCCATGCGCTGGTAATTGGAGAAAGAGTCACCGGCATCGCGGCGTATAAATAGGATGCCGCTCTACGCCCTTACGATCCTGGTAAGCGCTTTCCTGCTGTTCCAGGTACAGCCGGTTATTGCGCGCATTATCCTGCCCTGGTTTGGCGGGTCGGCGGCGGTGTGGACTACCTGCCTGCTGTTCTTTCAGGCTGTTTTGCTGCTGGGTTATTTGTATTCGCACTGGCTTTACCGGAAGCTCCGGCCGCGCGCGCAAATGCTGGCGCATATCGCACTATTGGCGGCCAGCCTGATCGTCTTGCCGATCTGGCCTTCGGTGGCCTGGAAACCGGACGGCGGCGACGATCCCACGGGGCGCATCCTGCTGCTGCTCGCCGTAACCGTGGGGCTGCCTTACTTCCTGCTGGCGACCACCGGTCCGTTGTTGCAGGCATGGTACGCGCGCCGCTATCGGGGAGCGCTGCCTTACCGGCTTTATGCGCTCTCGAATGCGGGGTCGATGTTTGCCTTGATCAGTTACCCGGTGCTGTTCGAGCCACGGCTGGGCGCGCGCCACCAGGCGCTGGGCTGGTCGTGGGCATATGGCGTGTTCATCCTGCTGTGCGCGGCTACTGCCTGGCTGGGCCGGGGGAACGCTGTGGCGCAGGTGGAATCGGCGCCGCATGCCGGAGACTCCGCGCGCAGAACCTTCTTTTGGATCGCGCTGCCGGCCTGCGCCTCGATCCTCTTGTTGGCCATCACCAATCATCTGACACAAAACGTCGCGGCGATTCCTCTTCTCTGGATACTGCCGCTGAGCCTCTACTTACTCAGCTTCATCCTGTGCTTTGAAAGCGCAGGCTGGTACCCGCGGAAGCTGCTTCTGGGCATCTTCGCGGTGGCGGTGGGCGGCATGACTTATGCGCTTTCGGCAGAGTTTCAAAACAACCCCATCAAGGTGATGATCCCGTTCTTCTCGGTGGGCCTGTTTATTTGCTGCATGGTATGCCATGGGGAACTGGCGCGATTGAAGCCGCACCCCAGCCGCCTGACATCCTTCTATGTCATGATCGCGCTGGGCGGCGCGCTGGGGGGAGTGTTCGTGGCGCTGATAGCGCCGCGCGTGTTCTCCGGATTCTACGAATTGCCGCTCGGGCTGGCGGCCTGCGGCTTCGTGGTTCTGGCGGTCTTGCGCGGCGATCCGGAGAGCGCACTGGGAGGCCCCTGGAGGCGGCCCATCCCCCTGGCCGCCGCGCTGGTGGCTTTGGCCGTGGCGGGGTATGCGGGGTTCGTAATCCACGAGCGCGCCAGCGGCGCGCGCTTGATGGCGCGGAACTTTTACGGCGGCTTGAGGGTCACCGACGAGGAAGCGTACGATAGCGACGAACCGGTCCGCAGGCTGATGCATGGGACCATCACGCACGGCGATCAGTACCTGAATCCAAAGTTCCAGGGGCGCCCGACCACTTACTACGGACCTAACTCCGGAGTTGGCCGCGCCATACGGCAGGATCAGGAGAGTGGCCCGGTGCGCGTAGGCGTGATCGGGCTGGGAACCGGCACGCTATCCGCTTATGGCCGCGCGGGGGACTATTTCAGATTTTACGAGATTAACCCGCTAGTCTTGCGGCTGGCCCGCACGGAATTCACTTTTTTGAAAATCTGCAAGGCCCGGCTGGACGTGGCGCTGGGCGATGCGCGGCTCTCGCTCGAGCGCGAAGCGCCGGAGAATTTCGACGTATTGGCGGTGGACGCGTTTTCAAGCGACGCCATTCCGGTACATCTGCTAACGCGCGAAGCGTTTGTTCTATATTTCCGGCACTTGAAGCCGGATGGCGTGCTGGCGGTGCACGTATCGAACAAACATCTGGAGCTGACTCCGGTGGTTAAGCTGGCCGCCGCCTCGCTCGGGAAAGACGCGCGCCTGGTGGACACCGAAGACGAAGAGAACGACGTGTTCGGATCCAGTTGGGTGCTGGTAACTTCCAGCGCCGGCTTCTTCGACAGGCCGCTGATGCGAACGGCGGCGATCGCAGTCCCGCTGCCGCGAAAGATCCGCACGTGGACGGACGACTACAGCAACTTATTCCAGATTTTGAAGTAAGTGGCGCGCCCGCGGCGCGCATAAGTGCGTAATTCCCCCACACTTCCGCCGCAGTCGAGCGCCTTCGCCGACTCTCGCGATTGGCGAAAGCTTCGGTTTTTCCAATGAAAGAGCGGGGCTGGGGGACTCGGGTTAGCGATCTTGGGGAAATCTTGTGGTATTAAGCACGCGTGGGTGCGCCACATATGAGGTATGATTCTAGATGCGAAGGATTATATGAAGATCCCCGGATCTATAGCTCTGAAGCTCTGTTTTTATTTGGTTGCGATTGCGGCCGTTGCCGCACCCGCAATGCCGGCGACGCTGTCGGCCGCGCCCGCTGCAGTCGATTTTCAATACAGCCCGGGTGAAACCCAGCCGCAACCGGTAATCGTCACCGTCACCGCCAGCGATGGAAGCTCGCCGGCTCTTACAGTGACCTTGACGCCCGGCGCCGGCACGCCCTCCGCGCTTTTTCCGCAGCCGCTGGTCGCGGGCGACACCATGCAGGTCTATTACAACAACGCCACATTCGAAACGCTGGTCAACCAACCAGGCACATATACTGCGGCCATCAGCGTCAGCGCATCAGGTTTCACCGCCTTGACCGTCCCGGTCACGTTCACTATCGGCGCCGCCGTATCCATCCTTCCGTCGCCCGCATCGCTAACTTTCACCGTGCCACCCGGCCCGGCGGTCCAAACGGTGGCGCTGGCGGGCAACAACGGCCTGGCGGTTGGTTTCTCGGTGTCCGTCAGTACCACGACCGGCGGTAATTGGTTGACCGCGGCCGCGAACGCGAGCTTCACCCCAGCTACTCTCACGGTGACGGTGAATGCCGATAACGACCCTGCCGGCACATATCAGGGCAGCGTCGCGATTACTCCAGCTACCGGCGCTGTCGTGACAATCCCCATTACTTTCCAGGTTGGTACGAATGCCTTGTCCGCCAGCCCCGCGTCCATGGCCTTCAACTATACGGTGGGCGGAA
>Ga0209333_1001118_pt1 | contig 13692 bp, 10 predicted proteins | sample BlaSpr_A8_OM2_O3_FD_187982 | JGI IMG/M metagenome (GOLD analysis project Ga0209333, IMG submission 187982) | Forest soil microbial communities from Thunder Bay, Ontario, Canada - Black Spruce, Ontario site 2_A8_OM2_O3 (SPAdes) (version 2) | ecosystem: Environmental > Terrestrial > Soil > Boreal... | reverse complement strand
ATCAGGAATTTCTTGAATGGAACTTGGTTGGGCGAACCGTTGCATGTCGTCCTCAAGGATGTTCCCGCCGGCGCCTGGACCGTCGCGATGGTGTTTGATCTCCTGGATATAGCACTAGACCGGTCTGAGTTTGCGGTGGCCGCCGACACATCAATCGCAATTGGGATTGCCGGCGCTGCGGGTGCTGCCGCAGCCGGTATTACGGATTGGTCAGATGTTGATCCTCCAGCGCGCCGCCTCGGATTAGGGCACGGCCTGCTGAACCTTGGTAGCACCGCACTATTTGTAACGTCCCTTCTTTTGCGAAGAAACAAGTCTCGCAGGAGCGGCCGCATCGTCGGCGCTCTCGGATATGCGGTTATGGCTTATGCGTCGCACCTGGGCGGCAAAATGGTGTACGAACATCGAGTAGGCGTCGATCGCACAGATGGCCAAGTCTTCCCCGATGAGTTTGTCGCCATCTTACCTGAATCGACATTGGCCGACGGCAAACCTACCCGAGCGATGTATCAAGGCCTGCCTGTTCTGCTCGTTCGTCGCGGAGACCGTGTCTTCGCCATGGCTGACACGTGCTCCCACTTTGGCGGGCCGCTTTCCGAAGGTAAACTTGTAGGAGATAGCATCGTGTGCCCATATCATTCTTCCCGCTTTGCGTTGGAGGATGGTCGTGTAATGGATGGCCCGGCGGTTCATCCCCAGCCCTGCCTTGAAGTTCGCGCACGCAATGGACAAATAGAAGTGCGCAAGGCTTCTGTTCCGGTTGCGCCATCCGCGTATGCCCCAGGCTTGTGAATACCCAAAATAGCACCGGAGTCGGATCTGCTATCTGTTGTCCCACCTGCTAATTCTCCGCTAGTGCGCAGTCAAGCAGAGTTTCGTTTTAGCTTCCAGCTCCGGGAAGAATCTAAAGGGTCTGAACTTGCGGAGAGCGGCGGACGGCAGCGAGCTTCACCCAATGTTTGCAGCCGTAAGTCTTCGATTGAGCAGAATTCCAGCCATGATCAAGCTGAAGATGACCGCCGCGAACAGCAGTAGCCAGCCCCAATATTGGGACGGATGGCGCAGAACACGGACGAAATGGCGTCCATAGTGATCGGCGACGATCGCGATGAATGTGTAACGTACACTCCGGCAAATGATCACCACCGTCAGAAATCTACCGACACCGTAGTCGGAAGCACCTGCGGCCGCGAAGAGCATGCTTGTGGGCATCGGAATCGGTACCGCCGTGGAAACGGCAAGAGCACTGGTGCCCCATTTATGAAAGAAGTTGAGAAAGGCATCCAGCTTCCGATGCCCGAACTTGCTGTGCAGGTAAGCTGATCCGGCTTTTCGTGCGAGTCTAAACGTGAGGTATGCGCCAATCACCGATCCTGCCGTTGCAACTGCCGCATACTCATACCAAGGATTGCGGTGGCTGGCCGCAAGAATTGCCGTCAAGATGTCAGGGCCTCCAAATGTCGGCAGCGGAGAGCTATCGACAATGGCGAGGGAGAAAAGCCCCAACGCTCCCAAGTGGCGGAATATCGAGGTAAAACCGTCGCCCCGACCCGGTATGGCACCTTGGAGGAAGATGTTCAACACGAACCCACTATATCAACTTTGCTGGGCAGCTTTTGGGAGCAGCCGTTCCTCCTCTGGCAGCTATGCCCTGCGATTCTCAGAGCGATTGCGAGTTGAAGAAAGCGCCTTCAATCGAGCAACCGGGAAGCCACAGAATTCTGCGCCAGCCGTCCGCAAGAGAAGTGGCAGGACTTGTCGCGCAAGCCAACTCCGGCCGCGCCTTAAAATCGCAATATGTTCGTTTCTGTAAAGAAAAGGATGGGAAACTTCAGGTGGGCTGACTTTAGTTCAGGAGACCTGAAAGAGGGTTCGGGGATCGATCCCAGAGTCGAACCCCCTCCATAAATGCCGAAATTTGGAATCAAGCGCATGGTCACGCGTGTCCATCCTGCAATCGTGCTAGCCGCGCCAACGAGAGTATCCCCAGCCCCCGCCACCGAGCAAAAACAGCACCACAAGAACAATCAATACGGTTTCCATTGTTGTACCTCACTTGTTAGAGGAAGGTGGACTGGCCTTTGAAACGGTCATCTCATTTCTTCACTGTCTCAAATGATATAAGCGTCCAAGGGGCATGTCTGATCACATTAGACCACTCTGAGCGATTCGGTTTGTACCGCGCACCATGTACGATTGTGAGCGGATCGGAGCCGTAATTCGTAGGCGGTTTGCGCTCCAGCTCTTTCGTGACGAAATTCGCCCCAGCTCGATGGACGCGATTGCTGTTGAAGTCGCTTGGCCCGGGCGTTATCACCGGAGCGGCCGACGATGACCCATCCGGCATTGCCACATATTCTGTGGCGGGGGCGCAGCTTGGAACCAAGCTTCTCTGGACTGCACTCCTGACGTGGCCCCTGATGGCCGCGGTTCAAATGATGTGTGCCCGAATCGGAATGGTGACAGGGAAGGGCTTGGCCGGGAATTTTAGTCAGCGATTTCCAAAGTGGCTGCTGCGTGGGTTCGTCATGGCCCTGCTCGCGGCCAACACGATTAACATCGCGGCAGACCTCGCCGGCATGGCGGATGCAGCGGAAATGCTGTTCCGAGTCAACTCCCGCTGGTTTGTAGTGGTTTTCGCACTCCTCATTTCGTGGGCAACGGTTCGGCTCCGCTATCACCAGATCGCGAACCTGCTCAAGTGGCTGGTGCTGGTTCTGTTCGCCTACCCGATAACCGCGTTTGTGGTTGGGGCTGATTGGGGCCAAGTGGTGCGCGATGCCCTGCTGCCGTCGATGCCGCATACCAGAGATGAATGGTCGATGCTAGTCGCAATTCTCGGCACCACGATCAGTCCGTATTTGTTTTTCTGGCAGGCAAGTGAAGAAGTTGAAGAAGAAAAAGCGGCCGGTCTCAATTCGCTTTCTCAACGGAGAGGAGCAACGGCCTTTGAACTTCAGCTGCGGAAAATGGATGTCGGCGTCGGCACGTTTTTTTCCAATCTGGTCATGTTCTTTATCATCCTGACAACCGCCATCACGCTCAACCGCCACGGGATCACGCACATCGAGACCACTCGCCAGGCCGCCGAAGCGCTTCGACCTCTCGCGGGCAACTTTGCTGCAACCCTGTTCACCGTCGGTATTGTCGGTGTAGGATTTCTTGCCATCCCGACGTTGGCGGGGTCAGCGGCATACGCATTCGCGGAAACGCTGGGGTGGCGCCAGGGACTGGACAAGAAATTAAAGCAAGCGCGCGCCTTCTACACTCTCATTCTCCTCTCAACGGGAATGGGTGTCGGACTCAACTTCGCAGGCATCAACCCTGTGAAGGCACTCTACTGGACGGCTGTTATCAACGGATTGTTAGCTCCCTTCCTTCTCGTCGCGATCCTGGTCGTCGCTTCGGACAGGAAGCTAATGCAGGGCCAACCGAGTTCTCGCTTGGGATGGGCCGTCGTGGCGGTCACCACAGTGGCGATGTTCGCCGCGGGCGTAGCCATGTTTGTTGTGTAGACGGTCGAATCCCGTTGCCCTGGAGCCGCATGCTCGCCGGACGCCCGCGTCCAGCGCTCTGACCTTCCGCGGTGCACAAAGGCAGGAAAAAACACACACTCGGACGCTAGGTTTGGTCTGCGGAAGGCTCCCCGTCAATGATTTGCATTCGCCCGGCGTCCCGCGCGGGGATGCGGATTGCCGTCACTGCCAACTCACTTTGGCATGTATAGTAACCGGATTAACCAAACCAGTTGACCGGTTAAGCATCCGGACTGACTTTGGGCTAATGGATTTCAGAGACACTACAATAACTTCGCTGTGGGCCATCAAGATGCGTGTTAAATCCAAGAAGAGCGCTGACCGCCGCGGGACTCCCGAGGAGACAGCCCCCGGCAAGGACCTCGGAAACTTTAAAGGGTTCACGCTTTCCAGAATCTCAGCTCATTTCCATGCTGCGGGGGCGGGGTATTCAACTGCGACCTATGATCCCATTTCGGCTTTCCTTCCCAGCAGACTTTTTCAATGGATACCTCAGGTTGCGAAATACTGGTTTCATAAGAGGCACGCGTTCAGAGATTACACGACGCACGGAAAGGGAACCGGTATTTATGCGATCGACGATCGCGTGAAGATCAGCATAGCGGGCGATTGGGGCACAGGGACCGATGAAGCGAGAATCGTTGCGGCAGCGATGGAAAAATCCGGGGCTGATTTCACGATTCACCTGGGAGATGTGTATTACGTAGGCGACAGCAATGAAGTGCGAGAAAACTTCCTGGGAGAGAAAACGAGTCCCTATGCACCGGTAAAGTGGCCGATGGGCGCGAAAGGCAGCTTCGCACTCAATGGCAATCACGAAATGTACGCTGACGGAAACGGCTACTGGAAAATAGTTCTTCCGAGGATGGGATTGAAAGAACGCGGCAACAGCGAATGGGGTGCGGGACAGTGGGCGAGCTTCTTTTGCCTCGAAAATAAGTACTGGCGCATCATTGCACTGGACACAGGCTACAATTCCACTCGTTTTGACTGGGGGAAAGCGCCAGTGCTGCAGCGGAGCAAATGGCTTCGCAAGACGACGTCGTTCAAGCCGGGGTGCGCTATTCCCGAGCCCGTGCTTGCCTGGCTGCGGTCCTCCGTGAACCCGGACGGAGACAAACGCGGATTGATTCTGCTCTCGCATCACGGGCCGCACTCCGCTTTTGAGAGTTGGTATCAAATTCCAGCGAAGCAATTGGCGAAGGTGATTCACCGGCCGGTTATTTGGTTTTGGGGCCACGAGCACAGGCTCGCAATCTATGAGAAGTTCCGCGTCAAGGAGGGCGTTGAGGCATACGGGAGATGTATGGGCCACGGCGGCATGCCTGTCGAGCGAGGGGCGGGTCCGGACATTCTGGATTGCAGATGGCTCGCTTGGGATAACAGGCGTTATCCCAGCGACGAGAAAGTTGATGTTGGCTACAACGGGCACGCAAACCTTTCATTGAACGGCCCCGCGCTGCACATCGCATATTACGATTTGAATCAAGCGCTGCTCCTGACAGAAGATTGGCATATCAATATCGAGTCCGGCGCGCTAGACGGACCCAGCCTGAAGAAAGTACTCGACAATCCATCGCTTCATTGCCGGGAAGCTTAAGAAAACAAGCGAACGAGCAACGTCGCTTCGAACAAGAAACTGATGCAGGAAATTGAAAGACCTACCGTCTCAGCTTATCCGCACGCTGGCAGCTAAAGGGTTTGCGAATACGCGCCTCGCACTGCACGGATTAGCCAGAAAACCTCATTCTCACGCGGCTTCACCATCAGATGCTTCAAATTGGGCTGTTCCTCGCTAACTTTGGGGGTGCGCTTGAAACCTTGCGTTGCCTATGCCGGGTACTAGCTTTGGGTCTAAGTCATTGGATGGGCTTGGGTTAGCTATGCGTCTCTGTGACCCGATCCTTCGGTACAAAGTGGCTTGGCTTCCCAATAACTCCAGCGGTTTTTACCAATTCTGAGCAAGAGTGAACATCTTTGGTGGCCACCATTCTGACAGGATATTGAAGCGTGTATCTCTCCGTGCGGAGAAAGCCTATTCACGGCTGCCATTGTGTCGGCTAAGAAAAAACGCGATTTCGACCTAAAGAAATTCCTTGCCACTATCGGCGAGGGTCGGAAGGTTGTGGCTTTTCCCAAGAAACAAACCATCTTCACCCAGGGGGACGCGGCTGACTCGGTCTTCTACATCCAGGCAGGCAAAGTAAGACTCACTGTCTTATCCGAGATTGGCAAGGAAGCAACCCTAGGCATATTAAGCGAGGGAGAATTTTTCGGAGAAGGTGGCCTGGCTGGACAGCCGCTACGCATGGGGTCTGCAACCGCCATGACGGACTGCGAAGTTCTGCAAATTGATAAGAAGGCAATGATGCTTGCGCTTCACCGGGAACACACCTTCTCGGATCTGTTCGTAGCGTACCTACTGTCACGGAACATCCGATACGAAGAGGATTTGGTTGACCAGCTCTTCAATTCCAGCGAAAAAAGGCTAGCGCGGATTTTGCTCTTGCTGGCTCATTTCGGCAAGGAAGGCGTGCCCCAGACGGCAATCCCCAAGATGAGTCAGGAGACCCTCGCCGAGATGATAGGCACCACCCGGTCGCGGGTCAGTTTTTTCATGAACAGGTTCAGGAAGTTAGGTTTCATCACCTATGAAGCCGGAAGCGGGCTGCAAGTTCATAGTTCACTTCTGAATGTCGTTCTCCACGACTAGCCTCCACGCCGCAATCCCAAAGCATAGCTCGAGAAAACAGCGCCGCGCAAATCATTCACGTGCTGGACGTAATCCGAAGAGCGGCGTTATTTTCGTCGCGATCAGCACTTCCAACAAGTTGGCCGTGTTACGAATGCTTCCAGAGATCCCGATGAGTATTTCTGAGACGAGGGGATGTTGCTCCGGCAGACTGGCTTTTGTAATCAGGGTTATTACTTCTTCGAGAGCTCGCCCTCGAAATGACTTTCAACATCTTCACGGCTAAGCGGGTTTCCTGCTTTGGTCAATACGACAGAATAGACGATCTCATTCCGTGCAATCTGCGCGGTGATAAATGCCCCGTCTTCCGGCAGTTCTTGGTAGATGAATTTCACTTTTCTGCCGTCTTCAAGTGTTTTGATCCACTCTTCGTCTGGCATTGTCGTATCTCTTCAGGCGAGATCGGGGTATTGTCGCGAGTATACGTTGTTCGGTGCCAGAAATCGCGGAGGGAGAATGAAAAGTCGCCTTCTCGGGATCTGGCATTCGAACTGGTGCACGGAGAACTATAACGGAGAACTGCCCTTGCTGCCAGTCTTTGCCCGAACGAACAACTTCCTGAATCGCTTGACGCAAGGAGGGAAAACGCTTTGGACCTCCCGCTGTGCTGCACGAATCAACCCAACAACAATCTGAACTACCGCATTCAGCAAATCAATTGTCAGACCTGCGCAGTTTGGACCAGCCGGAATTTAAATTGGTGGGCAGTGCAGGACTCGAACCTGCGACCTCCTGCTTGTAAGGCAGGCGCTCTAACCAGCTGAGCTAACCGCCCCCGGGGCGTTTGCGAGATCAATTGCTTCGGTTAGGCAAGGAGCAAGCGCCGCGCCGTTTGGAAACTCGCAAGAGGGAAAACGCGCGAAGCGCGCTGCAGTGAGTATATGCGACGCGCGAAAAGTCGGTCAATCATTCCTAAGCTCTCACCGCGCTCCGCCGCAACCTGCCTACGCCCGGGTGCTCCGCTTGGCGTCCTCCGCGAAAAGCGGGACGGGTGGCAGGTGTCCTGATTGCGTGTAGAATCCACTCCCCGCCGTGGCATCCAGACACCGCTCTAGCCGAGGACCTGAGAGCCAAAAGCCAAGGGCCGAAAACCTCCGCTAGAATAACATCAGCCCTACAACCCTATGATCCATCCCTGGCACGACGTAACCCCCGGCGACAAGCTCCCGCAGGAATTCGATTGCGTAATCGAGATCCCTTTCGGATCGAGCGTGAAGTACGAACTCGACAAAGCGAGCGGCCTAATCAAGCTCGACCGCATCTTGTACTCCGCGGTTTACTATCCCGCGAACTACGGCTTCATCCCGCAGACTCTGGCCGAGGACGACGACCCGCTCGACGTCCTCGTGCTCTGCCAGGAAACGGTCGTTCCGCTCACCATCATTCACGCCCGCTCCATCGGACTGATGACCATGATCGACGGCGGCAAGCCAGACCATAAGATCATTGCCATCGCCACCCAGGATCCCGAATTCAATTCCTATCACGAGGCCGCGGAGATGCCGCCGCACCGCATGCTCATGCTGCGGCGCTTTTTTCAGGACTACAAGCAGCTCGAAGGCAAGGCCGTCGAGGTCGACGAGATACGCCCCGCCGGCGAAGCGTATCCCATCATCCTCGACGCGCTGCACCGCTACAGCGAACAACGCCGCAAAGGCTTCGCTCCAGCGAAGCACTGAGGGTAAGCGGTTTGGGAAGGGCACGACTTTAGTCGTGCCGCCCTGAGCCAATAGACACGCGGGCTTCAGCCCCTGAGGAACGCGTCCAAATTCCGCAGCCGATTCACTGATTCAGCTTGCAGGGGATCCTTCGTGACTGAAGAGGAGATTACGCAAAGCGCGACGCGCGATTGTCATCACACCGTCAATCGCTTGTCATTTTGTCGTCATCTTTGCGCGCCGCTTGCACAATCTGGAAAATACACGCGTATGACAATTTCCAGGGCGCGACCCACCGTCAAATCTCTCGTAAGCATAGAGAATAACTAGACTTAATGCGGTCATGGCCGGAAGTGACTTTCGCCGTTCAACCCCGTGGCCTAGAATTCGGCGAGTCTAAAAAGCTGGTTCCGGGTTTACTACAAACGAAGTTCATTCTGCCGAAAGGCTTCGAGGAAACCATGAAAACTGTACGACATTGCGCCGTACTCGTGTTTTTTGTAGCTGTGTGCGCCGCACTCACCTTTGCCGACGAACCGGGAAGGCACCCGGCTTACCTGCACGCGCTCACCGACCTGCGGCACGCGCGCGCTCATCTGGAGAACCTGGCCCCCACCTATCACATGGATAAAGAAGAACAGCACGCCATCGAAGAGATCGACAAAGCGATCGACGAAATCAAGCGGGCTTCGATTGACGATGGCAAGAATCTGAACGACCATCCTCCGGTCGATGCCCACATGGATCGCGCCGGCCGCTTTCACCGCGCGCTGGAACTGCTGGACAAGGCGCACAACGACATTGCCCGCGAAGAGGATGATCCCTCGGTGCGAGGCCTGCGCGACCGCGCCATCCATCACATTGACGAAGCGCACCGCATCGTCGATCACCTGATCGTGCAGAACCGCTACTAGCAGCCAGCAATTCGCATCTTCGACGATCTCGCGATCGATTCGGAGCCAGGATTGGAAAGGTCCGGCAAAAGCGCCGGGCCTTTTCTCTTTGCGTCCGATCGGCGAAGGCTTCAGCTACCAGACGTGGCAGGCGTTCTCCGCCACCATGGGCTGGCCGGCCTTGCATCCCCAGGCTTTCTGGAATTCCGGCATGTTCTGCACCACACCATCCACGCGATATTTTCCGGGCGAGTGCGGATCGGTGAGCACGCTGGTACGCGCCAACTCCGGGCGCCGCTTCTCGCACCATACCCGCGCGAATCCCAGGAAGAAGCGCTGCTCGGGAGTAAAGCCGTCGATGCTCTGACCCTCTTTCCCAGTCTTGTCCTCCGCGATCATGCGTTCGAGCGCCGCCAGAGCGATGCGCGCGCCTCCGTTATCGGCGGTGTTTTCGCCCAGCGTGAGCCGGCCATTCAGCTTGACGTCATCGACAGCCACGAAGCTCGAATATTCGTCAGCCACGCAACTCACGCGCTTCTCGAACTCCTTGCCATCCTGCTCCGTCCACCAGTCGTGCAGATTGCCTTGCGGATCGAACTTACGTCCCTGGTCGTCGAAGCCGTGCGTGAGTTCGTGCCCAATCACCAGGCCGGCGCCGCCAAAATTGACGGCATCGTCCATCTTCTTATCGAAGAACGGCGGCTGCAGGATGCCTGCGGGAAACACGATTTCGTTGAACGAACTGCTGTAGTAAGCGTTCACCGTCGGTGGAGTCATGCCCCACTCCTTGCGGTCGAGAGGCTTGTCAATCTTGTTGATAACGCGTTTCGACTCGAACTCATTGGCGCGCGCCACATTCCCCAGCAGATCGTCGGACTTGATCACCACCGAACTGTAGTCGCGGTAAACATCGGGATAGCCGATCTTGTTGTGAATGGCGTCGAGTTTTACCTTCGCCTGCTTCTTGGTTTCGTCGCTCATCCAGGAAAGATGGTGAATGTCTTCCGCCAGCGAAATCTCGAGAGCGTCCACCATCTTCAGCATGCGCTGCTTGCCGTCCGGGCCGAAGGTCGCGTCCACATATTTCTGCCCCAGCGCTTCGCCCAGTTCGCGGTCGGTGAGGCTGACGCAGCGCTTCCAGCGCGCCTGAATTTCCTTCTGGCCGGTAAGGTTCTGCTGGAACTTGAAGTTGGCATCGACGAAGGGCTGCGAAAGCCAAGGGGCCGCGGCGTTCAGCGCGTGCCAGCTCACGTAGGTCTTGAGCGAGTCCAACGATTCGGATTCCAGAACGCCGTCGACTTCCTTGAAGAAATCGGGATTCGTCACATTGAGTTGGGTGAAGTTAGGCGCGCCGATCGCGGTGAAGTAACGACTGAGGTAGAAGTTGGGCCCGAGCGCGACCGCCTCGTCACGGCTCATCTTGTGATCACGGTTCTTCGGGTCTCGACGTTTGGTGCGGTCCATCGAGTAGACCGCCAGCATGGTCTCGACCGTAAGAACGGTGTGTGCCGAGTGGGCCGCCTGCTGCGGGGTCTGCCCCGCCAGCGTGAATAATTGCGTCGCATAGTCCACCAAGTGCTGGCGCATGGCCGCCTTGTCGGGATCTTCTTTGATGTAGTAGTCGCGGTCGGGCAGCGAGAGGCCGCCCTGGTCGATGTAGGCGATGACCTGGTCGGCGTTGTGCAGGTCGGAGGCGGAATAGAAATTAAATAGCGCATTGGGCCCGACCAGGTGCAGGTGCGCGATCTCGTCGATCAGTGCGCCCTTGTCCTGCACGGCGGCGATGCGGTCGAGCTCGGGCTTAACCGGGGAAATGCCTTTTGCGTTCACGGACTTCTCGTCCATGCACGAGCCGTAAAGGTCGCCAATCTTCTGATCGACCTGGTTGCGGCTTGCGCCACCAGTCGCAGCCTTCTCCAGAATGCCGTGCTCGACATCGAGATTGCGTTCGTGGAGTTCCACAAAACTCACCCAGGATGACTGATCGGCCGGAATCTCGGAGTTCTTGATCCAGTTACCGCAAGCATATTGATAGAAATCCACACAGGGATCGATGGTCTTATCGATGGTATCGAGGCTGAAGCCGGGGGCCGGCCTCGCGGGATTGGATTGAGCGAAGCTGCCGACCACCACCAGAAGCAACAATACCGGCAAGAAATGGAACACTCGCATACGAGACTTCTCCTTTTCGAGGAACGGATGAAATTCTAAGCCCGCCGCGCAATCTGGGCAAGGATGAGAACCCCGGGTGCGCCGGCGTTCGGATATCCCGGCTCAACATTAGAAAAATCCGTAACGCAGATCAGCGGCACCTGTGTTGAACACAGCTCTCTTCTAATAATCGCTCGACTGGGAAACATTAGACACACCTTCGGCGAAACTTCTTGCACTCTCAGCCGCAAGCACCGCGGCTATAACCGGGAAACCGGCGCATTTCGTTGAAAAGCACGCGCTCTGATTGGGCAGGGACCTGCTTCTGTGACAGCGCGGGCGCCCGGATCCCGCGGCGCAGTCCACCAGGACTGTCGCGCTTACCGAAGCGCCCGCCAACTCGACCCACCTAACAAGACCATTCAAGGAGACCACATTGACCGCCGTTCGTTTGCTTATCCTCGCGCTGTTGCTGGCAGGCCGGCTTGCCGCTCAAAGCTTGACCGCTCAAAACAGTGACTTCGACAAAATCGCCAGCGACTCGTTGCCCTCCGCGCCCGTCCCAATGACGACCGTCGCCGCGACTACTGCGCATCCCCGGCCCAAGCCGGAAAGAGTATTCGACAAAAAGTTTTTCGCGGTGATGGGAGCGCTGGGCGGGGCTGAGAGTTTCCGCTACACCAGCCGCAAACTCGTGCTGGAAAATGAATTTGACGCGGGCGCTCCCTGGGTCACCAGCGTGCCTTCGAACCAGCAAACCATCGCCAAGGACTTCGCGCTGTATAGCAGCGAATTCCTGGCGGCGTACGAGATCAAGAAGTCGCACTCCTGGCTGCCTGGAGACCGTGTCATCCGCAGGCTCTGGTGGGCTTACCCTGCCGCGATGACCGCCATTCATATCAAGAATGCCGTCGGCAATGTCCGCACGCAAGGCCCCGGAGGCTGCACCTCGATTGCATGCGCCCAGCAAATGCAAACACAATAGCTTCTGCCCGCCGAGGCGTCCGGAGACGGGTATAATCCTGTGATGAGATCCGATGAGGTCGATCCTGTCATGACTCCCACCAACGGTTCCAACGGAAACGGCAACAACGGCTACAGCGCGCCTCAGCCGCGCGCAGAATGGCTGGTCCGGCGCAAACAGGAGAACACCACCGGCAACTTTTCGCAGATGCACTATGCCCGCCTAGGCATAGTCACCGAGGAAATGGGTTACGTTGCCCACCGCGAGAAGATTGCGCCCGAACTGGTGCGCGATGAAGTGGCCCGCGGCCGCATGATTATTCCCGCCAACATCAACCATCCGGAACTGGAGCCGATGGCGATCGGCGTGGCCTCGCTGTGCAAGATCAATGCCAACATCGGGAACTCGGCGGTCACTTCCGAAATCAACGAAGAATTGAAAAAGCTGCACACCGCCGTGCACTACGGTGCCGATACGGTGATGGATCTTTCCACCGGCGGCAACATTCACGAGATTCGCGAAGCGATTTTGCGCAATTCTCCCGTTCCCATCGGCACCGTCCCGATCTACGAAGCGATTGCGCGCGTAAAACGCGTCGAGGATCTGAATGCCGCAGTCATGCTCGAAGTGATCGAAGAGCAGGCCGCGCAGGGCGTGGATTACATGACGATTCACGCCGGCGTGCTCATCCAGTATCTGCCGCTGATCTCGAAGCGCATCACCGGCATTGTGAGCCGTGGCGGCGCGATCCTCGCGCAGTGGATGGCCTACAACCATAAACAGAATTTCCTCTACGAATGCTTCGATGACATCTGCAAGATTTTCAAGAAATATGACGTCAGCTTTTCGCTGGGGGATGGGCTGCGTCCCGGCTGCGTGGCCGACGCCAGCGACGAGGCACAGTTTGCCGAACTGAAGACTCTAGGCGAGCTGACGAAAATCGCCTGGCAGCACGACGTGCAGGTGATGATCGAAGGTCCCGGCCACGTCTCCATGGACAAGATCAAGGAGCAGGTCGAAAAAGAAGTCGAACTCTGCTACGAAGCTCCTTTTTATACTTTAGGTCCGCTGGTTACGGACATCGCGCCGGGATACGACCACATCACTTCGGCGATCGGCGCGGCTATGATCGGATGGTACGGTGCAGCCATGCTGTGCTACGTCACGCCTAAGGAGCACTTAGGGTTACCAAATGAAAAAGACGTGAAGGACGGCATCATCGCATACAAGATTTCCGCCCATGCGGCTGATATTGCGCGGGGACGACCGGGGGCGCGCGACCGCGACGATGCCTTGAGTTATGCGCGGTATAAGTTTGATTGGGAAAAACAGTTTGCGCTGTCGTTGGATCCCGAGACTGCACGCTCGATGCACGACGAAACATTGCCTGACGACTTCTACAAAGAAGCAGCCTTCTGCTCCATGTGCGGCCCGAAATTCTGCTCGATGAATTATTCGTCCAAGGTGGACGAATACAACAAGCAGGTGCATGGCATCGAGAAGAAGGATTATTCGGAACTGGTGGAGCGGCTGGTTTCGATTAAGTGATTATGGAGCGGCGGACGCCCTCGTCCGCCGTCATAACCACGCACACGAATCTATCCCAAAGCGAGGTCTATGGATCACCACGAGGCAGTCCGTAAATTTGAACATTTGATGCTGAAAGAGGCCGATCACGCCCGCGAAGTAGCAACGGAACTAGAGGCCTTGGCGCCGATCCTGACGACGGAGAACTCTC
>Ga0209333_1001117_pt1 | contig 13698 bp, 10 predicted proteins | sample BlaSpr_A8_OM2_O3_FD_187982 | JGI IMG/M metagenome (GOLD analysis project Ga0209333, IMG submission 187982) | Forest soil microbial communities from Thunder Bay, Ontario, Canada - Black Spruce, Ontario site 2_A8_OM2_O3 (SPAdes) (version 2) | ecosystem: Environmental > Terrestrial > Soil > Boreal... | reverse complement strand
CACCGGCGAGATCGTCACCGCCGAGCACGCCATCCGCCGCCGCGATGAAATCGGCATCACGCTGCCGGACGGCCGCACCACTTCCGCCACGCTGGCGGGCCGCGATGCGGGTACCGATCTTGCCGTGTTGAAGCTGGCCGAAAACGGCGCGGCCGCGGCCACTTTCGGCTCCACGGAAACGCTGAAGCCCGGTCAAGTGATCCTAGCCATCGGCCGCTCGCCGGATTCCGGAGTCAACGCCACCATGGGCATCATGAGCTCGGTCGGCGGCCCCTGGCGCTCCTGGCGCGGCGGGCAAATCGATCAATACTTGCGGCTCGATCTCACTCTCTATCCCGCCAGTTCCGGCGGCGCCGTAGTGGATACCGCCGGTCGCGTGCTGGGCATCTCGACCAGTGCGCTCTCGCGCATCGCCGGACTGGCGGTGCCCGTCTCCACCGTCAATCGCGTGGTCGATGAGCTGCTGCGCACCGGCCATGTCGCGCGCGGCTATCTCGGCCTGGGGCTGCATCCCGTCGCGCTGCCCGACGGCAACACCGGCCTGATCTCGCTCTCCGCCGAGCCGGATGGACCCGCAGCGCGCGCCGGGGTGCTCATCGGCGATATCCTGGTGGCGCTCGATGGCAAACCCGTGCGCGATACCGACGACATCCAATCCGTGCTCGACCACGAGTCCGTGGGCAAGCCTGTGGCGGCGCGCATCGTGCGCGGCGGCCAGGTCATCGAACTGAATATAACGGTTGGAGAACGGCCCAGGAGGGAAGACTGACATGACGGCCGCCTTCGGAGAAATTGCGGAACGGTTGCGCCGCTCCACCGTCGAGGTGCGTCTGCGCGGCGCCCATGCCTGGGATAATGCGGGCGGCTCCGGCGTGATCGCCACGTCCGATGGCCAAATCGTCACCAACGCGCACGTGGCCCGCGGCGCCGGCGCTGCGGTCCGGCTTTGGGATGGCCGCGAATTGCCCGCTACACTGCTGGCGCGCGATGCGCGTCGCGACCTGGCGACGCTCAAGGTGGACGCCGCCAACCTGCCCGCGGCCACATTCGGCGATTCAGGCGCACTGCGCGTGGGCGAATTGGTGATGGCCATCGGCAACCCTATGGGCTTCATCGGCGCGCTGACCACCGGCGTAGTGCATGCGCTCGGCACCCTGGCGGGATTCGGCCGCCAGAGCTGGGTGCTGGCGGATGTGCGCCTGGCGCCCGGCAACTCCGGCGGTCCGCTGGCCGACGCGTACGGCCGCGTGATCGGCATCAACACCATGATTGTGAACGGGATCGTGAACGGACTGGGTGCCGCCGTTCCCGTCAATTCAGTCACTGCCTTCCTGCGGCGCGGCGCGTCCGGCTTCTCGCTGGGAGTAACGGTGCAGCCGGTGCGCTTGGAAGACCGGCGCTTCGGCCTGCTGGTGCTCAAGGTGGAGGCGGGAAGTCCCGCAGCCGGAGCGCCCCTGTGGGTCGGTGACGTTCTCACCGGCGCTGGCGGACGGCCGTTTCGCTCGGTTGACGATCTGCACGAAGCGCTGGATGAAGCGAGCGGCATAAGCGGCGCGATCCATTTGCAATTCCTGCGCGGTGATCGCGCAGCTACGCGCGAAGTGGCGGTCCGTCTGGCGCGCACGGTGGCGGAGGCGGCGTGACCCGTCTGCTGATCGCGGCGCCCTCCGCGATCGTGCGCGCAGGCCTGGAGTCAGTCGGAGCACAGGGATCCGGCATAGAAGTCGTGGGCGTTTCCGGGCTTGCCGGACTGAGTGCGGCCATCGATCGGCATCAGCCCGATGTAGTGCTGGCGGCCGTGGAAGCGCATCACGACGAGCCGCCCGACGACCTGATCGCAATGGCCGCCCGCGACGGTGCGCCCGCCATCGTGGTGCTGGCTCCGGATCTGCAATCCTCCTGGACGGGCGATGCACTGCGCTCCGGCATACGCGCAGTGCTGCCCGGCGATCTTGGTCCGCGCGAAATCCTGGCAGCGGTGGAAGCGGCCGCCGCCGGATTGGCCGTGCTCCACCCCCAGGACATCCCCGCACTGGTGGCCGACCGGCCGCTGTTGCCCGCGGCGCACCTGCAAACGCTCACGCCGCGCGAGATTCAGGTGCTTGCGATGCTGGCCGAGGGCCATGGCAATAAGACGATTGCATGGAAACTGGGCATCTCCGAACACACGGCGAAATTCCATGTGGCGTCCATCCTGAGCAAGCTGAATGCAGGCACGCGCACCGAAGCGGTAACGCTGGGCATCCGGCGGGGGTTGATTCTGATTTAGGTTGTTGGCCCGCCTAGTTGGTGCGAGCCTGTTGGTGGTTCCGGTCGATCAGACGGAGCGACTAGCCGTACAGTTCGCCCTAACCGTGTTGCCCAACGACGTAGCACAAGTACTCCTGCGTGCCGTATCGAGATTCGCATCGACACTCTGGTGAGGCGCGGACAGTCTGCCGGTAGCGGGCATCGGCATGAATGCCCGACCCATAGCAGCCCGTGGCGAAAGCGCCAAAACACCGCTTACTGACGTGCGCGGCTCAGTAGATTCAGTGCGTTACCGAGCCACGACCGTCAGGGAGTGACTTCTGCCACGGACTGATAGGTCAAATTGGGCACCCCGGCACGCAGGCGTGGTGCGCACCTGCACCCGAACCGGCTGCGCTTCAGCCGGAAACCACTGGTACACACTTCCGGGCTGGGCTCCCCATGCAGCCGCATCCCCTCAATATGAAACTCAATGGCTTCCGCGATCAGTTTGCGGGTATCTTCCAGCGTTCGGCCTGTAGTGACACATCCCGGAAGGTCTCCAGTTGTGGTCCGCTTTTTCAAAACACACGGGCGTAGGTCATTTTAGCCCTGCCCTTTTCAATCTTGAGTTTAGCGTACCCGCGGGCATGGGCACCGTGACCGTTCCAGGTTTTGCCGGGTGAACGTACTACCGATGGCTTCCCCGCGTACGGTCCAAGACCCAGCCATCTTTTTCGATGCGCTTTATGACCTCTCGGACCTTCATTCCTCAACTGTAATCGGGTTTCATTCGTATGCACGTTTCATTGGGCTGTGAAAGGCCTGCCAAGTTGCGTAATTCAAGCGAGTAGCTAAGGAAGCGTTTGATCGCCAGCTTCGTCCCCATACCTAGCGTTCGGCAGCCGCCCGGTTTCCCCAAACATTGCAGATCAGTGCGGCGGGCGATAATCAAAGACATGCCTTCCGGATACGACGCCCTGCGCACCGCCGCGGCCTGGCTGGACCTCTCCGCGCGCGGCCGCATCTACGCCAGCGGGGAGGACCGCGCCCGCCTGCTGCACGCCATGACCACCAACCACGTGCAGCAGCTTACGCCGGGCACGGGATGCTACGCCTTCTTCCTGAACGCGCAGGGGCACATCCAGGCCGACGTGAACCTGCTCTGCCTCGGAGACCGCTTCCTGCTGGATACCGAGCCCGAAACGCGCGAGCGCGTCTTCCGGCATTTGGACAAATACATCATCGCCGACGACGTCGCGCTCGAGGACGTCACGGAGCTGCTGGCGTGCCTGGCGCTGGAGGGTCCGCATGCCGCCGCCGTGCTTGCGGCTATCGGCGCGCCCGCGCCTCATCCGGAACACACCGAATATGCCCACGTCCCGTGGAACGGAGCCATCGTCGAACGTGCCAGCGTAACCGGCGCGCCGGGTTTCCGCATCTTCATGCCGTCGGAAACGAAGGCGAATTGGATTGCACGGCTGGAGTCCGCGGGCGCGGTCCATGCGACGCCGGACGAAGCGCGCACCGTGCGCCTGGAGCATGGCAAGCCACGCTATGGCGACGACATCTTCGACACCACGCTGCCACAGGAAACCCAGCAGATGCAGGCCGTGCACTTCACCAAAGGCTGCTACATCGGGCAGGAGATCGTGGAGCGCATCCGCTCGCGCGGGCACGTCAACCGGCTGCTGGTGAAGCTGGAAGTCGACGGCGAAGCTCCGCTGGCAGGCGGGACCGAGGTCTTCGCGGGCGCCGCGGCAGTCGGCGAGATTACGTCATCCGCCTTTTCGCCCGCGCTGGGAAAGGTGGTGGCACTGGCTTACGTGCGCGCGCAGTACGCCGCCGATGCGACTCCGCTGCGGGCCGGCCGACGGGCCGCGGTGGCTGTCGAAGGGCCGTAAGCGGTTGATTCGCGATGGTGAAGCAGGCGGTTGCGCTGCCTGCTAGCTGGCAGTCAATCTTAAGGGCATCCCGCTAGTGCGTTACGTCAAGCTAACGAGTCTGAAGGACAGCACTCCGCGCGCCGGCTACCCATCTCCATCCCACTGACGCAGCGTACACCATGCACCCGTCCAGCAGAAGGTTGAAAAGGTACATGTGCTTGATCACGTCGAATGCGTCGCCATACACGGCGCTGAACAACGCCGCCAGGCAGCACACCGGAAGAAGCGCGAGCATTTCCAATCGCCGCCGCAGCAGCATGTCCCGGCTGCGAGCCCATCGCCAGGCGGCCACCAGCGGCCAGCCCGCCAGCGCGAAAACGATCCATTTGTTCATCCCCGGCAAAACGTGTTCGTGAAAACCGCTCCACAGCGTGAACGCGCGGCTCTGGGCGGATGGCGGCAACCCGGCGGACGGCTCGTAATTCCCGTACCCGTGCCAGCGCAAGAACGTGATCGTGGGCAGTAGCTCGTGCAAGCGCCGCCACATCCGCGCGGGCCGCAGCAGGTAGAAGCGCAGCACGGTAAACGTGTTCACGCGCCGCAGCACTCCGGAGGCAGCCACTTCCGGAAAATCGGTCCCGGCACTCCAGGCGCCGGTGCCCGCGTACTTTGCGAGTTGCGGATCGAGCCCGAGCGCCCGCAGGTCCGCCGCCGGGTTCTTCGAATCCCCGAGTATGCCCGAGAAGATCATGCCGTACGTGTTTGCCTGGCGCCCGACATTCGGCATCGTGGCTACGTTGAACGCCGCGCATCCGAACATGGCGCAGCCGCCCGCAACCGCCGCGAAACGGGCCGTCGTGGACCCCATCCACAAGGCCAGCCGGAACGTGAACAGACCCAGAATCAGCCCAATGGGCGCGTTCTGGGGCTTAGCCAATATCCACAGTACCGACCACAGCGACCATCGCAGGATACTCGCCGGACGGGTCTGGCCGGCTCGGGCGATCTCCACGGCTTCCGCCAGCAGCAGCAGGAAGAAGATGCATGAGGCCGGCTCGGCGTAGAACGAGTTCCAATAAACCGCGTACCCGACATCCGTCAACGCCACCATCGCGCCGATCCAAATCAGCGCGTACGCCCGGTCGCGCCGAACCACCCACAGCAGCCGCGCGAAGGCCGCCATGAAAACTAGCAAGTGGACGAATCCGGCGACGGTGATGTCCAGCAGGCCATCCTTGGAGACCAGCTTGTTCAGCAACAGCGTGGCGCCCACGAACAAGTATTCGCTGTTAGCCTGCTCCCAGTCGGGCGAACGGTAGTGCGGATCGGGGATGAACTTAGGCTCGACGTAGATGTACTCCAGGCTGCCGTGGTGCTGCGGCCCGTAGCCGAAACGGCCGATGGTGCGGATGAAGTCGCCTTGATCGGCGAGCCCTACGATCGGCGGAATAAAGAGTTGATAGGTGAGAATCGCGCCCGCGATGGCCAACACCGTTGCATAAAGTGGCGTGGCGCACGCACTCCTGCGGGCCGTGTCCCCGCTCATGGGGACACCTACACCCGCCGCGCCACGATCAACGTAATGTCGTCGGCAGGAGGCGACCCGGCCGCGAACTCCGTCAAATCCCAATTGACCGCCGCCACGATTTCGGGCGCAGTCTTGTGCCGGTTGGCCGTCAGCACCGCGGCGAATCGTTCATCGCCATACTCTTCTTCTTTGCCGTTGTTGGCTTCCGTGACGCCATCGCTGTAGATCGCCAGCACGTCGCCCGTCTCCAGCCTCGCGCGATATTCGGAGTAGCTCGCCAACGCAAGGATGCCCAGCACCGTGCCGCCGCCATCCAGGTATTCCACCGCGCCATTCGCGCGCACGATTACCGGCGGATTGTGCCCCGCATTGCAGTAAGCCAGTTCGCCCGTGGCCGGGTCCAGCACGCAAAAGAAAAAGGTGATGAACTTATTGCTCGGGCAGTTTCGGCAGGTGATCTTGTTCAGCAGGGTCATCACGGCGGCCAGGTTCTGCGGCTCATCCGCCAGCACCTGCACGCGCGCCTGCAGGCCCATCATCATTAGCGAGGCGGGCATGCCCTTGCCGGAAACGTCGCCCAGCACCATGGCCACGCGCCCGTTCGGATAGGCGAAGAAGTCGTAGTAATCGCCGCCCACAGTGCGGCAGGCGGCGTTGTATCCGGCCAGATCGGCGCCCGCAACCTTCGGCGCGCTGGCCGGCAGAAAACTGCGTTGGATCTCGGCCGCCTGCTCCATCTCGCGGGCCATCCGCCGTTCGATCTCCTCAACCTCCGCCAGGCGCGCGTGCTCGATGCGGATGGCCGCCACGTTGGCCATCACCGTGAGCAGGCTAAGGTCGTCCTTCGTAAACGCGCGAAACATGTTCGGCGAATCCACGTAGATCAGGCCTATCGTGCGCTTCTCGGTTTGCAGCGGCACAGCCATCAGCGTGCGGACCTTTTGCTCGACGATGCTCATGCGTTCGCGAAACGCCTCGTCCAACTGCGCGTCGCGTACCAGCATGGAAGCCTTTTCGTTGAGCACCCGGTCGCGCACCGCCGAGCTGATGCGGAAGCCCTCGCCCTTGTTGGCTTTCACTTCCAGGCGGTCGCCTTCCAGGATCATGACCACGCCGCGCTGCGCACCGACGCCTTCGATGGCCAAGTCGAGGATCAGCGGAAAAAGATCTGCCAGGGTGCCGCGGCCGGCCAGTTCCTGACCGGCCCGAATCAGCGCCTGAACCTGTTTGGCGCCGTGCTGGCCGGGCCGGTCCACAATCGTCTGGCTGGAGAGCGCGCCTTCCAGGCTGGTGAAAATGGTGGAAGTGCTGGGCGGATCGGGTTCGGCGGATTCGAAGACGACCACGCCTTCCGCAGGCCGCGCGCCGGCGCCCTTATCGTCGAAGACGATCGCCAGATGGCCGGCTGTGATGCGGTCGCCCGGTTTCAGCCGCAGCTTGGCGCGCAACGGGATGTTGTTGACCAGCGTGCCGTTCTTGCTGCCCAGATCTTGGACAGTCCACTCGTCGCCATCCCGTTCCAGCACCATATGCTGGCGCGACAAACCGGCGTCGTCGGGAAAACACAGTTCCGCGGCGCTGGAGCGGCCGACGCTAAAGCGGTCGCCCAGTAGCGGGACCGTCTTGATCTGCCCGTCCGGACACTGGATGAGGATCTCCCGGGACATGCTGGGTTGGGGGTGGGCCACAGTTGATTATAGCGAAGGGGCGGGTGCCGCGGAGGCGCTGCCTCACCGTCGCAGCGAGGCGTAGAGAGTTACGAAACCGCCGAGAGCTTATGGCGTTTTGCGGATGGGCTGGCTGGAATCCTTAAGGCCGCGGCCAGACCATGGTCGGATGGCGCGTTTACTTCCGTCAGTGCATCGTGGATGGTCCCGGCGTCCCATCGGACCAAGTGCCGGCCAAAACCATGAATACGGTCACCCGTTCTTCCGGATCGTCCGCCGCTATCACCGGCGAGCCAGGCAGATTGGCTCCCCAGCTTTTCACGGCATCACCCGAAACGAAAAACATGAGATGGGGATGCCAGCTCATGTCGTGGTCGCTCAGGTACTGTTGCTTCGCCATCATGTAGCACATCGCTCCCGGAGCCAGCGCTGGTAGTTCTCCCTTTTCCAATGCGGACGTAGTAGCCGCGAGGATCTCCGCTTTCGATTTTCCCGTCAGCACAAGCTTGGTTTTCTTCAGAAAGATGGGCAGAAACGTCCTTGAGGCTGCCGGATTGAAGCAATGCGGGGCGCGGACCTTAGGGCTCCAGAATTCCGGGTCGTCGGTAGCCTTCCCCCAGGATCGCTCGACGATGCAGACGAAGCCATTCGATCCCTTCACGGCAGTTGCGTAGCCATCCCGTCGCAACACCATCACTTCGGCTGCATCCGAAATCGATGCCGGAGCGGCACTCCGGGCCAGCGCGATCTCAGCCTTCTCGTCCATAATCAAATACTGTTCGAGAGGAGCCATTTCCGGATAGGAGGCCTTCGCAGCTTGCGCTCGTGAACAGGCCGCCCAGAGGAAAAGAATCGGAATAACGAATGCTAACGCTGTGATCCCGATATTGTTCTTCCGCATTTATTTCTCCGATGAAGAGGATTTTTGTCGGATTTTGAGCCACGAACCATCAGGCGGCGTAATCCACCTCTAATGATCGTATCCTATTCGTCCTGACAAACGCGGGTACGCAATGCCGGCAGGAAGTCTTCAACGACATCCAGTCGTTCTATAGGATACAAGGGCGGCCATAGCTTGCCCACCTGGCCGCACCGGCCATCCGCGGACGCACACTCTTGGATAAAATGGTTTGCCTAATCGGAACTATGAATCCTTCCGGAAAACCTGTGTCGGGAGCTGAACTGAAGATTTTCGACCCACGCGATGCCTCGACTGGGTCGGATGGGGCGGAACTGGTTGACTCAAGCATTGTCCAGCGACACCAGCAATGGTAAATGTATTTGGCCGGCCAGCCCCGAGGATGCGGAGCCACGGAGATCTATAGCGCGTCGCTCGCCACGGGAGCACCGCTGTCGGCGACTGGTTGGAAGCTCACCCGCGAAAAGCGGGCGTCCGCAGGCGGAGTAAACTGGTGCGCGTGGCACTGACGGGCTCACCGCGGTGATGTGGACTTATTTTGCGAGAGCGGCGCGGACTGCGCGCAGGTTCCGCAAAGCCCGTAAACGCGAAGTGCAGGCGTGTATGCGGGACTCGCCGTAGCTAACGTCGATGTAGGCACATATACTTTGCCGTTTGCAATCGTCGGAATCGAGAACTTGGTCGGAAACCAATAGTCCGTGCTCGCCCACAACTGCGTGGCGACATTGGCGGCGCTAAAGGCGTACAGGGTCCCCTGAACCTGCGAGTTCGAAGCAGTCGTGGGTACGATGGCCCATACGATTCCGCCGCTGTTGCCGTTGGCGGAAAGCGACAGACCGCCTCCGGGATAATTCACCGCGGCCAGCGTGCCTTGGTTGGGGTTCGCCTCGAAACGGTTGGTTAGGGGCTTGAAGTCCCACTCCCGCAGAACATCGCCCCATGCCCAAATATAATACGCAGAGTTGCCGGTTGTGCGGTTCCACAGGGCCGCACTGTGGATCTCATAGCAGCCGGCCAAGCCGGGGCCGGTTCCACAATCCAAAGTGGTGCCAGTGAAGGTCTGCAGCGCACCCGCGTTCCCCGAACTGAGTCCGCCGAGGCTCGCCCGGTTCATGACGGTTACCACTCCGGACTTCCCGGCTATCAGCACCAGGTTCGGAACCGTTGCGTTGGTGCTGGTGAACAGGATCACACCGCCTTCGCAGAGATCCAGGTCGTCACGGTTCAGCGCGGCGTAGTTGAACGACGTGAAAGAATCTTCGACGGCCCCGCTGCCGTTCAGCCGCAATACCGATTCGCCCCAATTGCCGGTGCCGGCGCCCCCGTATCCGCCGTTGGCCGTCGCCGTGTAGATTCCCGTGGGATCCAATGCCGGCCCGCGCCCCGACATCCAGATTCCCGCCCCATGGCCGCATTGATTCGAGGCGGGATTGTCGCCGGTACACGCCGGCCCCGTCTGCGTCGCATTTTGTGTGGTGATAAAGATCATCGACTGCGTGAACGCGCCGGCCGAGTATTGGTAACCGATCAGCCAGCCGTGGTAGGGTGTAGTGGTTTCCTTTCCGTTGAGGTTGCCAAACCCCAAGTAGATCGTCGAACTGAGAGCGCCTTCCAATAGAGCGGGGCGCTGGAACTGTTCGTGGGCCTTGAAAGGGATGCACGGCGGCGGGACTGTCCCGCCGTTCCATGAAGTGCAGGCTGTGGCTTGAGAATCGTCGCCCGTTCCCTCCACCGCCCCCCGCACCACGATATTCGTAATCCCGGCCCCGGTCAGAAGATTGAGCGCGTGCAACCGGTACACCGGCGTACCGCTTTCGCTGGTGAACGCCACCACGAAAATCACGTTCAAGTTGAGGTCGATCACCGGCGTGCTCAAAATCCCGTCGGTAGGCTCCGTGGTAGTCCCAATCGGGACCGGAGTGCCGAGCGATACCTGCCACAATGCCGGTTGGGAGGTGTCCGCGTCGAAAGCGTAGACCGAGTTGTTCATCGTCACCACAAACGCAACATTATGCACCGTGCCGTTGATAGTCAGGCCGGGCACGTAAAGGGGCTGCGCGAAAATATCTGCGTCCACGGGCTGACTGAACAGCAACCCGAACGTGGTGGGCGACACGTTGGATGGCGTCAGCGTGGTCTCAGTGAGATTGGCGCCGGTCCGGCTATCGTTATATTGCCCAGTCAGCACCGCAGTGCGCTGCGCCTGCGCCGCGCATGGCGAAATCGCCATTAGAAATAACACCGGCAAAGATGTTAGAAAAATTGCTACGCTACAATGGGCATAGCGCTCCGTTTGATCCATTTTCGATTCCTCACCCGCCAGTCAATGGCATGGCCAGGCGGAAACGCATTACAGAGTGTTTCCGGGCTTGTCGTCAGTATAACCCAAGGTGTGCCTTGGCGCTCAGGTACCTTAGTACCGATACTCAAGACGTGTCGAACTGCATGTGCTTGTAGCCGATGCTCTTGAAGTTCCACATGCGGCGGGCGCGCGGGTATATCAATAATAGGGTCGGGCTCGTCAGACGTTGCTTTCCATCAACAGGTAGTGTGTTGTCTCTCGTTGTCTTCAGGCCGGTCGGCTTGGCCTCGGATTCTAGCGGCTCACGAGAGGCCGGGGGGTTATGGACGAGGTTTACTGCCCTGCAAGATCTAACGTGCTGAAGAAATATGCCAATTCCTTCGGGGCCGTATCCGGCCCGTCCGAGCCGTGGATGCAGTTGCGCTCAATGGATTCCGCGAAGCGCTTGCGAATGCTCCCTTCCGCGGCGCTCGCCGGATTCGTCGCGCCCATCATCTCCCGCAACTTTGCAATAGCGTCCTCGCGCTCCAGCGCCATCACGATGATGGGCCCTTCCATCATGAACTTCACCAGACTAGCGAAGAACGGCCGCTCGCGATGCACCGCGTAGAAACCCTCCGCTTGCGGCTTGCTGAGGCGCGTCATGCGCAAAGCTACGATCTTGAAGCCTTCCAACTCAAGGCAGGCGAGGATCTCTCCGGCGTGCCCGGACTCCACTGCGTCGGGCTTAATAATCGAAAACGTGAGTTCCACACTCATAAGCGGCTCCTTACCCTTTCCCCGATTTCGGCGGGTGAGGAGCACACCGCGATGCCGGCGTCTTCCATCGCCCGAATTTTGTCAACTGCCGCGCCCGAGCCGCCCGAAACGATCGCGCCCGCATGGCCCATCCGGCGGCCCGGCGGCGCTGTTTGTCCCGCGATGAACCCGATCACAGGCTTGCGCACGTGGTCTTTCACGTAGCGCGCCGCGGTCTCCTCGGCGTTGCCGCCGATCTCGCCGATCATCACGATGGCGTGCGTGCCGGGATCTTCGTTGAACAGGGTCAGCGCGTCGAGAAAAGTGGTGCCGATGATGGGATCGCCGCCGATGCCGATGCAGGTGGATTGGCCGATGCCCAGTCCGGTCAACTGCCCCACCGCCTCATACGTCAACGTGCCGGAGCGCGAGACGACGCCCACATGACCCTGCAGGTGGATGTGTCCCGGCATAATGCCGATCTTGCATTTGCCCGGCGAAATGACGCCAGGACAGTTGGGACCTACCAGCCGCGTCGAGCGTCCCCGTAAAAAGGCCCACACTTTAACCATGTCGAGCGCCGGAATGCCCTCGGTAATCGTGATCACCAGCGGCAGGCCGGCTTCGGCGGCTTCCATGATGGCATCCGCGGCAAACGGGGGCGGCACGAAGATAACTGAAGCATTCGCGCCGGTCGCGCGCACGGCCTGGTCCACGGTGTCGAACACCGGCAGATCCAGATGCATCGCGCCGCCCCGACCGGGCACCACGCCGCCCATCACCTGCGTGCCGTAAGCGATGGCCTGCTGCGTGTGGAAGGTGCCTTCCTTGCCAGTGAACCCTTGCACGATCAGGCGGGTATTCTCGTCAACCAGTACACTCATCGTATCCCCTGCTGCGCGGCTACTGGGCCGCCAGCCGTACTACTTTCTCGGCGGCATCGCGCATGCCATCGGCGACCGTGAAGTTGAATCCCGACTCGCGCAGTATCTGGCGGCCCAATTCCACGTTGGTCCCCTCCATTCGCACCACGATCGGCGCGGCAATGCTGAGGTCGCGGGCAGCCGCCACCACGCCGGTGGCCAGGGTATCGCAACGCAAGATGCCGCCGAATATGTTGATCAGCACGGCCTTCACGTGCGGGTCCGAAAGCAGGATGCGAAATGCGTTCTTCACCTGCTCGGCGCTGGCGCCGCCGCCCACATCCAGAAAATTCGCGGGACTTCCGCCGGCATACTGGATGATGTCCATGGTGGCCATCGCCAGGCCAGCGCCGTTCACCATGCAGCCCACCGTGCCGTCCAGCTTGATGTAGTTGATGCCGAACCGCGAGGCTTCCACTTCCAGCGGATCCTCTTCGTTCAGGTCGCGCAGGTCGATCAATTCCTTGTGGCGGTAAAGGGCGCTGTCGTCGAAATTGATCTTGGCGTCCAGCGCGCACACTTTGCCATCTTTGGTCAGGATGAAGGGATTGATTTCGGCCAGCGAGCAATCCTTGGCAATGTAGGCCTTCGCGAGCGCTCCCATGGCCGCAGCGGCCGCATTCACGCTGGCGGCCGGCACTCCGATGCCGAATGCCAGCTTGCGCGCTTGAAAGGGTTGCAGGCCGTTGCCCGGATCGAACGCCTCCTTCAGAATCAGCTCCGGCGTTTTGGCGGCTACTTCTTCAATCTCCATGCCGCCCGCGGCCGACGCCATGAATACCGGCTGGCCCTGCGTGCGATCCAGCACGATGCCCAGGTAAAGTTCGCGCTCGATGGGCAGCGTCTCTTCGATCAGCAAACGCTGCACGATGCGGCCTTCCGGGCCGGTCTGGTGCGTCACCAGTTTCATGCCCAGCATCTTGCGCGCGATCCCGGCCGCTTCCGCCGCGTCCTTGGCGATCTTGACGCCTCCGCCCTTGCCCCGTCCGCCGGCGTGAATCTGCGCCTTCACCACCACGCTGCCGCCGATACTCTTGGCCGCCACCTCGGCTTCGTCCGCGGTAAACGCCACCTCGCCACGCGGCACAGGGACATTGTATTGGCCCAGGATGCCCTTGGCCTGATACTCGTGAATTTTCATGGACTTATGATAACGTTTATGATAACGGGGACTTGAAACCTCACTATAGCATGGCGCTTCTGCCCTACCTGCATCGCGTCGTCGACCGCCAGAACCTGTCCAGCGCCGATGCCCTAGAGGCCATGCACATCATCCTAAGCGACGGCGCGACGCCTCCTCAAATCGCAGGGTTTCTGGTGGCTTTGCGCATGAAGGGCGAGACCATCGATGAATTGGTCGGGTTTGCGCGCGCGCTGCGGCAGATGGCTGAGCCGATCGACCCCGGGATCGACGGCGAGCCCCTGCTGGATACTTGCGGAACCGGCGGCGACGGCTTGGCGACCTTCAACATCTCGACCGTGGCGGCGTTCGTCGTGGCGGGCGCA
>Ga0209333_1001116_pt1 | contig 13702 bp, 8 predicted proteins | sample BlaSpr_A8_OM2_O3_FD_187982 | JGI IMG/M metagenome (GOLD analysis project Ga0209333, IMG submission 187982) | Forest soil microbial communities from Thunder Bay, Ontario, Canada - Black Spruce, Ontario site 2_A8_OM2_O3 (SPAdes) (version 2) | ecosystem: Environmental > Terrestrial > Soil > Boreal... | reverse complement strand
CACAGCACATGATCGACCGCGAGTTCGCGCTGCGGTTCATCGCCTTTCGCCTGGACACCGACTTCTCGCAGTTTCAGATCCACGCCACGCTCGACGACTTCTTGAAGGCGCTGCAGCCGCCGCGCGCGGTCTGGTTGATGGTTCCCGCCGCCGCCGTGGATACCTCGCTCACGGAGCTTTCCGCCCGCATGGAGAGCGGCGACATCGTCATCGACGGCGGCAATTCTTATTACATCGACGACATTCGCCGCGCCAAGGAACTGCACGCAAAGGGCCTGCATCATGTGGATGTGGGCACCAGCGGCGGCGTCTGGGGACTGGAGCGCGGCTTCTGCCAGATGATCGGCGGGCAGCCCGAGATCGTGCAGCATCTCGATCCGATCTTCAAGACCCTGGCGCCCGGCCGCGGCAATGCGGATCGCACGCCGGGCCGGGAGAAGGCCGGCGGCACGGCCGAAGAAGGCTATCTGTATTGCGGCCCCTCCGGCGCGGGCCACTTCGTCAAGATGGTGCACAACGGAATCGAATACGGCATGATGGCCGCTTATGCCGAGGGATTGAACATTCTGAAGCACGCCAATGCGGGGAAGCGGAGCCGCCTCGCGGATGCCGAAACCGCTCCGATGCGCAATCCCGAAAACTATCAATTCGACCTGAACCTGGCGGACATTGCCGAAGTGTGGCGGCGCGGCAGCGTGGTGGCCTCGTGGCTGCTCGACCTGACCGCCATCGCCCTGTTTGAGCAGTCGGATCTGGCTGGTTTCTCCGGCCATGTTTCCGATTCCGGGGAAGGCCGCTGGACCATTACCGCAGCCATCGACGAGTCGACCCCCGCGCCGGTCTTGAGCGCTGCGCTTTATCAGCGCTTCAGCTCTCGCGGCGAGGAGGATTTCGCCGATAAGCTGCTATCGGCAATGCGCTACCAGTTCGGCGGACATGTGGAGCGCAAGGCCGGCAGTTGATCCTGGCCCCCATTTCTCCCTTGGGCCGCTTAGGATACCCGCAGCATCTGCGACGGATTAAGCTTCAGCACGCGCAGCGCAGGTATTACGCTGGCAACAGTAGCAACAAGCGCCAGAACGAAGGCAGCGGCAACAAATGTGCCGGCATCCGTCGTGGCGATGCCGAACACCAGGTGTTGCAACGCCTTCACCGACAGGCTCGCCAACAATCCACCGATGGCAATGCCGATCCCCGAGAGACCAATGCCGGGAAGCGCGGCCTGGCGCATGATTTGCGCGATCGTCGCTCCCATTGCCAACCGGATGCCGAGCTCTCGTTGCCGCTCGGCCACGGAGTGTGCGATCAGGCCGTAGAGCCCGATGCTGGCCAGAACCAGCGCAAGCCCGGCAAGCGTCGATAGCAGGACCGCCTGGAACCGTTGCCGCCCCAGGGCGAGGGCGCGCACCTCATCCATGCTGCGGAAGCTGGCAATCGGCAATTGAGGATCGGCCTGCGCCACCGCCTTTTGGATCTGCGCGATGAGCCCGGCGCGGGATCCGGTAGCGCGCACAACCCAACTCGGAGAGAACCAGGTATGGACCATTTGCACGAAGCGGTCGTTGACCTGCATGGGAGAGACGAAAGCGGCCGGCTCCTCGGCAATCGGGCCGTTTCCGCCCCAACCGGCCTGCTGCGGAACGTCGCCGATCACGCCTACTATCTGGCGGGCGCTGCCGCCCACCGAAATGTAGCTGCCGAGCGCTTCGCGGTCTTGAAAATACTTCTTCGCAAACGCATCGTTGACCACCACAACCCGCTCCGTATTGGGGCCATCGCTGTCCCGCAAAAGGCGCCCTCGGCGCAGCGGAATGCGGAGCGCCTGGAAATACCCGGGCGTGGCATAGGCGAGACTGGTCAGCATATGCTCCTTGCCGGCGTCTGGGCCGCTCATGAGCAGGAAATTGACGTTGAGGGGCCGCTCGTAGGGCAAGCCCAGCACCACGGCAGCCGCCTCCACGCTGCGCGATGCGCGTATCTGGGAGAGGGTTTGCTCGAACAGCCGGTTCACTTGCTCCACGTGGCGGTAACTGGCATCCTGCAACGAGAACTGCGCGGTAATCACGTGGGTCGAATCGAATCCGGGACGCAGGGAACTTTGTGCCACGAACGTCCGGAGCAATAGTCCAGCGCCGATCAGGAGCACGAAGCTGAGCGCCACTTCCAGAACCACGAGCGATTGCCGGAACCAGCGGTGCGAGGCGCCCACCACCCCGCGGCCGCCGGCCACGATCAGCGCGCGAAGATCCGTCCGGGTGGTTTGGATGGCGGGCGCCAAGCCGAACAGCAGACTGGTGAAGAGGGCCAAGCCCAACATGGCCAAGAGCACGCGGGCGTCCAGCGCGATTGCCTGCCGCAGATGCAGCGTCTCCTCGGCCCATTTCTTGGCCGCTTCGATCACCGCGTACCCCAGGGTGAGACCGGCCAGGCCGCCGCCTAGAGCCAGCAGAAAACTTTCGGCCATGAGCTGCCGGATCACGGCAAAGCGCCCACTGCCGAGGGCCATGCGCACTGCAATATCGTGGGTGCGCCCGGCGGAGCGTACGATCATGAGAGTGGCAATATTAACGCATCCGATCAACAAAACGGCGGCGACGGCGCCCCAAAGAACCAGCAGCGGCTGGCGCAGGTCGTTCGTCAGTCCCCGTTGCAAGGAGGCCAGCGTGAGGGCGGAAGAATAGTCGGCGGACTGGCTCGGCTGGAGCGCAATCGCTCCGGCCGCGGCCACTTGGGCGTTCGCTTGCGCCAGCGTATAGCCCGGCCGCAACCGGCCGACGATCGCGTAGTTCTCTCCTTCGCCCTCGCCGGTACGCGCCGGCCGCAAAGGCGTCCATAGATCGGCCTGAACATCGGCCTGAAAAGCGGCAGGCATGACTCCGACGACTCCGTAGGTCTCCCCGCGCAACTGAATGGAGCGGCCTACCACCGACGGATCGCCATTGAACAAACGCTGCCAGAGGCGATAACTGAGGACCGCCACAGCGGGGCCTCCCGTGGTGTCTTCAGACGCCAGGAACTCCCGTCCGCGGAGCGGTGGCACGCCCAACACGCGAAAGAAACCGGATGAGACGCGCTGTTGGAGCACATAGCGCGCCTGGTTGCCGGTGCTAAGATTCACGCCGCTGGCGCTGTCCGAAAATGCGGCCGTGTCCAAAGCCGTCGCTTGATCGTGGACCAGGAACCACGTCGGGCCCGACTGCGCGTGCTGGTCACCCTCCGCGCCCTTGGCACGGTAATGGGTCACGATCTCCAACAGGCGTTCCGGCGCGGGGTAGGGCAGAGAGCGCAGCAGAACAGCATCCACGACGCTAAACAGGGCGGTATTGGCCGCGATGCAAAGTGCCAGCGTGAGTACGGCCGCCGCAGTGAAGAAAGGCGTTTTCCGCAGACTGCGCGCGCCAAGTTGTAAATCCCGCCACACCGGCATATCGCTTTCTCCTGTTCGCGCGTGCAGGCCGGCTGGCTTACGGGCAATAACTTCCCGGCCCGCGCGTCGCCGGCTAACTAAGTACCGAATTCCGAAAGTTCGCCGACTTATCCGGCCGAGCGGGCCAGTGTCCCTAGCTCCCCTGCTCTTATGGTACGCCTATCCGGCGCGCCGCGGCGGTCCCGCGGTATTCCATCCAAGGCGGCATCCAGCAGGAACGGAGCGGATGTGCCTGCAACGAGTCGATGCAGAAAGAGGGCGATCCCCGACGCTCCCGTGCCGAAGTCGCAACTGATGCGGACCAGTTCATGCCCGGGGAATGCGATACCCGTTGGGCGTTGTATCCCAAACAATGCGATTCCGGACGCCACCTTTTCGGCTTTTTCCCGATAGGCCGCGCCATTCGCCTTGTCGAAGGACTCCATGTCCAGCAGGAAGTCGCCGAGTCCGGCCAAGCCGAAGAAGCGTCCAGGATAGATGGTATACTTTCGATCGCAATCCACCGCGATACGCCGCAGCACGGACGCATATTCATCGTCGGCCAGCACCTTCTGATAGCGGAGGAGCGCCGTTCCGACGCCCGCGCCACCCCAGCGCCAGTAGGGCACGCGCGTGCGGGACGCCTGCGAGATCTTCCAGGTGAGGCCGCCATCGGCTGTTTCTACTCCATTGCCGATGTCGAAGTCCATGCCTCCCTTGCCCACCTCCAGATAACGCTCCTGGCCGGTGAGCCCGTATAGATACAGGAGGAAGAGGGCGACGCCGCTGGCTCCATGGGCCAGTCCGTAGGCGGTATCGTCGTCCCACGGCCAGGAAAATCCCACGTCTTCCTCGTGCTTGGAGCGAATCAGGTAGTCGCCAGCCTCGGCGGCCTTCGCCAGGTGGAACTCGTCCTGCGTGTGAACGAACGCCTTCAATTGCGCCAACCCCCAACCAGCGGCGCCATTATACAGATCCGGCGAATCGAAGCGCAGCGGGTGATCGGCGCCGGCGCGCAGCAGTTCAAGCCCGCGTTCCTCGCGGCCGATCTCGAGCAGGGTCCAGCCAATTCCCGATGTGCCGGCATACAGGCCGGGAGGGAAGGCTTCAGCGGTTATCTGCTTGCCGCAAATCCAATCCATAATCGCGGGCGAAACCGTACCCGTGATCTGTTTCATGCAATATGCCACGCCGCACGCCCCGTGCGCGAGGCTCAGCGGATTAGTGGCGTAGAGGGCCGGATCCGCGGGAAACAGGCGGTCTACGCGGTCGTAGCTCGCCGTCCCGGCCACATATTCCATGGCGCTTTCAGCCATTTTTCGCAACTCCCCGTAGACCGGAGCCTGGTGCGCCGGCGGCGCGGAGGCATGGCTGTCGCTTTCCAGAATCTCGATAACGCGCGCCGGGGTGATCCGGTCCGCCCGCTGTACGGCCATCAATCCTTGAATGCACCGAGGGATGCTCGCGGGCAAACCAAGATCGCGGCTCAGGGCTTCCAGAAAGCGTCCGCACGCCCCGGTATCCAGCGCCATCATCCCGTTGATCGGCATCAGCGCGGCGAGCATGAGCGCGCCGAGTCCGAAGTAGTCGTCCTCGCGCTCGGAATACGAGCTGGCCAAATCCGCCGAGGCGAAGCCGGGGGTGAACAGGGGAGTAGGGGGGTCGATGCCGATCTCATGAGCGGCTTCAAAATCGATGAACTTGACGTCCTCTCCGTCATTGATGACGATCAAGTTGTAATGGGAAATGTCGGTGAAGACGATACCGCGGCTGTGCAGAATTTCGAGGTTGCGTGCGATGCGCGAGAACACCCGGCAAAACCTATCCACGAATTCCTGGGCATCGGCGGCGGTCGGGGCGGTGCGCAATGCGAGGGAGTGCGCGCTGTTGTAGAATCGAAGCAACGCGCCGTCGATAAACTCTTCCACCAGATAGCAATGCTCCCAATCGCTGAAGAAATCGAGCGGCTGAGCGGCGATTCCGGTATCCGCCAAGCGCGTCAGAAGGCGGTGCTCCTTCTTGAGCAAGTCCACACCGTCGGCGCCGTTCGGATAGACATTCGAGAGCGGCCGCGCCTCTTTGATCACCACTTCCCGTCCAGTCTGGGTATCGGTGGCCAGATAGACGCCGCCACTGCTCGAGAACGCCAAGGCGGAGTTGACCACATAGCGTCCGTTTTTCAACGTGTTCTCGCCACTCTTTAACGTGTCTTCGCCGGCGCTATCGCCCGCGGCGCCGCCCACAGGATCCGGAGCCCACTCATGAGAGACACTGTAGGGCATACGCCGGTCCCGGATGGCCGTCCCGTCGGGCGCCTGGATGGTAAGTACGCGCTCGCCCCGCGAGTTCAGTGCATCGGTCCGCATGATCCCGCCGTACCGATAGTACAGGACCCGGCTGTCCTTGTAGCGCTTGTCCGAGAGAATGTACGGTCCGCGAAAGCCTACTAGAACGTTGTGCAACTCCTCAATCAGCGAGAGAAAGGCCGGCGTGTCGGCGGGATAGATGGTGATAAACTTTCCGGCTCCGCTGCGCGGCCAACGCTTGGAGTTCTGCAGATAGACGATGGTCTTATCCAACGCGAACTTGAACGCCGTCTTGCGAGCCGTGAGGACCGGAATCACCGTGGCGAGTATGGCGGCGGCATTGGTAACCGTTGCGGAGATATGAATCTTCCAACCCTGCCGCGGCGGGGCAATCGACGGCTCGGAGCAGTGAGACCAGATGCCGTTGCGCTCCATGCTCCAGCCTTCCGGCAAAAAACGCCGCGCGACTTCAAGCAGGCCGCCCGCATCGGGTTCGTAGCAGTCCATGGGTTCGTAGAAATCCCTGGAGCCGAATAAGTACTGAAAGACCTGAATATTAGACATTTTGAAATAATTCCGTTTTACCGTGCATCCTCACTGGTTTCCATGGGAGAGCGAACCCCAGAATCGCGCCTTTGCCTTTGTGGAAAGGCCCGCGCCCTTCACTCGCATCCGCTGGAGCAGACCCGGCGGCGGGAGCTCGCTGGTTTGCTCCCGTCTGCCTCCGGGCCGATTCCTCATCGCGGTTGTCGTCAGTAACCGGCCGCGATATAACCGCCCATGGCCGCGAAACAGGCCGCCGCGCTGTTGGTGGAGCACGCACAATTGTGGGCGCTCGACGTGCTGTTGCCTACCTCTGCCATTGGACCGCTGTTCTGGTCGTCCGGCAACATTTGAAGTGCTAATACTCGATTCATAATCGTTCTCCTTAGTCTTATCTGGGAAGACCCGCCGGCGGGGGCACATTGTGCCGCCCCCGTCTGCTTCCGGGCCAATTTGCGGCTAACGGCCGTCGTTAATAACCGGCGGCGATGAAGCCGCCCATGGCCGCAAAACATGCCGCGGCGCTGTTGGTGGAGCAAGCGCAATTGTGGTCGCTCGACGTGCTGTTGGCCAGCTCCGCCATTGGGCCGCTGTTCTGGTCGTCCGCCAACATCTGAAGTGCTAATACTCGATTCATAATAGTTCTCCTTGTTTCTTCTTTTACAGACTTAATTAAGTCTGCTGAGTTAGTTATAACACCGCCAGAGGATGTTTTCACGGGTTGTTGCTTAGCAGTTTCGGCTGTTTCGCGAATTACTCACGCGGGAGGCATTTATCAGGATACGGCGCAATATAGAGTAATATCCAAAAAGGTTTCGCTTTTGTTGTGCATCTTAAGTTATACTTACTCGAAACCGTAGAGACTTACAGTCGCGCAGATACGCGCCGGCAAAAGGAGGTCCCGAATCGCGACAGGTAACCTTGAACCAGGGCGGAACCACAAAAGCCTTCGCATTCCGCGCCGCATCCGGAAGAAGCCTTCGGCCCACGGCCTGGAAGCCGGGTCAAACCGCGGCAAGTTCCAGTGAATTGCTTCGTGGATCTCTTAAATCGCTTTGGGGTGTTGAATCCATTCGGCTTAAGCCGCTCCGACAGCGTACAACGCGCGCGGCTGTGTCCCTTTATTATTATAACAATCCCGAAACTTGCGCCTTGTTGCTTAGCAGTTTCGGCTGTTTAACGAATACTGTAAGGTATTGCACAGAAACGGCCGCGGCCGGCATGCTACCATTGTGACGTAAATAACAGTACCCAAACATCTTGATTGGCGAGTGCCAGCCTCGACGTTTTCGAGTGTTCCGACAATGCCTGCGCACCGCTGGTTACTTAAAACTCTTCGGCCATTTCGCGCCAGTCAGTTGTTGATTACCTTCTCCCTGCTTTCGGCGGGACTGCTATCCTCGGTCGATCCTTTGATAATCAAATGGCTCATCGATCACGGCTTCCGCGGCGCTCGGGTGCGGTCTATTTTGATGGCGTTAGGTCTCTTTGTGCTGGCCTATTCAGTGCGGTTGACCTTACTAATGATAGGTAACATGGCTGTCGCTGTAACCTGTCAGCGCGTGATGCTGCGTTTACGCCTGCAGCTTGCCACAAAGCTGACCCAGTGCGGGGCGGGGTATTTCGACCGCCAACCGGTGGGCGATTTGGTTTACCGGCTGGAGGGCGACATCGAACAGGTCGGACATCTGGCCACGGACGTGCTCCCTTCGCTGCTGAGAGTGGCGGCCAGCGCCCTGTTAGTGGCCGGCATCATGGTGAGTATCGATCCGATGCTGGCTTGCGTGACACTTCCTTTCTTCCCGCTCTTTCTGGTGTTGCGCGCCCGCTTCCGGCCGAAGCTTGAGCGGGCGGCGGAAGCCACGCGAGACGTGGCCGGCCAGCGAAGCAGCTATTTGACCGAGTGGCTGGCAGGGGTCGTGCAGATACAGTTGCTGGGAGCGGAACGAACCTTCCTGCGCAAGCTCTTCGCGCTGTGCAGCAGTACGATCCGCGCCGCGGTAAGTCAGCGGAGAACGGAACTGCTGTATGCCATCGGATCGATGGGCCTTATCGCGCTGGCCACAATCGCGGTTTTGGGCGCGGGTGCGGAGCGGGTTCTGACGCATGCGCTGACTCTGGGTGGGTATGTGGCGTTCTACACCTACCTGACCCGGCTGTTCGAGGCGCTGAGTGCCAGCGTAGAGACATATTGGCAGTTGAAGCGGGCTACCGGCAGCGTTCGCCGGCTGATGGAGCTGGAAGACGTGGACATCCCGATCGTGGACGTCAAGTCGGCTCCTTCGCTGCCCGCAGGCGAGGTCGGCGGCCTGGCGTGCACCGGAGTCGATTTCGGTTATCCGGCGGGACGAATCGTGATTCAGGGTGTATCCCTTCAGGTAAACCGCGGAGATCGCGTGGCCATAGTGGGCCGTAGCGGAAGCGGGAAGAGCACGCTGGCGAAGTTGCTGGTCCGGCTGTACGATGTAAGCGGAGGCGCGATTCTCCTCGACGGCGAGGACATCAGGGATCTGCGGCTGCGGAGTGTCCGCAGTTCGATCGCACTGGTGTCGCAGAACCCCACGTTGTTCGCCGGCACGCTGGCGGAGAATGCGCGGCTGGGAAGCCCGGACGCATCCCTCGAGGATATGAACCGGCTGGCAGTCCTGACGTGTTTCGATGAAGTCCTGCAAAGATTCCCGGACGGTTGGCGGCACGTGCTCGGGCCGGCCGGGGCCGGCTTGTCGGGCGGCGAGAAGAAGCGGCTGGCGCTGCTTCGGGGGCTCCTGCTGAATCGGGAGGTTCTGGTTCTGGACGAAGTGACCTCCGAGCTGGATCCGGCCGTCGAAAGGGTCCTGCTTTCCCACCTGGACGAATACGCCCATGACAAGGCCATCGTGCTGATCACACATCGCACCGCGGCGGCCCTTTGGGCCGACCGCATCATCGCTCTCCAGGATGGGCGGGTGACGCGAGTGTGGCGACGTTCCGAGCTGGACGAGGACGACCCGCAACTCGAGCGGAAGCTTTGGGGCGAGGACCTGGCGATCCCCACGGAAGAGGCCTACCGGCCTGAAAGCGAACTGTGCTCAATTTTGTAACGGTCTTGCGCGTATTGCCCGGCGGCGCTTTGCTACTCAAGCATTCGGAGGATTCCCGGATCCAGAAAGTGCTGGCGCTGATCGCGGATGCGCCCGTACAGGAATGTGCTGGACTGGCGGGACAAGTACACCTCAGCACGAACCGTCTGGTGCACTTATTCAGGCATGAGACCGGAGTGGGCTTAGGCTTGGTCCTGAGGGACGCCCGGCTGCGGTATTCGGCCCACCTCCTGTCTTCAGGGAAGGAGCCGGAAAAGGAGATCGCCTTTCTGTCCGGCTATCGGCACTTATCCAGCTTCGTCCGGGCCTTCACGCTACGGTACTTCGAGTCTCCCCGTTCCTACCGGCGCAATCCGCTTGTGCTGGTCATGTCCCCGCTCGGCGAGGGAGTCGTTGCGGAGGCCCTGGCGGTCGCCGCGCACGCCTAGCGCGCGCCCGAGCGAAGCACACCATGAGCGAACAAACCTGCTCTATTTACGGGGACGAAGCCGCCAACCATCCCGCGCCGGCCGGCAGGCTCCAAGTGCCCGTGGAGTATTTTCGGTTGCCCAACGGCCTGGCGGTTGCGCTCTCTCTCGACTGCAGCACTCCGGTGGCGGCTGTTACCGTCTATTATGGCGTCGGATTTCGCCGTGAGCCGCTGCATCGCGCCGGCTTTGCCCACCTTTTCGAGCACCTGATGTTTCAGGGGTCGCCCAGCCTCCCCAGATCGGAATTCATTCGACTTATCCACGAGTGCGGCGGCACCGTCAATGGGAGTACGCGCTTCGATTTCACCAGCTTCTATGAAGTGGTCCCGTCAAATGCCCTCCGTACGGTGTTGTGGGCCGAAGCAGACCGCATGCGCGGCCTGGCTCTGACGCCGGAGAGCCTGGCCAACCAACAATCGGTCGTGTGCGCCGAAGTGGGCGCCAACATTCACAATCAGCCCTATGGCGGATTTCCCTGGTTCGATGTACCTCAAACCGCGAACGTCAATCCGCACAATGCTCACAACTTTTACGGCGAGATTGAAGATATCACCGCCGCCACCCTGACGGAGGCGGAGGAATTCTTTCGGGAGTTTTACCGTCCCAACAACGCCGCCCTCGCGATCGTGGGCAACTTCGATCCGGCGGCGGTTCGGGAATGGATCGCCGGATATTTCGGATCGATCCCGTCCGCGGCGGCGCCGGTTCCCTTCGACGTGAGCGAGCCGCGTCAACTGCGGGAGAGGTACGGGCGGAGGCTGGATCGTCTGGCGCCCAGTCCCGCCCTCGCCATCGCGTACCACATGCCGGACAGAAACACGGATGAGTACTTCGCGATGGGAGTGCTGGATCATCTTTTGCTTCAGGGAGGCGACAGCCTGTTTCAAAAGGAGCTGGTCAATCGCCGCGGGATGACCGATCTGGTTCGCGGCGGAATCAATATTCTGGGAACCATGTTCAACTACAACGGCCCCATGCTATGGACGGTCCACATGTTCCACGATCGCGACGTGCGCGCGGATGACATTCTGGAGGCCGTCGATGGGGTGGTGGCGGGCTTGACGGACGGGGAGGTTTGCCGGGAAACGCTTGATCGTGCTCTGGTCAAAATGCGTTCCACGCTCTACGACCAGATCGAATCCTCCCACGGCCTGGGTCTCGCCGATATGCTCGCGGCATTCGCGCTGTTCGACGGCTCTCCGGAACGGATCAATTCGTTGGACGCGCGCTTCCGGTCGGTCACGCCCGCATTGTTGCGCAGGACGGCTGCGGAGTGCCTTCGCAAAACCAATCGAACGGTCCTCGAAGTCGAGGCGCCGGCGGGTTCGGCTGTTAGACCAATGGGAAAGGAATGCAACTAATGAGCGCCCTCGCCTTCATACCCTCGCCGCCGGCCCGCCCGCCATTGCAGACCGTCTCTTGGGACCGGTTTGCGTTACCGGACCCGCAGTCGGTGCGCCTGTCCAACGGGCTCTCCGTCACGATGATTCAATGGGGTACGGTACCCAAGGTGCTTGTCAGCATGGTCCTGCGCGCGGGCCGGGCCGATGAGGGCAGGGAAAGACTGTGGCTTCGACGCCTGTTGGGCATGTGGATGATCGAAGGCACCCACAACCGCGGTGCGGATGCGGTGGCCGCCCAGGCGGCCACCATGGGTGGATCGATCGGACTGAGTTTCGGAGAAGATCTCATGGAGGTCTCCGCGGACGTGCTGACCGAGTGGGGGCCTGCGCTGGTCGAGTTGATGGCGGATGTCCTCCAGCAACCATTGTTTCCCGAGCGGGAGAGCGCCCGGTTGAAGCGCGCTCTGGTGCGCAAGCTCGAGATCCAGCAAAGCCAGGCTCGCGCCGTGGCGCATGAGGCGATTCGCCAGGTGCTCTATCCCGGCGGCTCCTACGGCTGTATTTTCCCGACCTCCGGCGCGCTGAATTCCTATGGCCGCACCGAGGTGATGGATTACTATGAATCGTGTTTCGTGGCGCGGCGCACGCACGTATGCGTGATTGGCCGCTTTGATGCCGCAAAGATGCTGGATGCGATTGAACGCAATCTCGGCGGATGGCGATCCGGTACGGCACCCTTCGTGGAAAGGCCCGCGGAGTCGAAGGAGCCGGTTTGCCGGACCATCGACCGCCCAGGCTCAACCCAATCCACCGTGCTGATCGGTGTGCCGGTCGCGCCTCCAGGCAGTCCCGGCCGAGTCCCGCTGGAACTCGCGAATGCGATGCTCGGCGGCTCCTTCAGCTCTCGCATAACCTCGAATATCCGTGAAGACAAGGGCTACACCTACACGTGCGGTAGCAGCCTTCCCACCTGCTGCAGTACCTCTTTCTGGCTGGAAGTAGCCGATGTGGAACCGGGCGCCACGCGAGAGGCAATTCGGCTGATCCTGCATGAGGTGGACCGGTTCTGCCAGGAGCCTCCAACCGCGGACGAATTGATGCGCGCCAAAGCGTATACGTCCGGCGCGCTAGCGATCTCGATGTCGTCCCGGTCGGGACTGCTGAGCTGCCTGAAGTTCGACGATCTTTACCATCTTGGCTGGAGGTATCCGTCCACGTATCTGGCGCAGATCCGCGACGCGGATGTGCAGGACGTGTGCGCGGCTGCGGCACGCTATCTGAGGAGCGACAGGATGTCGACTGTCATCGTTGCGGATCTGAAGGAACTGGGGGAAGCGCCGTACATGCCGGCATCGCCACGATCGGTAGATGACGCGGGCCGTGCGGGCAATTTCACATAGTTATTCCATGGCCGAACACCCGACCGGCGCCCTCGTCGGCCTTTTGCGGAAAGCCTTGGTTTTCCGAACAAAAGAGCGGGTCCGCAGACCGGGGGGCTGACCCATAAGCGCTAACCTAACGATTTTATGCCTTGGCCATGAATGGGCGGAACTGTTCTAAGCGATCACGGACGGGGGCGGCGCAGCGGTATGAAGCACTTCGTAAGGAAAGCGGCTCCGGATGTAGTGGTTGAAGTAGGCTCCCTTAGAGCCGGCGCGCAACAGATCGTGGTAGGTCCGGCGGGGAACGCCGGCGTACTGAAATGCGGCTCCGTCGCGGAAACTGCACTTGAAGGATTGCTTTCCGGCGCTCGTAAGCCACTTGGGCCAGTGACGAAGATCGCACTGCCATAGGATTCAGTTGCAATAGTTTCAAGATCGCGACAGGCATTTTGTTGAACTCCGTAGTTCAATTCAGGCTTCTGTCCTGGACCGTTCGCTTGCGATGGCCCTCGGCCAATGCGGCAGCCAAGCGATTCCAACCATGCAGCACTTGGGTCGGCGGCAGGCTTGGTTCAATCGCATTCTGAATCTGGTGCAGCGCCAAACCGAACTCGCGCCATTCACTGCGTTGAAGCGTATCCCGGGAGAACGTAACCCCAGGGGAAAGTTCCCGTCCGACTCGAACTGACTTCTGTGTCAGTAAGGCCACGAGCAGCTTTCCGTATAGCCAAGCCCGCGAACTCTGGTCGTCGTATTTGGGCAGGTGCCCGAGTTGTGCCAGGCTCTTGAACCGTTTGAAGGTCAACTCTATTTGCCATCTCACCCGATACCACTCTCTAAGACTGGCCCCGCGGCCGGTACCCCGGGCGCGAGCGCACCAAGTACTTCTTCCCCACATCGGTCACAATCTCGACGGGAATCTTGCGGAGGCCTTCGCTCGGATTGGGCTGCGGATAGTAAGTCACCGTGTAGGAGTTACCTAAATCCTCGCGGATGAATTCAAAAGCCTCCACCTGCTTCTGCCAGATCTTGGCCCAATAGGCTTTGCCGCCGGTGCGCGTGGCGATGTGCCGGAAGACGCCGCTCGAAATGGAGTAGTGGGTCAATTTGCTTTGTGGGGCAGGTTGGCAACCTGCGGGCCGATTGTCAATCGGCCCAGTTTGCGCCGATTT
>Ga0209333_1001115_pt1 | contig 13732 bp, 10 predicted proteins | sample BlaSpr_A8_OM2_O3_FD_187982 | JGI IMG/M metagenome (GOLD analysis project Ga0209333, IMG submission 187982) | Forest soil microbial communities from Thunder Bay, Ontario, Canada - Black Spruce, Ontario site 2_A8_OM2_O3 (SPAdes) (version 2) | ecosystem: Environmental > Terrestrial > Soil > Boreal... | reverse complement strand
ATGATTCCTTTGGTTGCGGGGGGTGGATTTGAACCACCGACCTTTGGGTTATGAGCCCAACGAGCTACCAGACTGCTCCACCCCGCAGTTTGATCATAAACAATGGCTTCGACATCGTCAAACCTTCCGACGCCGCTCTTTACCTCCAGTTCTCGCGGAGGGCTTGCGGAGTTCTTTTCCAAGCCATGGAGAGACTCCTCGATCGATGTTTCCTACCAGCGCCTCATTCCTAGTTGAAGAACCGTCTCCTTCGATTGCCCGCCCTCGCATCCTATGGCACGTCGAGGGCATCGAACAGGTGCCAAGTTTGTAGTGTCGGTGTTTAAGCTACTGAAACAGCAAGGAGAATATTATTTATGCCCAAGAAAGATTTTGACGCAAAAGCACCCACCAGCGAGCGAGGGAAAGTAAGCGCACAGCCTCGTCTTCACCAGAGCTCTCCCGAAATTCAGGAATACGGCACAGTTTCGCACATGCTGCCTCTCGATCTGGAGGAGCCAATTCGCTTGGAAATGACCGAGCAACTTAATCTGCTGCTGGCCGATACCATGACCCTGCGCGATCTCTACAAGAAGTCGCATTGGCAAGTTGCCGGGCCGACTTTCTATCAGCTCCATCTCTTGTTTGACAAACACTTTGGCGAGCAATCGGAGATCGTGGATACGATCGCCGAACGGATACAGCTCCTCGGTGGAATCTCGATTGCCATGGCCGCCGACGTGGCCGAGACCACGCGCATCGCGCGTCCGCCCCGCGGCAGGGAAGAAGTGCCGGTACAAATTTCGCGCCTGCTGGATGCGCATCAGATCATCATCGGCCACTGCCGCGAATTGGCAGAACTTGCGAATAAGCTAGGCGACGCCGGCACCAACGATCTGGTCGTCAGCGACGTGCTTCGCGCCAATGAATTGCAGGTCTGGTTCCTCAGCGAGCACTTGGTGGATGTGCCCCTTGTAAAGGCCGACCAGACGCGATTGCGCGATGCCAGCTGACTTCGGTCGCGAAATAAATCGAGCAGGCTCTCTCGTATGAGGCCTGCTCGATTGATTACGCAATTGCTTTTGGCTTATGTCCGGCTGTCCACTTTCAGATTGTCGTGGTCGTAGTACTCGTAGGCCGACATCGGTTTCTCGCCGCCCTTTTTCCAGGTGCGCGAGTCAGCAGGCAGCTTGTTCAGAACACTCGCCATTTCACGGATGTGCATTGCCACCGTGCCGCAGCATGCTCCAATAAAGTTGATGCCGATATCGCGTGCCTGCACCGCGTATCCCCCCATTTCTTTTCGCGTGAGTTGCAGAGGATCGAGGGCGTAAGGAAACTCGGGCAGGCTGGTGAAATCGGGTTTTTCTTTCGAAGTGCGGTATGCGACCGGCTGACATGCCAGATATCCCGAAACCGCTTTGCGCATCTGTTCCATCGGTCCCAGCATGTGCTCAGGAGGGCGCAGGCAATTCATGCCAACAATGTCGGCGCCAGCATCGAACAGCGCGTTTGCGGCGTCGGCTGCGTTCTTGCCGTCGGTGGTTTCATCTTTGTTCTCGAAACAGATCGTCACCATCGTGGGCAAACCGGTCTTCTTTCCGCGTTCCACCGCAATCAGCGCCTCGCCCAGCCAGGAGAACGTTTCACCGATGATGAAGTCCACGCCTTCTTCCACTTGCACCGCCAGTTGTTCGTCGAAGGTCTTCCGCACCCGGTCGGCGGCCGACACGCTGCCGGGTTCGTACATCCATGTCAGACTCAGGTTTCCCGCAACCAGGCAGCGATCTCCCGCAACTTCACGCGCAATGCGGACTGCGGCTCGATTCAAGTCCTGCAATCGATCCTCAAGTCCGACGGTCGCCAGCTTGTCCCGGCTCGCATAGAAGGTCAGTGCCTGCAGCACTTCAGATCCCGCTTCGCGAAATTCCACGTGCAACTCGCGCAACGCCTCCGGATGCGTCAGCACCACTTCCGGCGTGAACGGACCTGCGCGCACCCACCCGCGCTTCTCCAGTTCCAGCAGGTATCCGCCATCGCCCAACACGGGGCCTTCTTTCAGCCTTTCCAGAATGCCTTTCTTTTTCATGCTCGCTCCTGGGTAGTTGATAGCTACTCAACTGCATTTCTCTTTGACGAGATGTTCGCGCGCGAACTCGAATTCACGCCGCCGTCTCTCTGAATCTGCCCTTCTTCCAGTCCCTCAAGGCCCGCACCGCCGCATTCCTTCCCGGTGCGCCAGTTACGCCGCCGCCGGGATGCGCCCCCGCTCCGCACAGGTACAGCCCGTGAATCGGTGTGCGATACTGCGCCCAGCCCGGCACCGGACGCATGAAGAAAAGCTGCTCCAACCGCAAATCGCCGTGGAAAATATTGCCCTCGGTCAATCCGTAGGTCCGCTCCAAGTCCAGTGGGGTAAGCACCTGCCGGGCCATGATCGCGCTCGGAACGTTCGGCGCATATTCGGCAATCTTCCTCACCACCCGATCACCCAGCAATTCCCGCTTCTCATCCCAACTTCCTTCGCGCAACTTGTAAGGAACGTACTGCACAAAGCAAGTCAGGATGTGCTTGCCCGGCGGCGCCAGGGAACTGTCCGCATTCGACGACACCACACAATCCACCCACAGCTCTTCCGGTATCTCGCCAAATTTCGCAATGTCATAGCATCGCTCTGCGAATTCCAGCGACGGGACCAGCGTGTAGAACGTGCGTTCCAAAGGCGTTGCCTGCGTCGACGTCCCCGTGAACCTAGGTTCTTCCGCGAGCACGAAGTTGACCTTCGCGCACGGTCCATCCATCTTGATGCCACACACGGCGAATAGAAATTCTTCAGGCAGCTCGCGGGCAGCAACCATCTTCAAGAATGTCCGCTTGGGATCGGCATTCGAAAGAATCACTCGCCCGCGAACTTCGCTGCCATCCTCCAGAACCACGCTATAAGCTCGTCCGTTGCGTACTTCAATCTGCGCCACGGAAGCCGATGTTCGAATCTCCACACCTAGCTTCTTTCCGGCCGCCGCCAGCGCCTGCGTGATCGCTCCCATCCCGCCCATGACGTGCCCGTAGAAACCCTGCAGTTCGTGCTCGCCGCCGCTCAGCAGGTGAAACAGCAGCCCGATAGCCGTCCCGGGCTGGTACGGGCCGCCATGCTTGCCATACACGTTGTTGGCCAGAAACATCGTCTTCATCTTCTCGGATTCGTAATTGTGATCGAGAAACTCGCCTAGGCTCCCGGTGAGAAACGAAATCAGTTGTCCAATCTCCGCGCTTGAAATCCCGCGAAACCGTTTGCCCACCCGGAACAAGTCAATCCATCCGTTTGCCGTTGACATGTCTATTTCCGGCGGCGGCTCCATGAAAAACGGTTGCAAGTAGCGCGCAAGTTTCTTTAGCTGATCGTCGACCTCGACAAATCTCGCCGCATCTTTCGCGGAAATCTTTCCGAACTCCGCCTTTGCTCGCTCGCGATCGACCCACCACGGAACCACGTGCCCATCGGGGAAGGGAACTTGAATCGCCGGATCGCAGGGAATCATGCGCAATCCATAATCAGCCAGCCGAAGTTCCGCAATCACCTCCGGCCGCAACATGCTGGCGATATAAGAAGTGGTCGAAACCCGGCAGCCGGGAGCGATCTCCTCGGTCACGCAGCACCCGCCCACAATTTCACGGCGCTCCAGCACCAGCGTGGAAAGGCCGGCCCGCGCCAGATACGCGGCTGCTGTCAAACCGTTGTGACCGCCGCCTACTATGATCGCGTCGTAGATGAAATTGGACGACTGTTTCACCAAATCTGACTCAAAGTCACGCCGCTCTGCGCCGCGGAACCATACATTACCGCACCCGCCGCTAAAAATGAAGTTGAATGTTAGGTATTTCTCCTATATGCTTTCGTGACTTGGAGTCATTCATGAGCGGAATTGCCAGTAGTCCCGTCGCGCCCCCACGTTATATACGCCAACACGCTCCTCGTCCCCGATCCGACGCCAAGCGCTCCCGCATCATTGACGCCGCCATGCAGCACTTCGCTGAGAACGGCTATCACGCCGCGCGCGTCGGCGACATCGCCACCACATTGGGCATCGCGAAAGGCTCCGTCTTCCAGCACTTCGGCAGCAAAGACGGCCTGTTCTTCGAAGTCTACAAACGTGCCGTGCGCTCCTTTTCTAAGTATCTGGACGCCCCTGCCGATGTGCGTGCCGCCGGATTTTTCGATGTTCTTTATTATTGGCTGGTCCGCACCGAGCATCTGCTGCGCGAAGACTGGATCCCCTATCGCATTTCGCTGCTCGGCAACTACGGCACCGATCTGGTGCTGAAGCGTGAAATCAATCGCTTTCTCACCACCGAAGATCCCTACGGAACGGTCGCCTTTGTGCGCTTCGGCCTCGATCGCGGCGAACTGCGCAAGGACATCGATGTCGAGATGATCGTGTCCATCCTCGATTGGACCATGGAGCGCTTTCAGGATGCCCTGCTCACCGCCGAACTCGATCCCGGCTTGTTCCGCAGACAGGGCGAGATGCCGGAGAAGAAAGAGGCACGCATTCAGCAGTTTCTTGCGGTTTTGCAGCGCGCGGTTGGCGCGGCTGCAGTGTCTCAGATCCGCGGACGCGAAATACGGAAAATCGCCGCGGTTGATCTTGTGGCAAAACCGAAAAGGCTGTAACGGAGCCGCGCCAAACCCGAATTCACAAATACGTCGAACTTAATTGTGAGAAAAACCCAGACCATGCAACCCTCCATCGAGCAGATCCTGTCCAGCTACGACGACCGCGCTCCTCTGTCTCAGGCCTCAACCATTCCCGCATCGTGGTACGTGGACCCGCGCATTGCGGAACTCGAACGCCTCAGTGTCTTCAGCAAAACCTGGCAACTCGTCACACGCACCGATCAGGTGAAAACGCCGGGCGAGTTCGTGAGCGCTACCGTCGCCGGCGAACCGATCGTTGTCGTCCGCGGCAACGACGGTGCCTTGCGCGCCTTCTACAACGTTTGCCGCCACCACGCCGCCGCTGTCGTAACGCAACCCTGCGGCCATGCCGCGCTCTTGCGTTGCCCATATCACGGCTGGAACTACGGCCTTGATGGTTCTCTCAAAGGCATGCCCGAGTTCGAAGGCGTGGAGAACTTCGACCGTGCGCAAAACAGCCTCGTTCCCATTCGAGTCGAAACCTGGGAGTGCTTCGTCTTCATCAACCTCGACAACAACGCAGCCCCGCTGGCGGAATTTCTCGGCGGCCTCGTCCAGCGTGTTGCTCCCCTTGGCATCAGCAAACTGCACTACTTTGACCGCCGGACTTTCAACATCCATTGCAACTGGAAAGTGTTTGTCGATAACTATCTCGACGGCGGCTACCACGTTCCTCATCTGCACAAAGGCTTGAACTCCGTTCTCGATTACAAGCACTACACCATCGAGAACGAAGATCGTTACTGCCTGCAGTCCAGTCCGATGGTGGCTTCCGAAGAAGATGCCACCACCGGCGCCACCCGCAAAGGCGACCGCGCCTGGTATTTCTGGCAGCATCCCAACCTGATGATCAACTGTTACGAGGGATACATGGACACCAATCTCGTAATCCCCGTCGACGCCGATCACTGCACCGTAATTTTCGATTTCTACTTCGCAGACATCGGCGATGCAAGCCGGGATTACAACGAGCAGTCGGTTAACGTTGGCAATCGAGTGCAGGAGGAGGATCTAGGCATCTGCGAAGACGTGCAGCGCGGCCTGAAGTCGCGAGCTTATCGCGCGGGACGTCTTTCCGTGCGCCGCGAGGCCGGAGAGCAGTTGTTTCACCGTCTGCTCGCGGCCGACCTAAAGCGCGACTTAGCGCAGGTCTCCGCTGCGGCCGACTAGGAAATCGCAGAGCGTAATGCAAACGAGATTTGTGTCGAGGGCGCGGCTTCTCACTGATGATCCCTCGCGATCGTCTCCTGCCATGTCTTCGACTTAATTGTCATGCCGTCCCTCAGCAACTCGCGCGTGTATTTGTAATAAAAGTTCTTTTGATCCGTAGTCACCAGTAAATGCCCGCGCCAAGTCAGGGTGCGGCCCTTCAGCGCAAACACAGTCTCGGCCTCACCTCGAACCAAAGAAGTTTCCGGATGCGCATCGTCTGCATCATAGGCCAGATTCTCGTAATCAGTTTCCTTCCCCCAGGGATATTCGGCGCTCTCCTGTCCCTTCCAATGCACCGTCGTCTTATGGCGAGCTTCGTCGCGCTCCACAGTCCACTCACCCGGCCACGGAAACCCTTCGCTCTTGATGTCGGTGCGTTCTTCAGAAGGTTCGGGACGTGAAAATGCGGGCGGGAAAATACCGTGTTCAGGCACTACCGGCATAACGATCCGAGAACCGTCGCTGGCACCCAATTCCAATGAGGTCGTCATGGAATAAGGCGTAGGCAACATCATCGGCCACAATGCATTCGAAATCGCCACGCGAATGCGATGTCCCTTGGGAAATACCCACGAAGTCAAATGCATTTCGATAGTGAGCGGATAGACTTTGCCCTGCTCCAGATCGCGCGGTTCGCTCATCGAATCCCGCTGCGCGCCGTTGATCCCCGCTCCGGTAATTTGTGTAACCGTTCCGTCCGGCGCCACGTCCGAGAGCCGCGCAAACCAATCGGCTAGCGGCGCAGTGGCCGAAGCCTTCAGCAAAGCATGCGGACGGCCGAGAATAGCCAAATCTTGCTGCAGCGGCGCAGAATCGTACACCAGGCTGAAAGCGTCCACCGGCCGCGGATCGTTCAACAACTCGCCCCACCAGAAGCCCGCCTCCACGCCCACCGATGGCACATACTTGAGTTGATGCGTATCAGCCTGCGCCGCAGTCTCCGCGAGCGAGTGATTCGACTGCAAAAATAAAGTTGATGCCGTCGCATCTTTTGGCGGCCATGTGTCTTCTACCCTCCACTCGCCCGGCACATCTTTCAGATTCGGATCAGGCGGATGCCAGTGCTGCATATAAATGACCAGCCGGGGATCCCGCTCCACGCCTGTGTCACGGCCTTTGAGCCAATGATCAAACCAGCGCACCGCTTCGTTCCGCCACTCGATCTGCGGACCCGGCTCCGCATCATTGGGAAACGTATGGTTCCACGGTCCCACGATCGCCTTCACTGGTCCGCTCGCCTTCATCAGCATATCCGGCACATTGTCGCGATATCCGTCGAGCAATCCACCGATCAGAAAACTAGGGATCGTAATTTCTTTTAGAGATCGCACCCGATCGCGCCAGAACGGCCCATCACGCTGATGCCTCAAGTAAAGCAGCGACCACGGTGGCGTCTCGAATCGTGGACCCAGCACTTTTTCGTCGAGCGTATAGTCCGGCGCGCCGGTCCATCCCTCCGCCATATCCATGTTCAGTTCGAATTCGTCGATATGCGCAATGCCGTCCACGTAGTGCACATCATCGTGAAACAACTCCGCCGTCGCATCTGTCGCGAGAATTGCCTTCAACCCCGGCGCGTGCCGCATGGCCATCTGCAGGGCTGTGAAACCTCCCCACGAGATGCCGAACATGCCCACATTTCCGTTCGACCACTGCTGGTGTGCCAGCCACGCGATCACCTGCTCTCCATCCACCTGCTCCTGCTCGGAATATTCCCGCTCCGGCGGCGAGCCTTCACTCGCGCCAAACCCGCGAATGTCCACCCGCACGCTCACATACCCACGCCGCGCAAAATAAGCATGCTTAGGGTAATCGCCAGCCGCCGTGCCATCATCTTTGCGATACGGCAAATATTCCAACAGGGCTGGGAACTTCTCTCCGTGCTTTGTCCCGTCCGGCATGTAAAGCGTTGCCGCCAGCCGAATCCCATCTTTCATTGGAATCCACGCCTGCTCCATGCGAACGCCGTAGCTGGGTGGGGAAGGAGGCTCGCTGGCGAAAGCGCTAGAAGAGGAAGAGAAAAGGAAAGTAAGCGAAGTGAAAAAGAAAACCCCAACGACCCCGCCACGCGCCGCTCTGATCAAGCCAATCTCCTGAAATCCTTTGTGGGGAACGAGAGAATCACTCTGGCGTCGACCCTTGTTCCCGCCGCATCGCCCGCAGATCGATCCCCAACTGCTCCGCCTTCTTATAAAGATGGCTGCGTTCCAGCCCCAACGACTTCGCCGCCAGACTCACGTTGGAATGGCTGCGTTTCAACTCCGCCAGGATGACTTCGCGTTCGAAAGCATCCACGCGGTCGGCGAGCGCTCCCCCCGACAACGTCGCAGTCACCGTCACGCCACCGCTCCCGCCTTTCGGCAAAGCCATCTCCACGGACGCAAGATCAACTTGACCATTGGTGGCCAGCAGCATCAACCGTTCCACCATATTGCGCAACTCGCGAACGTTACCCGGCCACGCGTGCGATTGCAACTCGGCCATCGCCTCCGCTGAGAACGGAACAGGCTTCCAGCCATTCTGCGCACTCACTTGCGCTGCAAAATGCCCGACCAACGCCGGAATGTCCTCCCGCCTATCTCGCAACGGCGGTAACACCAGCGGAAAAACATAAATTCGATGAAACAAATCCTGCCGGAATTTATCCTCGCGTACCCGGGCTTCCAGATCGCGATGCGTCGCCACCACCACGCGCACATCCACGCTCACCGGCTTATCGCCGCCAATGCGCTCTACTTCTCCTTCTTCCAGCACGCGCAATAACTTTGCCTGCATGGCCAATGGCATGTCGCCAATCTCATCCAGAAAGATCGTGCCGTGATCCGCCTGCTCAAACTTTCCGATGTGCCGTCCTGCGGCGCCGGTAAACGATCCTTTTTCGTGCCCAAACAATTCCGACTCAATCAACTCCGCCGGAACCGCCGCGCAATTCAGCGTCACAAACGCTCCAGCGGCGCGAGCGCTGCGTTCATGAATCGTCCGCGCCACCAGCTCTTTTCCCGTGCCCGTTTCTCCCAGGATGCAAACCCGCGTCTCACTCGCCGCCACACGCTCCACTTGCGCCATCACGCGCTGCATGGCCGCGCCTTGCCACACAATTTCATGTTTGCCTAGGCGCTGCTTGAGTTGCCGGTTCTCACTCTCCAGCCGGCGCAGCTTCAGCGCATTCTCCACCGTCAGCAGGAGTTTTTCCGTCGAGATCGGCTTCTCCAGAAAATCCAACGCGCCCAGCCGCGTGGCCCGCACCGCCGTCTCGATATCTCCCTGGCCTGACATCATGACCACGGGCGCAGTTACTCCCTGCGACTTCAAGTCTTCCAGAAGAGCCAGTCCACCTTTCCCCGGCATCACCACATCGGAAAGAATCACATCGAAGTTCTGCGCTTTGGCTAGTTCCAGTGCCTTACTCGCGTTGTCGCACACTGTGGCCTCGTGCCCCGCCAGACGAAAGGCTCGTGACAACGAGGCCAGCGTGTTGGCTTCATCGTCCACAATCAGCAGATGTGCTTTTGTCGGCACCCGTCCTCCGAATTTCTCAGATACCTCAACCGGCGTTTTGCTTATCCCAACCGCTCGGCAACTCGATCACAAAAGCTGTGCCTCGGCCCGGCTCACTTCGCACCCGAACGCTCCCCCCATGATCGCTGACTACCGACTGCACGATGGCCAGCCCCAGTCCGGTGCCGTGTTGCTTACTCGTATAATAAGGAGTAAAAATTCGCTCACACTCCTCCGGCGTCAAGCCCGAACCCGTATCCGCAACCTCGATCAACACCTTGCCGTCCTCCGCTCGCGTGCGTAGCGTCAGAACTCCACCTTGCGGCATTGCGTCCATTGCGTTCAGCACAAGATTTGAAATTGCACGGTGAAGCATGTCTGCGTCCGCCGCGACCGGTTCGAGGTGAGGATCCAATTGCAGTTCACAACTGATCTTCGCACGCCCCGGCGCTTCCAGTTGTGCTTGAAAAAGCTGCACCACGCCGTGAATCACCTCATTCACCTGCACCCGCTGCAATTGCGGCTGCGGCATCTTCGAGAACTCACTGAATCGCCCAATAATTCCTTTCAGATTCGAAATTTCCGCCAACAACGTTCTGGAACTCTCCCGGAAGACTTCCTCGAACTGCTCCGGATTCTGCTGTCGCGCCCGCACCAGATTCTCCACCGTAAGCTGCAGCGGGAACAGTGGATTCTTCAATTCATGCGCCAATCGCCGGGCCAACTCGCGCCATGCCGCCACCCGTTCCGCCTGCACCAACCGTTCCTTTTGCCCGAGCAACTCCGTGGTCATTCGGTTGAAAGAATCGGCTAATTGTCCAAGCTCATCGTCACCGTTCACCTCCACTCGCGCGTTCCAATTTCCTGCCGCCACCTCCTGCGCCGCATGCGCCAGTTGCTCCACCGGACGCGTCACCCGTGCCGCTGCCCAACTGCTCAGCAGAATCGCAAGCACAATTCCTCCGCCGCCCACCATTAACGCCGCGGTGCGGATGTGCAGCAGCAACTCCACATACGTCCGCTGCGAGTTCCCGATCAGCAGGATTGCCAGCAACGGCCGATCTTTGCCCGTGCCCGCGCCCAGCAGCGGAATCGCATGGAACACCTCATCCTCAGCCCGATCCGCCGACCACGCTACAACCCCCGTCATTTCCTGCCCATACCGCCGCACCGCATCGATCAGCGATTCCAGCTTTTCGGGAGAGCTCAATTTGTCTGAAGAAGATGCGGATGGATCGATCAGCAATTCCGCCGAGAAGCGATCTCCGCGATTCTGATACAGCAAAGCCCGCATGCCAACGGGTAAATCCAGTCCAGAGAGGAAGTCCTTATCCAGACGCCGTCCGCCAATCACATAAACCGGCCGCTCTCCCGCACGTATTGCGCGTACCGCAAACAAGCCCAGGGCTGTTCCGTCCTGCAGTTCTTCCTGCTTCAGAAATGCTCCCTGGTCGGCCGCAGCAGAAAAACCGCCAACCGCTCCTTCCGTATATCCAAATTTTGCCGGCCACTGCGCTGAAGAAATAATTGTTCCATCACCTTCCACAAACTCCAGAAAGTCAAGCTGACTGTTTTCCGCAGTCGTCTTCGCCAACTCAAAATACGGACCGGAATCCGCCAGCGGACTGTTCAGCTTCAACGCCATGCGGCTCACGGATTCCGACGCGGCTATCGCCTCCACTCGCCGCGCCACGTCCTCGCCCTGCCGGTTGAACTCGCGCCGGAACTGCGTCACCAGCGCCGCGGTTCTTTCGTCCTCGCTATGCTCGAAGGCACGTTGCGTTACCTTCGACACCAGCCACGCCACCGCCGCCACCGACAGAAACACCGTCAACGCGAATACGCTCAGCAGTTTGCGGCGAAACATCATTGCCTTTCTTGTCCCACCCGCTTCTGGTCCAGCCACCACTCTAATGAATCGTTCGCATCATATCTCACCGTTCAACGCGCGGCGATACACAGCATGGGTCAGGTTCTGCACCGCCGCGAATCGCATCACCATGCCACCGTCAGGGTCAAATACTTGAACGCACTGTCGCGTTCCCCCGTGCCGCAGCGCTTGCGTTCTGTTTCACCGGCACCGTGTGGGGGACAGTTTGCCGGGCAAAGAACAGCCGGAACACCTGCCCGAAAATGAATTCTTCCGCCAGCAGCGCCACCGCCAACGAAAAAACCATGCCCGCCACTACTGCCATGAATGTGATTGCCATCTGCATAACGCCCTCCCCGTGCGCCGCTTTGCCGCACATCGAGGTAGATCGCAGCCCGAACGCCAATCTTCAATAGATTGAAAACCAACAACTTAGAAGGAAGTGTGCATTCGCTGAGAGTGGTCTGCGGGAGTCAGTGTGTCCGGACGCACACACTATGCGCGCAGCAATTCTCAGGCGCAGTTTCGTCATTTCCCCACTGAGACACGGAAAAACGAGACAAGGAAAATCAGGATCAGAGGTTTTCTATGCGTCTCTGTGCCTCTTTTGTGAAAGCCTTGTTCTCTACCTCCATTTGACTTCCCATTCTCACCGCCGCTATCGTTGCCCGCATGAACGTCGTCAAAGCCACCCGCCAGTTCGAAGACTGGCTCGCCCAACGCACGCACCTCGACCGAAAAGATCTTCGAGTTAAACACGCCAACATGAAAGCGGAGCTTTTTCCCTTCCTCCGCGCCACTTACTACCGCTGGGCGCAGGTGTGGCCGCAGGTTTGTCCTGAACTCGCCAAGGCTCCACACGTGCTCGCCGTCGGCGATCTCCACGTTGAGAACTTCGGCACCTGGCGGGACGTCGAAGGCCGCCTCATCTGGGGCGTCAACGATTTCGACGAAGCCTGGCCCATGGCCTACACCATCGACTTAGTCCGCCTTGCCGTCAGCGCTCACCTCGCCGCCGAAGTTGGACGCCTCCCAATCAAACGCGAGGACATCTGCGGCGCCATGCTCGAAGGCTATCGTGAAGGCATGCAGGCAAAAGGCTGCGCGTTCGTGCTGGGCGAAAAGCATCAGTGGCTGCGCCGCATCGCCGAAGGCGAACTCCGCGATCCCGTCCACTTCTGGGCAAAGATCGACGCCCTCCCCACGGTGAAAACCGAAATCCCAGTCAGCGCGCTCGATGCCATCGAACATCTCATGCCCGCGCCCGGCATTCCATTTCGCATCGCCCACCGCGTTGCCGGACTTGGCAGCCTCGGCCACGCCCGCTACGTCGCCATCGCCGACTGGCACGGCGGCCGCATCGCCCGCGAAGCCAAAGCGCTCGTCCCGTCTGCTTCGCATTGGGCCCAGAATCTTGAGGCCAACAGCGAAGCGCAAAAGAACGCAGGCCCTGCCGAAATTCTCTATCAGGTGATCGTCAACCACGCCGTCCGCTGTCCCGATCCTTTCGTCCAGCTTCGCGGACGCTGGATCACTCGCCGCCTCGGTCCGCACTGCTCCCGCATCGAACTCGCTTCCTTGAGCGTCCCCGATACCGAACTCCGCCTGCTCCACGCCATGGGATGGGAAACCGCCAACATTCATCTCGGCACTCCGGCCGCTCGCAAGCTAGTCCTGCGCCATCTCGACAAACAAAAAGGGAAGTGGCTGCATGCCGCCGCCGAAGTTATGCTGCAGGCCGTCCGCGAAGATTGGGATATTTGGAAAAAGAAAGGCTACGACTGATTCCGCCACACCGAGCGCCCATTTATTTCGCTGATCTGCGTTACACTGTCTCGCCGCTTATGCCCCCCACTTTTCACGATACTAACCGGCGCGATCCCAACCAACTCCTCACCCAACTAGAAACCGCCAAAAGCCGCTTTGATCGAGGCCACGCGGCCGTCATTACGAAACTGCTGACCCAGCTGGCCAAACTCCACTTCGACGACCCTCACCAATTCATCCGCTTCCACGAGGCTCTGCTCTTTGTCCGCGCATTCCCGCATGCTGCCTCTCACATCTCACACGTCGAACGCCTTCTCAGCACCTTCCACCAGCGCATCGAGAAGCTGCGCGCGGCGAACGCCGACATGTCCCTGTTCGACGACTTCGACACGTCCGGCATCGCCGGCACCACCATGCAGGACACGCTCTCCTTCGACGTGGCCCACTGGTTCGCGCGCCGCATTCCGGGCAACGTCGATATCGCGTGGGAGGATTATTGGGACGACTATCAAGCCGAGCGCTCTCGCGGCAACACCTGGCCGCGTTTGATTCCTCTACTCGGAGAAGACGCCGACGTAGAAGCCAACATCCCGTGGACACACTGGCTCGACGCCGCGCGCGGCCGTCAAAATGCCCTCAGCTGGCTCCTCAAACGTTTCGCGCAACTCCCATTCTCTGACCGTCGACGCGCCGAACTCTACGATTCACTT
>Ga0209333_1001110_pt1 | contig 13752 bp, 13 predicted proteins | sample BlaSpr_A8_OM2_O3_FD_187982 | JGI IMG/M metagenome (GOLD analysis project Ga0209333, IMG submission 187982) | Forest soil microbial communities from Thunder Bay, Ontario, Canada - Black Spruce, Ontario site 2_A8_OM2_O3 (SPAdes) (version 2) | ecosystem: Environmental > Terrestrial > Soil > Boreal... | reverse complement strand
CCGCGCATAGCCGCCAGGACTTCGGGAGACCGGTTGCCGCGCAGCGCAAAACAGGCGTTATTACGCTGCGCCACGGTGAGCTTTTCATCGAGCATGCGGCCCACCGGATCGTCGGCCGCGGCCAGCGCGCCGGCGCAAAACAAGAACAAGCAAAAACGTTTCATTGCGCGATCTCCTTCAAAGCAGCCTCGGCCAAGGGCGCCTGGCGGGGATCGAAACGCGCGTTCAGCGCCAGGGCCTTCTCCAAGTGCTTGCGCGCCTGGTCTGTCTGGCCCAGCTCGCGCTCGATCATCCCCGCGTGATAGTAGAACGCCGGCTCAGGCGTCCCCAGCTCCAGCGCCTTCTCCTTGGCCTTGCCGGCTTCCTCGTATTTCTTGTTTTTGTACAGCGCCCATGCCAGTGCATCGTAGGTGTAGATGTCCCGCCGGCCGCTCAATTCCCCTTCGACGAGCGCCAGCGCGCGATCCACCTTGCGGTCGCGATCCGCGTAGGCCATGGCCAGATTTCGATTCACATTCAGCCCGCTGGCCTGCTCCATCTTGTCGATCATGTCGACCATCTCGGCCTGCTTGCGCGTTTCATCCCGCTGGCCGGCCAGTGCGTACAGATCCTGCAATGCGCCCGCATATTCCACCAGCGGCACGGAGGACTGCGCCCGCTTATAGCTCTCGATGGCTTCCGGTATTTTGCCCTGCGCGGCGTATGCGCGCCCCAGTCCCGCATGCGCCGGATAGTAGCCTGGAAAGGCCCGCAGGGCGGACAAGTAAGCGCGTTCGGCTTCGCTCACCTGCCCAATCTTGAAGTACATGTTACCCAAATCCACGTCGCACCAAGCGACGTTTTCCATCGACCGGCTGCCCGCGCCGATTGCCCGTTTCATCACTTCGATGGCGCCCGCGGCATCGCCCGACACGAAGCGGAAATACGCTGCGCGGTTGTAGCTGGATAGGTCCGGCCGCATGTTGACCATGCGCTGGTAAGCGTCGGCAGCCTTGTCGTATTGGCCCAACTCCATCAGCGAATCGCCCAGCGTGCCCCAGTTCCAGGGATCCTCCGGCGAACTGGCGATCAATGCGCGCGAATACTCCGCGACCTTGGTGAAGTTGTGGCGCTCCAGCTCGATCTGGCTGCGCAGCCGCAATGCCTCATAATCCGTGCCATCGGCGGCCAGCACCGCGTCTACGATTTTCGAAGCGCGGTCCAGATAGCCGGGATCCATGGTCTCCCGCATCTTCTGAATGAATGTGCCGGCCAGCAGGTTTTGATAGTGCAAATCGCTGGATTTGTAGTTGACCAGAGTCTGGTACATTTTGATGCGCTCGTCGGTCGCCATGCGGGCTACCTTGTCCGCCATCTCGCGATCCGTGAAGGCCTGCATCAGGCGGTCTGGTTCGTTCACTTGCGCCCACGAAACTGAGCAGAGAAACAATAGAGGTATGACAGTTCGCATCGTCTCAATCCTTTGATTTAATCCCTAAAAAATCGGGGGCCGGACGAATTCCCAGCCCCCAGCCCCTGACTCCCAACTCTTGCTACTGACCGGTGGGCGTTCCGCGGCCGTTGGTGCCGTTCTCCTGGCTATGCAGGTAACCGGCGTGCGGCGGCGCATGGAACGGAAAGCGGTCGAGCAGCGGGATGTCGTTGGAGTTTACGCCATCGCCCAGTTCATTATTCGGCGCTACGTCAAACCCCGACACCAGCACTCCCGCGGCGGCGCGCAGTCCGATGTCCACGACGTCGTCGCCCGGCCTGCGCCCGCCATTGGGCCATCCGGCGAGGTCTCCGCCAAGCGGACCCAGGCGGCTCTGCTGAGCGGTGGGAATTCCCGCAACGGTTAAGTCGATGCGCGTGATATCCGGCACATACACGCCTAACAGGTCGTTGCGCGGCGCCGCCGGCACATTGAGCTTGTAGACACCCTGGAGCACAGCACTCACGAAGAACGGATTTGCGATGAGCGGCGCGAACTGCTGGTCGTCGGCCGGCAGGCTGCGGTTCCAGTAATCCTTCATGCCCAACGGAATCAGCAACTCGACGGTCAGGGGATTGCCCACCCGGTCCACCTGCACATAGTCGCCGAACTGCGCCGGATCGTTGGGGCTTTGCCGCACGGTCACCTGCTGGCGCATCGTGGTGGCCCAGGCGGCGATATGCGCGTTGGGGTCCGTGGTGGCCGTCGGAATCGTGCCGCTCGCGGTGACCATGTTGATCGGCGCCTCCACCGCGATCAGGCTGATGTTATAACCGGCGAAACCGTCCACTGCGGTGGGATAAGCTGCGCCCTGTCCCATGTCGGCCGAACCGGCCAGTACCGGCGCCGGAGCGCGGAAATTAAGGTAGTCGAAAGTGGCGCCGCTATCGAAATAGAAAGCGTCGTCGCGCGGGCCGGCAAACACGCGCATGCCGTTCGACAGCGTGAATATGGAAGGCTGTCCCAGGTTCTGCTCGTAGTTCGGCGTGCCATTGGGGCCGGTGTTGGGCGGAGCCACCGTAAGTGCGTGCCCGTTCACGTCCTGGTTGAAAAACGTGGCGGTGTTGGTCGCCAGGTCCCGGATCACGACGACGTAGGATTCCTTCAAATAGATACCGGGGTCGTCGATGCTGGTGATCTGGCCCAAATAAGAAACGAAGGGCGCATTCGGCGCGATTGTATCGACGAATACGAAATCGATTTGCATGTCCGGATTACCGTCCAGACCGCGTGCATTGTTGACGTTGAACCGGTACAGGACGCTATTGGAGAACTTGTAATAGCTGGGCCCGTTATCCGGATTCTGGAAACCCTGAACGCTCATGCTCATCACTACGCTGTTGGTATGTCCCGTCTCCCAACTGCGAAAGATGTAGAAATCGTTGAGGTTGGCTGTTTGATCTTCGAGCAGCAGTGGTCCGTTGCGGTGGCTGGCGGCGAAAGCGCCGGTTGCCATCAATAGGACAGCCGTGGCTGCACGGAAGGCGTTTACTCGCATTCTTCCCTCCTGGTGAAGTTGACTTCAGCAGGTATACGAGAGGGGGGCGCGATTTGGATTTAGAGGGCAGAGTGAAGAAACCTGCCCAAGCGCTCCATGGCAGGCTCCAGAATCTCGCGTCCGGCGACGTCTCAATGTGCCATCTGCACTGAACGTCCGCTATCCAGGATCCCGACCGAATCGTGCTTGTCGTCGATCACAAAATCCCGCGCGAGTGGGGAGGCGAGACCGCGGAGCGATGGGCCGTAAGACGTCCATGTACGGCTTGGCGAGACGCTGAAAGCGTTCAGGGGCGAGCCTGTGGATGCAGCCATTCTGGAGTTCGTCGCCAACCAGGACGATTGGAAGAAGCGTGTTCGCGCCGAGCGAAACCGGGCCAAACCGGGCTGACAGGGGAGGGGACGCGGCAGCAGAATATAATGGGTTACAAAAGGCGTCCCACTCTAAAGGCTCCTCCCCAAGAACCTGCCCAGGCGCTCCATGGCAGGCTCCAGGATCTCCCGTCCCGCGGCGTAACAAATGCGCACGGACCCTTCCCCTCCGGCGCCGAACGCCACGCCGGGCGCCAGTCCGACCCTGCATTCTTCCAGCAACTTCCTGCAGAAACCGAATGAGTCCGTCAGACCCTCGATTTTGGGAAAGAGGTAGAAGGCCCCGTCCGGTTTGGGCACTGTTACGCCTGGCATGGCGCCGATCGCGTTCAGGCACAGGTCGCGATTTTGTTTCAAGCGCTCCAACATGCCGGCCAACTCCCCTTCGCCCTGCGCCAAGGCCGTCTCGGCCGCCTTCTGCGCGAAGCTGGGCGCATGCGAAACGATGAACTCGTTCAACTGTGTAGCCTTGTGCGCCAGATCGCGGCGCGCCACCAGCCAGCCTACGCGCCAACCGGTCATACAGTAGGTTTTCGAGAACGACTGCACCACCATCACCGCGTCGTCGCGAGTGGCCTTCCGCAGGATGGACGGCACCGGCGTCCCCAGCGGGCCGCCCGCATAATAGAGCCGGTCGTAGACTTCATCGGCCATCAGCCAGAGTCCGTGCCGGCGGGAGAAATCCAGCAGGCGACGCTGTTCTTCGTCGGTGGCCACCCATCCCAACGGATTGGATGGCGAGGTATACAGCAGCAGGCGGGTCCGCAGCGTAATAGCCGCCTCCAGCGCGTCGAAGTCGATGCCGTAGCGCTCGCCGCAAAGGGGATGCGGGATTTCCCGCGCAACCGCGTTGGCCATGGCCACGTTGGACGAGCCATTGGGCCAAGCGGGCGTCAGCACCAGCGCCTCGTCGCCTGGATCCAACACCGCGCGGATGCCGACGTTCAGGGCCTGCACGCCCGATGCCGTGACCACGATTTCCGTGCCTGGGTCCAACTCCACGCTGTGCAACTCGCCATATTGCCGGGCGATGGCGCGGCGCAACGAAGGCAGCCCGGCATTCTCGGTATAGAACGTGTAGCCATCCGCCAGTGCGTCGATTGCGGCGCGCTTGATAGAGTCCGGCGTGGGCAGATTCGATTCGCCGAAATACAGCCGCAGCACGCCCTCCATAGACATGGCGATTTCCGCCAACTCGCGGATGCGGGAGTGCGGAACGTGCTCGACGGAACTTGCGACGTGGGGCATTCTAGGGCTTTCGGCAGCTTGTGGGGCAGGTCGGCACCCTGCTGGCCGATTGTTACTCGGCCCGGCTTGCACCGATTCCAGGCGCACCCTCTGGCTGGGCGGCGCGCAGGATACCATCCGGCCTACAGCGTCTTCAGGTAAGCGATAAGGTCGGTCTTTTCGTCGTCGCCCAGCATCTCTTTGTAGGCGGGCATGCCGTTACCGCCTTCGTCTATCTGGGCCCGCACGTTCTCTTCGCTGACCTTCTTGCCGTTGTTCAACTTGTCCTTGGCGAAGAGACCCTTTAGCCCCGGCCCCATTTTCTTTTCCGTACTATCGGCGTTGTGGCAGGGGGTGCACTGCTGGAACACTTCTTTTCCCTTGTCGGGGTCCCCCTTCTTGGGCGCCGCAACCATGGCTGAACAGGCGATCCCGAAGGCTACGCCAAAAGCAAAGACTTTCGAATGGAACATAGAAACACCAGTCTACAATCTTTTCGGGTCCCTGTGGCGCAAGCTACCTTGAAGATCGCCTTAGTGCGCGCCACGCTCCGGTGGCATGAATCGCTTGATGAAGTTCGTATCGAACCGCCCCGCCTGGAAATCGGCGTCGGCCAGGATACGCTGGTGCAGCGGAATGGAGGTATGAATGCCCTCCACCACGAACATCTCCAGCGCGCGCAGCATGCGGTGGATGGCCTCGGCGCGGTCGCCGCCATATACGATCAGCTTGGCCACCAGCGAATCGTAATACGGCGTGATCACGCAGTCTGTGTGCGCCATGGTATCCACGCGCACCCCAATACCGCCCGGGGCGTGGAACCCCGTGATGCGGCCTGGCGACGGCGTAAAGGTCACCGGATTCTCCGCGTTAATGCGGCACTCGATGGCGTGCCCGCGCAGTTCCACCGGCAGCGCGATCACTTCGTCCAGAGGCTCGCCCATGGCGATGCGGATCTGGCTCTTCACCAGGTCGATGCCGGTCACGAATTCGGTCACCGGGTGCTCCACCTGAATGCGCGCGTTCACTTCCATGAAGTACAACTGGCCGCTTTCATCCATGAGGAACTCGACAGTGCCCGCGTTGGTGTATCCGGCTGCCGCCAGCGCTTCCTTCAACGTCGCGGCCATGGACGCGCGCAGTTCCGGCCGCATGACCGGCGACGGCGACTCCTCCAGCAGCTTCTGATGCCGGCGCTGGATGCTGCACTCGCGCTCGCCCAGGATCTCCACGCGCCCGCGCTCGTCCGCCAGCACCTGAAATTCGATGTGCCGCGGCGCGCGGACGTATTTCTCCACGTAAACGTCGGCACACCCGAACGCCGCACCCGCTTCCTGCTGCGCCGAGTTGAACAGCGGCTCCAGCTCGGACGCCTCGTTCACGATGCGCATGCCCCGTCCGCCGCCGCCCGCCGAAGCTTTCACGATTACCGGAAAGCCGATCTCGCCCGCCACCTGGATGGCTTCTTCCGCGGTCTTCATAATACCGGGCGAGCCGGGCAGAATGGGCACGCCCGCCTCGCGCATAAATGCGCGCGCGCGTTCCTTCACGCCCATCAGGCGGATCACATCCGGGCGCGGCCCGATGAATTTCAGCCCGGAGACTTCGCACACCTCCGCGAAGCCGGCGTTCTCACTCAGGAACCCGTAGCCGGGGTGGATGGCGTCGGCGCCCGTGATCTCGGCGGCGCTGACGATCGAGGGGATATCCAGATAGCTGCGCGAACTCTTGGCCGGACCGATGCAGACGGCTTCGTCGGCGAAGCGCACATGCAGGCTGTGGCGGTCGGGCTCCGAGTAGACCGCCACCGTGTGGATGCCCAGTTCCTTGCAGGCACACACGATACGCAAGGCAATTTCCCCGCGATTGGCTATCAGGATTTTCTTAATTGGCGCGGATGGCAAACAGCGCCTCCCCGTACTCTACGGGTTGTCCGTTCATCACCAGCTTGCTTTCGACGATCCCGGAAACCTCCGCCTCGATCTCGTTCATGAGCTTCATGGACTCGATGATGCACAAGACCTTGCCGGGCTGCACGCGCTCGCCCACGCGCACAAAGGGAGGCGTGCCGGGCGCGGAGGCGTCGTAAAACGTGCCCACGATGGGGGAGCGGACCAGCAGCAGGCCCGGGTCGGCGCCGGGTTCCTTAGGCGGCTCTTTGGGGGGCGGCGGAGAACTGGCGGGCGCGGAATGCGCTTCCAACCTGGGCTGTGCGGCGGGCTGCGCCAATACCAGTCCCTGATGCCCGGCCACCGAACGGCGAATGCGAACGCGGTTATCCCCGCGCTCCACTTCCAGTTCGTCAATGCCTGTTTCGGTGGCGAGGTTGATTAGCTCGCGGATTTCGTCTACGGTCATGGCAACCGACTAGCTTAGCAGAGAGACGCAGGCACTCTGCTGGGCCGGGTCAAGGCGGGGTGCGATGATTGTCGGGCCAACCACACGATCAGATTGGTGGAATCGGAAGCCGAGGTCCACTCGGATGACAATCGAGCTGCCACGAGAACTTGAAGAACCGGTTCGATCAAGGGTCGTGCGTGGAGACTTGCAAGTCCTGAAAGGCTGGTGGGGGAGGCGGTGGAACGGCTCCTCGATCAAAACGAGCGTTGAGCGTCAAGAGTTGCAGAAGGCTGCCGAGGAGGGTCTTCGCGACATCGAGCGAGCGGACTACGCCGAAATACGACGAGCACACGATCAAAAGATCTGGCTAACGACGTGCATAAGCGATGAAGCCCCCGGGTTATAACACCCGCAGTTCTTTGCCGGTGGGCGTCAAAACCTCGCAGCCTGCCGGAGTCACCACCACGGTATCCTCGATCCGGATACCCCCCACCCCTTCCAGATAAACGCCGGGCTCTATGGTGATCGCCATGCCCGCCGCAAGCGGTGTTTTGTCCTTCTTCCCGATGCGCGGCAGTTCATGGATCTCGAGTCCCAGGCCGTGGCCGGTGGAATGCACGAACGCGCGATCCAGCTTGTAGGCCTTCAGAACGTCTCGTGCCGCGCGGTCCACGCGAGCGGCAGTCACGCCCGGGCGTATGGCGTCGATGGCGGCTAATTGCGCCTCCAGCACGGCGCGGTATAAGCGTCTCAGGCGCGCGCTGGGCGCGCCCAGGAAGAGCATGCGGGTCATGTCGCTGGCGTAGCCCTCCTGGAACGCGCCCATATCGATGAGCACCGGTTGGCGCGTCTTGAAAACCGCGCCGGTGGGGTGTGCGTGCGGCAGCGCCGATCGCTCACCGGCGGCTACGATGGTTTCAAAGGAGGGCTTCTCCGCGCCCAGCCGGCGCATTTGGTAATCGATTTCGGCGGCCAGATCCCGCTCGCGCATGCCCGGACGGGCGCCGCGCACAGCCCGCTCGAACGCCTTGGAGTTGGTCTCGACGGAGCGGCGGATCAGCTCGATTTCGGTGTCCGATTTCAACATGCGGTGGGCTTCCAGCCAGCCGCTTACCGGCTCAAGCGAGGTGTTCACAGGCATGTTGGCGCGCAGAAGGTCGAAGCCGTCGTACGACAAATGCGCGCGCTCGAAGCCCAGCCGCCGGATATGCTTGCCCGCCGCGAGGGCCGCCGCTGCCGGCAGAATGGGCCCCTTCGCAACCAGCGTCCGGCACGAGACTTCGCGGCCGGATTGAATGGCATAACGCGGATCGGTGAAGAAGATGGCCTCGCCGGGCAGCGCCAGAACGGCTCCGTTACTGCCGGTGAATCCCGTCAGATAGCGGACACTTGCCGGCGAGGTGACCAGCATGGCGTCCAACTCGCGATTCTCCAAGCCGGTGCCGATCAAGCGGCGGCGCTGGTCGAATTCGTTATTCAACCTGGAGTTCCCGGGCCAGAATCAAGGCGCGCTCCGACAGGGCGTCCGCTTGCGATAAGTCGCTGCGCTGTGCGGCGTCCTCGCATTGCGACAGGAAAGAATGGATGCGGTCCACCAGAGATTGATCGTGCTCCGATAAATGTCCTTTGGCGCGGACCAGCTTCTCGGCGATTTCCTTTTTCCGCGCGTCGATGGCATTTTGAATCCGTTTTTGTTCGTCGCCGCTCAAGATCGGCTGGATCGGCGCCTGCTCCGGCTGGGCGGGAGCGGGCGGGGTGTCGGCTTCAGGCTCCGGCTCCGGCTTCGGCGGGGCCGCGGCGCTGCGGCGTGCGGTGCGCGGCACCGGCGGCGCCTCCGCTTTCCCGGGCGCGGGAACCTGTTGGGCAGTCTGCACCTTGGGGATGGCATCCGGATTGAGCGGTTGTGGGTCGGGCAGCGTGACGGCTGTTTGCGGAATGGAAAGCGGCGGTTCCGGAGCGGGCGGCGGGACGGCCGCAGGCGCGGGCGGCGTCGCCACAGCCGTTCGCTTGCCGAGACCCAACGTGCATCCCGCCAGCGGCACGACCAGCAAGAGGAACGCGGCGCACGCACTCCTGCGGGCGCCGTCCCGACTCAACGGGACACATCTTTGCCCGGCTCGCTGATCGTTAAGGCGGTGCAAACCTCGATTGTAGCATTCCGGATTTCGCGGCCGGCCGGTGGCTAACTTCGCGGCATCTTTCGCTCATAGGCCCAGTCCTCCAGGCGCAAGTAGGCCCGGATGGCATGCGCCGCCGCGCTGCGCAATGGCTCGGGCGGCCACGGGATTACCCGCCGGTTGACGAACGGGCCCGCGGTGTTTTCGCTCTGGCGTTCCGCAACAGGTCCGCCAGCGTAATCGCGTTCTGGTGCGTGGTAGAGACGCCGTGGCCCATGCAGCCGAGGCTGTAGACCGCGCGCCGGTCGCCCAGGTAGCCCAGCGCCGGCGTGAGATCCAGCGTCACGGAAAACGGGCCGCCCCAGCGATGCGTGATCTTCACATCCCGCAGCGCGGGGAAAAGCAGGCGGGTGTGCCGTCCCAGGTGGCGCCACGCGGATTCGCTCGAATCCACATCCATGTTCGCGCCGGAGCTGAGGCCTACCGGCCCGCCTCCCATGGCCAGGCGATTGTCCGGCGTGATGCGGTAGTAGTGAATTAGGTTGCGCGCGTCCTCCGCGCCGTTGCGCTCCTGCCAGCGGATCTGGGCGAAGTGCCGGTCGCTGAAAGGCTCGGTGGCGATCATGTAGGTCCAGGCTGGCGCTTGCCGGTTCTTCAACGCTGGAATCAGATGCGAGTAGGCATTGGTAGCCAGGACCATCTTATCCGCGGTGACCGCGCCGCCCGGCGTTCGCAGGCTGAACCACCTTGGCGCGTGCGGCTTCGCGATCCAGCCACTCGATGCCTCGAATGCCCAGTCGATGCGCCAGGTCGATATCGTGGCGGATGCGTTTGACGTAGCCCGGAGTGGTGGCCATGCGCAGAAATCCCGGACGGATATAGTCGCATTGAAGCTGGTTGTCGCGGATAAGGGATTCGAGGCCATCGACGGCGCGCTCCATGTAGGCGTGCGCCTCGCGCGCGAACGGCTTGCCCTTGAGCATGGCCGTCGGCCCAATGCCGAGACCCGCCACGGTCATGGAGAAGGAGCCATTGCGGCCGCTCGCGCCGTAGCCCACGTATTCGTGTTCAAGGACGGCCACGCGCAAGCCCGGTTGTTCCTGCAGCAGGGTGTGGGCGGTGGCTATGCAGGTAAAACCGCCGCCCACGATGGCCACATCGACCGTGGCATCGCCTTGGAGCGGCGGACTGGGCTCGTAGGGACCGTACTCCGCCAGCCAGAGCGACAAGGGCGATCAGGGAAGCGCTTGAGTCATCGGGTAGTCACTATACGAGGATTCGCAGAGAAACGCAACCGGCCGGCTTGCGAATGCCGGCTTGCGAAACATGCAGCACTGCGACTGAGATGCGACCGCTTCCAGCGACGCGTCGTGATACAATCCCTTCCGTTGGTTGCCATTCACGCGGAGAACCCGCTGACGTTTACGCCGTTGTCCGGCCGTATTCCGGGGTTTCACGTTCCGGGCGGCATTGGCGCGCGCGTGGATACCACGGCGAACACCGCGATCGCGCCGTATCGCGATTCGCCGGCCGCCAAGCGGGTCGTGCCTGGCGGCGACCGTGCCGACGCTATTCACCGCCTGCTGCGCGCGCTGGAGATGTTCGTACTGGAGGGCATTCATACCTTCATTCGGCTGCACCAGCGCATCCTGGCCGTCGCCGATTTCCCAGGGGGGCGGTTCGATACCAACGTTACCGAGCGATACCTGCCGCCGGAGCGCGGCGCACATTAAGGCCGGCCGCGATGCGCCTGCGTACCGCCAAGGACCGGCTCAAGATCGAGCATAGTATCATCGATGGCGTCCGCGAGATCCTGGTGCGCGTGCTGGCGGAAACTCCGGAAATCCGGTCGATTATCCCCGGCGTGATCCGGCCGGTGCGCGACGCACGCGGCCCGGTGAAGGTTCGCATCACCGTGCCGGTGCAGAATGGCTGGAAGGCCATCGCGTTGAGCGCCGGCGCGCGGCAGGAGCTTTTCATCAGCACGTCGCTTTCGAAGGAAGAGGTCGTGCGGGCGCTGGTGCGGGCCGGCGCGTTGATGGGCTGAAAACAGGAGACGGATTCTGTCTCTTGCGTCACTCGTCCCGCAGTGCCACCATCGGGTCGATGCGCGTGGCGCGCATGGCCGGCGCCCAACACGCAGCCAGCGCCGTCCCTAACAGAACCGCCACCACCATGCCCAGCGTCAGCGGATCGCGGGCGCGCACGCCGAACAACAGGCTATTGAGCACCCCTGAAATCGTGACGGTCGCGATCAGCCCCAGCACCAATCCCCAGAACACCAGAATCATCCCTTCCGCCAGGACCTGCCGCAACACGGCGCTGGGTTGCGCACCCAACGCCATACGGATTCCAAGCTCGCGGGTGCGCTGTCCCACCGAGTACGAGACGACTCCGTATAGTCCCACTACGGTGAGCAGCCCGGCCAGAGCGCCGAAGGCCGTGAACAGCACTGCGCCCAGACGCGGCGCCCACAACGACTCGCGGCTCACCTGCATCGCGGTCTGGATGTCCGACAGCAACACGTCGCGATCCAGGCTCTGCACCTCGCGCCGCAGCGCCCCCAGCACCGCTTCCGGCTCGCCCGTAGTGCGCACCCACAAGGTGACGGCGGGTGAATAGTATTGCCGCAGGCACAGATAAACCATTAGCCGGGCCGGTTCTCCCAAGCTCCCGCTAACGCTGTCCTTCACCACACCGACGATCTCGACCGGTGTACTTTCGCCGAAGAAGCGTATGCGCGCTCCAATGGGAGTCTTTCCGCTCCAGAAATGCCGCGCCATGGTTTCGTTCACCACCGCCACGCGCGGAGCGCTCTCCGAATCGCCGCTGGAGAATGCACGGCCGCGCAGCAGCGGGATACGCAGCGTCTGAAAATATCCCGGCTCGACCAGATCGATCGGCGCCACTGCGCCGGGCCCTGTGCCGGTCTGCCGCCCTTCTACGGAAATGCTGCGCGCCCGGTATGCGGTGAACGGAGCGTTGAAGCCTAGCGTCGCGGCCGCCACTCCGGGCAAGCTGCCTGCGCGCGCCAAAACTCGCGCGTAAAACTCTAGCCCCTCCCCCGCGGTGAAGCGGCGCGGCTTTACGTCTAGTGCGACGGTGGCCATGTGCGCGGCGTCGAATCCGGGGTCGACCGCTTGCGCGTTGCGCAAGCTGCGCAGGAATAACCCGGCACCGGTAAGCGCGGCCACGGAGAGCGCGACCTGCACCATCACCAGCAAGCTGCGCAGGTTGAGGCGGTGGCCCGCGCGTGTCCAAGGGCTGCGGCGTTCCCGCAACTCGGTCGCCAGGTCGGTATGCGTGGAGTTCCAGGCCGGCGCCAATCCGAAGACCAGCGTGCCCAGCACGGCAATCAGCAGCGTAAAGGCCAACACCCGCCCGTCGAGACGGAGAGCGGCATCCCCGCTTAACATCCAGGGCGGCCGGAAGGTCCACAGCAGGTCTCGCCCCCAGCGACCCAGCGCCAGCGCCGCCGCGACGCCGGCGATGGATAGCAGCGCGCTCTCGGTAAGCAGTTGCCGGATCAATCGCCCGCGGCTCGCACCCAGCGCCAGGCGCAGCGCCACTTCTTTTCGCCGTCCGGCGGCGCGCACCAACAGCAGGTTGGCAACGTTGGCGCAGGCAATCAGCAACACCAGTCCGCTGGCTCCCAGGGACACGCCTCCCACCAGCATGAAACCGGCGCGCGAATTGGGTTGAATGACGGATTCGGTGAGCGGCAGCAGGGTCACCGTGCGGCCTGCGTTCTCATCCGGGTATTCGCGCGCCAGTTGCGCGGTCAACGTCTGCATATTGTCTTGCGCCTGTTGGCGGCTGACGCCGTCCTTCAACCTGCCGACGACCGGAAACAATAAGGCCTTGCGATGATCGATCCAGTCCGCCATGGAAAACATCTGCGGGTACATCATGATCGGCACCCACAGGTCCGTGTTCACCAGCGCGTTGGCGCCGTGAAAATCTTTGGGCGCCACTCCTATAATCGTAAACCGGCGGTTGTTCAGATCTATGGTTGCGCCAATGGCGCTGCGGCTGCCGCCGAACCGGCGCGTCCAGAAGGCATAACCGATTACCGCCACCGCTTGCGCGCCGGGGACGCGGTCTTCCTCGGGAAGGAACGTGCGCCCCAGGGCGGGCTTGACTCCCAGCACGTCGAAGTAATTCCCGGATACAATCTGCCCTGGCACATCGCCGCGCTGGCTTTCTCCCGTGAGCGTCGCCTGGATCGGAGTATACAGCGCAAGCCCGGAGAAAACCGTATTGCGGTCGCGATAATCCTTGTAATTAGGATAGGAGCAATACAACAACCCCGGATTAATGCGGTCCAACGTGAATACCGACATCAGCCGCGCCGGATCGCGCACCGGCAGCGGCTGCAGCAGTACGGCGCTTACTAAGTTGAAAATGGCTGTATTCAGGCCAATTCCCAAAGCTAGGGAAGCGACGGCCACCGCGGTGAATGTGGGGTTGGTCCGAAAGCCGCGCAGCGCGTAGAGTAAGTCTCGCGTCAAATCTTAGTATATGATGGGACAGATAGGCTGCGGGTTACTTATTGCCGGAGCGCCACAACCGTTTCCCCGTTGTGCAGCGTCAATTCCGTCGGCAGCGCCACTTCGTCGCCTTCCGCCAGTCCCTGGGTAACCTGCACGCGCGTCACGCTGGACACGCCCGTCCCGACCGCCCGCCATTCCAGACGGCCGCCCCGTAGCGCGAATACGCCTACGCCAG
>Ga0209333_1001108_pt1 | contig 13771 bp, 13 predicted proteins | sample BlaSpr_A8_OM2_O3_FD_187982 | JGI IMG/M metagenome (GOLD analysis project Ga0209333, IMG submission 187982) | Forest soil microbial communities from Thunder Bay, Ontario, Canada - Black Spruce, Ontario site 2_A8_OM2_O3 (SPAdes) (version 2) | ecosystem: Environmental > Terrestrial > Soil > Boreal... | reverse complement strand
TACTGGCGCTTACAGCACGTCGATCTCGGATTTGAACCCAACCGAATGCTGAAGGCATACTTGCGCACAAACTATTACACTCCCGAGGGGCACGGCTTTTGGCGGGACGTTCTTCAAGGCATCGCGACCCTTCCCGGTGTGCGCGCCGCGGCCCTCGCAGACTGTAAACCTGGCCAAGGCGCCGAGATTGCAACCCTTGTATTCAGCGATCGTCCAAATGATCCCAACCACGCGCCGCCCGCGCAAGGCTGCTGGATGAGCTCTGATTTCTTCCGGGTAAGCGGAACTCCTCTGATGCAGGGACGCTTCTTCGCTCCCGGCGACGATGCCGATTCCGCACCAGTGGTCATCGTCAATGAGCAGGCCGCGCGCAAATACTGGCCTGGAGAAAATCCCATAGGCAAAAAAATCAGCATCAACTACACGGGACCCGGCAGGACGAGCAAATCCGCTACGCGCATGCGAGAGATAGTTGGGGTTGTGCGCGGGATGAAATATGGACCGCTTGAATTGCCGATTGAGCCGGCTGTCTACATGCCCTATCTACAGGACGAGACCAGTCACGACATGGCAACCATGAGCCTATTTGTCCGCAGCGTGGGAGACCCCACTGCATTGGAAAGCAGTATCCGAGTCAGGATTCATGCTGTCGCGCCAGACCAGCCCATCGACGATATGCAAACCATGCAGGACATTGTCTCCCGGTCAATGGCCCCGCGGCGATACAGCCTTTCTCTGCTTGGAGCTTTCGCAGCCCTGGCCCTGCTACTCTCCGCCATCGGCATTTACGGTATCGTCTCCTACACCACTCTGCAAAGATCGCGCGAATTCGGCATCCGCATCGCTGTGGGTGCGACGCGAGGCAGCGTCATGTCGCACATATTCCGGCGGGGCTTGGTGTTAACCGCAAGCGGTGCGATCCTTGGTGTGGGCATGGCTCTGTTGCTGACCCGCATTCTTGCGCAATTGCTATTCGACGTCAGTCCACTCGACCCACTAAGCTTTGCCTCCGCCGTTGTCCTGCTCGCTCTCATTTCAATTGCTGCTTGTCTACTCCCTGCCTGGCGCGCCTCCCACCTCGATCCCATCCGCGCGCTGAGGAGTGAATAAAAGACTGGGCCTATGCAAGGAGCGCCGTCCTCCCCAATCGGAGGAGACTGCTCGTTACCCTTCGTGTGATTGTGCGTGGATGACGGAGAACCCAGAAGTTTCTCCAAGCCTCAATGCAGGCCTACTGTGGCTTGCGTTTCATTGGTTTGCCAATCGCGAGCAGAAAGATGGCACTCTTTCTTTTCGCTTGGGGCGAAAAGAACTCAATCACGTCATCGTCGAAGAAGGTCAAGCCGGTCGCACCGAGATGCTGGGCATACACCGCCAGATACATCCTGCCGCCGATGGCGCCGGCCTCCAACTAGACGCCCCGGTAGCTCGCGGATGACTGTTGAGAACAGCGATAGCAGTCGCAGCAGGGATCCCCGGTCTGGTTTCATGTCGTATCACCGGCAATTCGAAAACTGATGCACTATCGTTAGCCAGAGTTAGCAGCCTAGAAGCTTCCCGCCGTCAAATAGACCACCACCAACCCCAGCAGTAACACCGCACCTTCCACTCGCGTAGACCAAATATGCAGCGCATCGAACTGCACGCGCTCCGGATTGTCGATCGGCACGGCACTCACTTCACCCATCGACGCCCGCAAAACGTCCATCCGCGGAATAATGCCAAACTGTGAGATCAGCGTCAGCACCAGCATCAGGCACAAAAACACGTGCCGCGCAGCGAACACATGCGCCACACCGTCGGTGAGACGGCTGTAAAGCAGGGAACTAGCCAGAAAAATGACTCCAGCCACAATGGCAATCCAGTGCAACTTCCCCAGCGCGCGCCCGACCACGTTACCTGCAAGATGTGTATTGGGCAGTACTCCAGGGATTGTGAATGCCGTAGGCGCCAGCACAAATGCAAAAAAGATAAGCCCGCCGATCCAACAAATCAGCGATAAAAACATGAGAAAGCGCAGAAAGGACATAGCGGAGAATTATATCCTCACGCCAAGAAGAGACCTCGAAAATTAGGCACTAGCACCAGGTACTGCCCCTACACCGGCACCGCCAAATTCTCCACAATCTCTTTCAGTACCTGATCGGCCTGCTCCGACTTTTTCAAAGTCGAAGCGTACCCTCCATTGACCACCACGCGATGTGCGAACACCGGTACCGCCAGCGGCTTAAAATCCTCGGGAGTGCAAAACCCGCGCCCATCGAGAAACGCCATCGCCTGCGCCGCCCGGTAAAGCGCCTGTGCCCCGCGCGGCGACACGCCCAAAGATAAATATTCCGATTTACGCGTTTGCTGAACAATCCCCAGCGCGTAGGTAACCAAAGATTCATCCACCCGAATCTGCTTCACCGCCTCTTGCATCTCGAGCACATCCGCGCCCGTAAGCACCGGCCGCAGATCCTGCAAGTGCGCCGCACCTGCTTCCGACCGCAAAATCTCCCGCTCCGCAGCCGCCTCCGGATATCCCATCCTGACTCGCATCAAGAATCGATCCAGCTGCGACTCCGGCAGCGGATACGTTCCATGGTGCTCCACTGGATTCTGGGTCGCAATTACCAGAAACGGCTGCGGCAACTCGTAAGAGCGCGCATCCACCGTAACCTGGCCTTCATTCATCGCCTCCAGCAGCGCCGACTGCGTCTTCGGCGTCGTCCGGTTAATCTCGTCCGCCAGCAGAACATTGGTGAACACCGGCCCGCGCTTGAACTCAAATTCCTGCTCCAGCGCCGAATACACCGAAATCCCCAGCACGTCGGAAGGCAACATGTCGCTGGTAAACTGCACTCGCTGAAATGTGCAATCGATAGCCCGGGCCAGCGCCTGTCCCAGCGTGGTTTTGCCCACTCCCGGCACCCCTTCAATCAGCAAATGTCCACGGGCAAAAATGCTGACCAGCGCCAGGCGTACCACATCGTCTTTGCCGCGAATCACGCGGCGAAGCGCTTTTTCCAGCTCAGCGGCCTTATGGGACACAGCGGTGACGGTCTCAGGGGACATTGAATGGATTTTACTATCAGCTACCCAACCGGCAGAGTTACCGATGTCACGCTACTTCGGCTTCTGGCTCCTGCCCCAAGCGAACCCGCTAAGATCCGCAGTTGTCATCCCGAGCGAAGCGAGGTATCCAGGTATTGCCCACGCCACCACGATTTCAGAACGCCGGCACCAAAGAATCTTGCAACGGTTCGAGCAGAAGCTAGTAGCCCGTAGCGGGCCTCCTACTGCATAAACTCCGCCGGCCGTCCCGTCAACCGCTCAATTCTCTTAGCGATCGGAGGATGCGTCGAAAACAGATTTCCAAAATTCATTCCCAACAACGGCTGGATAATAAACAAATGCGCCGTCGATGGCGACGCCGCCATCGGCACCCGCCGCGAGTAAGCATCCAGCTTCTGCAGCGCGCTCGCCAGCGCATACGGATTCCCCGTGAAATGCGCCCCCGTAGCGTCCGCCTGATACTCCCGCGACCGCGATACTGCCATCTGAATCAGTGCCGCAGCGATCGGAGCCACAATCAGCATGAACAGCCCCGCCAGGCCGCCTCCGCCTCGTTCCTCGCGGTCACCGCCGCCCATCCCGCCAAAGATCATGGCAAAGCGCCCCATGCTGGCCAGCATGGTAATCGCGCCCGCAATGGTCGCCGCCACCGAACTAATAAGGATGTCTCGATTATTCACGTGCCCTAACTCATGCGCCAGCACGCCTTCCAGTTCTTCGTCATTGAGCAGCCCCAGAATCCCGTGCGTCACCGCCACCGACGCATGCTTCGGATTCCGCCCCGTGGCAAAGGCATTCGGCGATTCCGTTGGGATCACATAAATCTTCGGCATCGGGATCCCCATCTTCGGCGCCAGCCGCTCCACCGCTTCATACGCCCGCGGCAGCTCCTCGCGCGTCACCGGCTGCGCCCGGTACATGGTCAGCGCAATCTTGTCCGAATAAAAATAGGAGACGAAGTTCATCACCGCGGCGAACACCAGCGCCAGTATCATCCCATTCTGCCCGCCAAACGCCCGCCCAATAAACATCAGCAACAGCGTTAACGCTGTCAGCAAAAACGCAGTCTTAAATGTATTTCCCATAGCTTTTTTGATCTCGCCCAATTAGATGTCCCCCCCGCGTAGGGGATGCACGCAGGCAAATGCAGGTCGGGCGCCCTCGCCCGCCGCTCTTGACTCTGATCTTGACTCGGAGCTGATCTTGGACTCAGCCCTGACCCCGACTCCGCCGCGACTCAATTTACCCTAGGCCGCTAATTTCGTCGCCGTCACCTCAGTCCTTGCCTGCCGCGCCGCCAAAGTCATTGCCACGCGCGTAGCCCCGCTGATAATCATGCTAACCCCTACCAGAGTGCCGATCGCCCAGGCAGAACTCGACGGCCATTGCATGTAGATCAGCAGCCCCAACAACACTGTAACGATACCGTCAAACAACACCCAACTCGACCCCCGCACGGGCCGCATCTTGAAAAACAGAACCACGTCGAGGATGCCTTCAATCAGAAACAGTCCCCCCAGCAGCAGCGTAAGCGACGCTACTCCCAGCACCGGATGCACGATCAGGTATCCGCCGAAACAAAGATAAGCAACTCCGACCAGCAGCTTCCAGATCATGCTGCCCGCGCCATGCGCGTGAAAGGCGAGCACAATGTGCACCACGCCGGCAAAAACAATGAGCCAGGCAATGACCGCATTCAGCGCCACCGCGGCAACAAATGGCGAACCGATCGCCAGCATTCCTAGGATCACCAACAACACGCCCCACACCATCGACCACGTCGAAGCATGCCGCGCCACCACGAACGAATTATCCTGCACCATAAAAACCCTCCTTGTTAAAGCGCCCTAAGCCTACCTCAGAAACCTGATTATTAGAAGAAGCTCGATCGCAACAGGCATGTGTGGGGCGGACACTCCCTTCGCAAGCTCAGGGCAGGCTCTGTCCGCTGCTCTTGATCTTGATGTTGGCGGGTGCCTCTTTTCTCGAGTTCTTTGCGAGAAGTGGGGTTGTCGTCATCGGCACAACTCCCGACGATCAATAGGCTCCGTGAAGCTAGGCTACCCCCGACCGAATCTTCTCCCCCCACAACGACCAATCATTGATCCGCACCCTAACCTTGCCCCGCGCCGCCGTTCCGCAGATCATTCATGAAATTGTCTCCTTAAAAAAAGATTGCTCTTCAGAACTCATTCGCTTTATCGGCGATTCCCTGGCCGAGATTGAGTCAACGATACCAAGCAATGGGGCGAGCAAGATGCCAAGTGAGTTGAAACGCTACAGAATCAGATCGAACACATTCGGCAGCACGCAGTGGGTTGATGGTGAGATGACCGTCTCTGTGCTGTAGCCGCATCGATACCGATAGGCAAAGCTTGCCGGTCAACCCGGCAAGAATGTAGGAATCGCGAGGAACCCCAAGTGTCTCAGAAAGATTTCTTAGGGCGCGATTGCAGCAACGGTGCGCCCCAGGCGCTCACTGCAAGTGGTGCTCGGAACAGAATGATGGCGTTGACGCTCGATCGCCCCTCGGCCGACCAGTACACGTCCCGCAGATGCAGCCAGGGAGCGAATTCGTCGAGCATCAGCGCCGCACCAACGCCGTAGAGAATCGATATCAACCGGCTCAGAAGAATCGACGAATCATCGACTCCGGTGGCGATATCGGCGAGCCAACCACATCCAACGAGAAGGAGAATAAGAATTCCAAAAACCAGATGATGAATGTGTCGTCCGCCATGCTGAATGAAATGAAAGGGCGGAATCTGATGCTCGATGGCAAAGACCACGGCTCGAACTCCGGCGAACGTAATAAAGAAAAACACCGAAGCAAACTGCCGCCGTGGCCGGTCAAGAATGCGCTCGTGAAGTACCTTGCCGAAGGGAGTGCCTTGCATCAGCAACAGCAGAAAAGCTGTCCCGGCAATCACCAGCAGGATAATGAACCAGGAGTAGGCCATGCGTCATTCGAGCACGCGGAGTGCGCGTGCCTCAGGCCTTTTGCGCCTCGCGTTTTAGAGCTCGATCCAAAGTCTGGTCGAGGGCAGCCTTGGCCTTGTCATACTCCGCCTGCGAAATTACCCCCTGCTTGCGCTCAATTTCGAGCTGAAAAAGCTCCTCTTTGATTCCTTCCATCAGCATGGAAGTCGGACGCGGAGCGGTTTGCGAGTGTGTGATCGGTATGGCTTCGGCAGATTCGTAGTCGTCTTCTTCCGGCATGGAGACCGGCCGAGACCCTTTTTTCCGCGCCAAGCTGCGAGCAGCGGACTGTTGTCGGGAAGCGACATAAACCCCGCCAATCATCAGAACCGCGGCGAAGCCGCCCAGAATCCACCAACGATATTTTTGCAACGGATCGGGAGCGTCAATCGGCGGCCCCAGTCCTCCGCCAGGGCGGTTGTTTGATTGCGCGCTGCCCGGTCCTGGCGCGGAACTCTGCTCACCTTCGCTCGAGCCCTGGCCGCTGCCACTCTCCTGGCCGGTTTCGAGCATACCTTCGCCCGAAACCTTGAAGGCTAGATTCAGGCCGGGCGCCGTGTTGGAAGCGACTTGCACGCTGGCACCAGGCTCGCTCGGATAATTAATCAACTTGAAGCCTGCCGTACTGGCGGCAGCCGTGAACTGCATTCCCTTGGGAAGCATGACTACGAAGTGTTCCAAAGGATAGATCGACTTTGGATCAAGATTTGCGCTGCCGCTATAAGGAAGCTGGTAGCTCACTTCGAAACGCGTCAAACCCGGCCGCAATGGAAAGATGAATGAGTAGCGATTCTTCTCGCCTTCCGGAACTGGAGCGGATTTCAGCGGGTTGCCACCCTCAGTCGTGGCCGTGGCTGAATCGTCGATGATGTGCGCTCCATCCGGAACGTAGAATTCAAGGTTGCGTTCGCTCATCTGCGTGCGCGGCGGTGTGGAAGTGTTCTGCACTCCAAACTCGCGGGTCACCAAAACCTGGCCTTGCCCAGCCTGGACGCGCATGATATCGGCGACGACCGTAATGCCTTCGACCTTCTTTGCGACGTCATACACCTCAAGCGCTACGGAGGTCGTTCCCGGAGGCGCCATGCGGTGATAGGTGACATTCTGATGGATCGCGCGCACCAAGTGCGGGGCCGGCGTGTCGTCGATTTTGAAACTGAATTGACCTTTGGCATCGGTTTTGGTGCGGCCGGCTTCTTCCATCCCCTGGCCGAGTTTAAGCAGGATGATCTCGTCGCCGGCGGCGGGTTTTCCCGTGGTAGCGTTCTTCACGGTGCCGGTAAGAGTTTGAGCAGCAGTGAAGGATGTGAGAAGAGTGATAGCTGCCAACAAAGCAGCGCGAAGAGAGAACTCCCGGCTAGGGTGCACGCAGGTGCCGGCGAATAAGGGGTCCTTCGACTGCGGTTGCTCTTCGCGCTTGCCGCGCGAAGAACAATCCTCGCTTAGGATGACAGGTTTGGAGTTCAAGCTTTGCTTCCTTTTTGCGGCGGAGGATTATTTTCCAGGCGCGCGATTTCGGCGAGGATGGTGGCTGCCTCGTCCTGCAAGGACGCTTTCAGCGAAGTGTAGTCTACGTCAGGCACCTTGCCAGCCTTGTATTCGAAGTTGAGGTCACGGAGATTTTCGTAGACCGCATCCCGGCGTTCGCGCAAATATCCAGCGCGGGTTTTTTCCGGTCCAAGATAGACTCTTCCAGGCAGGTAGAAAACGTAAAAAAGAGAAGCGAGAAACATCAGGCAGCAGACCGGCCAGATCCAGCTTGAAAAGTTCATAGATCAGTCTCCTTGCGGGCCTGGTCGCGGAATTGTTCGAGTTCGGCACCGCGAATGGGCCGCAGGCCATCGGCAATGGCAGGTGGGGGACGATTTTTCCAGGCGCGAACAACCATCACGATCAAGCCAAAACCAAAAATCAGCGCCACGAACGGAATGATGTAGGCGGCGCGGTCGAAGCCTTTCGTGGTTGGAGCCGCCAGAACGGTGGGTCCGTATTTTTGCACGAAACCTTGCTCCACCAGGCTATCGCTATCTCCACGTGTAAGAGATGCCATCAGCTCGTTGCGCATTCCGTCGGAGGCAGGGCAGCCGACGTGATTGCATTCCAGAAGAATCTGATTGCAGCCGCAGATGCACATCATCTGGTGGCCGATTTCGTCAAAGCGCGTAGCGGGATCGCCGGCGCCGAGCAAAGCGAAAAGAGCAACGATCAGCAGGATGGCGTGTATTGCTCGGCCACTTTGCCTGCCGAGCTTCGTCAACAAGGCTGGACGGCTGGTCATCAGTCTCCTGTAACCGCAGGGCCAGCGTGAACCGGTTCGAGGCGCGCGGGAGCAGGAACACGAACTGGCGCTGGCGCATTCGGAACCAGAGCCAGAACGGTTCCAATCAGCATGATCCAGACGCCCATCCAGATCCACATGACCAGCGCGTTCAAATGCGCTTTGAGAATGGGATGACCGTTATCCTGATTCAATCCCTCGAATACGAGATAGAGATCTTCATTCAGGGTGGAGCGAATGTCGGGCATGGTTGAGGTCTGCTGGCTGGCTTTGTAAAAACGGCGCACCGGTGTCATGGTGTCGATCTGCTTGCCGCCTTTGTAAACATCGAGCACCGCCCACTCGCTGGCATAGTTCGGGGCATCATCGTCCGTATACGAGCGGCAGATCAGGGTGTAGGGACCGATGATCATCTTGTCGCCGTAGCCCATCTCTTGCTCTTTATCGAGATTGAACGCGGCTCCGGCGAAGCCGATAATAACGACGACCACGCCGAAGTGGACGATGTATCCGCCGTAGCGGCGCGTGTTGCGGTGGGTGAGTTGCACCATCGAGGCGAACATACCTTGCCTGGTGTGCTTGGAGATGACCCGGCCGCCGCGGTAGAACTCGCTAGCGACGGTGAGCGCCACCAGCACCGCCAACGCAATTGCCATCAGGGAATAGAAATAAGAGATATCCTGCCAGGGCTTGAGGCCGAACGGCGATCCCCAACTCTGCGGCGTGATCATCAGGAAGACCGCGACCACGATGGCGCCGATGGCCGGCCACATAAAATTGCGCTTCAAGCTCTCGATCGAAGTCTTGCGCCAAGCCAGCAGCGGACCCACTGCCGTGAGGATCAGAAGCAGCAAAGCGACGGGGATGGCGACGCGATTGTAAAACGGTGCGCCCACGGTGACTTTATTGCCTTGTACGAATTCGGAAATCTTGGGGAACCAGGTGCCCCATAACACGGTGAAGCAGAGCAACACGAAAAGCAGATTGTTAAACAGAAAACTCGACTCGCGTGAGACCAGCGATTCAAGCTTATGCTCGCTGCGCAGATGCGACTTGTTTTTGAAAAAGAAAAAGAGGAAGACGATCAGAGTGATTCCGAGGAACCATGCGAACCAGTCTCCGATTGATGATTGCGCGAAGGCGTGCACCGAGCTGATGATGCCGCTGCGTGTTAGAAACGTTCCGAGGATCGCCAACCAAAATGTAGCGAAGACCAGCCACATGTTCCACATCTTCAACATGCCACGCTTTTCCTGCATCATGACCGAGTGCAGAAAAGCGGTGCCGGTAAGCCAGGGCATGAGCGAAGCATTTTCGACGGGATCCCATCCCCAATATCCGCCCCAGCCCAGTACGGAGTAGGCCCAGTGCGCGCCGAGAAAAACTCCGCAAGTCAGAAAAGCCCAGGTGACCATGGTCCAGCGGCGGGTGATGTTGATCCACTTCTCGCCCGGATACTTCATGATGAGCGCGCCTAGCGCGAAGGCGAACGGCACCGTGAACCCGACATATCCCAGATACAGCATGGGCGGATGAATCACCATCTCGGGATACTGCAGTAGCGGGTTTAAACCGTTGCCGTCGGCGGGGATTGTGCCTTGCACGATGGCGAAAGGATGCGCGGCGAAATTGAGCAGCAGGAGAAAGAAAATCTGCACGCCCGACAGAACCACCGATGCGTAGGCAAATAGCCGGGGATCGGTTTTGTAGCGCAGGCGCAACACGAACCCATAGGCGGCAAGCAGCAGCGACCAGAACAGCAGCGAACCTTCCTGACCGGACCACAGTACTGCGAACTTATAAGGTCCCGGCAAATCCCGATTGCTGTGGTGAAGAATGTACGCGATGGAGAAATCGTCGCGGAAGGCACAGATAACCAGGACCACCGAGGCGAGCAGGACGGCGGCGAAGGTCGCAATGCCGGCGCGGCGAGCAGTTTCGCCGATGCGTTCTGAACCCTGGCGAAGCATCGCAACCAGCGGACTTTCGTAGCCGCCACCAGCATGGCCGGCGGTTGCACTCGCCAGTTGCGAGGCAGCCCGGCTCTGGTAGGCGAGCGCGATGATTCCCGCGAGTAACGAGTAAACGCTCAGCGCCAAAGCGAGGAGTAGAGCGAAACTACCGATTTCCGCCATGTGGGGGAACCCCTGGTCTATTTTTCCAGAAACGCCCTTGCGTGGCAACCGCGAACGCCCGGCGGGGCGATGCCTGCAGGACGAATTTAAAATCCATGATGCGGTCAGACATTCCGAGCGTGAAGAAGAAGAACTAACTAATTGCGCAATCTATCCCGAGGCGGCCGCAAGGTGCGACCGCCGGGCATTTCATAGAACCGATGCCGCTAAGCGCTCTGTTGGTGATAGCGCTGCATTACTTCACGCTCCGCAGCAAGCCAATCGTCGGCCTCGCTGCCCGAGCCATGTCCGCGCTGCTGGAAAAGTTCATAGGCGCGGCGCCGGATTTCGTCTTCAAGATTGATAGGAACCACATTATTGCGTGGCTCAGTCTTCAGAACATCGAATTTCCTGGGTTCCGCGCTAATTCTGGTTTCGGACTTGACGGGCTCGGCTTGTGCCGCAACCGCATTCGGATCGGGCACGCCAGCCGAGTTGTTGAGATGGGTTTGTTCTTTACTTGCACGATTTGATTTGCCGCCTAAGGGGGATTTTGCTCTCGCCATATTGGGATACTCCTTACAAATACCTAAATCTAGGAATGAATTGAACTGCTCAACGATCCACATACACTCTTACCCGCAACCTCTAAGAGGACGCTGGAACTAAGTTGGAGAATTTACGCTGAGTATAAGCTTGTCGAGGCTGTGGAAACAGGGTTTTTCGCCAAGAAATTGGCGAACCAGCTTTGCGATAATCGTAGCTCTCCGCATGGCGCTATCGTCTAGGGATTAGGACGGAAGATTCTAAATCGTAATTTGTGCCGTCATTCTGCCGTAAGTTGCATTGTAAAAAAAATAGACCAGGGTAAAACCTAGGCCAGATTTGCTGAGTTTAGTGTGACAGCTCCAGCTTATCCACAGTTCCTTCGGCGTGCCTCGTTGCGCAATTGCTTTTGAAGTTCCCTCGAAGCAGTAGACGTTGGTCCGATCAGGCGTTTCACGCTGTGGCCGCTGGTCGTTGAGCGAAATGGCGATGTCACGACAATCGACGCCCTCATCGCGTTGATATCCACAGACGCAGCAACCAGATGGCCGATGGCTACCAGAGCAACGAAGAGTAGCGGCCCGCAGAAGGGACGAATAGGTTAGGAGACCGGGAGCTCAATGCACGGCCCGATTGCCGTCATCGCAGATGTCATCGGCAAGCACGGCTAGCGCGGTAGAAGGAATAGGGTGAATTTCGACGGCGCATAGTTGAACTCCTGGCCATTCCAGGGTTCCAGGCGCGACTTGTGAGGCAGGACCCAGACGCGGTAAAACTCCAAGTGCAGCAGCCTGATAACCTCACTCACCGAGGAACCGTACCGGCCCACCCACTCCACGTGCACTTCAATTGCGATCTTGGGCCGCCGTTCGAGGATTTGGCTGGCGCCCTTGAGCGTGAAAGCTTCAAAGCCTTCCACATCGATTTTCAACATCTGCGGAAAGCCGTACTCGCGAGCGAGCTGGTCGAGGGTGAGCAGTTCGACCTTGAGCGCGGCTGAGCCCGCCTCTCGTGCCACGCCGCCCTGGCCGCTATCGGCAAACAGGGCGATGCTGCCCAGCGCCTCGCCCGCGGCAGCCTGGCGAATGGCGACATTGGCAAGCGCGTTGAGTTTAATGTTTTCTTTCAGGATGGCGACATTGTGCGGGTTCGGTTCGATGGCCAGTACGTGACGGCAATGCCGGGCCATCAAAACCGCCCACAGGCCATGATGAGCGCCCACGTCGAAAACCAGATCGCTAGTAGAAAGCATGCGATCGCGGATGAAGGGCAATTCGGGCGAGGTCCAAGCTCTTGGTTCGCGATACCACAGCTCTCCGGTTTCATCGCCAATGCGGAAAGGAAACGATTCACCGCCCACCGTCTTGGTGATGACATAAGGACGGAAGCTGGCGCGCCGCTCCCAGAGCAGGGCTCGGCGCGCCAGCCGCGCGATCGGGTCTGGAACCAAGCTCTTCACCGCGGATCGGAACACAGCCATTGCCGTCTATCCTAACTTCTAGGAGTCCGTCCGAGAATTGCTTTTTGAAAGCTGCTTCAGCGGGCGAGAACCGAATTGTGAATACAGCCCGTCAGAGTTCACCCCATGCAGCTCGGAGCAGTGCTTGGAGAAGGGCTTCCCGAGCCCAGCCCTCACCTTTATGAGTGGCCTTTCTTGGTTGTCTCTAGCTCGATCCATAGCAGAGCCGATGTAACTTCAGAATGTTGTGCGTCAGACAAACCAGGGCCCACTCGCCTTGCACCTTCTGCAAACCACGCAAGAGAAATTGCCGGAATCCACGCGCTTGTTTGATCTGTCCAAACACTGGCTCCACCACCGTTTTACGCTTGGAGTAGATCGCCGCTCCCACCTTGGTCTGCAGTTTCCGTCGCATGCGGTCCACCCGCGTCGCTCCCTGCGGTAGCGGTCCCCGCGGGCCCGGCTGCTGACGGTCACGATAAGACTCCTTGTCGGTTGCAATAAAGCCTTCGATCTTTTTCTTCTCCAGATACTTCAGATTGGCCTCCGAGCAATACCCACTGTCGGTCAGGACTGCCTGCGGCTTCTGTCCCGCTTGTTCCTCGACCGCTTTCACTGTGGGCACCAGCTGTTGCTTATCATGGGTAGCCTGGGTCACTTTCTGCCCCACGATCCACTGGAAATCCGGTTCCACCGCAATCTGCGTGTTGTAGGCTTGCACAAATCCGTCTGCCCCGGGCATGATGCGCGACTCCGGATCGGTGAAGTTATATTGCATCTTGGCTTTGGGCTGGGCCTTCTCCTCCGGCTTGCCCTTACTCTTGGCTTCCTCTTTGGCGCGCTCTTCCAGGGCCCGCTTGGCTTCCTGGATCCGCTTCAATCTCGTCTCCCGTCGCCCCAACTCCGCTGGTAGTTCATCTCCTGTCTGATCCCGTCCGTAGCGCGTATCCTCTTCTGCATCCGTGACCTCGGCCTGCTCCAATAACCGCTTTACCTCTTCTTTTAATCGCTTTTCTTCTTCCTGCATCCGCCCGTAACTCATCGCCTTGTGTTTGCTCGCGTTGGCTTTCACTTTGCTCCCATCCAACACCACCCGTCCCAGCTTCATCGTCCCCGCCTGCAACGCGATCTGCAACACTTGATCAAATAACCCTTGCAGCGCCGCCAGATGCTGCTTCCGAAAGTCCGAGATCGTTCGGAAATCCGGTTGGTTCCCCGCGGCCAACACCCGAAACCCGATATCCTCGCTCAGTTTCTTCTGTATCCGCCGCGAGGAAAACACTCCCACACAGTACCCATAAATCAAGATCTTGGTCATCATCCGCGGATGGTACGGTG
>Ga0209333_1001106_pt1 | contig 13786 bp, 12 predicted proteins | sample BlaSpr_A8_OM2_O3_FD_187982 | JGI IMG/M metagenome (GOLD analysis project Ga0209333, IMG submission 187982) | Forest soil microbial communities from Thunder Bay, Ontario, Canada - Black Spruce, Ontario site 2_A8_OM2_O3 (SPAdes) (version 2) | ecosystem: Environmental > Terrestrial > Soil > Boreal... | reverse complement strand
TCCATTCAATCAGAGTGAACGATCAATGGCGCGTGATTTTCAAATGGCACAACGGCGACGCGCAGTAGGTACGATTAGTTGACTACCATTAGGAGAGTTTCGATGAAGGATGAATTTGCGCCGGTCACTCCCGGCGAGATGCTCAAGGAGGAGTTTTTGACCGAATACCGCTTGTCGCAGAACCGGCTTGCGAAGGCGATTGGTATTTCTCCGAACCGGATCGCTGAGATCGTCCATAACCGTCGCCGGATAACTGCCGATACCGCCCTGCGGTTGGGATTGTACTTCGGTAATAGTCCGGAGTTCTGGCTTAACCTGCAGACGCACTACGATCTCAAGATGGCGCGCAAGAATCTCAGGCCCGAAGCGGTGAAACGGATTAAGTCGCAACGCGCAGCTTGAAGAGTCATTAAGGTGTCGAGTCGAACGGGTAGCGCGACTTTAGAAGCTCGACCAGATGCGAGGCTTCCGCTTCGTCCACTCCGCCGCCGAAGCGGAAGGTCTTCGAGCCATAGTCAAACGCTATCGTCCCTCCAAAAGGCGTCTGCGGTGAAAATCCTCGATTGTAAAGGCTGATGACGGCGGGTGCGTTGATTCGAAGATTCTTCACACTTGGCAGGTCATATTCGCGTGATGGGCCGAAGCCCAACATGCTGCGGCGGATTGCCAGGCTGGTGGGAGTCAGCGAGACGATTTCGTGGCCCGCCACATTCCACAGCCAAACAGAGATGGCGATACAGCCGCCGACCGTCCATGCTCCCAGCCATACGAGGAGAAAGAGACTTCCGCCGCTCGTTGGCGTCTTGCCCGTCGCGAGCTGATGAATTGCGGAGAACTCGCCGAGGGCCCATCCGCAGAGCCAGAATCCGATGAAAAGAATGAGGGCCCAGTTTTTCGAGGCGGGAAGGTCAATCACCAAGCCCTCGGGAGTGTCGAGTACAGAAGCTCTGGCGGTCGGAACCGAAACCCTCGCCATCAGCGTTCCCCCATTTTTGGCGATCGCGATTTTCGCAAGACTGCTGACAACGAGTTGGAGATACTACACAACCGCGCGGGCGTGATAGATGGGCTCGATAGGGCGGAAGATGGCATCGCGCAAGAAAATTGAAACACTGCGGCGGGCGGCGCTCGATGCGCGCGGGGTCAGTCGCGTGCTGCGAGTGCTGAGGCGCGAGGCGCCGGGATGGAATGCGCCGATCGTCGGCTTCATCGCGGTGCAGCATCGCGATCCGTTCCGCACGCTTATTTCGTGCATCCTGAGTCTGCGCACCAAGGATGCGACTACGGCGACGGCGTCGATTCGATTGTTCGCGCGGGCGCATACGCCCGACGCGATGCTGGCGCTGACACCGAAGACGGTCGAGCGGCTCATCTATCCGGTGGGATTCTATCGCACCAAGGCGCGCGTCATCCGCGGAATCTGCCGCGACCTGATCGAAAAATTCGACGGACGCGTGCCCGACGAGATCGACGCGCTGCTGACGCTCAAAGGCGTCGGGCGCAAGACCGCGAACCTGGTCGTGACCGAGGCGTACGCCAAGCCGGGCATCTGTGTCGATACTCACGTGCATCGCATCTCGAATCGATGGGGCCTGGTGCGCACCACGACGCCCGACAAGACCGAGATTGCACTGCGCGCAGTGCTGCCGTCGCGGCATTGGCAGGAATACAATGGAATCCTCGTCGCGTTCGGGCAGACGATTTGCCATCCGACGTCGCCCTGGTGCTCGAGATGCAAGATAGAGTCGATGTGCCCGCGGATCGGGGTCGTGCGCTCGCGGTGACTCGTACGTACGAGGGGAACTTGATTGAATGTGAAACCCGCGGTGGGTTTCACGCTTCCTTCGGCAGGGGTGACCCCTGCACCCAGTATTAAGAAGACTCGCGAGATTCATCGTTGCTTGGCTGACGGGGCTAAACTATTCTCGATTCACGCGCTTGGCGCCTGCTGATGTCGTTTTTCTCACAAGACAAGCGAGTTGACGGGAAACTCGGGCAAATCCTGGGCCGGGTCGGCTCGGTTCGCACGCGACTGAACTCGCTGGCGTTGCAGCACGCGATTTTCTATACGCTCGCAATCGCGATCGCATCCGGCGCCGCGATTTTTGCCGGCGCATACCTGGCGTCGCCGCTCGTTTTCTTCATCGGCGGGTCGGTGGTCGTTGTCATTGCGGCGGCCGGTATCGTGAGCGCTATCAGGGCCGGCTGGCTAATGCGCGCCAGCGCATTGCGAGCCGCGTCGATTGCCGACGACCGCGCCGAGCTGAAGGGACGCCTCTCGACGGTTATCGCGCTCGCGGACAGCGAGACCCGCGGTCCGCTGTGGTCGTACCTGCTCGAAGATACCCTCGGCCATCACGACGAATTCGCTCCCTCGAAGATCGAGCGGCGCCGCGTGTCACGCGCGATCTATCCGTTGGCGGGAGCTATCGTGCTGGCGGCGATTGCGGTTCCGATCTCAAGAATCAAGCACGCGCCGCGAATCGCCGCGGCCAACGGGCAGGACGACCTGACGGTCGATCTCGACGATCTGCATCTGCGGGAAGCCGAGCCGGGCGATGAATCGGGGATGCAGGTCACCGCCGACGCCGCGACCATGCGCCGGCTCGCGGACAAGCTGGCGAGCGAGAATGCCGCGGGCAGCGATGCTCCCGGGAATTCGCTGAATCAACTGGTGAATCGCGCGCGCGATATGGCCGGAAATTTACAAAACAAACTGACCGGGCAGCAAGCGGCCTCGAACAAGCGCCTCAACCTGCGGCTGGCCGACTCGGGCCGCGATCAGGATCGAAACGAAATTCATCGCGCGCCTGATGCGCAGAAGAATCGGCACGGCGACGTCGCCGGTCAGTTCAAGCAGGATCAGCCGAAGTCGAACAACGAGTTAAATCTGCCGCCGGAAGACGATTCGCGTCAGCCGAATTCGGAGCCATCGCCCCGCGGTCCCGGCGCGGCGGGCGTCGAGTCCGACGCCGGCAAAGACAATCCCAACCAGGACGACAGCGCCTCCGACCGCAGCATCCAGCAAAGCGGTGAGAACAGCAGCAACGGCGGCGAGGCGCACGGAATCGGCGCGGACCCTGACAGCCTGTTCGGCGCGCCCGCCGGCTCGAAGCTCGGCAACGAGGGATTCGAGATTGCAATCGAAGCGCGGCCGCAGGATCACGGCGCCAAGGGCGCTGGTCACGCTTACGTTCCGCCCAAGGTGCGCACTCCGCTGAGCCTCAACCAACAGCCGGACGAGCCGGTCGCGCGCGCCGCGGTGCCGGCCGACGATCGATCCACGATCAAACGGGTATTCGAACGATGAGCGAGGTGCAGGCGGAAACGCCAACGGTGGCGGATTTCGCCCGGACGTTTCGGCGGATCCAGGCCGAGATCCACAAGATGATCATCGGGCATGAGCAGGCCGTCGAGGAGTTGCTGTCGGCACTCTTCGCGGGCGGCCACGTGCTGATCGAAGGCGTGCCCGGCACCGGCAAAACGACGCTGGTCAAGACGCTGGGGCTGGCGCTCAATCTCAGCTTCAATCGAATTCAGTTCACCGTTGATCTGATGCCGGCCGATATCACCGGCACCCGCGTCATTCTGTCGGGCGAAGACGGGCGGCGCGAGTTCACGTTTCAGCCAGGGCCCGCGTTCTGCCATATCCTGCTCGGCGACGAGATCAATCGCGCGACGCCCAAGACGCAGTCCGCGCTGCTCGAGGCGATGGCCGAGCTGCAGGTGACGGTCTCCGGCACCACCTATCGCCTCAAGCCGCCGTACTTCGTGATGGCGACACTGAATCCAATCGAGATGGAGGGCACCTATCCGCTGCCCGAGGCGCAGCTCGATCGCTTCCTGTTCAAAGTGCGGTTGAACTATCCCGACGAAGGCGAACTGACGCGAATCATCTCGTCGACCACCGGCCCCGACGACGCGGGCATCGAGCCGATTTTCCACACCGCCGAGGCGCCCGAGCGAATCGAGGCGCTGAAGAAACTGGTGCGTGAAGTGATGGCGGCGCCGGCGATGGAGATTTACGCGGCGCGGCTGGTGCGCGCGACGCAGCCGCAGAACTCACGCTTCGTGACCGACGAGGCCAAGGCCGTGCACGACGAGATGGTCAACCGCTACGTGATGTTCGGCTCGAGCCCGCGCGGCGCGCAGGCGCTCATCCTGGGCGCCAAGGTGCGCGCACTGCTCGACGGGCGCGCCAATATCGCGCGCGAAGATATCGAGCACGTGGCGGTCGCCGCGCTGGCCCATCGGATAATGCTCAACTACGCCGCGCTGTCCGACGGAATCGACGCCGCGCACATTGTCGAGCGCGTCATCAAGTCGGTTCGCGGCGCGAAAGTATAGGCGGCCGCCGATGCTCGAGGCACGCGCTTTCGAGCCCGAATATTTGCGCAAGCTTGACCGCCTGGTGCTGGGCATCAAGCGCGCCCGCACCGTCCGCACCGGGCAGCGCGCACTGGGCAGAGTCCAGGGGCTCGGAATCGAACCGGAAAATTTCAAGGAGTATGCGCCCGGCGACGATTTACGCTTCCTGGACTGGAACGCGTTCGCGCGGCTCGACGAGCTGATGCTGCGGACCTACCGCGCCGATCGCCAGGTCGAGGTCACCGCGCTGGTCGACGCGAGTGCGTCGATGGGATTGCCCGCGCACGACGACAAGCTCGGACTCGCGCTCGCGATTGGCGCGTCGCTCGCGTACATCGGGATGGCCGACAACGACGCGGTGCGAATCGGCGCGTTCGCGATGCATCGCGGGTCGATGAAGCTGGAAGCGACGCCGTTTCATCGCCGCCGCGAGTCGTACCTCAACTTCAAGCCGTTCGTCACCTCGGTAAGAGCGGGCGGCGAGACCCGCCTGGGCAGCGCCGTTGACGAATTGCTGCTGCAGCGGCGGCCGGCCGGCACGGTCGTCGTCATCTCGGATTTTCTGGTCAGCGAAGGCGACGTCGAGGACGCGCTCAAGCGGCTGATCGCGGCGCGTCACGACGTAAAAGTAATTCACGTGATGGGCGAGCAGGAGAGCAGCGGGTCGTATCCACCGGGACTGTATCGCATCCGCGACGCCGAGACCGGCGAAGTCCGCGAGACCATGCTCGGCCCGGCGGCGGTCGCCGCACTGCGGCACAAAGTCGAAAGCATCGCCGCGCGCATCCGCGAGCTCTGCACGACGCACGCGATCAACTATGCGCAGGCGTTCGGCGCGGGCAACCTGGAAAGTTTTATGGAACGCGAACTGCCGCTGCTCGGAATCGTGAGATAGCCGTGGGCCTTCTGAATCGAGAGAATTTCATCTATGGACTCAGCCTCGCGCTGCTGGTGCTGATTTATCTGCGCTCGCGATCGCGCCCGACGATCGAAGTGTCGAGCCTGATGTTGTTCGACGAAGCGCCGGCGCCGGTTGCGAGCGTCCGCAATGTGCGGCTCGACCCGCTGTTCTGGCTCGAGGTGGCGACGCTCGGCGCGTTGACGTTTGCGATCGCGGGATTGTACGTGATGCGGCCACCGGCACCCGGTCAGGGCCGCAGTCATGCGCTGGTGTTCGATCTCGGCGCCGGGATGAGCGCGCACGACGGCACCGGCACGAGAATCGACCTGGCGCGCCAGCAGGCGACGGAAATCATCGATCAAGCGCCGGCAGGAGACGAGTTCAGCGTGATCGCATACGCACTCGAAGCGCAGGTGCGTCATCCGCAGACGGCGAACCGGGCTGATTTGCGCAGCGCGCTCGCCGAGCTGGTTCCGATGGCGGTTCCCGCACGCACGGCGGCTCTCAGAGCGGCGCTGATTCGCGCGCATGGCGCATCCGAAATCGATCTGTTTGCCGATCGTCCGCCCGCGCCCGCGATTCTGGCCGACGCCGGCTCAGCCGCGCGGATAAACTTTCACCTGGTCGGTTCCGGCGATTCCAACCTCGCGATCGTATCGCTCGATCCAGGCATTCCGGGATCAACCCGCGGCCGCGCCGTGATTCGCAACTTTTCCACGCGGCCCCATCTGGCGGAGCTGGCGATCGATCTCGACGGCAGCGGACAATATCATCAGACCATGATGCTCGCGCCGCGTGAACAGGTGCTGGTCTCGTTTGGCCCGCTCAAGACGGGCGGCCTGCTTCACGCACGAATTCTCAATGCCGACGCGATCGACGCGGACAATAGTCGCTACGCGTACGCGCCCTCGGAGGTCGCGGCGAGCGTGCTGGTGCTGTCGCCCGATGCTGCGGTCCGCGACGACCTCGCGCGCGTGCTGCTCGCGGTCAATGCAAATTTCCAGATCGAGACCGCCGATCCCGCGAAGTACGTCGCGCCATCCGGGCCGGATGCGAAGCCGCTCGAACTGGCCGTGATGCACGACTGCTATGTGCCCGCGGTCAAAGTGGCGTCCACGCTGCTGATCTATCCGCCGGATGGCACAAAGAACGGAATTGGGGTCTCAGTCGATGGCACGGTTGCTCGCGCCGATATTCGCGGTGACGCGACGGGCGAATCGAGGGCGCTCAATTCCCTGGCGTTGGGTGATACGCGAGTTGTCGCGATCCCCGAGTGGATGGATTTGATCGCGACCGCGACCGCTCCAGGCCATCCGTCGATTCCGATTGCCGGAATTGGACGTGCCGCGGGCGGCGCCGCTGGCGTACTGGCATTCGATGTCCGCGATCATCTTCTGCTCGCGCCCGATCATCTCGACGCGCTGGTGCTGACCGTCGATCTGATGAAGCAACTCACCGCGCCGCGCGATATTGTTGTTGTGCCGACCGGCGCCGACGTGAGCGTGGCTGCGACCGGATCCGCGCGCGTCACGCAGCCCGACGGCAGCGTGCGCACGGTCACAGCCGACAAGTGGGGACGCGTGCGAATCCGTCCGATGCAGGCTGGGCGCTACACCGTTGAGTCGGGCGCCGCGACGACGCAAGTGCTAGCTAACTATTACGACGCATCAGAGTCCGACCTCGCCGCAAAGCCACAGGCCGAAGCGATCGCGCCCGCGGAGAGACGTGCCGCCACCTCGAATCCTCAATCCGCAAAGCAAGTGCAGCCGCTGACCTTCATTTTGATCGCGCTGGCGCTACTCGCGCTGGCGATTGAATCCGCGATGCTGATTGGCCACGCGGGCCGCTGGGGGATGCGCCATGTTTGATCGGCCGCATCTGCTTTGGCTGCTGGTGCTCGCGCCGCTCGCGGCGACGCCGGGAATTCTCGCGATGCGCACTGGACTGCGGCTGGCAGGCGCCGCGTCGGCGACGCTACGCGCGCTGTGCGTCGTAGCGCTGGTCGCGATGCTCGCGGGATTGCGCCTCCCGGGGCGAATCGCCGCGCAAAGCGTCGCGGTGGTCGCGGTGCTGGATGAATCGCGCTCGGTCTCACCCGATCAGCAGGAGTGGATGCGCGCTCAGGTCGAAGATTTGAAGAACGCGATGGCGCCGAGCGACCAGCTTGGGATTGTCGGTTTTGGCCGCGACGCGCGGCTGCTCTCGCCGCTGAGCGATCCCCGGCTGCTGGGACATTTCGGCGACGGCGTCGACGCGGGCGCCACCAATATGGCCGGCGCGCTGACCGCGGCTGACAGTTTGTATCCGCCGGAAGCCGACAAGCGAATCGTGTTGCTAAGCGACGGCAACGAGACCGAGGATTCCGCGATGTCGGAGGTCCCCGCGATGCTCGAGGATGGCGTGCGAATTTTCGCCGCCGCGCCGCCGCCTCCGGCCACCGAGAGAATCGCGGTCACCAATTTCTCTGCCCCGGACACCGTCCGCGCCGATCAGCGGTTTGCATTTAGAATAGACATCGAAAGCGAATCCCGCTCTCCAGTTGGCGCGACGCTCAAGCTGTACCGCGACGATACCGCCGTTGGCGGCGAGTCGATTGCGCTGAAGCCGGGGCTGAATGAGTTCGAGCTGCCCTATCGGCTCGAACAGTCGGGCGCATACCTGATGAGCGCGGAAGTCTCGATTGCGCCGCCGCGGGTGGCGTTGAATACGCGGGTTGAGGCCCCGATTTCGGTGACCGGTGCGCCGCGGGTGCTCATCGTCTCGAATTCTCTGCCGGAAAGCCTCGTGACCGCGCTCAAGATGCGCAACTACCAGATTGATTTTGTGTCGCCGCGCAGCCTGAGCGAGCATCCGCAAGACTACCTGCCGTATCAGCTCGTGATCCTCGACGACGTGCCCGAGGGATCGCTGACGCCCGCGGGGCAGCATGCGCTCAATCGCTACGTCGCCGACTATGGCGGCGGACTGGTTGCCACCGGCGACACGCTGCGCGAAGACAGCCTGGCCGGCGGCGATCTGGAAAAGACGTTGCCGGTGAAGTTCATGCCGCAGCCGCCGCCGCCGTCGCGCGAGCCGATTGCCGTCTATCTGTGCATCGATCGATCGAACTCGATGAGTTACGACTCGCGCTATCCCGCCGTGCGCGATGGCGAGCGGATTCGCTACGCCAAGGAAGCCGCGATCGCGTTGCTGCGCCAGCTCGACGATACCGACTTCGCCGGCGTGATTGCATTTGATTCGCAGCCGTACGTGCTCGCGCATCTGCAGCAGCTCGGCGATGATCGCGGCGAGCTCGAAAACCGCATCGACCGTCTGCAACCCGGCGGCGGCACCGACTTCAAGGACGCGCTCGAAATCGCCGAGCGCGAGATTTTGCAGAGCGGCATCCCGGTGCGCCAGGTCATCTTGCTGACCGACGGCGACACCAACCGCCAATATCACGACCACGACGATCTGATTGCCGAATACGCGCGGCAGCACATCCCCGTCTCGACCATCCGCATCGGTCCCGATCTTGAAAATCTGGAGTTGCTGCAGGACTTCGCGCAGGCAACCGGCGGCATCTTTTATCGCGTGCAGGATATCGAGAAGCTGCCGCTGCTGCTGGTCGGACTGACGCGCGAGGCGATGAACCGGCGCAAGCAGGATCGCACCACGGTCGAGGCCGGCCAGGCGACCGCGATGCTCTCCGGCATCGGCCTCAACGAGATTCCGCCGATCGATTTTTTTGCCGCGACCGAGGCCAAGGACGGTGCGCAAGTCGCGCTCAAGGTCACGCGTGCCGACAAAGCCGTGCCGCTGCTCGCCTCGTGGCAATACGGACTCGGCCGCACCGCGATTTTCGCCGGCGAACCTGATTCGCTGGCGACGTTGAGCTGGATTCGATGGAATCGTTACGTGGAATTCTGGTCGCAGCTCGCGAACTGGACGATGCGCCAGGGCGACTCCGGGATGTTCACGCTTCGCGTCCACGGCGCGCCTGACGGCTCGATCGCGATCGAGGCTGAAAAAGCCGATCCCGATCCCGTGAGCAATTTGGTCTGCCGCATCACGGGGCCGGGCCGCGCCACCGACGTTGCGATGACCGAGGCTGACGCCTCGATCTATCGCGGCGAAGTCGGTCCGCTGCCGCGCGGCAAGTACGTCGCAACGCTAATGTTCAAGGCGGGTGATTCCGAAAAAGTCCTCGAGCAGCGCGAGTTCGCGGCCGCAGGATCGATTCCGGCCGACAGCGCCGAACTGCGCATCAAGCCGCCCAATCTCGAGCTGCTGCGCCGCCTATCGACCGCGACCCACGGCGCCTTCGACGCGACGCCCGCGACCATCGTGCGCCACACCGGCCAAACCGTGGCATTTCGCCGCAGCGCCGACCCATGGCTAATTCCTATCGTGATGATGCTGTTCCTGGGAGAAGTTTTCATTCGCCGCCGCTATCTCGGCGATTGAGGTTGACGATGGAGCAGCTTATGAAAATATCTAACGCCAGTCTTCCTCACCTCATCGCCGTCGCCGCTATCCTTGCCGCGATTGCGGCGCCTGCGATCGCTGCGACCTCATCTCGCGACACCGCCGCCCTCGCCGAGGCCACCTACATCTACATTGCGACGGTGCGCAAAGACGGCAACCAGAGCAAGGCCGTGCCGGTCTGGTTCATCACGACCGCCGACCACCAGGTGCTGATTGAAACCTCGCCGACCAGCTGGAAGGCCAAGCGCATCAAGCGCGGCAGCCCCGCGATGATCTGGATCGGATCGCGCACCGGCCCCGCGTTCATCGGCAACGCGGAGATCGTCACGGACACTGCGCTGCAGGACCAGGTAATCGCCGAGTATCCGAAGAAATATACGCTGGCCTGGATCGGCTTTGCGCGTCCGTCGCGAGCGAAGCTTGACCGGGGTCAAATCGTCGTCATCCGGATTTCGCCGACGCGCGATTTGCCCGACGGATTTCAGTCCGCGCCCGGCACTCCAGCGCCGACGCTCGACGAGACGGCAAAACCCGCCAGCGTCCACTAACCGCGTCTTGAAATTGGCTCGCCAATAGTTCAGCATGCCGCCCTATGTGGCTATATCGACTGGCAATAGCTTTAGTCGGCGCAGCTCTTCTGACCAGCTCGAACTGCTTTGCGGGCGACTTCGGATCGCTGCACATGTCCGAATTCGACTTGCTTACGCCGGCGCCACATCAATTCGACATCGAAGCCGACGACACCTACCAATTCCTTGTCGGCAACAATACGGTCCGCCGCCGAATCAACTCGGCCCCGGACAACGCGATCAGTTTGCAGAGCGATTTGGGCGTCTCGCAGATGCAGGTGCCCGAGGTGCTGCTCAGCTACTGGTTCGACAGCGTCAACTCGGCGCAGTTCCAGTTTAGAGATTTTTCTCCGTACGGCAGCAATTTTTCCACCCAGCAGCTCTATTTTGGCGGAACCCATTTATCCCCGGGTCAGAACCTGAATCCGGGCGGTACGCGATGGTACACGTTCGGCGGATATTACGAGCGCCGCCTGACGCCGCTGTATCAGGATCGCGAACAGGGTTTGCCGACCTTCCTCAAAGGATGGGACCTGCGCGCAAAGGTCGGGGTCGAATTCACTTACAACGATTTTCGAATCAACGACGGGACGCCGCTCTTCGGCGCGAAATCCCCGTTCGAAGCGCGAATCCGTTTCCATGAGAAGGGATTGCCGATACCGGCGATCGGCCTGGAAGCGCGGCGATGGCTGGCGCCCAACTTCGCTCTCGAATCGACTGTGCAAGGCTACTGGATCAACAAGTGGAATTCGCTGCGGAGCGAGGAAGGCGCGACAGTTTACGACTCGCAGTCAGGCTTCGAGTCTCATATGCGGCTTGTTTATTCGAACGAACGCTGGCGCGGGTTCTCGCCGTTTGCAGGGGTAAATTACTACTACTCGAAGTACACGCAGACCGGGTCGACGGTCGGCAACTTCCTGCGGGTCCAGATGATCGGACCCGAGGTCGGCTTCAACTTCAGCATCTGAGATAGTCGCTAGCGTCACGCGCGCCGGGGAGTAAAATCGGGATCGTGGCCAACGATTCTGCATCCGCACTGATCAAGTGCGCGCTCGACTGCCGATGCCCGGTGTGTCGCAACGGCGAGATCTTCCGCTCGCACTTCAAGATGAATCGCGAATGCCCGCGATGCCACGTCGTGTTCTGGAAGGATCCCGGCGAGACGCTAGGCGCGATGTATCTCGACTTCGCAGTCGCCGCCGCCTCGTTCCTGGTCTGCTGGGCGATTCTCGCTTTCACCACGCACCTTTCCGATGCGGTCGAAATTTTCATTTTGTGCGCGATCGCATGCGGCAGCGTGCTGCTGTGCTATCCGCTGACCCGCAGCGGCTGGACCGTGCTGGTCTATCTCTCAGGCGGAATTGAGCGCCCCCGCCTCCGCACAATCCAGGGCGGCAAAAAGTCCGCCTGAATCTAGTCTCTTCTCCTACGTTTGGTCCCTCTTTTCAGCGTCCGGTTCCCCTTCCCACGATGGGAAGGGGTTAGGGTTAGGTTCCGCGGGCTGCAAGAAAATGCGAGTCGCGCGTTCAAAGAGTCGAGAGGGACGACTCGATGGACGCATTCAGCTCGAAGCTCCAGCGCTGGACCGGATCATTTGCCGATCCCCGCCTTTTCCAGATCTTGTCGCTCGGCATCTTGCTCGCTGCCGGAGCGTACTTCCGCGATTTTAGCATCTGCCCATCGCAAGTACTGCTGACCTTCGCCGCCGGCCTGCTGACGCAGACCGCGTGCTGGAAGCTTACCCCGTCGAAGCCGCGCTCATTGCGCAGCGCTGTCATCACCTGCCTCAGCCTGTCGCTGCTACTGCGCGCGGACAATCTGTTTGCGCATCCGATTGCGGCGGCCGCGGCAATATCGGCGAAATCGCTTTTTCGATTTCGAGGCAAGCATCTGTTCAACCCCGCGACCTTCGGCATCATCTTCGCAATCGTTCTGCTTCCCGGCACGTGGGTGTCTCCCGGTCAGTGGGGGCAGGACGTTGCGCTTGCGGGATGGGTCGTGATGCTCGGCATGCTGGTGACGAATCGCGCGCGCCGTGGCGATATCAGTTGGACGTTCCTCGCGTTCTATCTCGGCGCGATCGCGCTTCGGGTCGAATACCTCGGCCAGCGGTGGGCTGTCTGGACGCATCAGCTCGAGAGCGGCGCGCTGCTGCTGTTCGCGTTCTTCATGATTTCCGATCCGATGACCGGCCCCAACGACCGTCGCGGCCGAATCGCGCACGCTGCGCTGATCGCCGCGATCGCATATGTGTGGCAGGTCCGGCTCTACCACACCAACGGACTCATCTGGGCTTTGTTTATCGCGGCAGTATGCGTTCCGATTTGGGACGCGATTTGGCCCGCGCGCAAATTCGAATGGGCACAAAATGGAGGTGGCCATGTTTCTTCAACGAATCCGGATTCTCGTATCAGTGCCGTTGGCGATCGTCGCGCTGACGCTCGCCGCGCCGCGTGACGCGCATGCATTCTGCGGCTTCTACGTCGGCAAGGCCGATGAGCCCCTGGTCAATCACGCGTCGCAAGTCGTGATCGCCCATCATGACGACAAGACCGTCATCAGCCTGATGAACGACTACCAGGGCGAGCCGTCCGAGTTCGCGCTGGTGGTGCCGGTGCCGGTCGTCCTGCAGAAGGGGCAGGTGCATATCGGCGATCGCGAATTGTTCCAGAAGATAGACGCATACAGTTCGCCGCGGCTGGTCGAGTATTTCGATCCTGACCCGTGCCAGATGATGCCGATGGCTATGGGAGCGGTCGGCAGCATGATGGCAAGAGGCTATGCAGGCGCCGTGTCTGAGTACAAAGAAGCCGATGCGCTCGGGGTTAAGATCGAGGCCGAATACACCGTCGGCGAATATGACATCGTGATTCTGTCGGCCAGGGAATCGCTCGGCTTGCAAACCTGGCTGCAGCTCAACGGCTACAAGATTCCGATCGGCGCCGATCGCGCGCTCGAACCGTACATCCGCAGCGACATGAAGTTCTTCGTCGCCAAGGTCAATATCGCCGAGCACAATCGCACCGGCCTGACCTATCTGCGGCCGTTGCAGTTCGCCTTCGAATCGCCGAAGTTCATGCTGCCGATTCGGCTCGGGATGATTAATTCGCAAGGCCCGCAGGACCTGGTCGTCTACATGCTCACCGAAAACGGCCGCGTCGAGACCACCAACTATCGCACCGTGAAATTGCCGACCGGGATGGACATCCCCGAATACGTACGCGGCGAGTTCGGCGACTTCTACAAGGCGATGTTCGACGAGCAGGTCAAGCGTAACGACATGCGCGCCGTGTTCACCGAATACGTATGGAACATGGGATGGTGCGATCCGTGCGCGGGACCGCCGCTGTCGCGCGAGGAATTGAAGAGCCTCGGCGTGTTCTGGCTCGACGACCATGGAGGAACGCCGCGATTTCGTCCCGGCGGCTTTATGCCGTATCCGCAGCCGGGCACTGGTCCGATGCCGGTGATGCTCACGCGG
>Ga0209333_1001104_pt1 | contig 13801 bp, 14 predicted proteins | sample BlaSpr_A8_OM2_O3_FD_187982 | JGI IMG/M metagenome (GOLD analysis project Ga0209333, IMG submission 187982) | Forest soil microbial communities from Thunder Bay, Ontario, Canada - Black Spruce, Ontario site 2_A8_OM2_O3 (SPAdes) (version 2) | ecosystem: Environmental > Terrestrial > Soil > Boreal... | reverse complement strand
ATGTCTTCTCTGCGTTGCCTCTGCGTCTCCGCGTCTCTGCGTCGAGAAACTTAGTCCGCCGCCAGAGCCGTATCCGGCACTTCACGCGGCTTCTTCATCAATTCCACATCGAGACATAGCGACTGCAATTCGCGAATCAAAACGTTGAACGATTCCGGCACTCCGGGCTCGATCGCGGCTTCGCCTTTCACGATGGCCTCGTAAATCTTGGCGCGGCCGTATACGTCGTCGGACTTGGCCGTGAGCAACTCCTGCAAGATATATGCGGCGCCGTAAGCTTCCAGTGCCCATACTTCCATTTCGCCGAAGCGCTGCCCGCCGAACTGCGCCTTGCCGCCCAAAGGCTGCTGCGTGATCAGCGAGTATGGCCCGATGGAGCGCGCGTGAATCTTGTCGTCCACCAGGTGCGAGAGCTTCAGCATGTAGATGTAGCCGACCGTCACCGGCTGCTCGAAGGGCTGGCCGGTGAGTCCGTCGTAGAGCGCGGTCTTGCCATCCTTCGGCAGATTCGCGTCGGTAAGGGCTTTCTTGATTTCGCGCTCGGTGGCGCCGTCGAATACCGGCGTGGCGTAGTGCAAGCCCAGCGCCTTGGCCGCCCAGCCGAGGTGGGTTTCCAAAATCTGACCCACGTTCATACGGGAAGGCACGCCCAACGGATTCAGGACGATCTCGACCGGCGTTCCATCCGGGAGGTACGGCATGTCCTCGTCGGGAAGGATGCGCGCGATCACGCCCTTGTTTCCGTGCCGGCCGGCCATCTTATCGCCCACCGAAAGCTTGCGCTTCATGGCGATGTAGACCTTGACCAGCTTGATCACTCCGGGCGGCAGTTCGTCGCCCTTGCGCAGCTTGGCGACTTTCTCGTCGGTGATCTTTTCGAGCACCGCGATCTGGCGCGAGGTCATCTCCTCGATTTCGTCGATTTGCTCGTTGACGCGCGGATCCTTGTCCTTGAAGCGCATGCGCTTCAAGTCGCGCGATTTCATCTTCTCGATGAGCTCGCGCGTCAGATCCGTATCCTTGGCTAGCAGGCGCTTGTTGGTCTTCTCGTCGTGCAGGTCGGCCAGCAGCCGCTTGCCTTCCAGAAGGTTGCCCAAACGCTTGGCGCGTTCGTCGGTCAAGATGCGGATTTCGTCCTGCAGGTTGCGCTGCAGGCGCGCGATCTGGGATTCTTCGATAGCCCTGGACCGCTCATCCTTCTCCTGCCCCTTGCGCGAGAAGATCTTGCAATCCACCACCGTGCCCTCGATGCCGGGCGGGCAGTAGAGCGAAGCGTCCTTCACATCGCCGGCCTTTTCGCCGAAGATGGCGCGCAGCAATTTCTCTTCGGGGGTGAGCTGGGTTTCTCCCTTGGGAGTCACTTTGCCCACCAGAATATCGCCGGGCTTCACGGTTGCGCCGATGCGGATGACGCCGCTTTCATCCAGGTTGCGCAGGAAGGAATCCGCGATATTGGGGATGTCGCGCGTGATTTCCTCCGGACCCAGCTTGGTGTCGCGGCCTTCGATCTCGAATTCTTCAATGTGGATCGAGGTGTAATAATCCTCCTTGACCAGCTTTTCGCTGACCAGGATGGCGTCTTCAAAGTTGCAGCCGCGCCAAGGCATGAAAGCCACCAGCACGTTGCGGCCGAGGGCCAACTCGCCCATGTCGGTGCAAGGACCGTCGGCCAGCACCTGCGCCTTAGTCACGCGCTGCCCCATGGCCACGATGGGCTTCTGGTTGATGCAGGTGTTCTGATTGGAGCGCTTGAACTTGGTGAGCTGATAGATATCCGCGCCCACCTCGCGGGAAAGCTGCCCTTCATGCGCCGCGCCGCCTTCCACGCGCACAATGATGCGCTCGGAATCGACCGAATCGACAATGCCGGCGCGTTTGCAGAGCACCACCGCACCCGAATCGCGGGCGGTTACGCGCTCCATGCCGGTGCCCACGTAGGGGGCGTCCGCGCGCAACAGCGGCACTGCCTGGCGTTGCATGTTGGAGCCCATCAGCGCGCGGTTGGCGTCGTCGTTCTCCAGGAACGGAATCAGGCTGGCGGCCACCGAGACGAGTTGCTTGGGGCTGACATCGATATACTCGATTTCGTCGCGGTGCTTGAGCACGAAATTGCCCGCCTGGCGGGTGTTGCACAGGTCCGGAACAATGCGGCCATTCTCGTCGAGTTCCACGTTGGCCTGCGCGACGGTATATTTGTCTTCCTCCCAAGCCGATAGATACTCGCAGTGCGCTTCGTACTCGGCCGGCTGTTTCTTGGCGCCCAGAGCGCCGTTCGATTTTTCGATGTCGGCGCGGCGCACGATGTCGCCCACCTTGTATTGCGTGTCGCCGGGATTGAGAATCTTGATCTCATCCACCACGACGCCCTTCAGCACTTTGCGGTAAGGGCTCTCGATGAAGCCGTATTCGTTGATGCACGCAAAGCAGGAAAGCGAGGAGATCAGACCGATATTGGGACCTTCGGGCGTCTCGATCGGGCAGATGCGGCCGTAATGCGTGGGGTGCACGTCGCGGACTTCGAAGCCGGCGCGCTCGCGCGACAGACCGCCGGGACCCAGAGCGGAGAGACGCCGTTTGTGCGTGATCTCCGACAGCGGATTGGTCTGATCCATGAACTGCGAGAGTTGGCTGGAACCGAAGAATTCGCGGATGGCCGCCATGACCGGCTTGGCATTCACCAGGTCGTGCGGCATGGCCGTGGACATTTCCTGGTAGACGGACATCTTCTCTTTAATGGCGCGCTCCATGCGCACCAAGCCGATGCGGAACTGGTTTTCCAACAACTCGCCGACGGCACGCACGCGGCGATTACCCAGGTGATCGATATCGTCGACTGCGCCGATGCCTTTGCGCAGCTTGAGCAGGTACTTGATGGTGGCGCGGAAATCCTCGGGGTCCAGCGTGCGCTTGTCGAGCGGGGTGGCGTCCGCCTTGTCGTGCAGCTTGATATTGAACTTCATGCGGCCCACGCGCGAGAAATCGTACTTGCGCGCATCGAAGAACATGCCCTGGAACAATTGCGTAGCGGTGTCCAGCGTGGGCGGGTCGCCGGGACGCAGTTTGCGGTAGATTTCGATCAGCGCTTCGTTTTGGGCTTTGACGCTGTCTTTTCGCAGGGTGGCGGAAATCACGGTGCCCACGTCGTCGCGTTCGGGAAAGAAAACTTCGAATTCGTCGATACCGGCTTCCATCAACTTCTGAACGCCGGTGGTGGTCAGCTCGCTGTTAGCGTCAATCAGGACTTCGCCGGTGGCCATGTCCACCACATCGGCGGCGATGTAGGCGCCTTCCAGATCGTTGGGGGCGATCTCCACCTGCTGAATCTTGGACGCCTGAATGTTCTTCAGCAGCGTACCCGTGATCTTCTTGCCCTGGCCGACGATGGTCTCGCCGCTCTTCGATGCGATAGCGTGCGACAGCTTCAGGCCGGTGAGGCCGCTGGTCAGCACGCCCTCTTTGTTATAGAGGTTCCAGTAAAGCTTGCTGTCCTTAATAGAGATGCGGTCGATGGTATAGAAGGCCCGTAGCGCCTGCTCGTCGGTCTTGAAGCCCAAGGCGCGCAGAAAAACGGAACCGTAGAATTTGCGCTTGCGGTCGATACGTACATACAGCAGGTTCTTGATGTCGTATTCGAATTCGACCCAGCTTCCGCGGTACGGAATGATCTTACCCAGGAAGTATCCCTGCGCTGGCACGCGCTCGAAAAACACGCCTGGGGAGCGATGCAACTGGGACACGATGACGCGCTCGGTGCCATTGATGATGAAGGTGCCGTTGTCCGTCATCAGGGGGATTTCACCGAAGAAAACCTCCTGTTCCTTGATGTCGCGGACGCTTTTGACGCCCGTGGTCGGATCTTTGGAGTAGACGGTGAGCCGGATGGTGACCTTCAACGGCGCGGCATAGGTCATACCGCGTTCCTGGCATTCCACCATGTCGTATTTCAGTTGCAGCCCCACCGGATCGCCGCACTTGTTGCAGAACGTAACCACATTCTTATTAAACGTGCCGCAATGATGGCAAAGCACATCGCCCGCGTGGAATGGATCGGTGCGAATCGTGGCGCCGCAGTTCCGGCAGGTGGAGCGCAGATGATGCAGGCCTTTCAGATTGCCGCACTTGCACTCCCAGTTGCCGATGGAATAGTCAACGAACTCCAGTTCGCTGACGCCGCGAAAATCGGAAATCGGGAAGACCGAGCTAAAAACCGTCTGCAGGCCGGTATCTTCCCGTTCGTTGGGAAGCAGGTCCATCTGCAGGAACCGCTCGTAGGAATTCTTTTGAACCTCGATGAGGTTCGGAATTGGGATCGAAGTCTTGATTTTGGAAAAATCAACTCGCTCGGAGGCGGCACCGCTGTTTTGAATATCCATGTCTTCTTTAAACTCCTGAGGTGCGAACAACCTAAGCAAAAAGAACTACCAACTGCAAAAACACCGGCCAACACGCATGCGAGCCGCTCCGGAAAGAGGCAAGAATGCAAGCAAAGAGCGGAAACCGGACCGGAGCCGGGACGGTGTGGGCTGCGAGAGCCGGGTCGAAGTCGTCAGCGAGAGTTGCTGAGAAGGGCGGGAGAGAAGGCCACGAAGGGCACACGAACCCTGAGCCGGAAGTGCGAACGCAAAACGGGACGCAAATCCTCGCGTTGCAGTTGCGACCCAACTGCAATTTAACTGCCAGGATCCAAAATTCACAGTCACCAATGGGATCAAATTCGGTTGAGAGAAAGAGATCCCAACCGTCAATCCTACCAGAGTCTCACCCCGGTCGTCAACAGCAATTCTTAAACCGGCACCAAGATGCTTAGTTTCAGTAACTTGCAGGCATCGAACCGCTCCCGCTACTTCACTTCGACAGTGGCGCCGGCGTCGGTAAACTTCTTTTTGATGGTTTCCGCCTCGTCCTTGCTGACGCCTTCCTTGATCGGTTTGGGGGCGCCATCCACCAGATCCTTGGCTTCTTTTAAGCCCAGGCTGGTGACTTCGCGCACCGCTTTGATGACGTTGATCTTGTTAGCGCCGACCACCGTGAGAACCACGGAGAATTCGGTCTTTTCCTCGACTGCGGGCGCTGCCGCTGCCGCCGCGCCGCCGCCAGCCGCCATGACCGGAGCCGCCGCGGCGGCCGATACGCCCAATTTTTCTTCCAGCAGCTTGACGAGCTGGGAAGCTTCGAGCAGCGTCAAGCCTTGAATCTGATCCGCAATTGTGTTGATGTCCGCCATTTTCCTAAAGACTCCTATCTCAAAAATCCGTCAAGGTGATGGATGATACGCCCTCACCCTTCCTTAAACTTGTTTTCCTTGCAACCTTGATCGAGCACCACGGCAACATTCCGGCCTACCGCGCCCAAAGTCGATACCAGCCGTTGCGCCGGGGCATTGATCAGGTACAGCAGCTTGGCGAAGATCTCCTCCTTCGGAGGCATGCTCGCCAGATCGCCTATGGCCTTAACATCGACCACGCGGCCCTCGACCAGTCCGGCCTTGAACGTGAACGCCGGATTCGTCTTAGCGTAGGCGGTGAGAGCTTTCGCCAGCGCCACCGGATCGGAGGTGGTGTAGGCCAACGAGGTCATCCCGCGCAAGTTCTTCAGAAGCTCTTCCGCAGCCGTGCCTTCGGAGGCCTTCTCGGCGATGTTGTTCTTGATCACGCGGTACTTGCCGCCCGCCGCCCGAATAGTCTTTCGCAATTCAAAATCCTGCGCCACACGCAACTTTTCGTAGCCGGTGACAAACAGGTTCCGCGACGTCTGCAGATCCTGGCGCAACGCTTCGAGATCCTTTTTCTTGTCTGCTTTCTTCTTCATTTCGACACCCGTGAGGGAACTAGACGGCCGCCTTGGCGCTGAATATCGTCACATCCAGGGATACGCCCGGCCCCATGGTTGAGCAAAGGGTGGCGCTCTTGACGTACTTGCCCTTAGCCGCGGCAGGCTTGGCTTTGACCACGGCGCTGATCAGGCTGGAAGCGTTTTCAACCAGTTTCTCCGAAGAAAAGCTGATCTTGCCTACCGGCGCGTGAATGATTCCGGTCTTGTCCACGCGGAACTCCACTTTGCCGGCTTTGATCTCCTTGACGGCTTTCGCCACGTCCTGAGTGACCGTGCCGGTCTTCGGATTGGGCATCAACCCGCGCGGGCCGAGGATTTTGCCGAGTTTGCCGACCGAGCGCATCATATCGGGCGTGGCGATCACGGCGTCGTAATCCGTCCAGCTTTCGGATTGGATCTTGTTGACCATGTTCTCGCCGCCCACAAAATCGGCGCCGGCTTCCTCGGCTTCCTTTTGCTTGTCGCCGCCGGCGATCACCAGAACCTTCTTGGACTTGCCCAAGCCGTTGGGCATCACTACCGTACCGCGCACCATCTGGTCGGCGTGCTTCGGATCCACGCCCAGGCGCAGATGGACCTCTACGGTCTCATCGAACTTCGCGTACTTGATTTTCTGCAGCAGCGGCACCGCTTCCTCGAGCGCATATTCGCGCGCTTGAACCTGCTTGGCCGCAGCCTGATATTGTTTTCCTGGTTGATGTGCCATAACTCCTCACTGGTGCAAACGGTCCGGCCTAGAAGCACGGACCTCCCATTGAGCGTCTTTGAGGGACATCTGAGAGGTTAGCACATCGGGATGGGAAATGTCCAACGCGTTTCCACGATTTTCCCGCCAGAGGGCCATGTGAGTTAGAATGAGAGCTGTAGTTTGGTGTCGGGGCGTAGCGCAGCCCGGTAGCGCACCTGCCTTGGGCGCAGGGGGTCGTCAGTTCAAATCTGACCGCCCCGACCACTATCTCTCTGATTCTGCACTAATTGTCAGCTTCCATTGCGCAGAAGCCGTACGCCGCGCCAGCCGTAGTGCATTCCGCTCCAAACCGTCAGCGCCAGCGTAGGCCAGATCAGGGCCGCCGATAATGTGACGAGAAGCGGTGAGCCGAAAGCGTTGCGGCCCAGAAAAGCCACAGCCGTGAGGATCTGGAAAAAGGTACTGGCTTTGCCCCAGACGCTTGGCGGGAACGCGCGAAGTTTCGTCGCCAGAAGCGCCACGGTCGATGCCGCAAGAATGAGCAAGTCGCGCCCGAATATCACGCCGACCAGCCACCAGGGTACGCTGCCGCCCAGCGCCAGAGCAAGATAAACACCGGTCAGCAGCAGCTTGTCCGCGATCGGATCGAGGAACGCCCCCGCGGCCGTGGCGGCGCCGAAATGTCGCGCCAGAAAGCCGTCGATTATGTCGGTGGCCGCGGCCACTGCGAAGATCGAAAGTGCCTCGAAGGCGCGCCGATTCAGGATGGCGTAAACGATCACGGGCGCCAGCACCATCCTGGCCAGCGTGAATAGGTTCGGCAGCGTAAGCCAGGCAGGCATGATGGGCGATTCTAGCAGGAATGGCTGGTTTGATGTCTAGACATCAAATTGCGCTCATGATATGATGTCTTTATGCGCACCACCCTGACCATCGAACCCGACGTGGCGCAGCAGATCCGCCGGCGTATGGCGCGCAAGAAAAGCACCCTGAAACAGGTCGTCAATGAGGCTCTGCGCGCAGGACTGTCCGCCACCGAAAAGCAACACAACGTACGGTTTAGAGTGGAGCCGCATTCGTTTCAGTTTAAGCCGGGAATCGACACCAACAAGCTCAATCAGCTCTTGGACGACCTGGAAGCCGAAGAGTTCGTGAAGAAAATGTCCATCTAGTGGAAATGTAGTGGATGCTCATCCCCGATATTAACATTCTCGTGTATGCCTATGATTCGGATGCGCGTGAACACTCCCGCGCGCGTGAATGGTGGGAGCGCACCCTCACGCAGTCGCGCCCGGTGGGCATGCCCTGGATAACCGCCCTCGGTTTCATTCGAATCGGCACGCACCGGGGAATACTGAACGCTCCCATGCCTACCAAAGACGCGATCCGCATAGTCCGCGCATGGCTAAACGTTCCGCGAGTGCAGGTCGTCACGCCCGGCGACCGCCACGCCGAAATCCTGTTTGGTCTATTGGACGTCCTGGGCGCCGCCGGGAACTTGACGACGGAGGCGCATTTGGCGGCACTCGCGATCGAATACCAGGCAGAGTTGGTCTCCGCGGACGCCGAGTTTGCACGCTTCCCTGGACTGCGCTGGTTCAACCCGCTCCAACTCAAGTAAGCCACGCGTCCGTGCCATGCTATCTTCAAAATCGATGCCCCCTCGCCACCCCGTCCGCGTCCGGCGCGTCGATGAATGCGCCACCCTAGACGAGATTTTCCGGCACTGTCTGCCGGCCTTCGGCGGCGCGTATCTGCGGCGCATTTATACGATCCTGGACCGCGCCATCGGCGAAGGCTGCCCGCTGACGCTCGCCATCTCCGGCCCGGTCACCGTCTCCGGCCAGCACCTCGCGTGGCTGATCCCCCTCCTCGAAACCGGCTGGGTGGCCTATATCAGCACGACCGACGCGGTCTGCTATCACGACGGGCATCGCAGCCTGGACGAGCACAAGGACGATCCCATTCACGAAGTGCTGATCCACAGCGACGACGCGGCATTGCGCGACGAAGGCACCATTCGCGTCACCGATATGGCCTTCGACGAGGCCGTCCTGCTAGACCAGGACCGCTTCCTGAGCGCCTGTCTGGCGCGCCCCGAGTTTCAAAAAAAGATGACCGGCACCGAACTGCGCTACCGTCTGGGCGCGTATTACGCCGCGCAGGAACAGCGCAACGGAGTGCCGGCCGGCCTGCTGGCAACCTGCAACCGGCTCGCCATCCCCGTGCTGGTCGGCGCTCCGGCGGATGGCAGCATCTTCCTGAATTCGATGAAGCTGTGGGCCATGCGCACTGCCGGCATCGTGCCGGACTACGCATTCGATCTGGACCTGCACGCCGAAGTGTTCGAAGCCTGCGCCTATCACCGCTGGGGATTGTTCGAGAGTGAAGCGCGCGCCCTGGCTACGCTGATCCTGGGCGGCGGCGTACCGAAGAATTACAACCTGCAGCCGGAGCCGGCGCTGGGCCAGGTGCTGGGGCTGCCGAATGTGCGCGGCTACCAGTTCGACGTGCAGATCGTGACCGCGCCAGTCACGGATGGCTCGCTGTCTTCCTGTCCGCCCGCCGAAGCGGTCACTTGGGGCAAGGTGGATAAGGACACCTATCTGCAAACCACCGAAAGCATGCAAGCGGACTATTCGATGGTGATGCCATTCCTGGTGAAAGCGCTATTGGACAATCACGCAAAGCGGAAAGACTATCGCCTGTACGAACGCCGCGACGCGCTCTGCGAACGCCTGCGCGAGGACGTGCGCGCCAACCGCGACTGGCTGCTGCGCAGCGTGGACTATCCGTTGGCGCAGTAGCGCGGATTTATTTTTCCTACTATCGTTATGGCGTAGTCTAAGAGAAGGAGCGTAGATCATGGCGAGCCTCGATTGGTCACAATGCCCAGCCGTGGAGAGCATCCCTGGCAAGGTCAGCGGCGCATGGGTGTTCAAGGACACGCGGATGCCGGTTTCCATTGTGTTTGAAAACCTCGAAGCCGGGGCCAACATCGACGAAGTCGTGGAGTGGTTCCACCTGACGCGCGAAGAGATTGTGGCCGTCCTTGAATTTGCCGTACGAAGCCTCGACCCATTACCAGCCCCGCGCGGGGCCGCGATGGCCCGTCCACGCTCCCTTTGGCTACGTCCGCAATGCTGTGATTGTTGCAGGGTCCATAGGAGTCACTGGGCAGGGTGAAGTGCGCTGATCTCCGCGGCCCCGGACGCTTCATCCACGGGTACCATCTTTGGAAGCGGCGTCCCGGGTTTGTAGGGGACATGCCACTTGACGTAGTAGGTCTTGCCCGCTTCCACTTCAATCCGAAGCAGTTCTTTCTGCGACAACACTCTGGCAGCTTCAATCAGCCCGTTCCAGCAACGGCTAAAGTCGCCCGAGTAGTCTCCTTTTGCCAGGTCAAGTCGCAACTTATCTGCTTCCTGCGGAGAGGGACTTGGAAAAGGCTTAGGGCCGCACATCTGAAGCCAGGCGGTGAGATCGCCCCCGGGAATACGGAGCGCATAGGACAATTCGCCGGCGCCGAACATTCCGGGAAGGAGTAAGCCGAGAATCAGCGCCCGGCGTTTTCTATCCGGATCGACCCAATTCTCAAGCGCGTTTGTGGTCATAGCCAATTCATATCTACATAACGCCACGTCCTCGCGGCGCGCTTCGCCCGCGCGCCGCCAATTCACGCTTGCGCATCCGTTGCCTTCTTCAGGCGACTGGACAGGTGCGTCGAAACTGCAGGTCGGCTTCTTGGGGTTCCCCACGCACTTAGGCCACTGCAGGACGGGTGGGAAGTACTGCCCAAGGGGGACTTGGTGGGTGATCGACCGGAAATTGGGGGCGTGCTCAAGCCACCATGAGGTGAAAGCTATGGTGCCCTGCGGCACCTGGATCGATGCGTAGCTGGAGTTGGGGAGTTCGGCCAGAAAATCGCCGTTGACAAAAACCTGGGCGAATTGCAGCAACCGCGCGCCGCTAAACGCAAGCGACCCGTGCGCAACCGGGCGGTAAACGTAAATCAAAGCCTTGCCGGCGCCACTGCTATCCGGTGCGGCTGCGGGCTGCTGGGCATTTGCACCGGAGACAGCGGTAAACATGCTTACCAGAAAGACGACCAGAGTGGATTCGGCTCGCATCGTGGAGACTGTACCACGTTTCAGCCTGATCGCATGCGTGCGTGCGCCACCTCGGCCTACTTCCCCCGCACCACCTCCAAAAACGCCCGCGCCGCATGGCTCAGAACCCGCCGCGTGGGATAGATCAGCCGGATCTTGCGCTCCACATGCAGCTCCTTCACCTTTACCTCGCACAACAAGCCCTGCTCGATCTCCTGTTCCACGCACATGCGCGGCAAGAACGCCACGCCCTGGTTGTTCTGTACCAGCTTGCGGATGGTCTCTATGGTAGGCATTTCCACTGCCATGTTTAGCGGCACGCGGCGCTGCTGAAACTCGCGCAGCACCACGTCGCGATACGGCGAAATGACGTTGTGCGCGATGAACGTCTCCGCCGACAAATCCGAAATCGAGACAGCCTTGCGCCCCGCCAGCCTGTGCTTGGGCGACACCACGAACGTCAGCGCGTCGGTGTAGATGACGGTGGATGTGAGCCGTTCATCCGGTGGATCGTAGCTGATCACGCCCAGCTCCAGGTTGCCATCCAGCAACTCGTTGGGAATCTTGCTCGACAGGCTGCGACGCACCCGCACGTTAACCTTTGGGTGCAACCGCCGGAAGTTCTCGATGTGCCGCAACAGGTAAAGCGAGGTAGATTCATTGGCGCCAACCGTGAGCGTGCCGGCTGAGTTGTCGCGCAGTTCGGCCAGGGAGTTCTCCATCTCGTGCCGCAGATTTTCGAAGCGGCGCGCGAAGTCGAGCACGGTGCGCCCGGCGTCGGTGAGCACCAGATCTTTGGCGGAACGGTCGATCAGCTTCTCGCCTAACTCCGCCTCCAGGCGCTGCAAAGCCAGCGAGACGGCGGGCTGCGTGCGCAGCAGCCGGTCCGCGGCGCGCGAGAAACTTTTCTCGGTGGCGACCGCCAGGAAAACCTGGAGCGCGTGCAGTTCCATGCCGCGACTAGCATAACAGAATTTAATTCTCGCGTGATCGCGTATATGCTTTTCTAATTTGCTGCCGTACGGAATATTACCGTACAGTAGTGGCAGGGGAGAAGAGCATTTGAGCCAAGCGGCAGCACGCACGCGGCGAACGCCGGCGCCAAAGACCTATCGCTTCGATGCGCGCCTCAACGAGGAACAAAAGGTTCTCATCCAGCGCGCGGCCGATCTGGAAGGCCGCACCATGACCGATTTCGTCATTCATAGCGCCGAGGCGGCCGCCGAAGGGACGATCGAGAGGCGCGGCATGTTGATCCTGACGGCGCGCGAGACGAAGGCCTTCGCGGACGCCATCCTGAAACCAGCCGAACCGGGGCCTGTTTTGCGCAGGGCCGCGCACGAGTATCGCAGAAAAACCCGCGGGTGACGCCTCGTTTCGACTACGGCGTCGAGCCGCTCCACGCATCTCATCACCGGGATGCGTTCCGCTCGGGTGCGCCGGAACTGGACAACTATCTTCACCGCCAAGCCGGGCAGGATGCCAGACGAAAGGCCGCCGCTCCCTTTGTCTTGGCGGGACGGGACGGGATCGTCCTTGGTTATTACACGCTCTCGGCTTACAGCGTGCGGGCCGCGCAGCTTCCCGAAACGGCCGCCAAGCGGCTACCGCGGTATCCGCTTCTCCCGGCGACGCTGCTGGGTAGACTGGCGGTGGATGCCTCCTGCCGCGGCATGGGCCTCGGCCGGTTTCTATTGATGGACGCCTTGTATAGAAGTTGGCGGAATACATCGGAAGTGGCAGCCGTCGGCGTTGTGGTCGACGCTTTGGACGAGCACGCTCAAGCGTTTTATCTTCACCATGAGTTTCAACCGCTGGCGGATCATCCGGCGAAGCTCTTTCTAGCGATGGTCACCATTGAAAAGGCGTTGAAAGCTCCGCGCGGCGCATAACAAGACATTATATAGACCGCTAACATTATAAATTTGCTAAATTTCAGCGCGCCCGCCATAATGGCTCAGTAGGGCGGTTTCTATGAGCGATCGAGTCTACATCTTCGATACCACGCTGCGGGATGGCGAACAGTCGCCGGGCTGCAGCATGAACGTGCCGGAAAAAATCCGGATGGCGCGCAAGCTGGTGGAGTTGGGCGTGGACATTCTGGAGGCCGGCTTCCCCATCGCTTCGGAAGGCGATTTCGAGGCCGTGGACGCCATCAGCCGCGAGTTTCCCTGGGCGCAGGTGGCCGCGCTGGGGCGCGCCTGCACGCTGGACGTGGAGCGTGCCGCGCAGTCGCTGAGGCACGCGCGCCGGCCGCGCATTCACACCTTCATCGCCACCAGCGATATCCATTTGAAGTACAAGCTGAAAAAATCGCGTCAGCAGGTGCTGGAAGAGGCCGTGGCCGCCGTGGAGCTGGCGCGCCAATGCGTGGACGACGTCGAATTTTCGGCCGAGGATGGCGCGCGCACCGATCCCGACTTCCTCGAACTGATTTCCCGGGCCGTCGTGGCCGCTGGCGCGCGAACCGTGAATATCCCGGACACAGTCGGATACTCGGTGCCCTATGAATATGCCGGGTTGATCAATCGCATCGTAAGAGCGTTGGGCGATTGCGCGGTTGTCAGCGTGCATTGCCATGACGATCTTGGCCTGGCCACCGCCAATTCCATCGCCGCCGTGGAAGCTGGCGCGCGGCAGATCGAGTGCACCATCAACGGCATCGGCGAGCGGGCCGGGAATTGCGCGCTTGAGGAAGTCGTGATGCTGTTCAAGACCCGCCAGGACCGCCTGCCCTACGACACCGGCATCCGCACCGAGCATTTGTATTCCGCGAGCCAACTGCTGAGTTCGATGATCACTTTCGGCCCGCAACCGAACAAGGCTATCGTGGGGCGCAACGCCTTCGCGCACGAGGCCGGCATTCATCAGGATGGCTACCTGAAGGAGAAGAGCACCTACGAAATCATGGACCCGCACTCGGTGGGCGTACCGGAGAGCAAGCTGGTGCTGGGTAAGCACAGCGGGCGCCACGCGCTCAAGAAACGCACTGAAGAGTTAGGGTTCGATTTGAACAAAGAAGAGTTGCAATCGTTGTACGACCGATTCACTTCCATGGCCGACAACAAGAAAGGTCTGCTGGACGAAGAGATCGCCGCCTTGATTGAAGAACGTCCGGCGGTCGCGGAAATGGCAATGAAAGTGGCGGCTGACTGATGCCCCACAAATTATG
>Ga0209333_1001102_pt1 | contig 13805 bp, 14 predicted proteins | sample BlaSpr_A8_OM2_O3_FD_187982 | JGI IMG/M metagenome (GOLD analysis project Ga0209333, IMG submission 187982) | Forest soil microbial communities from Thunder Bay, Ontario, Canada - Black Spruce, Ontario site 2_A8_OM2_O3 (SPAdes) (version 2) | ecosystem: Environmental > Terrestrial > Soil > Boreal... | reverse complement strand
AGGGCCAGAAGCAGAATCTTGAATCGCGCGCGAAAAAAGCGCGCTGCAATCGGACCCTCACCTTCATCCTCGCCCTAACAGGGCGAGGAGACAGAAAGCGCCCAGCAGTTATGAACACGTTTTCATCTCGCCAGTGCCGCGCTAAGCTTGGGGACCGCAAAGGAGACCGCCATGCAGATGAATGTGAAACCGATTCCGACGCTTAGCCCCCGTATCAACGAAATTCGCGCGCTCACGGCGAAGATCGTCAACCAGGACATCCTGCCCAACGAAAAGAAGCTGTGGGCGGGATACCGCGAGGGCGGGACCGACGAGGAGCGGCGCAGCTCGCGCGAGCTGAGGGAATCGATCAAGGCGAAGGTGAAGCAGTCGGGCCTGTGGGCGCCGCATCTGCCGCCCGAGTACGGCGGATCGGGGCTCCATTTCCTCGAGCATGCGTACATGAACGAGGTGCTGGCCTACAGCATGGGAGCGGCGGCGCTGTTCGGTGTGGTCGCGCCCAACTCGGGCAACCAGTCGATCCTGCTCAAATACGGCACCGAGGAGCAGAAGCGGAAATGGCTGGTGCCACTGACCGAGGGCAAGATGGAATCGGGCTTCTCGATGACGGAGCCGGACTCGGCGGGATCGGATCCGCGGTCGATCAAGACCACGGCGGTTCGCGATGGCGACCAGTGGGTGATCAACGGGCACAAATGGTTCACCTCGAACGGCTTTCGCGCCGATTTCTTCATCGTCATGTGCCGCACCGGCGGGAGCGGCTCCGACAACGGCCGCATGACGCAGATAATCGTGCCGAAGAACACGCCCGGCCTGCGCATCGTGCGCGGCGTCGAGGTCTGGGGGCATCGGAGCGACCACTGCGAGATCGTGTATGACGACGTGCGAGTGCCGCTCAGCAACCAGCTCGGCCAAGCAGGCACGGGGCATCAGGCGGCGCAGGATCGGCTCGGCGCAGGACGCGTCTATCACTGCATGAACTCGATCGGGCAGATGTGGCGGGCGTTCGACCTGATGGTCGAGCGGGCCACGATGCGCGAGGTACACGGCGGCAAGCTCGAGACCAAGCAGTTCATTCAAGGATTCATCGCCGATTCGTACATCGACATCCAGGCGGCGCGCCTGATGACGATCCACTGCGCCGAGCGGATGGACAGCAACAACGATCCGCGCACGGACATCTCGGCGATCAAAATTTTTGTGCCGGCGGCATACACGCGGGTAGTCGATCGCGCGATCCAGGTGTGGGGCGCAGCAGGCGTCTCAGGCGACCTGCCGCTGGCGGGAATGTACCAGGGCGCGCGGACGCTGCGGCTGGCAGACGGCCCGGACGAGGTCCACAAGATCCTGATCGCGAAGAACGTGCTCTCGCGGTATCACAACGGAGAAAGCTGGGATTTCGGGAACTAACGGGCGGTGCGGGCGCGGGCGACGATTTCCTCGACGACCGCTGTCTTGGCGTCGGCGTAGTTCTGCACGTACTTCCAGGTCTGCTTCGCCAGGTCGCGCTTGATGCGTTCGTAGAGGTCGCGGTCCGCGTCGTTGCTGCGCAGCCAGTCGCGGAACATGAGCATCTTGTCTATCTCAGGACATCCGAACGAGTAGACGTGGAGATTGATGTCGGTGTCGGGACCCTTGAACAGGCGATGCTGATGCCATTCGGGCTCGCGGATGTGGAGCACGTATCCGGCGGACTCCATCGCGGGCACGTATGCCGGCTCGTCGGCAGAATCCGCGACCGCGAGAATCATGTCGATGATCGGCTTGGCGGCAAGTCCGGGCACCGAGGTCGAGCCGACATGCTCGAGCATCAGGACGCGATCGCCGAGCGTAGCGCGCACGCGCTGTGCCTCGTGGATGAAGAGCGCCCGCCACTCGGCGCTGTACTCCGTCAATTGAATGGGAGCGTTGTGCAGGCGCATGCCGCCGACACGCGCCGCCTGCATCTCTGCTTCAGTCGCCAAAGGTTGTTCGTATCGTTCGGCTAGCCGCGTCTTCGCACTTCGTGGCAGGTTGTCTGCCGCTGTTCACAAAGAGTGTGCGACCTCAGTTGTGCGTATATGTCATCGAGAATCCGACGTTCACGCTATTCGTGGGTACCAGAGTGGGATCAGCGTACGCAACTACACTTGCATATCCGCCGGCGGGAACGCCCGTGATGCCCGCGGTATTGCTGCATTGCACCGCCGAGTCCGCAATCGAGCACAGGCCAGCGCAGCTGAGCAGGCTCAAATCGGGATTGAAGACGCATACCTCGAAATCGTAGGCTCCGCCCAGACCTGGGTTGGAGCTGATCAGTGCCTGAAAATGTCCCAAATCGCCGCCCGCAGTGCCGGAAGCGCCGCCCAGCAGCGGCGTCAACGCAATATTTAACGGTTTTGCCGGCGCTGGCGAGAGGGGAGTAGCAGCGGCAAATGAGACGCCTCCGAATGGCATCCACAGCCCGTTGGTGGGAAGCGTATTGGCGGGGGTCAACTGAGCGACCTGGAATTTGGCAACTGCTGAGCCCTGCGTGCCTCCCGTCAGCATCACCGCATTAACCGTACTGAGGCCGTTGACGCCGGAAGCGCCTGCCACGCCCGGTGATCCCGGGGCCCCGGTCGGTCCGGCTGGTCCGCGAATTCCCTGCGGGCCCTGCGGCCCCGTCACTCCCGCCACGCCAACTGATCCGACGCTGCCGCTCGTGCCGGCCGGCCCTTGCGATCCCGTCGGTCCCTGGATACCAACCGGCCCGACTTCGCCGTTTGCGCCCTGCGGGCCCTGTGGCCCGGTTGGTCCGGTTGGTCCTGTAGGTCCTGCCGGTCCGATGGTCGGCCATGACAACAGGGTCTGATCCGGCTGACACGCGGTGTTGATGCCTTTTATGAGACCCTTTTGGGTGACGCAAATCGAAATTGTCTGCGCGCGAGCGTTTGATGGGAACGCAAGTGCAACAGTTGCACTCGCCGCTATCGCTCCCAGCCATGCCAGTGCCTTGCTTTTATAGTTACCCATTCCCAAGGTCCTCTCGCCGTTGCGCCTCGGGCTTGCGAACCGTGCGCCCAGTCTATCGCCTTGAGTATCCATCGATGCCCTCACTGCAAGGCCAGATTGAGAGACCATGTGACCTGCGCCAAACCTGCCCCCGATGTATCTGTAGTGCTCGTTTCTATCGTCACGCGGTCGCCCTGGTTGATCGGAATTACGTCCACTATGTCCTGGCAGGCAAAATCGCCGCTTGTGATTGTGCAGGTCACCGGTGTGCCGCCCGAAGTTGCCGGGCAAACGTCGTTGACGCATACGTTAAAAGTGTCGGTCTCCCCCGCCGGCGGCGGGTTATCGACAAGGATCGCCAGGTTCTCGAGGTTTCCGGCAGGTAGTGGAGTGCTTTCCGAGGCGAGTGAATTTGTATCCGAGACAGAGCACGAGTTGCTGGGGCCCAGATAGCCCTTAAAGAACGGCGCAACGCACCAAGCGCCCGTTATGTAAGTGGCGTAACTGCTGCCGGTAAGCGTGGCGAGATTGTCGCCCGTGGTACCGGGAGTGCCGGGAGTCCCGGGTGTCCCCGGGGCACCCGCAGGTCCTTGCGACCCTTGGCGGCCCTGCAATCCTGACGGCCCGGTTGGGCCAATCGCGCCTTGGGGACCCTGCGGTCCCGCTGCTCCTTGTGCGCCGACCAGTCCCATACCACCCGCCACACCGACCGGGCCTTGAGGACCCACCGGACCCTGAGATCCAGCCGGACCTGGCGCACCCTGCAATCCGGTAAGACCAGCGGGTCCCGCCGGTCCCTGGATATTCCAGGTCAGGCCGACCTCGGTGAATTTGCAGTGGACGTTGATGCCCGAGATTTTCCCTTTTCGGGTTACGCAAATCGTTATCGGCTGCGACTGGGCGTTTACCATCGAGGGCATCGCCATCGACGTCGCGGCGGCAAAAATCGCAAGGAGCACCGGCCGCGACTGCCTGATCAATGCGAGCATCCTGGTCCCCTCCCGTACGTTAGGCATTCGAATTGATCCTTCAGAGCCTTCGCTGATTCCTCATCGATCACGGGGTCGACTGGGTAACGGTGTGTTCGAGCGAGTAGGTAACGTCGGTAGAAGTCGAGCCGGTGCTGGCCAGCCCGACTATGGCGACTCGATCGCCGTCATTCACGCTCACGTTGTCGATTGTGTCGCTGCAACTGGTGGTCGGATCGGTGATGGTGCATGACACCGGCGTTGTGCAGTTCTCATTCACGCAGAGAACGAACGAGTAAGAACCGGTGATGCCGCCGGGGCTGCCCGGATTCATGTCGGTTTGGACCAATAGGTCGCTCAGTATTCCCGCCGACACCGGCACTTCGACGTTGGCCAGCGTGGTATCGGCGCCATTACCGGGACCCATATACAAGGTCTTTTTCCCGGGACCGCCCTTGCCACCAAGCACCAGGTTGAAAGCGAACCCCACATCCTCGCCGGACGATCCACCGGCCAATACGCCAGTATTGGTCCCGGTGAGGCCGGCAGCTCCCAAAGAGCCCGTCGGACCCTGAACCCCCATTGGCCCCTGCACTCCCGTCAGGCCCTGCAGTCCTTGCGAGCCGGTCGATCCGATAAGGCCTTGAGCACCCGTCGGTCCTGTGGGACCAGCAGTTCCCGGTGGTCCGAATGGTCCGGCCGGCCCTTGCGCGCCCTGCGGCCCGGTCGGTCCGGTGTAACCGGGCGCGCCGATAGGTCCTTGCGGTCCTACGGGGCCGGTTGGGCCCTGGATACCCGCCGCATACCAGGTGAGCGTCACCTGCGGCTTGGTGCAGGCGACGTCGATACCTTTGATTCTGCCTTCTCTGTTGACGCAGAGGGTTATGGTTTGGGCAGAGCTTGGCGGTGCGACGGCCGCGAGCATCGCGATGCCCGCCGCGGCCGAAAGAGCAAGCCGCAGTCCACGGCGTACGAAAGACTGCATCTTTCCCCTCCTCCCCTGGAAGATGGCTGGTAAACCAGACTGCGCAGTCGGTGCCTAAAGCGGCTCTGCACCTTGCCGCCATTTCCAATCGCCTCATCGATTCTCACAGTGGAGGGTCTTATGTCAAGCCGCTACTATTAGGCGCAAAATGCGCGCGAAAAGTATGTATTCGCCGAAAGCGTCGGCTACGTCGCCGCAGGAGCTTGATGCGATGGTGTGGCGCGGTGCTAGCCGCCGATTTGGTACATCGAGCGGTCTTGCGTGGAGCGGCCTTCCAAAAGGCGGTGGCCGGTGGGCTTTAGTTGAACTGCGCGTTTCAGGATTAGCGCAACTTCCGCGATCACATCCGCCGAATTCGAGCGCAGCGCTTTGCGGACGTCGAGTTCGTCGTCGTTGAGCAGGCACAGGTGGAATTTTCCGTCGGCCGTCAGACGCATCCGGTTGCAAGTTCCGCAGTATGGCTCGCTGACAGGGCTGATGAAGCCGACGACGCCGCGCGCGCCACGAAGATGGTAGTTGCGCGACTCGTCGGCGAGATTTTCCGATGGGAGCTCGGTGAGCGGGCCGAGCGCCGACTCGATTCTGCGCCGCGTCTCGATGTTCGAGACGTAACGCTTCATCGACAACGTTGCGCACTCGCCGCCGCCCAGCGGCATCAGCTCGATAAACCGCACGTGCCAGTCGCGCTCGACTGTGAGCCGCGCCAGCTCGACCACGTCGGCTTCGTTATAGCCCGCCGTCACCACCGAGTTGAGCTTGATCGGCGTGAGTCCCGCGTCTTCAGCCGCGACGATTCCGCGCCAGATTTTCTCGAAGCTGCCCCATCGCATCTGCCGCTCGACGGTCGCGGGGTCCAGGCTGTCGAGATGCACGTTGATGCGATTCAGGCCCGCGCGTTTCAGCGCGGGCGCAAGCTCGGTGAGCAGCAGCGCGTTGGTGGTCAGCGCCAGGCCGTGCACACCGTCAACGCGCGCGAGCCGCTCGATTATCTCGACCAGATCGAGCCGCAGCGTAGGCTCGCCGCCCGTCAGCCGGAATTTTCGAAAACCAACGCTGACCGCGGCGCGCGCCACGGTCTCGAACTCGGCCGGCGACAGTAGCTCGTCCCTGGGCATGAAGCGGATGCCCTCGAGCGGCATGCAGTAAACGCAGCGCAGGTTACATGCATCGATCACCGACAGCCGCAGGTAATCTATCTCACGGTTGAACGAATCGCGGGGCACAAGTCCATAGTTATCGGACCAGCCCCCGCGAAACAACTTTGCGCCGACGAGAGACTCAATCTCGCTGATTCGCGCGCATCGCTAATCAGCGAGCCACCTGGCGTCACCGTGGCTGATGACCCGTCTAGTGGATGTAACTCTGGTTGGCGGTCGTGAAGACATTGCCGAACCAGGTGTTCTGTCCAGCCTTGTTGGCGTCGTACATGTCGTAGACGGTGTCGGTGGACCCGTTACTTCCGGTAACAACGTTCGCGGTATTACCCAAATCGATTACTATGCCGTAAGGATTTGCACCGGTACCGTAAACAACCACGCCGTTCATTTGGTTCCCCGTACTGGCAACCGGACACGCGACACCGGTCGGACCCTCCGCGTCGTCTGCACATCCCAGGTACACGTCGATCGTGCCGTTGCAATGCACCTCGCCACCGGGCGTCGAGATCACGTTGTCCGACGATTCCTTCAGGTAAACACCGTAGATGCCGTTCAAGTTGATGGCAGTCCCGAAAATCTTGTTGCTGGTCGAGCTGATAACTTCAACCCCGTAGGTGCCGTTGCTGTTGGCATTCAAGGCGTCGATGTTGGTCGCGTCCAACTTGTTCAGCGTTATCCCGGAAGCCTCGTTGGAGTTGGCGGTTGCATTTGTGATGTCCCCGCCGCTCGACGTGCTTACGTCTATCCCGGACCCGTGGTTGTTGCTTGCATCGAGACTGATCAGGGTGAAGGAATTCGAGCCGGTGATGGTCACGCCGTTTCCGCCATTGGAATTGCTGCTTCCAGCGACGATTTTGCTCAAGGCCGCGCTGTCGAGCTGGATCCCATCGCTGTTGTTGGATTCCACATCAGGCGCTTCGAGCGTCACCCGCGCGTCAGCGAGAATTCCGATATCGAAACCGCTAACCGTACCGCCAACAATCGTGGCTCCGGCGCCGGTTACGTGGATTCCATTGCCGGTGCTGGAACCGCCGGTGCCGGTGATCGAGACACCGCTCAGATTCAGATAGACATTTGGCGCCGTGATCTCGATACAATCGCCACTGCTGCTGGTGGCCGTAAGGCTGGTCGTCATGTTGTAGCAGGCCGAGGTTGAGATCACGACTCCGCAAGCGGAGGGCGACAGGGTGTGTGTAGTAGCCGCGGTGCAGGCCGCTTCGCAAATTGATGCCGCCGCCACGCATAGAACCGATGTCATGAGCACGAGTCTCGCAACCATAGCCACTTTCATCAGCGAACTGTCGAACCGTGTCATATCAATGTTCCCTCCCGAATGAGTCGTTTGCGTCCCCTCAACCCCTCAACCTTATGTCATATTTTCCTACTATCTGTAAGTAGGAGATTGCCGTCCCCGCAATCCAGCTGAGCGGTTCGTATCGAGTCATGGCTGTATAGCACAACTAAACGCGGATAGTGCGTGAATTTTTCGAGATTGAAACCACCCGGCGGCATTTGCGTAGTCGAGCGTGTGTGTCGCGAACTCGGAAAAAGTGCGCTAATTTTTTGCTGTGTGAACTTTTGCGAATTTGGTCGCGCCCAATTGTCTAACGTGGCGTGAACGGTAGGGCAACATGATTTGTGGATTTGGCGGGAAGTTGCGATTGAATCCGGGCTTGATGCTGGCGATCGCGATTTCGGCGTATGGAGTGCTGGCGATCGCATCGTCGAGCCGCGCGGCCGAAGGTAATCGCGCGGAATCCGATGCGGTGGTGGCCGAAGCGGAGAAACTGGTGATGCAGGCCGGGCAGGCCGATCCGGTCGATACCAAGATGATTCATCAGGCGATGGACAAGCTACATGTCGCGCTGAAAATCGATCCGCGCAACGACGCCGCCTACGTCGACCTCGGCTTCTGCTACGGCGTGTTGCGCGACGGCACGACCGCGATCGACATGTACCGCCAGGCGACCGAGCTGAATCCGTCGGGCGCCAACTTCATCGAGCTGGCCGACATCTATATGCGGGTCGGCGACTCTGAAGATGCGCTATTGGCGGCCAACGCCGGAATCGTCAAGGACCCTTCCAATGCGCGGCTCTACAACGCCAAGGGCATGGCGCTGAACGATTTGCAGCGTTTCGGCGAAGCCGAAGAAGCGTGGGAGCAGGCGCTGCGGCTCAATCCCAACCTGAAGGTCGCGCAGGCAAATCTGGACGCATTGAACGGCGGCCCAAACGGCCGCGGCAGCGTCAGCAAGCATTCGGCGCTAGTGCCGCCGCAATCCAGCCCGATGCAGTGAGCGGGCGCATCTTTCTGTTCGGTTACCGGCGAGCCGACTCGAGCCTAGCCGCCGGTGATTGGACGCTCGGGTTCCGCTACGCAGTAGGCGCATCGGCAGAGACTCCTGAGCTGCGGCATCGTGTAGATGGTCTCGTGCCCGTCGACCCATCCAATAAATACCGCTGCATCGCCTAGCCGCGACAACTGGCGCATCCGGAGCGACGCGGGCGGCACCTCGCCGCCCTTGCATGCGTCGCACAAACATCCGCGGCGCAAATTTTCCAGCGGAAAAATGCTGTCGTGACCGTCAACCCATTGCACGCCGACGGCGTAGCGCCCTACTTCGTGCAGCCCTTTGATCTTCGGAGTCTTTGACTTTATCAACGCCATCCGTGCAGTCTCTGCTTGAGTATAACCCGCGCTCCGCCCGGTGTGGAGACGTGGTCTTTTGCATAAGGAGACTTCGAATCATGGACGAAAAAGCAAAAAAACAGTCGCTGTTGATGATCCCCTACGGACTATTCGTGCTCGGCGCCGCGCACGGCGGCACCGCCACCGCGGCGACCGTCAACTGGGTCACTCAAGCCAGCTTCAACCCGCCGCTGGTGGTAGTCGGGATTAAGAAAGACTCGGGCTCGCATGCGATGGTGAAAGAATCGAAGAAGTTTGCACTCTCGATGCTTGCACAGGGACAGAAAGCGATCGCGGGCGCGTTCTTTCGTCACGTCGAACCGAAGGACGGCAAATTCGGCGACTTCGCGTTCGAGAACGGCGTCAATGGCACGCCGATTATCAGCGACGCGCCGGCGTCGGTGGAATGCGAGGTCGTCGGCTTCTACGAGCTCGGCGACCATAGCGTCGTCGTCGGCAAAGTCACCGAGGCGCACGTCAAGCGCGACGCCGAAGCGCTGACGATGAAAGAGACCGGGTGGAACTACGGCGGATGAGCGGGAGAGCGGGGAAGAGAAAATCACTTTATTGAATGTGAAACCCACCGTGGGTTTCACGCTTCCTTGGGCAGGGCTGAGCCCTGCACCCAGTGATAGGAAAAGATGCGGGACCTCAACGAAGTGCGCGGCGCGCTTGAACGGCTGACGGCCAACGCCAGCCGTGAGTTGCTCGTCAAGCAGCCGCATTGGGGCGATGCGATCCTGTGCGACGGGCTGCTGTACGCGGCGCGCGCGCTGGAGAATGACGCGCCTGTCGAGGCGGCGCGGCGATGGTTCGCGCCGAAGCTCGCGGCGGGTCCGCGCACCAACGGGTGGTTCTGGTTCTGGGCGGCGGAAGCGCTGCCGGCGCTCGACCTATATGTGAAGACCAACGATCCGCACTACCTCGAATACGCGTGCGCGATCGCTGGCTTCATGGAAGAATCGGCGGCGCGAACTGCCGACGGCGCGTTCGTGCCGCATCCGCCGGCGCTGGAGGTCTGGATCGACGTCTGCTATTTCACCGCACCCGCACTCGCGCTGCTCGGCCGAATCTCAGGCGACCGCGCGATGCTCGAGCGCGCGGCGGATCAGATGATCGTTCATCGCGATCATCTGATCGATTCTGACAGCGGACTTTTCTGGCACGTCGCGTACGTTGAGCGGAACGCGCATTCGCCGTGTTTGTGGGCGCGGGGCAACAGCTGGTTTTCGATTGCGGCGCCGCAAGTGATCGCCGAGATCGAGGCCGCAGGCGCGACCCAACCGCTGGCGGCAAAGGCCGGGAAGATACGCGATGCGCTCGCGCGTCAACTCAACCAGATCGTCTCGCTGCAGGACGAGTCCGGCTTGTGGCATACGGTGATCGATCGCGAGGACTCTTACCTCGAGGCGTCGTCGGCGGCTGGATTCGCGCTCGCGCTCGGCCGCGCGCTGCGTACGCGGCTGCCCGGACTCGACGCGGCGCGCGCACAGGACGCCTACTCGCGCGCGCTCGGCGCGATCTGCGCGAAGATTGACGCGAGCGGCGCCTTCACTGGGGTGTCGCAGCAAACGCCACCGGGTGATTTTGCCTTTTACAATTCGATCGACGTCGGGGCCGCGCCGTTCGCGACCGGCGTGTGCATGATGGCGCTCAGCGAGGCGATTGAGAAATGGCCAACAAGAAAGTCGTAGTGCTGCCGGGTGACGATGCGGCGCCGGAAGCGATGGCCGCGACGATGGACGCGTTGCGCGCGTTGCAACTGCCGCTCGACTACGTCGAGTTTCCGGTCGGCGAGAAATGGGTCCGCGGCGAGACCGATGCGGCCGCGCGAAAAGCTATCGACGCGTCCGACACGACGCTGTTCGGATCGACCTCGGGCAAGACCACCGCGATCACCTACCTGCGATGGGGCAAGCAGACCTTCGCCAACGTGCGGCCGGTGCGTTACTCGAAGGGCTTTCTGAGTCCGCTCAAGCATCCCGAGGGAATCGACTTCGTGATCGTGCGTGAAAATCTCGAGGACCTGTATCTCGGGCTCGAGGGTCCGCTCGAAGCGCTCGCTCCTCTCAAGCTGACGAGCAGGATGCTGCGCGCGCCGCTCGACACCTCCGAACGCGGCATCTACGCGATCAAAGTGATCACGGAGCGCGCGACGCGGCGGGTCGCCGAGTTCGCCTGCCGGCTCGCATTGAAGCGCAAGCGCGCGGGCGGCAAGGGCAAGCTCACCTGCACCTCCAAGTACAACATGCTGCGCGAGTCCGACGGCTTGTTCCGCAGGATCGTCGAGGAAACCGCAGCCGGGTATCCCGAAATAACGTACGAGCAGTTTATCGTGGACGACTTCGCGCGGCGCCTCGTGCAATCGCCGCACGATCTCGACGTGGTGGTGGCGCCGAATCTCTACGGTGACATCCTGTCCGACGCCGCGGCGGGAATTATCGGCGGGCTCGGGCTCGCGCCCAGCGGATGCTACGGCGCAGACTACGCGTACTTCGAATCGGTGCACGGCACGGCGCCCGATATCATGGGGATGGGGATCATAAACCCGTCGGCGACGATGCTGTCGGCGGCGTTGATGCTCGAGTACCTGGGCTTCGCAACCGACGCTTCGCGCCTGGATGCCGCCGTGCGCAAGGTCTACGCCGACGGCCGCGTGCTTACGCCCGACCAGGGCGGCAGCGCCAAGACGTCGGACTTCACACGCGCCGTGATCGCCAATCTGTAGCTTGCGCTAAGCGGTAGCCGCGAGTAGCTGTCAGTCGCCGTGTTCTTCGTTCTGGATGTGGTTCCCGACTGCGAAGCCGGTCGCGCCGCCGGCGACACCGCCGATTGCCGCGCCCGCGAGCGGAGCGCCTACGGCGGCTCCGACAACGGCTCCTCCGGCAGCGCCTACACCCGTGCCGATTAGAGTTCCTTTTTCGCGGGTCGAGAGCGGCTCACCGGAGCATCCTGCCAACGTAGCGGCCAAAGTCATTGCGCCGATAACAGTGGTAAAAGTCTTATTCATTTTCATGAAGCTGATACAGTGCATCATCAATGCCAGCCGAAAAAACCAGCTTGAAAGAAGGCCGAACCACGCATAATCGCGAATGCAGCAAATGTTACCGTAGAAAAATGATTACGTAGCGAGGCCAATAGTAAGTTAGAATCCAACGTTTGCAGAAACATGAGGCACATTTGATATGTCCGATTTGAGCTGGCCGAATGGCCGCGCGGTGAAGATCGCGCCGCGAGGCAATCAACCTTCCATCAACCTGACGGTTCACGAAACCGGTGACGGGCCGGCAGTGGTTTTCTGTCATGGGTTTCCTGAGCTGGCCTACTCGTGGCGGCATCAGTTGCCCGCCGTCGCGGCCGCGGGCTTTCATGCGATCGCTCCCGACCAGCGTGGATACGCGGAGTCGAGTGCACCGCCTGCGGTCACCGACTACGGCCTGACTGAGCTGACCGGAGACATGGCGGGGATGCTCGACGCGCTGAAAATCGAGCGCGCGATTTTCGTCGGTCACGACTGGGGCGGCTTCGTCGCGTGGGCGATGCCGCTGCTGTATCCGGATCGGACCGCGGGCGTCGTCGGAATCTGCACGCCGTACATGGCGATACCGCCAACCTCGGTCATGCGCGCGATGGTCAACGGCAAGGACGAGCGCATGTACATCCTGTGGTTCCAGGAACCGGGGCGCGCGGAGAGCGTGATGGATCGGCAGGCGCGGTTGATCTTCGATCGCCTGATGCGCGCGCCGCTCTCACCAGAGGAATCCGCCAAGCGCGCGATGGCGAGCGGCGAGCTGGATATGAATCCGTTCCGGCGCATCGAAGAGTTGCAGCCCGATACGGCACCGATCGTCAATCGCGAAGAACTGGACACCTACGTGCACGCTTATGAGAAGAGCGGGTTTCGCGGCGGCATCAACTGGTATCGGAACATCGATCGCAACTCGCGCGAGCATCCGGAGATCGGCGTCGCCAAGCTGACTCTGCCATGCTTGATGATCACCGCTGAGTGGGATGGCGCGCTGCCACCGCGGATGGCGGCCGGGATGCCGGCGCTATGCTCCGACCTGGAGATGCACAATATCGAGCGCGCGGGGCATTGGGTGCAGCAGGAGTTTCCCGATGCGGTTAATCGGACGCTGGTGGACTGGTTGAAGCGCCGCTTCAAAAAAAGCTGAAGCGTAAGTTCTGCCCAGGATGAAACTCTCGATCATCGACCAGTGCCCCGTCCCCGCCGGCTTCACCACCGCTGACGCGTTCCGCAACACGATCGAGCTGGCGCGACTCGCCGACCGGCTCGGCTTCGAGCGCTACTGGATTGCCGAGCATCATGCGACCGGCGCCTTCGCCAGTCCCGCGCCCGAGGTGCTCCTCGCGCGAGTCGGCGCCGAGACCGCGCACATCCGCGTCGGCTCGGGCGGCGTGATGCTGCCGCATTACAGCCCGATGAAAGTAGCCGAGGCCTTCCGCGTGCTGCACGCGCTGTATCCCGGCCGCATCGATCTCGGGATTGGCCGCGCACCCGGCGGCAGCCCGCTCGATACATTCGCGCTCAGGCGCGATCGCAACTCGCAGCAGACCGAGGACGACTTCCCCAAACAACTGCTCGAGCTGATCGCGTTTCTGCATGGCGGCTTCCGCCCCGATCACGCCTTCAGCCGCATCGAGCTTTCACCCGCGATGCCCGGCGCGCCCGAGGTCTGGCTGCTCGGCTCGAGCATGTGGAGCGCAGCCGCGGCGGCGCAGCTCGGATTGCCCTACGCCTTCGCACACTTCATCGATCCCACCAACACGCGCGCCGCGATCGAGTACTATCGCACTCACTTCAAACCATCGAACGAACTGTCAACGCCCACCGCGATTCTTGGAATCAGCGCGATCTGCGCAGAGACTGACGCCGAAGCCCAACGGATGGCGTCGAGCGCGCGGCTATTCGTACGCCGCGCGCGCCAGGGCGATCGCGGACCGATCCCGACACCCGACGAAGCGATCGCCGAGCTTGGACCGGGTCCGCTGCCCGCCGACGTGACGATGCG
>Ga0209333_1001100_pt1 | contig 13817 bp, 17 predicted proteins | sample BlaSpr_A8_OM2_O3_FD_187982 | JGI IMG/M metagenome (GOLD analysis project Ga0209333, IMG submission 187982) | Forest soil microbial communities from Thunder Bay, Ontario, Canada - Black Spruce, Ontario site 2_A8_OM2_O3 (SPAdes) (version 2) | ecosystem: Environmental > Terrestrial > Soil > Boreal... | reverse complement strand
GTACGTCAGCCGCGAAGGGTGGTGTCAGAGGCTCCACTCGGGGCGGGGCGTTCGGGTCAGTCGGTGGACGTCGCAAAGTCTTGTCGAAAACGTTCATTGTCTCCTCCGGTAAGAGAGCCTTTGCAGTTCGGGGATTCTGTCGGACTGTCCCTGCGTGCCGAGCTGTTCCCGATACGAGAGCGATTCGAAGGCATTCGATAGGAACTCACGCCTTGAAATCATTATGGCCTCCAATCAGTTACACCTGGGCTCTGCCGCCGTCAACGAACAGTTCGATACCCGTGACGAAACTGGAGTCATCCGAAGCCAGAAACAGCGCCGCCTTCGCAACTTCATCGGACTCCCCCATCCGTCCCATCGGGACGGTGGACACAATCCGCGCAATTACGTCTGAAAATCGCCGTTTCGTGAGCAGCGTATTGATCGGACCCGGACTAACAACGTTTGAGCGGATACGACGGTCCTTCAGATCTGTAGTCCAGGTTCGCACGAACGAGCGGACGGCAGCCTTACTCGCGGCGTAGACGCCGAAGGCGGCAGTACCCTTAACACTCGCGACAGATCCGTTGAGAATGATAGAGCCACCATCATTCAGTAGCGGCAAGGCCTTTTGCACCGTGAACAGCGTTCCCCTCACATTGATGTTGAATAGTTTGTCGAAATGCTCTTCGGTGACGGCCCCAAAGGGAACAAATTCGCCAACACCGGCGTTGGCGAAAACAATATCGATTCGCCCTTTTTCCTTGGAGACGGTTTGGTAGAGACGATCAAGGTCGTCCAGTTTGGAAACATCTCCTTGAACGCCAGAAACGTTGTTCCCGATTGCTTTTACGGCCTCGTCCAGTTCCTTCTGGCGACGGCCCGTGATGAAGACATAGGCGCCCTCTTTGACGAAGAGTTTTCCGGTAGCCAACCCAATCCCTTCTGTGCCGCCGGTAATGACGGCGGTTTTGCCTTCGAGCTTCCTGGTCATTGTCTTTCTCCGTTGTTGTCGAGTGAAAGCGGTACCGAGGCTTCACCCCTATCGAATGGTTTGTAGGATTTGCCCTAGATGATTGGGATCAGGAGCACTCTGCCCGCGTGTAATTGCATATACCGTCTCTACGATTGCGGTATTTACCGGCGTATTGACACCGAATTGCCGAGCAGTGTCTACGACGTACCCATTGATGAAGTCAATCTCGGTTGTACGTCCCCGTTCGAAGTCCTGCAGCATGGATGCCTTCGCGTCGCCGTAACCATTCAGGATTTCAGCGAGCCACAGATCATGCGCTGCTCCCGAAATGCTCTGTCCGTTCCATCCCGGCGGGATTGGATCGACAAGCATCTTCTCTGGTCGGACTCCGCTTGCTAGTGCTACCGACAGAGCTTCGGCATACGTTCGACAGAACAACTCGCGTCCTTCAGGTCGATCGATGTACCCACGCATTGTCAGGCCCGCAATCGCGCCAATTGTGGTAACCGAGCAGTTGAGCAGGAGCTTGGACCAGACAGCTCCTTGAAGATTTGGAGTTAGTTTTACATTTACTGCACGACTAAGCCACTGACGCACCCGATCGCTTCGAACGCTTTCGCCCCCGCCAAGCTCCCCTATCAGAAGGTAGCCGGCATTGCTTTGCTTATATATCCCGGGCCTCAGCATTGTGGCGGTGAGGTTTGAGAGCCCACCGAGGACGCATTGCTCCCCGATCTGACTGGCAAGCATCTGTGGTACTCCCCCATTCTGGATCGGAAGCAGAGTGCCCCGTGGCGCAAGTAACCGCACGAGGCTCGACGCCACATCAATCGCGTCTTGCGCTTTCGTGGCCAAAACAATCAGATCGAAAGTCCCCGGAACGGAATATTCACCTAATGGAGCGACTTCTCCGGCTTCGGTAGTCAAATCACCTCCGATGCCGGTGACGCGAAGGCCGGAGGCTTTGATCTCTTCTGCTGCCGTGGCATTCCGAGTCGCAAGTGAGACAGAGGCGGCTACTGCCAGGAGGCGCGCTCCTATGATTCCGCCCAATGCTCCGGCGCCGACAATCAATGTTTTCATGCATCCCCCACACGATCTTTCCATCGTTATCCCGAGCATGTATGTCGCGGGCTTTGAATTTGACGACAAGCCCTAATGGGTGTCGAGCCACTTCCCAATATTCGAGACGGTATCCTCGTAGAACGTCTTGTAAAGACCATGCGACACGTATCCGATATGTGGCGTTGTCAGTAAGTTGTCCAGCGTCCGGAAGGGGTGATCCGGAGGCAGCGGCTCAATGTCGAATACGTCGATCGCCGCGCCGGCCATTTGCTAGTTCTTCAACGCGCTGATCAAAGCCTGCTCATCGATGATCGGCCCGCGCGACGCATTGATCAGCCGCGCCGTTGCCTTCATTCGCCCCAGCTTCGCAGCCCCTGCTAGGCCGCGCGCACGGCTGCTCAACACCAAATGGACCGTCAGGATGTCAGCCCGCTCGAACAACTGGTCCTTGGAAACCAGAATTGCGCCCGCAGCTTTGGCGGCTTCGGGCGTCATGTTCTGGCTCCAGAGAATCAAATTCATTCCAAAAGCGCTCCCAATCCGCGCGACCTGTGATCCAATCCGCCCAGCGTCTTTCCACGGAGATCCGTGCCCACCGTTTGCTGCCAGCCGCCGGATCGGACGGAGTTGCTCTCCGTCACGATATGTCGCGCGGAGGCACCCGCGAGTCGCGCAGGTTAGTCGATACGATGTAAAACCATGCTGCGAAGCTCTGCTCAAGAACCTCGCCGTCGTGGCGATCACGGAGTGCGTAGAGAGTGGTGGCGCCAGCTCCGTTCGATCCAAGTTCACCCATTTTCAAAGAGAACCGGATTATTTCAACGGCGACACTTCTATGGCCGTCCCATGACGTGCAAATGCGCGTAAGGCGATCCGGCCCACATGATGTAGGCGCCGGTCGGCTTATGCGCGGTCGGGAGCCCGGTAGCCTTCGGATCGAATGGCCACATGATCATCCAGTGGGGACCGATCTCGATGGGCATGCTCGTGGCGTCGTGGGGATCTGAATCGCTGTGCTGAGTGGCGCCGGCCAGCATGTACGTGATGCCGGGGACCGTGTTCGTCGGTTTCGGTTTGTGAGCTTTGGCGTCGGCGTACCACTGAAGCGCAGGCGCATCGACACACATAGGCGGGTCGGCAACAACTTTTGGATTGCCCGGCATGCAGGTGAAGCCGTTATTCCCCTCGCGCAGAACTACCATCTGGCCCCGCGCGTCGTCGTCTACGATCCTTGCTCCGTTAGCGACGTTCGCTGGCCCAGCCGACATCGCCCGGGCTATCTTCGCTTGCGCCGTCTCCCCAGCATCCACAGCGGAACTCTGATTAGGCGTCTGCCTATGAGCTACGGCTCGCCGATCCGCTCCGTTCACAAATAGCGCGCTTACCAAAAGCACAAGAAATCCAAGATTTCTTTCGTGCGTCCTACGGATCTTGTTTGCCTGCGTCCGCATCTTCGCCGTTTGTTCCATTTTCATACTGACCTCTTTCCCTTTCGTTCTGTATCCACGAATGGTGCTGATTCCTTTTCTAATCCGCTTGCGCGCGCTACCGCGCTCCACCTTGGAGTTCGCGCTCGGCCTGGAGCCAATCGTCCAACTCAAGGCCTGGCTGTCCACCGCGTTCGAGATAAAGCTCGTATGCACGAAGTCTGATTTTTTCGTCAAGCGCCAACGTTCCCTAGCGAAGTCTCTCCCGTCGCCGCCTGAGTGGAGGCGGCTGGGGGCTCTGCACTTCCAATTCTCTTAGGTTTCGATGACACACTCATCTCCTTGCCTTTTGGATTTGACTGCTGTTGATCGTCGAGGCTTGTTCATACATCTGCTCTGCGTAACCGACCGCGAAGACACTCGGCTCCTATTTCAAGCGTCATGCTGCTGGCTTTGTACTTCGAGCGACTCCGTCCTTTGTAACCAGCACCATAAGTGCCCGTGGCCGCATCGGTGTGACAGATTCCCCATGCTTCTACCCGAATCCGAACTGACCTACTCCGGGCTGCGGGGTTTGCGGTTCGACGACTCGAAGCACGCCGGGTGCGGAAACTTCCACTGCTTTGTATGTGGATGTCAATTGCATCTAGTTCTTATTTGCATTTCGTCCTGGTTCAACCAGAAGCGCCCCGCTCAATCTTTTTCCCTTTCCATCCATTCGCGAATATAGGGAGTTAAATTCTCGAGTTTCACGCCATCCGCTTCGCAACGCGCGAGAAAGCTGATTGCGTCGCGATCGACCACACTAACGTCCTTCAGATCCAGAACGATGTTGCGGCAGTCTGTTTGAAGTTCAAAAAGACTCCTCAACTCGGCTATCGCCTGTTCCTCGATTCGGCCACTTAGGATGAACACTGTGAATCTCCCTCGCGCCGCTGTCTCAATCCTAAAAGTCATCGATCAACCCATTTGAACCCGCACTGCAGTCGCGGCTCCACTGCACTACATACTTCTTCTCCCCCCGACTTCATCGTCGGGCGTCGGTTTTCGGTCGCACAACTCAGATGTCTCACAGTCATGGCAAGTACCTCGGCGCCGCGTTGCTTCCACCTGGAACCAAGTTGGTCGGAAGTACTTGTGCAAAGAGTTCCGCAATGTCAGCCGCGCGCGTTGCAAACGGGTCTTCACCGCTGACGATGTAAGAGCGAGGGCTTGGGCCGTTTCTTCCGTCGAAAGGCCATCGACGTCCCGAAGTTGAAAGACTGTCCGGTATCCTGGCTGAAGTTCGTTGATGGCCGTAGCCAAGATTTGCTGCAGCTCTTCCCCTGAGTAGCGCTGCTCCGGGTTTGGGCCCCAGTCTTCGATCTCAAGTGGGACGCAAGAATCATCGGTTTCTTTCGACTCATCGATTGACACTTCTTTATAGCCGGGACGGCTGCGAATTTTCATCAATGCTTCATTGACGGTAATGCGCACGAGCCAGGTGTAAAAGCGCGAATCTCCTCGAAAGCCGGGCAAGTTTTGGAACGCTTTTAGGAATGCGTTCTGCACGGCGTCTTCGGCGTCCTCGTTGTTGCGGGTGATGTTCTGAGCCAGACGGAACACTCTCCGCTCATAGTGTGTGACCAGTTCGTCGAACGCGATTTTCGACCGGCTCTTCGCTCGGGCGACCACGTCCTGTTCATCCCATTCAGCGAGAGCACCGGCGGATGGCACTCGAACTGTCGCTATTTCGGTCTCGTAAATCATGCGACCAATTCCCTCCTTCCTAGAACTGATCAGGACTAGTGCAACCGAGTGCCCAATTGGATCTCAGTGAAAACAGGGCTCTAAAAAGAAATTGGAGTGACAGAATCTTAGGAAGTGCCAGAATTCTGGGAGTTAAAACGAGGGGCTTACCGAATGATATTTTTCTTTATGTCGAGCTGTTTGATTTTCAAATCCAGCGTCGAGCGTGGAATCCCGAGTTTGGCGGCCGCGCCACTTGACCCAGCAACTTTTCCGTTGCTTTCCGCAAGAGCCGCTTCGATGAGTTCCTTCTCGAAGTTCTGCACGTTCTGCGTAAAAAGACCTGATGACTCCCGGCGAGGTGCGTTCTGGCTTGAAAGCCAAGCCTCGTCGATCCAAAAGGTATCGCCAGTGCAGAGGATTACCGATCTCTCGACGATATTCTGCAGCTCACGAATATTGCCGGGCCAAGGATAGGACTGGAATAGCTTGAGCGTATTTTCGTTGATCTTGCTGATTTGCTTTCCCGCCTTCTCTGCATAGCGCTTCACGAAGTACTCCACCAGCATCGGAATGTCTTCCTTTCGGTTCCGCAGTGGCGGCACGTGGACCGGAAAAACGTTCAGCCGGTAGAAGAGGTCGGCGCGAAATGTCCCTGAAGCCACGGCTGCCGTCAAATCGCGATTGGTGGCGGCAATCACTCGAACGTCGGTCGAAAGCACACGATTGCCTCCTACTCGTTCAAATTGGTGCTCCTGGAGGACGCGCAACAACGCCGTCTGCGTTTCATGGGGAAGCTCGCCGATTTCGTCGAGAAAAATTGTGCCGGAGTGCGCCAACTCAAAACGACCTTGTCGACGTTGCAGGGCGCCGGTGAAAGCTCCTTTCTCATGGCCGAACAATTCTGAGGCGATGAGCGGGGAAGGAATCGCCGCGCAATTTACAGTAATAAAAGCCTGAGCGGCGCGGCGCGAAGCCTTATGAATAGCGCGCGCAATCAGTTCCTTCCCAGTGCCTGTTTCGCCCGTAATCAGCACTGTAGAGCCCGTGGGAGCGACTTTCACGACGCTCGCGAGGACTGTTTTCAACGCTGGCGAAGAGCCCACGATTTCCTCAAGCATGAAGACCTGATCGATTTGCTCTCGCAACGCGAAGTTCTCTTGCTGCGTTCTTTCCTCCGCCTGTTTGCGATCTTCGATGTCGATTCCGGCCGCGTACCAGCGAATGGGGCGACCCTGCTCATCGCGCAACGCGTTATAGCGAATTAAGAACCAGCGATACTGGCCATCATGTCGGCGCGCTCGTTGTTCGTTTTCAAACGGAAGGCCGCGCAAAAGCGCTTTTCGGCGTTCCTCTCGGACTCGCTCCACATCATCTGGGTGGAACACCCGCGCGCGAAAGTCATTCGCGCTCAGGTCTTCAAGTGAAAAGCCCGTAAATTCCATCGTGAACTTATTTGCATACAGAGCGTCTCCATCTGGGCTCAAAAAGACAATGAGTTGGGCGATGGTATCGACGATCTGCCGAAGCTCCCGCTCGTCTTGCCGCAACTTCCCTTCCGCTCGCTTCCGGTCGTCAATATCAGTCAGCAACATGTACCAGCCGGTGATCCGATCTTCCATGTCTCTCGCGGGGAGAGCGCGAGATTGGAACCAGCGGTACACGCCATCGGCACGCCGCTGGCGGAACTCAAGAACATACGGCTGACCGGTATCGACCGAGCGCCTCCACGCATCGATCACTCGAGGAAGGTCATCCGGATGGACAGCGTCGCTGGTGGCCCAATTCTTCAATTCCTCAGTCGTCTTGCCGAAATATTCCAAGACTTGACGGTTGACAAGTTCAACCTCGCCTGCCGCAGTCAAGGTGCACACAAACCCAGGAATGGTGTCGACGATCAGGCGTAGGCTCTGCTCATTCGTCTTGATCTTTTCGAACGCTAGCTTCAGGGCCGACTGCGATCGATGGCGCTCAATGGCGATTCCGGCAATGCGGCCGGCGTACTCGATTAAGTCAATTTCGCCCGGGCACGGAAGCCGAACTTCGCGGTAATACATGCAGAAGGTCCCGAGCACATTGCCGTCGTGCGACATGATGGGAGTCGACCAGGCGGCGCGGAGCCCACTCTGCAGAACAGCGCCTCTGAAGTTCTCCCAATTCGGGTGAGAAACGATGTCAGAGACGAAGACGGGCTGCCGAAGGTAAGCGGCCGCACCACACGATCCGACATTAGGACCAATGCACACTCCATCTGTGGCCGCTCGGTACGACTCGGGCAGGTTTGCGGAGACGACATATCGCAGGTGCAAGCCGTCTTCGTCAAGAAGGAAAATCGAGCACGACATTCCCCTACTGTGGGCTTCGATCAGGCGGGTGACACTCGTCAGAACTTCGTTCAGGGGTGCGCCGATGAGCATCATCTTCAGCGCATCCAACACCGCCTCGCTGGCCAGGATTTGTGCGGGGGATGGGGATATTGAAAGCGCCTGTAGATTCGGTAACGCTTTGGCGTCTGCCATAAATCAGCCGCTTCCGTTGATGCCAGCAGTATCGCACAAACCGATGCCCAGCAGTTGCCGTGAGGCGTAGCACGGGAGTATGGACTCAACCCGCCCGGATACGCCCTCTGTGAGCGATGGACCCGGTGCCCTTTCCCTGTCCTGCTGCCTTGCTGAGCAGATACCGATCTGAATCAGCGTATCGGGATTCGAATTCCCGGTAGGCAGCCGAGGTGCTTGCTCATGGAAACAAGACGGCGAAGCACTGGATGGCCGACGGACCGGACATTGTGTTTCACTCCGGGGAAATGAAGATTTGGGTTAAGTGCAAACCGTTTCGTGAAACTGTGGACAGAAATGTCGCCACCTTCCGGTGGGGGAAAGAAAGGATCGTTTCCTCCCCAGACATTCTGGGCGGGAAGCCGGTCTTCCGGGGAACGCGAATCCCCTTGGAGCACGTTGCGGCCCTTTTCCGTATGAACGTCCATGAAAAAGAGATCGCCGAGGATTTTCCATCTCTCGATCCTAGAGACTTGGCGTACGCTCGACTCGTGGCACGACTTGGAGAAGCCCCCGGACGACCGAAAAAGCGGCTTAGAATCGAACGCGTGTCTGAGGCTCGCCGGTGATTCGTCTATTGCCATGTGCGATGGGACGCACGGTCTGATCGATTTCCTCCTTGTCAGACAATCGTTCCAACAGCTTTCAGGTCGCAATCCGGTTTGCCGACTCTAACCGGGAGTTGGCAAAAAACGAGTTACCTTTCTTCAGAGCAACAATTGAATCTTGTCAAACTGTTGAGCCCAAGCGATCTTCGACAGGGCGTACGCGATGATGGGGATGCCTACTTCTGTAACAGTGACTCTGGCCTTCCCCTCAGATTCACTGAATTCAACGATAACGGTAATCTCGTTAGGCCACTGCCCAGGAACCGATACTTGCGAGCCGGGAATTGTTTTCCCGTTCTCGTTAGAGAAAGACATCGTTGACACGATTTTCTTGTTTGCGACGACTTCCTTGTAGGTTCCGGTGTTCCAAAACATCGTTCCTTGCTCAGATTTCATCGCCCAAAGATAGCCCCCACCCTCTCGCACGTCGTTCCGGACGACGAGTGCGGTGTAGCCCTTGGGCCCCCACCACTTCTCAATAGAGTCCGCATCGTTCCAAACATTCCATACGTCCGCCACGGAGGCGTTGAAGGTACGTTCCATGCAGACGGTCGTGTGGAACTTCCATGCACCGAGGACCAAGAGGGCCAACATCAATGTGATACTGCCCGATATTTTGTAAATCATGCTGAACCTCCCTATATTTGGCCTTAACATTCCTCCCTAGCTGGTAAGGGCTAGAGCATTCCTTCCAGTCGAACGTAGCTCGCTTCCATTCCACCTTCCATACCTGTTGCAAGCATCGCCGCGCGCGTCTCACCATCCGGCAGCGTCATTCGCATGGTCATCAGCGTTCCTGCACCGTCGGCTTCAAATCGCGTTTCAATATGGTTGTCTGGCGTGGGATCCGGCAGGTGCATGCGCTCGACGTGTACGATCCTTTTATAAGGCTGAAGCTCCACGTATTCCCCAGTGATGTGAAATCCACCACCTTTGCCGTTCGTCCACTCGTAACGGAACTTGCCGCCTGGCTTAGCCTCATTGATGCATACCGGCATCGTCCATCCTTCCGGTCCAAGCAACCATTTCTGGATTAATTTCGGATCGGTATGGGCGCGGTACACGGCTTCTGGAGGGGCAGTGAAGCGCCTTGTCACAATCACGTGGGTATCTCCTTCGGTCTTCAGCGTCATCTTGCTCATCGCTTTTCTCCTCTCTTGTGTTTTTCCATCCCCGCCAGAACTTCGTCCAGCCGGTCGTAGTTTGCCTCAAGGGCTTTTCGCAGCATTGCGAGCCATTGGTCCATCGCTTCAATACCCGCTTTTACGAGCCGACGAGGGCGCTTCGTACCCTCGACTCGGCGAACGATTAGTCCCGCGTCTTCGAGCACCTTCAGGTGCTGGGAAATCGCGGGTTGCGTCATCTCGAACGGCTCTGCCAATTCATTGACGGTGGCCTCCCCTTTGGCAAGGCGCGCAAGAATCGCCCGACGCGTCGGGTCGGCCAAAGCAGAGAAAGCAGCATCGAGATTCTGCATAACGCGTACCTTATATAAGTAACTGTTTATAGTCAAGCAAAATTTCGCCCCCTCCACGGAAAATCACCGAAAGGTGCACCAACCTCCAGTTTTGAAAGGTCGAGTCCGACAGCCGGTTTTCTCTCGGATCTTCGCTGAGCTGAGGAGCTTCCATTCGTTGTGGTGACAGGGCAATCGACAGAGAAACAAGCAGGCCAGCCGAACTTAGTATGGAACGAGCCATACGATCTCTAAGATTGGCGTCTTCGCTTTGTTCGCAATGACCCCGGACGCCTGCAGTCCTCGCCCGTTGCAAATCACTGCGGCCGTAAATCGATGCTCTTTCTGCCTGCTTACTTCATAACCTGACTGCTTGGCTGCAACCAGGACGTGATGAAATCGGTAATCGACGGAAAGAGCGTGGTCAGAAGGCCGAGCAGCGGGCCGATGCCAAAGGTAATCAACTGGCGCCAGAACTCCAGTCCGAGTTCTCCCGCACGGGTGCCTGTGATGTAGCTGAGGGTAGCATCGCGATGCATACCGGCGTAAATGACGATCAGTGTCGTACCTGTAATGATGAAAACGGCAAGGAAGATGCCGCCCAAGACAGGTAAGGGATCGAACGGGTAGCTCGATACTGCAAGGGTCGAGGCGACAAAAAGAAAGAGGGCCCCGATAACGGTCGAGCGTATGCGGCCAAGAATGTTCTGAATAAAGCCCACATAGGGTAAGACCACGAACTCTTCGGCGGCCCGTACGTAGGCCGGAACATTCGGAGAGATCGTCGGACCACTCGGGCCGTCGACGTCCGTGCTTCTCGTTTTTGAAGGGTCAACAAGCAATGAATTGGTGTCGAGCTGCCACGACGGAATCAATACCGTCGTTAGAACCTGGGCGGTGATCGAGGCGAACTCTTCCTGCAAGTCGCGCAGGGGTTGCACGGATGTAACCGACTCCTCATTCATGCGCTCGTACCACGCAACCAAAGTCTTGAGCCTCTGTTTCTGGCAGGCGACGATTCTGTCGTGCAACTGCTTTTTATTTTTCGCGACGGACGGATCGTCAGGAATCCACAAGTTGATTTGATTTCCAAGATGCCGCATTGTTTCGATCTGACGCGAAACCAGGCAGTATCGCTCTGAGAGGACGTTGCCGCTCATCGCCCAGACCGAGCGCCATGACAGTCCCTGAAGTGCATTTAACGTGCGGCGCAAAGGCAGACGGTCAAGGTAAATGAGCAAAACTTGGAGATTTCTCCAGGTCGACCAACACTGCGCTGTATCTGCCAGGATGAGCGCGATCGAAAGCATCAGCCAGAAAAATATAAAAATACCGAAGCTGCGCTCACCAAGCGTGCGCAGCCAAACACCTTGCAGCACGATGCCACAGATGAGCACTGCAATCGGGAAAATCATTCCAAGGTTCGCCAGATAGCGTCCACCCAGCGGGAGCGCCCGATCTTCAACCGGCTTTGCCAACTGCTCACGGCTGAACATGGGCATCGTGGCCGTTCCGTCCGCTAATTTCAAATCCCCTTGTTTTGGCAAGAGCGGACGGTCGTCCCCAAAAAGCGCGAGCCCACGGAGACAAAACCAAAACCACAAGTACATGCCTACGACGAGAAAGAGCTGGGGCAGCAAGGGTGACACTCCGCTGACGAGGTGAACGCTGCGCCAGAAAACCGGAATCTCGTTGGCCTTCGTCAAATTAAGCAGAAACACCAGGTGGAACAGTAGGAATCCCGCCAGAAGGCATGCGGAAACGCGAGCTGCAACTCGGCGGCTTAGCTTTGCGTCGTGATTCGTGAAATCGGCGTCGCTCATCGGCGGTAATTCGTAGTTTGTCGCGCAGGCACGATAGGCAAGAAGTGAAATTACCAGAACCAACGCGGCAACCACTCCATTCCACCCATCCAGTTTCCACTTGAGCAGGCCAGAGCTCGTGGCCAGCACCACAGCAACCGCTGCGATCAGCATGCTTCCGAACCCTATCAGCGCCGGGTGCTGCCAACGCGGAACCGGAGCGAAATATGCCAGCCGGAAAGTGGCGGGCAGCGGAGAAATCGACCCGCGCGCACACCACAGCAGATGCATAAAACTCCAGGCCAAGCACAGCAGAAGCAGCATCCAGAACTCAATAGGCACAATTCCCATCGGGATTGGATCGCCATGGATGGAGATCGATGGATTGTCCGGCAAGGGAACCGTTTGCAATAGTGAGTTCGCTTTGCTAGCCGCTAATGTATTCGAGTCAAGTACTGCAACAGGCCAGAACTGACGATGGCCAATCACCGTGAGCCAGGTAGGCGGACGCGCGTCGTCGCCTGTGCCCGTCTTTCGCGCCCAGGCTGGAGGGGCGTAGTTCGCGGTCGGTACGTTCGAGCCTTGGTCTTCGATCAATCCCCGTGCCGCAATATACAGGCCTTCGGCTACATCCTCGCCGAAAATCCGATAGCTTAGTCCATTCTTGGCCGCAGAAGAGCCCGAAGCCTGCGATGAAGTCCAGTCCTGCTGCCAGATGAGCAAGGGGTAGGTGGACAGGACCATGACTCCACGAAGGGACGATCCTTCCGCGCCACGTCGAAACAGCAAATCGGCGCCATCGATCACCAGACGAGCTTCGGGCAGCGAACGCCGCAAGAACTGGCAGAGGAAGACCTGGTCGAGTGAATTCGTACTGCGCAAGACCACGAATTCAATTTTCTTTTCTCGTAGCACGCCCGCGATGGTAAGCAATACCGACTCCTGCGCGAGTGGCGTCAATTGGCCGCCATAGCTTCGGACCGTATCGTGATCGCTGCTCGCGGGCTCGCTCAGGTCCCCTCGTAACGTCGTGCTGCCTGCCGGCGTATTCGAGGGTTGCTTGGAAGAACCGAGAATCGACTGTTGTTCGTATGCCGATCGAAGCGTCGCGATATCGCGCGGATAGTAAAGGTAAATCGGACCGTCTCGATCGCCGTCGCCACAGATTGGGACAGCGTGAGGGTCGAGCCGGTCTTCGGTTCCTCCTCCGAAAGCGGTTTCATCCTCAGAAAGCACCGCCACGTGTTCCGTCCGATAACCTTGCGAGCGGATGTATTCGCAAAAACGCCGCAGAAGAACGGAGTCTCCCTCCATGGCCGTCTGGAACGAGCCCAAATTCTCTACGGTGAGTTTTTCCTCAAACCATCGGTAGTCCGCGTCCGAGGACACGCTACCGCTTGAAATGCGGATGCGCTTGCTGGGTTCGCCCAGAGCAAGAGTTACTTGGGGAAAGTGGAGTGAACGGTAAAGGGAAGGGAGCGAACCCGAGAAGGTCGGCCCCAGGATTTTGAGCTTCGTGCTCCCCGAAAATCCCCCCAGATCGTCTATCCATGCCACGGCGTTCTGAAACTGTTTTTGATTGACGCCGCCTGTGGGCGACTCGGCAACGACGAACACCGCAAGTCCACCCTTATAAAGTGATCCGTTTGCTTTGTCGGGCGGCTTTCTGAAAACCAGTACTCCCGGTTGGCTCTCCTTCAGACTCTGGGCGCTTTCTGCCGCGAGCTGATCGGCACGGCTGGAATACTCCTTGGTTTGATCCCAGGGAAGCCAGGACGAGTCGTAGGAATATTTATTGTCTTGGGCGGCTTGCTGGATGATTTCGACGACGCGGTCAAACAGCAGCGGCAGGTGTGTGAGAAGAGGATTCGGGGCCGTGGCAATCACAAATTCGACATCCGCGGGGGCGAGTTTCTGCACATCGGGCGCTCCATCGCTCGAGTAACAAAAGCCGGGGGCCTTCCACTCCTCCTCCGGACTATCAGCTACGATCGGCTGGAGCCGCTTTTGAATTGCTTCGCAGGGAGAGGAGATTCCCGAGGGATGCGGGGCAGTCGCCGGCTTTGCTCCGTTCTTGGTTTCCGTTGCGGCCTGGCCTCCCGAGGGATTCTTCGGGAGATTCGACAGTCCAAAAAACGCCAGCACCGCCGCGAGCGCCGTAAGTATGCTGGCATTTTTTTTCATGATCGCATTTTCCCCGAGAACCTAAGTATTCATG
>Ga0209333_1001099_pt1 | contig 13819 bp, 11 predicted proteins | sample BlaSpr_A8_OM2_O3_FD_187982 | JGI IMG/M metagenome (GOLD analysis project Ga0209333, IMG submission 187982) | Forest soil microbial communities from Thunder Bay, Ontario, Canada - Black Spruce, Ontario site 2_A8_OM2_O3 (SPAdes) (version 2) | ecosystem: Environmental > Terrestrial > Soil > Boreal... | reverse complement strand
CGATAACCCACAGGCCGTCCCAGCCGGTTCCTTTTGCCCGGATTCACCACGCGCCAGAAACGCGCGGTCGCCGAATTGACGCGCCGTTGCGCTTGCTGTTCGGTTGCGAGCAGCGTTTCTTCGGCGACGATGGCGTTGCCGTGCGGATTGCCGGCGCCCGTAGGCACGCCAACGCTGTTCACCTCATAGACCGAATTGTTGGAACCGTCGACGCTGGCGACCAGTCGCGCCGCGAAAATGTGCTGATGAAATGGCGCATTCAATCGCGGGGCGATTTCCACGCCATATCGCGATTCCTCGCCGGGCGCCAATGTGGTGGTGTTCATGATTCCGGTCAGCTTGATCTCGCATTGAATCGATCCGTCCTGGTAGAAATACCAGTAGAATCCATATTCATAATTCCCGACGGTGGCAATGAACGAAACCGACAGCCGTCGCGACCTGCGCACTTCCGATTGACCGGTGCGCCAATCGGTGTGCTTCCAGAGGATGCCAAAGTCTTCTTCATGCAAGCACACTGCGTTCTTGAGCGGCGTGACGTTGCCGTGGCTGTCCACCAGGGGGAAATCGAAGTAATGGATCGCGCCCAGACAATCGCAACCGAGCGCCAGCGAGTTGGCCAGCATGCCGAGGCCGTATTCACCGATGTCGAACGCGTTCTTGCGATAATACTGCTCGCGGGGATCGCCGTAGGGAACCACCATCTCGCAAATCGATGCGCGATAAAGGATGGGGCGTTCCACGCCATCGTCGTCGTAACTGACGGTGTGCAGCACCAAGCCTTCGCGGGATGTGAAGCCTACGCGAAACTTCCATTTCTGCCACTGCACCTGGTTGCCTTCCACCGTGAAGCTGGGGCCATCCGGCTGCACGATGTCCACCGGCTTGAGATCTTTCCGCATGGCGGGGATATACTCGTGCGCCCAGTTGCCGCTCTCGGGCGGCAGCGGCACGACTCCGTATTCCTCGATGCGGATCACCTCCATCTTATATAGATCGAAGACGATTACCATGCTGTCCATGGGCCGCGCGTAGCCATTGTCTTTAGGCTCGGAGCGGACGAAGCAGAGCGCCCGCATGCGACGCAGGCCCCAGTCCTCGGGCAACTCAGTGCCGTACATGCCGGCCGACCAGGGTTCCACCATTACCAAATCGGCGTCCGCCACACCGCGTTTGCGCAGCGCGGCCTGGAAAAGGGGCGAGCGCCGGACAGCCTGTTCGCACTCGCTGAACTCGTCGAGCATGATGGAGGGTTGGACGCCGCTTGGCAGGGGGGTGACTGACGCGACGGACTTGCCGGCCAGATCCACTACCGCTTCGCACGCCGAGCGCCTGGCGCGGTCGAGGAGAACGGCCAGCGCCTTCCGTCCAAACGGGCTCCCGAGGCAATGCTTTTCGACCAGGCTCTTGGCGGGCTCCGTCAGGTTGATGGAAACGATCCGGACGTTTTCGCCGAAGTAGTTTTCCCGCTGCAGGATGCGGACCGCCTCATTCAGCTCGGATGCGGATAAAGGGTCGAGTGGATGCCCGTGTCGATGCAAAACGGGCGTATGGGGAATGTTGACGTCGGTGGTGGTTGCCATGTTGCAGCCTCTCCTGAGGTTGGTGGAATTGAGCCGCGATTTCTTCAGCAACTTGGCTGACACGCCGGAACGATCGCTTCATCCGATGCTAGTATAATCGGATGGAACTTGGCAATCCTCCGGTAAGGTTGGTAAACCCCGCCGCCCCGTCCGCGCCAGAGTCTCCAACACCGTCTTCCTATGGACTGAAGTCCGCGGCCCTGTCGCCTAGCGAGACATTAGCCCAATCCGTAGCTCTCATCGCACCCACCGGCGCCCCGGTCATGACCGTGCCGCTGGTCTTCGGGTTGGCGGGCGATGGCTGCGCTCTTGCGTTTGTCATTTCGACCATCACCATTCTGCTGGTGGCGCTGAACGTAAACCAGTTCGCCAGAATCTCGGCCTCGCCGGGATCTCTGTATACCTATATTACCGACCACATGCATCCGCGGTTCGGAGTGCTGGCCGGCTGGGCCTTGTTGATCGCGTACGTGGGTACGGCGGCGGCGGTCAGCGCCGGCGTTACGAACTATGCCAACGTGGTCTTAAAGGATCGCTTTGGCGTGCAGGCGTCGCCGTTGATATCGACCGCGCTGGTGATGGCGTTGGCGTGCTATCTGGCCTATCGAGACGTACAGATCTCCACGCGCCTGATGCTTTGGCTGGAAGCGGGGTCGGTGCTTCTGATTTCGGCCGTGGCGGTAGGCATCATCGTGAAGCACGGCTGGAGCCTCGACGCCGGGCAGTTCACCTTGCATGGCGTCACGCCGGAAAAGCTGCGCCTGGGGCTGGTGCTCGCGATATTCAGCTCCGTGGGGTTTGAAAGCGCTACGTCGCTCGGATCGGAAGCCAGGAACCCGTTGACCAGCATCCCGCGGGCCGTCAAATGGAGCGCCGCGCTGGCCGGCCTGTTCTTCTTCTTGTGCGCTTACGCGGAGGTTTTGGGGTTTCGAGGCGAGCCGCAAACTTTGGACAAGAGTCTCGCGCCATTGCACGTGCTCGCGCAGAAGGCCGGACTGCCGCCATTGGTGGGGACGCTGACGGATCTGGGCGCGGTCCTGAGTTTCTTTTCCTGCTTTCTGGCTTGCATCACGGCGGCCGCGCGCGTACTTTTTCTGATGGGGCGGCACGGCGCGCTGCACTCCATGCTGGGGGAGGCGCACGGGGAGAACCAGACCCCGCACCGGGCGGTGCTGTTGAGTTCCATCGCCGCTTTTCTGCCAGCCGGGATCATGACTTTGCGCGGGGTGAACTTGTTCGACATCTATGGCCTTGTCGGGACGCTGGCAACGTTCGGGTTTGTTACCGCGTATATACTGGTTTCCGCGGCTGCGCCACTATACTTGCGCGCGCAAGGGCGACTGACGCCGCGGGCCATCGGTATTTCCATTTTGGCGGTTTTGGCCATGGGGGCGGCGCTGTTAGGCAGCCTATATCCGGTGCCTGCGCCGCCATACTCGATACTGCCGTATGTCTATGCGGGACTGCTCTTGGTGGGCTTCGCGTGGTCGACGATATGGATGGGGCGGCCGGCTGCGCTCACGGTGGAGATCGGCGGGGATTTGAAGGGGCTGCCAAATGAAACCGATTGATACCGTCCGTATCGGTAAGTAACCGAAGTAATGGATGCCACGGCTCAGTCCACATCGTAATGACTCGACCACAGTAGGCTCTGGGTGGGCTATCCTCGTTGAGCGGAAGCAGATTTCCCTGTTCAGCAACCAGGGCGCGGTGTGTCCGGTTCTACTTGAGCGCCGGATGTGGGCTGGCCCATTTCCAACTGAATGGAGGAATCCAATGTGTAAACGAGAACGGCCGCGCAAGTGTGAAGGTGCGGTCTACCAACGGGAAGACGCGAATTTCTTGCGGGCCTGGTACCGGGACCAGAAGGGAGAAATACAACGAGCATCGACAGGCACCACCGATCGGCAGAAGGCCGAGCGGTTTCTGCGCGATCGCATGGACGCACGAGACGACGGCCGGCCCTCAACTGTATTGGACAGCAAACATTTGACGTTCAACCAGTGGGCGGACTGTTTTTTGGAGCGGCGTTCCAAGCCTCCGTTCCGGGGCGAAGGAAATCGCCAGCAGAATCTGAATGTTATGAAAATTCCTGAGCCCGGTATTCGGAGAGGTTGCCCTGTCGGATATTAGGGCCGAGGCCGTCGAAGACTACCTTGCCGAACGGCTTCGGTCCGGCCGCAGGGTTCACGCGAAGTTTGGAGTGCAGCCGTGCCGGGCGGTCGATTTCGGCGGAGTGCGGGCGGCGTGGCCGATCACATGGTGACACAGATGCTTCGGCAGAGCGATGCCGAGGTGTTCAAGTTGTACAGCTGGGCCAAGCCCTGGTCGAGGCATTTCGTTCACGGTTTCCCCACAATCGTGCCGAAATTGGGCGCGGGAAGGAGGAAACGTTATAACAAAAGGAGCTTTGGTCGGGCCGCCGAGATTTGAACTCGGGACCTCTTGCACCCCAAGCAAGCGCGCTAGCCAGGCTGCGCCACGGCCCGAATCTCCCATTGTACGTCAAGCGGTGCGACCCGCGCTCCGCCGATCACACACATTGATTTCGCTAGGGTTGCTGAACCGGGCGCGCAGCGAGCTGCCGCGGCCCGGTAACGGTCGCGTCGAATTTTGAAAGGTTTCCGAGCCGCTACCGTCAGGGAACGTTTGGTGTCCGCAGGAAATCTCCAAACTGGTTAAGCAGCCCTTCGTACATCGGCATAGAATGGACCTATGCGTTTGCGTACTGGAATTCTAGCTATCCCGTTAGCCGTGGCGTGCGCCGCGGCATGCCTAGCCGACACTCTCACGCTGCGCAACGGCCAAGTGGTCCAGGGGACCTATATGGGAGGCACCGCCCGTACCGTCAAGATGCAAGTGGACGACAGCCTAAAAACTTACAACGTGACGGACATCGTCACACTGCAATTCACGCCTCCGGAGCCCACCGCTTCGGCGACGCTCCCGCCAGGCGGGCAGCACGCCGGCGCGGCCGGCGCCATCGTGGGGAAGCCGACCGCAAGCCCGCCGGAGCACATATGAAGTCGACGCTCGCCTTGTCGATCTCAAGCAGGGTCTGGTTGCGCAAGAGCCGGTCGTGGAAGGGAGGGCGGACAGCCCCGGAGTACTCCAGTAAAGTGGCGCTCGAACATCGCGATTTTCCTGTGGCGAAGCATGCCTGGGCGCGGCGCCCGGCCATCGCGGCGCGCTTCTTCACGGACCGGGAACCGGAATTGGGGCTGGAGTACCGGCGCTATGCCATGGCGGGACAGGAAGCCACCAATCCGGATGCAGCCATCGCGGCGCTCACCAACGCCCAGTACGCGGAGTTGGTGGAGCAGGATTATTGGGACGGAATCGCGCGCGGCGTGGTGCATATGCCCACGGTATTCGAGAACCGTAAGCCTTTTATCGAGACGTTCACCTTCTAGGAAATCTCGAAAGACGTCGACCAAGCCCTTGCTGAAGCCCTTGCCCAAGCCCGTTAGCATCGTCACCGGCGCGAGCCGGGGAATTGGCCGTGCGATCGCCGTGGAACTGTCGCGCACGCACCACGTGATTGCCACTTACAAGAGCAGTCTGGCGGCCGCACGCAGCCTAGCCGCGGAGACCGGCGCCGAGATCGTGCAGTGCGATGTATGCTCCGCCGCGAACCGCGCAGGGCTGATGCGCCACGCGCGCGAACGCTTCGAGAGCCTCGACCTGCTGGTGAACAACGCCGGCATTGCGCCGCGCGAGCGCCGGGACGTGATACATGCCACGGAAGAAAGCTTCGACGAGTTGATCGCGACCAACCTGAAGGGGCCGCACTTCCTGACCGCGCTGGCGGCCGGCTGGATGCTGGAGCGCGGGCGGGGGCGGATCGTTTTCATTACCTCTATTTCGGCATATGCCGCTTCCGTAAACCGCGCCGATTACTGCATCTCGAAGGCTGGGCTTAGTATGTCGGCGGCGCTCTACGCGCAGCGTTTGGCGGCGCATGGCGTCCAGGTTTTCGAGATTCGGCCGGGCATTATTCGCACCGACATGACCGCCGCGGCGGAGCAGACGTATGCCGCGCGCATCGCGGCGGGATTGCTGCCGCAACCGCGCATGGGAGAGGCCGGCGACGTGGCTCGCGTGGTCCGGGCGATCGCCGACGGATTGCTGGATTACTCCACCGGCCAAGCGATCGACGTGGATGGCGGCTTTCACCTGCGGAGCCTGTAATGCAGCGGTTTTGTTTGGTTGCCGGGCAAAGGACTGCTTCAAGCTTCGGGCGGGCCTGGGAGGCAGCCGCAGTCCGAGGGACAGGCCCACTTACTACTACTCTTCTTCTTCCACGTCGCGGCCTTCCCGCGCGGCGCGCTCGCGCTCTTCCTTGCGCTTGGCGCGGTCGGCGGCGCGCTTGACCAGTTCGGAGCCGACCAGCTCGATCATGGCCACTTCCGCGCCATCGCCCTTGCGCGGGCCCAGGCGCCAGCATTTTGGCTGATCGGCATATTAGAATGAGCAGTGGTATCCCGATGATCCAAATCGGTAGATACGAAGTTCAGCGCGAAATCGGCCGGGGCGGCTTCGGCGCCGTTCATCGCGCCTGGGATCCCGTGATGCGCCGTCCCGTGGCCATCAAGGTCCTGACGGGGGTGACCGATCCTTCACTCCTGGCGCGTTTTCGTAGCGAGGCCGGCACCACAGGCAATCTGAATCACAAGAACATCGTTACCGTGTACGATTATGGCGAGTACGACGGCCAGCCTTACCTGGTGATGCAGTTGCTGGAAGGCCGTACGCTGAAGGAGATCATCGGCGGCGGTGCAAACCTGCCTGTCTTCGAGAAGCTTCGCATTCTTACTCAGATCGCGGAAGGTTTGCAATACGCGCACGAGAACGGCGTAATCCATCGGGACATCAAGCCGGCGAATCTGATGCTCCTGGCTGACGGGACGGTCAAAATCCTGGACTTCGGCATAGCCCGGCTGACGGATCAGGAAATAACACGGCAAACCGTGACAGGCTTCCTGGTAGGAACCATCGAGTACATGGCACCTGACCAGATCCAAGGGGGTGACGCGGATGTGCTTACGGACATTTTCTCCTACGGGGTGACTTGCTACGAATTCCTTTCCGGCAAGCAGCCTTTTCGCGCTCCTCAGATCGGCACGGTTGTCTACCTGGTCACGACGCACGAGCCGGCGTCTTTGGGAAACCTGGTCCCGGAATGCACGGAGGCGCTCAATGCCGTGGTTCGCACCGCCATGGCCAAGGACCGGAGCCAGCGATATTCGAGCTTAGGCGACCTGCTCCTGGATTTGGCGCCGATTGAGCTTGCATTTCGAAGGAAACAGGCCGACGAGTGGACGGAGGCTGCCGAACATTTTTTCGAAGTGGGAGACTTCGAAGCCGTACGGACATGGGTCAGCAAGGTTCTGGATCTGGACCCCACGCACCAGAAGGGTCAGGAACTGCGCCGCGCGATTCGGCAGCGCGAGGACCAGGAGCGACACCAGCACATCACCCAATTGATAAGTTCCGCCCAGGGTCATAACGCGCAACACCGCCTTGACCTGGCTATCGGCGCCCTCGAAGAGGCGCTCCGACTGACCGCACCGAATGAGGCGGCGTTGAGAGCCGGTATCGAGCGGCAACTCGATGAGTACAGGGAGCTGCGGGAGCGAGCGGGTCAATCATCGGAGCTAGTCCGCCAGGCCAGAGCGGCGGCTCAGCGAGGGGACCGGGCGACGGCCCGAGCCCTTGCGTTACGTGCGGCTTCCTTGGATCCGTCCAACAGCGAGGCAGCGGCGCTGCAGAACTATCTGACAGCCGAGAGCGCACGGGAACGGGCAGCAATAGTGGCCGAGGTCCGAAAGCGTGCCGGCGAGCATGTGGCGCATAATCGCTTCACAGATGCCAGGCAGTTGGTAGAGGGCGCGATGAAGCGATTTCCAGGCGACACGGAATTCGCCGGCATCCTCCAGGAGATTGGCGAAAGCGAAAAGCATGCGGAGGAGTTAGAGACGGAGCGGCGCCGCGCGCGGGAAAGGCAGCGCCAGATCGACGAGGAAGAGCGTAGCAGGGTTGAGGAAAGCCGGGTTGAGGAAGAGCGGAAGGCCGAAGAGCGATGGGCTGCAGAGCGCTTGAAGTTGGTGGAGGACGAGCGGGAGACAGAACGGAGAGAAGCGCGGCAGCTTGCGGAACTCCCAGTTGTTACTGCGGCCACGCGGGGCGATAGGCCTGGCCTGCGGCGCCGCCCTCTCATTGCAGGGGCCACCGTGTTGGTGGCGGGATCTCTTGCGGTTGCGATCGGCATCTTGTTCCGCACCAGGCAGGTCCGGCCTGAAGTCAAAGTAGCTGGCGCGAAGACGAAAATAACGCAGCCCATGCAGCCGCCGCAACGAAGCGGACAAGCATCGGAAAAAGTTCCGGAACAGACCACCCAAGCTACATCCCCCACCAAACTTCCCGCGTCCCGCCCTACGGGGGATCGCGCCACCGGGGCCATGTCGGCGGCCGGACTTTCCCGGCAGCCTCCCGCGGCCCCGCCGAGCACTCCCACGCCTAAGCCTGTCGACGCGGAGGCGCAGCAGTGGCAGAGCCTGCAGGACAGCCGCGGCTCGGCACCGCTCGAATCCTTCGTTCGCAGTTATCCCACGGGAGCGCACGCCGAACTCGCCAGGCAGCGGATCGATCAGATCGAATGGGATTCGGTGGACAAGAAAGCTCCCGCGGCGCTCCGCGCATTCGCGCAGGAGCATTCCGATTCGCCGCACGCCGCCGAGGCCTTAGCGCAAGCGGACCTGGTGGGCGTGAGCCAGGCGCTATACCTGTTCGCGCGAGCCATCGACCAGAGGGACGAAGCCCTGCTGAAGGCGGTCTGGCCGGGAATTCCACCAAGCGCTCTTGACAAGTGGCGGACGATGTTTCAAAACGCTCGCTCGGTCGGTATCGAGTTGCATCCCGGCGCGCCACTGATCTCCGGGACTTCGGCTTCGGTCGAGTGCCGAAGCAAATTACAGCAGGTCTATCCCGGCGACTCCCAGACCTATTCCGAGGAACGTACGATGCGGATCGGTTTGCGAAAGCAGGGCACGGACTGGCAGATCTCAACCGTGCGGTAGCGGTTATTGGCGCAGCAGGACCACCGGCGTCTGCTCAATGTTCAGAATGTGCTCGAAGAACTGGCGAACGGCTTGGTACTGGGCAACCGGAATGGTGGCGGAGCGGATCTGCAGCGTGCGCGCGAAAACCAATTCTCCGCCGGAGACTTCGCATGAAGATACATACTTGCCGAAGGGCGTTTCGAACTTCTCCGGGTCGGGTAGTTCGTCCACTTTGAAACCCTGCGGCAGTTGAACGCGGACTTTTTCATTGAAGGCAACCGCGTTCAGCAGCACCGGATAGCTTCGCTTCGGTTCGGTAAGAAACACCGACTGGCGCCTGCCCACTATAGCCGGCTTGAAAATCATGAGGCGGTTGGCTCTGATCTGGGCGTAGCCAGGCGCTTCGAATTCCGCTTCGAGGCGGAACCGCCCCTGCAAGAAAGCATCGGAAGGCTGAACCTTGGAAATCAGCGCGCCGGTGGCGGTTAGCGAGATCCAATTTTCGATCGATTTCTTAAAATCGGGAAGGGATCGGTCATTATAGACGGCACGTTCCGACGCAGCGGATTGCCCGCTAAACAACTCAGAAAGTCTGGCGGTGAGCTTGCCGCTGGGGTCCAGTATCGCTTGAATTTCTCTCGTGCTCAGATTCGCCGAGGGAGGCGTTTCCGGGGTGTGAATCAGATCGCCCTGGCCGTCGGCAGCGATTAGAGCGGGGCTGCCCTGCTCATAATTCGGCAGGTCTCCCACCGGCGTGGCGCCATTGGTGGGATCGAAGAGCAACAGGCGGCCGAGTACCGGATGTTGGATGACGGCGCCGGCCCGGGTATCGTCGGAAACTCTCACCGCTACGATAGCGTGATTGAACTGCTGCGGCGATGGCCAGCCTTCCTGCACGTAGCTTCTGTCGCCCGAGTAGATGGCAACCAGATACGAGGAGATGCCCAGAGCCTTGAGCAACGCCCGCATCAGCGTGGCTTTATCCTTGCAGTCGCCATACTCTTTGACCAGCACGTCGTCAGCGGGTTTAGGACGATATCCGCCGCCACGCCCCACACCGATCTGGATCGAGACGTATTTGACGCCTTGGACGAACCAGCCGATGGCTTGAATCCGCTCGAACTCAGTCTTGGCGTTGGCGGTGAGGGCTTTGGCCTTGGCCACGATGGCGTCGCTGGGCTGCGCCTGCGCTTCCGTCGCCGCGGTAACCCAGCGCGATACATCCTGCCAACTGGCAAATGCCGGCGCCGACGACGACTTCGCCCCCGCCGGTGGAAAATATGTGATCGCCACGCGTGGAACGAGAGAGAACAACCTAGGGCTGTTTGGTTCAGGCTCCACGAAAGGCAAATCGCGAGCTTCCCAAGTGTACGTAGAGCCTTCCACCGAGGGCTTGAGCTCCGGCTGGTTGAAGGTCACGCTATCGGCCCGCCAACCGGTAGGGAGCTTCAGGACACGCCTGGAGAGCAGAACGGGTAGACGATTCTGAAGATCCCATTCGAACTGACTGAAGAGCGCGCGATCTTGAGTGACGATCTCGAAACCGAAGACCGAGCCGGGGTCGGCCTTGCTCCTGCCATCGATTCCGCGAACCCGGATGTCGTCATAGGCGTTATTGGTGGTATAAGCTTTGTCGTAGTTGGCTTCCTTGGGGAGCTTAAGCAGCTCTCCCGAGGGCGCCAGCATCCAGGCTTTCATGTCGCGGACTTTGGAGTTCCCCGTCTCATAAATCTGCGACGCATAGGCGTCCGCGCGTCCCTCCCGGGAGAGAACCCGCAGAGCCTCGCGGGTGCTGGTGACCAGACGGCCGGTCTCATCCACGGATGTGCTGGTCTCGCGCAACAACACGACGCCGGGAACTTTGGCCTCATAGGCCGGAACCTTGCGCGTGAACGCCTCGCGCAGCCAGTCGGGCGCTTCTTCAGACGCGCCCGCTGCTGATACTCCGGCCACACTGGCGAGAATCACAATTCGTTGCAGACGATCAAGCAATGTTCAGTCCTCCAAACCGCAATCAATGCGCAGGTTCGGCCGGGGATGCAGCGGGGGCCCGGATCAGTGCAATGCTTTGTTCATCGCCCTGCGCAATCGCATCGAAAGTCTCCTTGATCGCCGGATAGCCCGCCGCTGGCAATAACACATTGCGGTTGTCTCCACATACGAGACGCCGCTCGAAGACGAATTGGGTTTTGTTCACTATCCGCGCATGCACCTCGTACCGCCCAAAATTCCCCATGGAAATGGGGGCTGGCACGCGAGGCTCCTCGAGCTGAAAACCGGCCGGCAATTCGTAAGTGATCTTGTCTTCGATCGTCCATGGATAATGGAAATAGATGGGGTATTTCCGTTCCTTCGCCAGAAAGAGCGAGGGAACGCCTTGCTGGAAGAAGCTCGGCGCGAAGATCAACCGTTTGCCGGTACGTTGCGCGTAGCCGGGCACGCGAATATGGCATCGATAGGCCAGCGGCTTCTCCGGGTCGTTGGCGTTCTCTATCTTGATGTCCGAAAACTCCGCGGTGCTGGCATACCGTTTCAATATATTCTTCAGCGCCTCTTCGCGTTGGGAGTCCGACTGTCTCTCGCCGCGTTCCTTGAAAATCGCGCCTTCGTGGCCAGTGTACACCAGCAGAACATCACCTTCGAGCGCGCCATCCTCGCCGATGCGGAATGTGCCTTGCCGGCGGATCACAGTTTGCTCGGGCTTGGAGACCGGCGTAGTAACGAAGAAAGACTCCTTCGGATCCGTAACCAAGGCGTCTACACCTTCGTGATACCACGACAGCATGCCGCGGGGTATGTAGGTAGCGGACGCATCGAAGAAATGCCAAGAGTCGCCCACCTTAACGGCAACAGCGCGATCACTCAGAAAATAGGGGTCCGTAAACCTCCGATCGAAGAAGGCGGTCTGCCGGCTGGGGAGTTCGGCCACACGCGCTTCGAATCCGGCGGCGGTGGCGAGTGCGGCGAATAAGAACCGGATATCCTCAGGGGTACCTATACCTTGGACAAGTGTGTCTTCCGGGCTCTTGTTCTTCTCCGACTCCTGGCGCTCCTCCGCCGAAACCGCCTCGGTCTGCGAGTTCTTGATCGCAGTCTTGCAAAAATCGACGAGCAGTAGAACTTTTTCCTCGTCGGTCTTCGCCGTGGCGGTGATCCCGGCTGCTTTCTGCTGAATGACCTTGCTTACTTTCCACCGCGTCTTGTACCTGTTATATGCCTCCTTCCCGTGTTCGATCCAGAATTTATCCGGCTCCAGTTGCGCGAATGCCGGCCGGTAATAAATCAAGACCCAGGCACGCAGTTGATCGGCAGGCTGCATCCAGGGTTCTTCCTTGAAAGCCGGCTCGTTGCTCAAGCTGGTCAGGACGTACCCGTTGATGTCCTTCTGGAAGGGCGTAGTCCGGCAACTGAAATCCTGTGCATTCATGATCCAATTGAATCCCGGCGCCGTGTACGGCTTGATCCAGTACCGAATCGCCCGGACGGGAATATCGCGTTGAAAATCGAGGCGCTGATAGCGCTGGAACCCATTTGGGTTTTGGCGCTCATCTCTCCAACGGTACTCAATGATCGAAGCCGGTTCCACGCCCGGCAGAGTGAACCTCTGATGTTTGATGCGAAGGTCGCCCGTCTTGCTCAGGACCTGCGCGAAGATCGCATCGCTCTTCATTTCTACGATGGAACCGTCTGGGTGGATCGTACGGCCCTCGATGCTGGTGATGCTGTGAAGAGGGTAAACCGGGAGATCGACCGTCGTGAGCCGGTCCCGTCCGCGGTTGGTGAAGATCTTGATCCGGATGTATTGGGACCATACGGTATGGATCCCCCCGGTGACCCGCTCATCGCCGATGCGCACTTCCCAGAAAATGGCTTCCGCGTCGGCATCCTTCTCCACAACCGGTTCTTTCCGTCTCAAATCGTCAGGATCGACGGGTTTCCAATCCGCGGCGAAGAGAGCGTGAGAAGTCAGGACGAATAGGCAAGTTCTCCAGACGAGGGTGCGGCCCCCGCCCCACGTTTGCCGGCTTGGACGTGCGTGGCGGGACCCTGGCAACCGGCGCACCGGGCTGTCTAATGACTCGGAAAGAAACCTAAACTGGCAATGTTCTTGTGGCAACGCAGTGGAGATTGTATCACAATCACCGCTTTAGTGGGCGTAACATTTCAAGCTTGTTGAAGAATTGGCGGGACTTGGAAGCGGCTCTACTCTTCTTCTTCCACGTCGCGGCCTTCCCTCGCGGCGCGCTCGCGCTCTTCCTTGCGCTTGGCGCGGTCGGCGGCGCGCTTGACCAGTTCGGAGCCGACCAGCTCGATCATCGCCACTTCCGCGCCATCGCCCTTGCGCGGGCCGAGCCGCACGATGCGGGTGTAGCCGCCGTTGCGCTGGCCGAAGCGGGTGGCCAGCGTGTCGAACAACTTCTTGACCGAAGCGGGCGTGAACAGCACCCGGGCGGCTTCCCGGCGGGCGTGCAGCGTGTCGTCCTTGCCCAGCGTGATCATGCGGTCCACCAGAGGCTTGACGGCCTTGGCCTTGGGCACGGTGGTGATGACGCGCTCCTGCTCGATCACGTTGGTGACCAGTCCCCGCAGCAGGGATTTGCGGGCGGCTCCGTCCCGCTTCAGCTTATATCCGGCTACTCTATGTCGCATGGCTTACCTCATTCGGCAGGACAGGCTCGGAAGCCCGTCCTACAACTGGTCCTGATCGTTGTGCAGATCCTCGTCGTCGAGTTCCGGCATGCTGCCGGCGGGTTGCGGCGGCGGCGCCACTAGACGGCCATGCGGATCGATTCGCATGCCCAGAGAGAGACCCATGTTGGCCAAAATCTCCTTGATTTCGTTCAGCGATTTGCGGCCGAAATTCTTGGTGCGCAACATTTCGGCTTCGGTCTTTTGCACCAGTTCGCCGATGGTTTGAATATTGGCGTTTTTGAGGCAGTTGTACGAACGCACGCTGAGTTCCAGTTCCTCCACGGAACGGTTCAGGATCTCGCTCATCTTGTCCATGCCATGCTCGGAGATATCCTCGGAAGCCTCGGGCAGCTCCTCGAAGTTGATGAAGATGGACATGTGGTCCTTCAGCAGCTTCGCGGCGTAACCGATGGCGTCCTGGGGTGAAACCGCGCCGTTGGTCCAGACTTCCAGCGTAAGCTTGTCGTAATCGGTCATCTGGCC
>Ga0209333_1001096_pt1 | contig 13835 bp, 9 predicted proteins | sample BlaSpr_A8_OM2_O3_FD_187982 | JGI IMG/M metagenome (GOLD analysis project Ga0209333, IMG submission 187982) | Forest soil microbial communities from Thunder Bay, Ontario, Canada - Black Spruce, Ontario site 2_A8_OM2_O3 (SPAdes) (version 2) | ecosystem: Environmental > Terrestrial > Soil > Boreal... | reverse complement strand
AAGCCACGCCGCACCACTTCGCGCTGACCGACGCGCAGATGCTGCCCTACGACAGCAATTTCAAAATGAAGCCGCCGCTGCGCACCGCTTGCGATGCGGGCGCAGTGGTGGAAGGCATCGTGGCAGGAGCGGTGGACGCCATCGCCACCGATCACGCGCCGCACCCCGGCAGCGAAAAGATGCAGGAGTTCGAGAAGTGCCTCTTCGGCATTATCGGCCTGGAGACCGCGCTGGGCCTGGCGCTGGAGCACTTGGTGCACACCGGCAAGATTCCGCTCGCCCGCCTGGTGTCGCTGCTCTCGACCGGACCGGCGCGCGTACTGCATCTGGATCGCGGAACGTTAGCCGCGGGCGCTCCCGCCGACGTGACGATCTTCAGTACGGACCTGCAATGGACCTACGATGTGAACCAGTCGTTCTCGAAGAGCCGGAACTCTCCGTTTGACGGGCACACGTTCCGGGGCGGTCCCGTCGCGACAATCGTGGGCGGAACCGTAGTGTGGCAACGGGAGTGATCGATTGTGGGGCAGGATGGCATCCTGCGCGCCGATTGGCAATCGGCGCAATCTGCCCGCTACCCATAATCCAAGGCGAGGACCGGCAAATGGGGGCGGCGACCTACCCCCCGTACTCCTTCAGCTTATTGTGCAGCGTCTTCAGGCTGATGCCCAAAATCTCCGCGGCGCGCGTCTTGTTGTTGCGGGTGTGTTCCAGAGTCCTGAGGATGAGGCCCTTTTCGGCGGCTTCCACTGTAGTGCCGATGCTGAAGCGCACGGATTCGAAGTCGTCCGGTACAGCGACCGCGGAAGATCCGGCGGCCGCCGCCATCGTGGCGCGGCCCTGCAGGAAGGCGGGGATGTGCTTGAGCTCTACGGTCCCTTCGCCCGCCAAAATCACGGCGCGCTCCAGCACGTTCCGCAATTCACGCACATTGCCCGGCCACGAGTGCCGCTCGAACGCATCCAGCACATCCGGCGCAATGCCGGTCACCCGGCATTCGTGCTTGCGATTGAGGCCCGCTATCAGCGCCTCGGAAATGGGCGCCACATCCTCCTTGCGCTCGCGCAGTGGCGGCAGATGAATATGAAAGACGTTCAGCCTGTAGAACAGGTCTTCGCGCAGATTGCCGCCCCGTATGGCTTCGTCCGGCACCTTATTGGTGGCCGCCACCAGCCGCACGTCCACTTCGAATTCGGTCTTGCCGCCCAGGCGCCGCACCTTGGAGTCCTCTAGAATGCGCAGCAGCTTGGCTTGCGTGGGTAGGGGCATTTCGCCAATCTCGTCCAGCAACAGCGTGCCGTGCTGCGCCAGCTCAAAGCAACCGGAGCGCCGCTCCGAAGCGCCTGTGAAGGAGCCCTTCTCATGCCCGAACAATTCGCTTTCGATCAAAGTTTCCGGGAGCGCCGCGCAGTTGATGGCGATGAACGGCCCATGCCGCCGCGGGCTGAGCTCGTGAAGCGTGCGTGCTACCATCTCCTTGCCGGTGCCGCTCTCGCCGGTGATCAGCACGCAGGCCTTGCTCGGCCCGGCCTGCTGCAGTAGCGCAAAAATTTCCCGCATTTTGGGGGACGCGCCGACCAACTCGCCAAGCGAGCCGTTGTTGGCCAGTTGTCTGAGCAGAACATGCTTATCGTTGCGCAAACCGGCATACGCGGCCGCCCGGCGCACCAGGTGCTCCAGCCTCTTCGGCTGGATCGGCTTCTCCTCAAAATCGTAGGCGCCCAGCTCGTGCACGGTTCGGACGGCCGTCTCGACATTGCCGTAAGCCGTCAACACGATGGTGGGCGGCATGTCGCCCATATCCCGGAGTTTCTCAAGGAAGCCGAAACCATCCAAGCCGGGCATATTCAGATCGGTCACGATCACGTCCGCTCCGTTCCGGCTCAGGATGTCGAGCGCTTCATTACCATCGGATGCGGTTTCCGCCGCCATGCCCCAGGCGGCTACCATAGCCGCCAGTCCGCTGCGCTGCGCGGGCTCGTCGTCAACGATCAGAACTCTCAACAGATTTCGATCCTTTCAAATTGTTTGGTTGTTTAATCCTTATTGTAGCGCCCGCCACATTGTAGCGCCCGCCACACCTGTAATCGCAATACCGATTGCTGGCCGAAAGTTGTGCTTGCTTAGGTGAACTGGCGATTTTTGCGATAATAACAACAACTAGGACTCATGGTCTTCGAAACGGTCCGACGCGCCCGCCACCGTCTCCTCGCTAACGAGGCATTGCGGTATGCCGCCTATTCGGTCAGCGCGGCGCTGGCCGCTCTGATCCTGCTGTTATTGCTGGGAACCCAGATTCTCAGTCCGGCGTGGCTCATCGTGCTGCCGGCGGTCACGCTGGCCGCCGGCGCTTACATGACCTGGCGGAGCGCGCCGTCCCCCTATTGGGTGGCGCAACGCGTGGACCACAACTTGGAGCTCGCCGATGCCCTCTCCACGGCCCTTTTCTTCGCCCCCCACCGTCAAGGCGTCCGCACCGATTGCGGCGGCGAGATGCGGCGCGCGCAGTGGGCGCAAGCCGAACGCATTGCCGCCGGCGTGGATACGCGGCGCGCCATCCCGGTCGTCATGCCGCGCGCGCTATATGGAACCGCGCTGCTGGCGTTGGCCGCGGGTAGCTTGTTTGCCTTGCGCTACGGACTGGATCGCCGATTGGATCTGCATGCGCCGCTGGCGCGCATCGTGCAAGATAGGCTTGGCTACCCCGCGGCGAATCAGACGGCGCGCGACCGCCGGAACCCCGCCGCGCACGATCCCAAGCGCCCCGAAGACACCGGCTTTTCGCTCGACGACTCCCAGCAGAAGAGCGCCGGCGAATTGGATGCCGCGCCGGACTCCGCTCTGGACACCGTGGACGTGCCCAATGTCGACAACAAAACTGCATCCAGCCGCCCGGACCCCTCCAAGCTGGCGCAATCCATGCAACTCGAAGGCGAGCAGAACAAGAGCGAGGAACCCGATGGCGTCAGCGCCAATCCCAGCGACCAGCAGTCCGCCGAGGGCCGGAAAGGTCCCTCGGCCGGCAAGCCCGGCAAACAGGGACAGGGCGACGACAAGCAGGATTCCGGCAATCCCGGTGAGAACTCCGGCCTGCTCGGCAAATTCCGCGACGCCATGTCCAGTTTGATGAATCGCATGCGGCCGCAGGGGGGAGCCAAAGGCGCGCAGCAGCAGGCGGGCGCGCAGAACGGCCAACAGAAAAGCCAGACCGGCAATTCCGGGCAAAATGGCAAACAGGGGCAGCAACCGGGAGACGGGCAGCAGGCCGATGCAAAGGATGGACAGCCGGGTGACGATAGCCAGAACGCGCAGAATGCGCAATCCGGCAGCCCCGGCCAGAGCGGGCCACAACCGGCCACCAAGCAGCCCGGCAGCGGCATTGGCCGGCAGGACGGCAGCAAGGACGTGAAACTGGCCGAACAACTTGCGGCCATGGGCAAGATCAGCGAGATCATCGGCAAGCGCGCGGCCAACGTGACCGGGGAGCTGACCGTGGAAGTGGAGAATAGCAATCAGCAGTTGCGCACGCCGTACGCTCAGCGCGACGCGCATCACACCGACGCTGGCGGGGAGATTAATCGCGACGAGGTCCCGGTCGCGTTGCAGGCTTACGTGCAGCAGTATTTCGAGCAGGTGCGCAAGCAGGCCGCCCAGCAGCGGGCGGAGCAGCCCAAACCACCCAAACCGGGGATGTAGGCCTGTGACCGACCGCATCTTACGGCGCCAACTGGTTACCGGGCCGGTCGTTACCGAGCCACGACCGTAAGGGAGTGGTTGCGCGCGTCAAGGCCAGCCTGTTCGGAGCGGTAATGCAGTAGTGTATTCTCAGACAAGGAGCCGCCGAAATGGAAGTGCACGTCGCAGGGGAACTGGAAGCGAAGCTGGCAACCTCTGCCGCTCTGCAAGGCTGCAGCCCCGACCAATTGGTAGAGGATGCGCTTACGCGCTATTTTGAGGAGGAGGCTCGCTTCGTCGAGGCCGTAAAGCGCGGCGAGGGAGCTATCCAGCGGGGCGAGTATCTCACTCACGACCAAGTGGGCCAGCGCCTTCTGCGGTTCCTTCAAACCTGATGGAGGTCCGCTGGTCGTTGCCCGCGGCAGAAGACTTGGAGCGCATTTGCGAGCGCATTGAGCGCGACAACCCGGACGCCGCCCGCCGTGTTGCTCGAACCATCTATGAAAGTTGCGCTCGCTTGAAGGATTTTCCCCGTTTGGGAAAACCCCCTGCCGTATGTCGTGGTCTATCAAGTCATGGACTACGCCGTTGAAGTCTCGCGCATCTTCCACGGTGCGCAGGACTGGCCATAAAGCCCCACCGCTTCTTGCGGGCGCGGGCGCAGGGTTCGAATCCGCGCCTGATTTCCCTATCGGGACGAAGCGCTTAGGGGAATCTGTTGCAGCGCGGCTTCCACTCTTGCCAGTCGCTCTTCAAGGGAACGGATCCGTTGATCCTGTGCCTGAATCTGTTCCTTCTGCGCGGCAATGGTAGTGTTCTGCTTCTGCAGTTCGTTCAGGAGCATGGGGCCGAGCACCTGGTACTTTACCGTCTCAATTTGCCCGTCGGCTGAGCGTGCCACCAGATCAGGATAAACATCCGCCACTTCTTCGGCGATCAGCCCGTATTGGATCGGCTGCGACCCGTCGCTGAACGGCTTTTTGTATCGAAAGGTCACTGGCCGCAGGCGCATCAGCCCGCCGCTGGCATCGCCCATATCCTGGATGTCTTCCTTGTAGCGCCGCGAGGACTGGATGGTGGCGAGTTGTCCGCTGGAGTCGATCATGACTGGCACAGCGTCGTTCCCGCCGGTGCTGACGCTGTAGATACCCGCGATGTAGGTGAAGTTATTGGTGCCGGTGGTTCCGATGCGGATGATGCCGCTGTCGCCGGCCACACCCAGATTGCCGATATCGATGTTATTGCTACTGGTGGCCGCTATGTTATACCCGGCTTGGTACCCGATCGCGATGTTTTGGCTCCCCTCGATGTTGGAATACAGTGCCTGATAGCCCGCCGCCGTATTGCCGCTTCCTGTGGTATTGGTCCAAAGCGCGAGGGAGCCGCTAGCCGCGTTGTAGTTCCCGATCGAGTTGAAGCCTATCGCACCCTGGCCGAAAGCGGCATTATTGGTCCCGGTGGTGTTGTTTAGGAGGGCAACTTCGCCGCTGGCCGTGTTATTGCTGCCGGAGGTGTTGGATTGTAGCGCGCCCGCACCGTTGGCAGTGTTGCTGCTTCCGGAAACGTTGTACAACATTGCGCCCGAACCGCTGGCCGTGTTACTACTCCCGGTGGTGTTGCTGAGCAGCGCGAACCGCAGGCCGTGTTGTAGCTTCCGGTGGTGTTGGCGGTGAGCGCAGAGAAACCGACGCCAGTGTTGTACACCCCCGTCGTGATGGCGGCCAGAGCGCTAGCACCCACGCCCGTATTGTCGGCGCTTGCGCCGCCTGGCTCTTGTATGCCAATGCCAGGTGGTCCCTGGGGCCCCAGCGGCCCCGCTGCACCTTGTGGCCCCTGCGGCCCTGGGGGCCCCTGAGGCCCCGCACCCCCCGCTGTGGTTTGCGTTGTTCCGTTGGGGAAAATAATTCCATTTCCAGTGCCAACCAGCGTGAGATTACCGGTCACCTGTGCATTACCATTGACTGTCAGAGGATCTGCTGGGGATGTCGTGCCGATCCCCACATAGCCGGTCCCACCCATTACCGTCAGACGCGGTAGTAGCTGCCCCTGGTTCGGACCGCTCGCAGTCGTGGCAGTGTAAAGGGTTTGGCTGGCGGTAAATCCCCCGATGTCCATCGCACGCCAGCGCGCCGAGGGTACAGTCTGATTCGGATAGGTGTAGAAATCGATGGATCCGATTCCAAATCCCGTGGGTGGTGTGTTTCTTAGATCCAGCGTGGGACCCGAGGAAGGTCCACCGTCCACCTCGGCGGTGATATTACCGGCCACATCCAGGATATCCAAAGGATTCGTCGTGTTAATGCCGATGCTTGTGCCGCTCTGGTACATCACGGAGTCGCCTACGGCGCCGGCTGTGTTGGTAATCTCGGCGATGTAATTAGCGGTAGTGGCGGCCCGCGGCACCGCCGCCGCCGTCATAGCAAGCAGCGGGCTAGCCGACTGAATGAGTTGCGCCGCTTCGGGAGTTGGCGAGCCACCCAACACATACGCCGAGGCTGGCAGGCCGCCGAGCGTGTCGGCATCGCCGGCTTTCAGCGCGTAAGGTACGCTCACCAGCAATACCCGGGGCAGATCGACCTCACCTGGCACATAGAATTTCACCTGCAACCAGCGTGGCTGGCCCGCGGCAAACAGTTCCACCGGGACTCCTCCGTCCTTCGTCGTGCCAAGCAGGACCTTGTAATTGCCGTTGGCATCAAGCTCGACGTTCTGGTCTTCGCTCCAAAGAGGCGTGCCGCCTTCCTGTTCGCTATATATCCCAAAGGTGGCGCCCACCGGCCCGGTAGGCTGACCCGCGGGAAGGTTCAACGACCCGCCGAAGCTCACGAGTTTGGGAATAGCGGTAACAGTTGCGGCGCTCCGGGTTTGCTGCGCGCTGGCGGCGCCAACGAGGCATAGGATACAAGCAGCGAGTAAACGGGTATTACTTAGTGGGTGCAAGTGACCTCCAAGTCAATGTAGTAAACCACGCGCGATTTATCCCTATCGGGAAGTAATATACACCCAAATGCCCGAGGTGAATCGTATTTGTTGCGTTTTTTTTGCGATTTTCAACAATCATTCGGACGCTAGGAGTTCCAACCATTACGCGGGCGTGCTCGTGGCGCGTACTGACAAAGGTGGATTCAGCCAAGCCCGGAATGGGGCATACTGCCAAATTCCTTCCATGTACGGTCGAAAAACCATCTTGTGGAGGGCGGGCAATCCTGCCTGCAGCCGCCTTTCAGGCGGCCAAAGCCGGCCAAGAAAACCGGCTCGCGGCCAAGATTGGCAGCCCTCCAACAGGATTTCATCGCTATTCCTGGGCCGCAAACCCACCTGACAGTCCTGAAGGCCCGCCCCACATGTTATGCTGGCATGCGGATGTTCAGTCGCCAGCGCCGTAAAGCCCGCTTTCTGTTCGGGTTGTCCGACATCCTTCTTACCTCCCTGGCCTTCGAAGCCGCCTACCAGACGCGCAGCCTGCTGCACCTCGAGCGCAGTTTCTACCTGGTCCTTCCCACCAAGACCCTGGTTCTCGCATTTGCCGTGGCTGCGTGGCTGCTCGCCGGCCTATGGCTGGGCGTCTACGAAAGGCTCGATGCGGGCGACCCGCGCGTGATCCTGCGCGACTCGTTTCGGCAATGCGCGTACGGCGCCGTGGTCCTGGTGCTATTCGAATTCGCCCTCCGCCTGGACCTGAGCCGCCCGTTCCTGGCGCTGTTCACCGTCTACGCGTGGGTATTTCTGTTCTTGTTCCGCCTGTTTTCCGGCCGCTTGGCCGGAGCTATCCGGCGCGAATTCAGCGGACCGCATTTCGTGATGGTGGCGGGCACCGGCGAGCGCGCCCGCAAGCTGGGCGAAGCGCTGGAACAGTCCGCCAATTATGGCATCCGCCTCACAGGCTTTCTTGCGCCGGACGCGTACAATACACTCAGCGAGATTCGCCTGGCATCCACTTACAAGGTCTACCCCATCGGTGAATTGCGGCAACTGCTGCGCAACCGCGTTATCGACGAAGTCATCTTCTCGGTGGGCAGTGAGACACTCGCGCAACTGGAAGACGTCTTCCTGCTCTGCGATGAGGAGGGCGTGCGTACCCGCGTGGCCGTGGATTTCTTCCCGCACGTAAATAGCGAAGTCTACCTGGAGCGCCTGGGATTCACGCCGCTGCTCACGTTCTCGGCTGCCCCCCACGATGAAATCCGGTTGTTGGTGAAGCGCGGCACCGACGTGGCCATCGCGGCCGCTGGCCTGGTGGTCATGCTGCCCTTCATGATCGCCGTGGCGCTAATGGTGCGGCTGACATCTCCCGGACCCGCCATCTTCAAGCAGATCCGCTGCGGATTGAACGGCCGCCGGTTTCTGTTCTACAAGTTCCGGTCCATGTGTGCGGACGCCGAGCGGAGGAAGGCCGAAGTCATGCACCTGAGCACGCGCAAGACCGCCACCAAGATCCCGGAAGATCCCAGGCTGACACGCGTGGGCCGCTACCTGCGCAAGTTCTCGATCGACGAGTGGCCCCAGCTTTGGAACGTGCTGAAGGGCGATATGTCGCTGGTGGGACCGCGGCCCGCCATTCCCGACGAGGTGGAGCAGTATCAAACCTGGCAGCGCCGCCGCCTGCGCATGCGTCCCGGGCTTACCTGTCTGTGGGCCGTGTCCGGTCGCGACAACCTGGACTTCGAAACCTGGATGCGCCTGGATATGCAGTACATTGATAATTGGTCGCTCGCGCTCGATTGGAAAATCATCCTGCGCACGATTCCCCGCGTCCTTACCGGGCACGGAGCGAACTAAGCGGCCAAAAGAGCGAAACATGCATCTGTTACCCACCCAAGACGAAGTCGTCCGCGTGCTGCGCGATACCGGCGCCTTGCGCGACGGCCATTTTGAATACCCCAACGGCCTGCACTCCAACGAGTACCTGCAGGTGCCGCTGGCTATGCGCTACTACCAGCACGCCCGCATGCTCAGCGTGGGGCTGAGCCGCCTGCTGCGCGAGAACGCCGAGATCCGCGCCATGATCCCCGATCTCTCCATTGTCGCGCCGGCCAACGCCGGGTTGCCTGTGGCGTACGGGGTCTGCGAAGCCCTGCGCGCGCGGCAGGTGTACTGGGCGGAACGCGATGACACCGTTCAGCCCATGCGCTTCCGCCAGTTCCTGGAGCAGCACTCCGGCGAACAGGTGGTGCTGGTGGACGATATCCTGCGCTCCGGCCGCAAGCTGAGCGAGATGCAGGAACTGCTGGAATCGCGCGGCGCGCGCGTAGTGGCTCTGGCGGTCGTCATCTATCAGCCGACTCCGCGCACGCGCGATTTCGGTAAATTGCCGCTCTACTATCTGGCCAGGCTGAACGCCAGCTACTACGCCGACGCCGCGCATTGCGATCTGTGCAAGGACGGCGTGCCGGTGCAGAAAGTTTGGGTTTAGAGGCCGCTTAATCCAAGCGTGTCTAGCTCGGCGCATAGCGGCGCCGCAAGGCAAACTTGAACATCATTCGGGCCGTCACGATCAACACCGTGCATCCCGCCAGCAGTTTGACTTCGAATAACCACACGGACCTGACATCGCCCGGTGGAATGAGGGACACGGCAATAGAAACGATCGTCACAACCATACCCATGCTGGCGCTCCACTTGCGTCCGTACTTCCAAGCTGCACCGAACATATAGAGGAACGGAATGAAGTACACAATCACGGTCATATCGACCAGTAACTGATAGCCGACCCGCAAGCTCTCGCCGGCTTGCAGCGCAACGACGAAAACCGTACAGGCGAACCCTTGCACCAGTATGGCCAGATGCGGCGTGCCCCAACGCGGATGCAGGCGCGCGAATGCGGGCGGAAAGTAGCGGTCGATGCCAATGACGAACGGGATGCGCGCGCAGCCGCCGATCCAGGCGCAAAGCTGGACGGCCACGCCTGCCAGGATCAGCACGATCATGGCGGGTCCCAGCCACAAGGAGTGCAATCGCGCTCCGGCCTCGGTGGAGGCTTGCACCAGGCCGGTCAGAATGCCGATGCGGCCGGGCGGCATCAGCACCATCAGGGACAGCGTGCCCAGAACGTAGAACGCCGCGATGCAGGAGCCCGAGATCCAGGCGGCCCGCGGCACGTTGCGCGTGGGGTTGCGAATCTCGCCGCCCAGAATGGCGCCCAATTCCAGGCCGCCGAAAGCGAAGGCGATTTGCGACCAGAAGTTCACTTTGTCCATGTCCCAGTGCGGAGTGAGTTGGATAGGCGTGGCCGAACCGGAACGCACCCATACTGTGAACCCGAAAACGACGAGCAGCGCGCCGAAGGTATAAGTTGCGAGCGCGCCGGCATTATTGGTCCACTTTGCGATGGACAGGCCGAAGATGTTAGTCGCGAGTCCAATCCACAGGATCGCTAGCGAGGTGGAAATGACATAGATCTTGACTTCGGACAGGCCCAGCGCATAGCCCGCCATGTCCACACCGGCCAGCAGCAAGTTGGGGAAATAGAACAGATTGCTGAGCCAATAGCACCAGCCGCACAGGAAGCCTTGCCAGTCGCCGAAGCCCTGTTTGGTCCAGACGTAGATGCCGCCCTCTTCCGGGAACTTGGCGGAGAGGGTGGCCACGGCCAGCGCCGAAGGGATGAAGAAGAAAGCCGCGGCCAGCAACCACAGCGTGATGGAGACCGGTCCGGTGTGCGCCGCGGCGGCCAGCCAGCGAATGCCGATGACCGCGGCGATGTTGAATAGCACCAGGTCGCGCAGACCCAGTTCGCGGCGCATTTGGGGTTCGGCGGCGGTGTTTGGAATAGAGGAGAGTGTAGCATGGCGGCGTAGTGCGGTTGGACCAGATGCATGCTAGACCATGTGCAGCCGAGCGGCCTGACCGACAGGGCGCCCTGTCTACTGGTCTCTAGCGTCCTGTCCGTTATGTCCGTTATAAATATTTGCAATCGGGTCGATTCGTGACGTAATGGGGTATGTTCACTCCGGCGACTCCTCTTTCTGTTTTGGAAATCTAGAACTCGATCTCCAGCCGCTTGGCCACGCGGTCGAGCGTATCCACCAACCGCTCCACTTGACGCTCGGTATGCGCGGCCGTGCAGGAGATGCGCAGCAGGTTTTGCGCGGCGGCGGGACGCAACACCGGGTTGATGTAGATGCCTTCCTCCAGCAGCGCCTTGCACAGGTGGCAAAGGTCGACTTCGTTCTGCACCACCACCGGCACGATGGCGGTCTCGCCATCCAGCACCGGAAAGCCGCACAAGCGCAGTTCCTGGCGCAACCGTCCGGCGATGTGCAGCAGCCGTTGCTGGCGCTCGGGCTCTTTGCGCATCACCTCCAGGGCGGCGGCCGCGGCGGCCACCGAAGCGGGCGGCAGACTGGCCGAGAATACGAAAGGCCGCGCCGTGTGCTTTAGATAATCGACGACTTCCTTGGTGGACGCTACGAAGCCGCCCACCGAGGCCAGCGACTTGCTGAACGTGCCCATGATTATGTCGATATCGTCCAGTACGCCCAAGTGCTCGGCCGCGCCGGCGCCGGTGGGTCCCAAGACGCCGATGCCGTGCGCCTCGTCCACATAGATGCGCGCGCCATACGGCTTCGCCAGATTGACGATGCCGCGCAGGTCCGCGATATCGCCCTCCATGCTGAACACGCCCTCGGAAACGATCAGGATGCGCTCTTCCGGCGGGCAGTTTTCCAGGCAGCGTTCCAGATGATCGAGATCGTTGTGGCGGAAGCGCACGGTGCGCGCCGTGGAGCGCAACGCGCCCTCCACCAAGCTGGCGTGCAGGTTGTGGTCGCACAGCAAGGCATCGCCTTTTTCGGCCAGCGCCGCGAGCGTCGCGTAATTCGCCTGGAAACCGGTGCCGAAAATGACGGCCGCCTCCTTATGCACGAAAGCCGCCAACTGGGCTTCCAGCTCCACATGCAGATCCAGCGTGCCGTTCAACAGGCGTGATCCGCTGCATCCGCTGCCATATTTCCGGACAGCTTGCACGGCGGCTTCCTTCACCTTCGGGTGCGTGATCAGGTCCAGATAATCGTTGCAGCCGAACATCAGCACCTTGCGGTCGCCCATGCGGACTTCGCCTGGCCCGCAGCCCTCGCGCTGGCTGAAGACTTCAAAATACATGTACAATCCGGCTGCCTGCAGGTCGCCCGGACGCGTGAAGTTCCGGCACTTGTCGAAGAGGTCGGTGGATCGGGTATGGCTTCCTCCGGCCTTTCGGCTTTGTATGACGGTAGTCGAAGAGCTGCGCATCGTTCTCAATCCCATTCGTAGATTCGGTAGGTCTTGTACTTCTTCGCGCCCATAGCCTTCAAGGAGCGGTTCATCAGAACATTATCTTCCAAAATCCAGGACATTTCACTCAGTCCGTAGCCCAGCCGCCGGGCGTTGCGGATCAGTTCGGCGTAAAATCCGGCGGCCACCCCGACGGTGCGGTACTCCTCCACCACCCCCAGGGCGACGACCCGCAATTCTTTGATCAATCGTTGATGATACAGGATTTTGAAGAGTCCGAGGGGGAACAATTTGCCGCCAGCGTGTTTTAGTGCCAGATTTATATTGGGTAGCGCCAAGGCGAAGCCCACGGCGCGCCCCTGCACCTCGCCGATCAGCACCAGGTCCGGCTTCAGAATCTGCTTCATATCGGCGGCTTCATGCAGAAACTCTTCGCGCGTCATGGGGACAAAGCCCCAATTCCGCGCCCAGGTGGAGTTGTAGAGTTTCCAGAGCATTTGCACTTCGTCACCGAACTTGCGCATGTCGATGGTGCGGATAACCACGCCCTGGCCGCCGGCGGAGCGCCGCGCCACGCGTTCCACTTTAGCGCCATTCACCTCGGTGGGGGTGGACCAGTATGCGAACAGGTCCTTCGCCTTACGCAGTCCCACGGCTTCGAGCATGCGTGGATAGTTGGGCGAATTGTACGGCATCATCACATTGGGGCTGGAGTCGAAGCCCTCCACCAGCATGCCGCATTCATAATTCGTGGAGGGACTCACGGGGCCGCGAATCACCTTGGCGCCGCGCTCCAGCAGCCACTTGCGCGCGGCTTGCATCACGGCGCCGGCCACTTCCACATCGTCCGTTGATTCAAAGAACCCAAAGAACCCGGCATCCTCCTTCTGAAACTCGTTGTAATTCCGGTCCACGATGGCGGCCACCCGCCCGCACACCTGCCCATCCCGGCGCGCCATGAAGCATTGCATTTCGGCATTCGCGTAGAACGGGTGCTTGTGGGTATTCAACAATTCCTTTTGGGCCATGCGTAACGGCGGCACCCAATATGGGTGGTTCCGGTACAGCCGGTACGGAAGGTCCACAAACTCTTCCAACGATCGTTTATCCTGAACCGCGACGATTTCAACGTCTCCCAACTAGGCGGCCCCTTTTCCCAAGATTCGGTATAACTGCGGTGCGATCAGCACGAGAAGACCGGCCACGGCTGCCCCGGCCAGCAGGTCGACGGTGTAATGGTATCGAAGATAAACTGTAGCAGAAATGATGGACAACGTATAGGCAAAATAGATCCAAAACAGCCGGTGGGAAATGAGGCGGCTACCCCAACACGCCAGGATAGTGAGTTCCGTATGACCGCTGGGAAAACAATCCCAAGCCTTGGACTCCAGGCGGTCCAGACTCCATTGTAGCGCACGTGTCACCCAAAGCCCCCGCAGATCGATGGTTTGCAGGTTCCGCAGGTAAAAGCGCGGCCCGCGCGCGGGCGCCAGTACATAGCCCGCGTACGACACCAGGAAACCCAGCGCGATGAGGAATGCGTGGTAGCGAAACTCGGCGTACCGGGCCTGCCGCCAGAGCAGGAAAGCGATCAGCAGCACGGCTGGCACGAACAGCGCATAGACAATTTGCAAGTATTCCGTGAGGATAGGCGCGCTAATACGTTCCAGCCAAACGGTTGGATGCACTCCCCAGATGCGGTAATCCAAATGCGCCAGTTCGGCATCCGCCTGCCACCGGCGAAGAGCCGGCATGAGCACCGCCATCTCTCTGTAGCACCATGCCACGTAGGGCAGGGGATACCAGTGCCGGAAAATCCAACTGGCGCGCCCCGCGCAGTGGATCGCCAGCAGGGCCAGGGTGATGGCCGCCACGTGCCAGGCCAGCAGCCACATGGCGCCCGGCAGCCGGCTCCGGAACAGGATCACGGCTGCGGCGGCAGCCGCATA
>Ga0209333_1001095_pt1 | contig 13864 bp, 10 predicted proteins | sample BlaSpr_A8_OM2_O3_FD_187982 | JGI IMG/M metagenome (GOLD analysis project Ga0209333, IMG submission 187982) | Forest soil microbial communities from Thunder Bay, Ontario, Canada - Black Spruce, Ontario site 2_A8_OM2_O3 (SPAdes) (version 2) | ecosystem: Environmental > Terrestrial > Soil > Boreal... | reverse complement strand
ATAGGTATTGGCCCAGCTCCACAAATCGCTGATCGTGCTCACGTTCTTTTGTTTGCTCCCAAGACAAGATCTCGTCGATCTTCCCGAGAACGACCAGTGCCCGTCGGCGATTCAGCTCCGGTGCAGTCATCTGCCTGTTAATCCACAAGCTCGTTAAGCCAATCAAGATCGCTCGCTCCTGGCCGGCGAATCAGATTTGCGTCGACCATCTTCTTGTCATTCAAGCACAGCCCTAAATGCGAACAACTGACACAAGCGTTCTGAGGGAAGCGAATCCCGCTATGGGCAGGAAATTGACCTGTCTCGACCTGTCCGATCGTCGCTTCGACCAGCCGGCCAAACTCTCGGCGTTGTTCTTCCGAGATTGATGCCTTCAAATATTGAATTTCGGGCAGCTGCTTGCGCACGAACACAACGAGTGCAACATCGGAGATACCGCTAATCCAGGAATAGCAAATGAGTTGAGGGTCCAGCGTCAGCAAGCCTTCCGGCTCTTCTGGATAGCGGGCCGTAGTAGTCTTCCAATCGATCAAATATTCCCTGCCATCGAGAGTACCGAGAGCGTCAATGTAGGCCACGAACTCGTTGTTTCTGGTAAGAGCTCGGAGCATCTTTACCTGCAAGCTCTCTTGTGGACGGTGAATGCGAACCCGGTCATCCTGCGCAAGTTTCTGGAGCAGATGGACTCCCTGGTGGACCAGGCGGTCCCAGGAATCTCCCTTCTTGTATTCAAACGGAGTATCCCGGAAAGCACCCCATTCCTTGAAGAGCACTGCGGATGGGTCCTCTCGACGGAAGTAAGCGCCAAGTGCAGTTTCGAAGCAGCGGCCGAAAACCATCGCTGCGCGCGTGTCTTTTTCTCGCCATCCATCGAGATAGCGGTAGCGATAGCTGCGAGGGCAACGAAGGTATTGGCTAATCTGCGTGTAGCTGTACGTCACCCGAATCTCCTGTCGCTACGCCATCGCGAGCATCCTTCGAGATGAATTCCCATTCGCTGCAGGGAGCAAATCCTGCAAGATCTAGATAGGTGCGACCAGCAAAGACTTTCTTCGTGGTTCGCAGGACTCCAGTGAGACCGACCAGAGCTTTTTCGTCCACCTCGTCCCGCCCCAGTAAATCGCGGTCATAACCAAAATCGCGAAGGAACCAGTTCAGTCGCCACAACGCCTTCATCGTGGCGTAGAGTCGACCGGAGATTTTGCGGGAAGCGAGATCCTGGGGTTCGAGGATCGCGAAGCTGAGAACGAAGAACGGCTTCTGCGGATGCCACCGATAGTAAGCGCGATCGACCCGCACGAGGAATACGCCCTGCAGGATTTCATCACCGCGTGAACTTTCTGAATGCAAACCAGGGAAATGCCGTTTCACGACTTCACCTCCTCAGGCTGCTGGCAGTAGCTATTCAATTTGCAAACCAGTGCGGCCCGATCTTTCGCGGCTTCGCCGGCCAGTGTCGATACGAAAGTCTCAACCAGACCGCGGCTGGCTTCTTTGAGGGTTGCGGTACCGCAGAAATCTGCGGCATAGGCTTTCACAAGGGAAGGATTGAGATTGTGCCGACGGATCAACATGCACAGTTGGTCACGCAATCGCGGCTGGCCGTTACTTGAGCCGTTCGATTCGCGATGACCATTTGAATGCGGTATAGCCGCGAGAGGCTTTTGCGGAGTCGAGAACGACCTGAGCTCTTCGACGCTGCAGAGCCCGATTCCGTAAGCTTTTCGGAGCGCCCGGTTCACGGCTCGCGTTTCGGCAACACGCATTTCGGCGCCGCGGACTAGGGGAGACGTGTTGGAAGGATCGGCATCGCCGTAGCCCACAAATCCTTTCGAGACCGCCGTCTTGTATACGGTAGCCTTAAAAATCCAGTGACCTGCAGCCATGTCGCAGAATTCGCGAATTGGGCGTACGTGGATGCCAGCACAGCGATTCCGCCGTGCTAGTCGCATGAGGCCGCTGTGCGTGACATACCACTTACTGTCGAGAATCCTCAAATCACCAAGGGCAACCGATAGCCGAAGCTCCTCTGTCAAAGTCCTAAGAACAATCACTTGATGGCCAGATACTTCCCAATTCCTCCGGGCGGACCGAATGTTTGCGAGAGTGAGCGCACGCACGTCGGGTTGGTTTCTCCGACCTTTAGTCCTTTTGCTGAAGCTCATAGGCGCCTCCGGTTATTGTTTTCTATTAGAAAACAATAGTAACTAATAGAAACTATAGCGTCAAGTGTTTTCTCTTGTAAAAGTCTCGTTTCGCTAGCTATGATCCCCTCGTGGCGAGAAAGATTTTTTTGGGTATTCGGATTAATCCAGAGCTCAAGAAGCTCCTCGAAGAAGTCGGGGAAGCTGAGGAACGAAGTGTTTCTCAGATCTGCGAATTGCTTTTGAGAACGGGGGTTGACGCTTACAAAAAAGAAGGCCCCAAATACCTCCAGCGTTTACTCTCCCGCCAGAAGAAAGAACCCTCCGAGTAGCTCCGGGCCGGCCGGATCTCGACCAGTTCCCAAGCTGCGATAACGAGATCCAAGCGCACTGATAAATGGTGGGTCTCGACACACCGTTTGATATGGACGAGGTCTCCCAGGAGAGCTAACTATCGGGCCAGAGGCAGCATCAAACAGTTTAGGGCTTCGAGAACCCGTTGCGAGACGGGTCTTCATCCGCACATGATTTGTTTATATCGCATCGGAGGTGAGAGGTTTCTTGACCCGCCCAGTCTCCGACGATATGCGGTCAAGCGGGACTGCGGTTCCCCTTTTTCGTTTTAGGAGGACATTTCATGGCTGAGATAATCCAACGGCAAGAGCCTGAGGCATTTCCGCCGAACACAGGGAACGGGTCGCAATCGCGCCAGCCGAAACAGCGCTCCGTAGCGGAACCAATCAAAGACAAGCCAACTGGGCTGGCGTCCGTCCGAAAAGGCACAGGCCCACGAACTACTCAGGGAAAAGAGCGGAGCAAACTCAACGCCCTCAAATCCGGGCTGTTCTCCAAGGCCGTCCTGCTGAAAGGGGAATCGCGCGCCGAATATCTTTCATTGCTGAACGGGCTTCGGGACGATTTGCGGCCCGAGGGAACATTCGAAGCCGTACTCGTCGAGAACCTAGCCGCGTTATTGTGGCGAAAGCGTCGCCTCTTTCAGGCCGAAAACGCTGAGATCTCAGAGAAAATCGAATTCACGGAGAGTGACTCCATTGGAAAGCGATACGTTGAGGCTTGGGATCAGTCGCGAGCTGCAATCGAGTCCGGTGGGTTGCTCAAATTCATCAACAACCCGTTCGTCGTTCGGGAGGCCAAAGAAGTGCTCGCGAGCTTTCGTCAGGTCCTCACCACATATGGGTTCAGGGAGGATTCACGGCTTCTCGCGAAACTGTACGGCAGAGATCAAGATGGAGGAACGCCCCACGGTCTCCGTCTGCACTATGAGCTGTACGCGGCTCTTGCCAGGCTGGCCCAGAAACGCGGTGACGACAAGTCAGAGGAAACCGAGCTCAAGAAAATTATGGTCGCGTTCATGGACCGTGAAATCGAACGTCTCACAGAGATCGAGAAGTTGGTAGAGACAGCTGACACGCAGAGGCTTGAGTACAAGTCGTCCGCCGCGATCATTCCAGGCCAAGAGGCTTCGGAGCGCCTATTGCGCTACGAAACGCACTTCAGCCGGGAAATCGATAGGATCCTGAACCAGCTCGAACGATTGCAGCGGATTCGCAATGGACAGCCAGTACCGCCGACGCTCAACGTAAACTTGGCGACATGACTTGCGTTCCGGAATCGCTACATCCTGGTCTTAAGAGAGGTGGGAGGGGCAATCTGATTATTGCGTCGCGGTGGTGTGTTGATATGCGGACACCCCGCCATTTCGAAAAAGTCGAAAATTACAAAACGAACTGATCTATGCATTGTAGTTTTAGCAAGTTGACGTTTGAAGAATTTGTCGTTTTACGGCCTTTTCGATCAAGAAGAGGTAGGCCGACGGCTTGGCCCAATTCGCCCGAGGACGCGAAATATGAACGACGGCAGATTCGGCAGGTGATGGTCGTGAACGTTATGAACGTTTCGCCGTAGCATATGCATGACATTTGTTGCGGCTCAGCGGGCAAGTGAGCTGCTGCGCAGGTTCCCCAAACGCTCCGATAACCCAAGAGTTACGGCGAGTATTAGTGCGAACAAAGGATCCGTGATCTCGGCCACCCTGCCTGGAAGGTGGATTTGGATCACTTCGATTGCGCCGAGTAACAACGCCACGGCAACGGCCGCCCGGGCTAGACGCCAGCCAGCCGCACGCAAGAGCCAGATCGCCGATCCATACCAAAAACATTTCCGCAGAAATATCAGCATGCCGAACTCCCGGTCAGCGGCGAGAAACCCACTGAATGGTATCCAGGAGAATGGATTGGCGACGCTGCTCCAGTGAAAGGGAGCGAGGCCTCGCAGGATCAGCAGCGACACCATCAAGGCGGCCACAAGAACTGCGCGCCGCGAATATCCGCTTAAGAAGTACGAGCAGATATACGCCAGCAGTGCGCCCGCCAATTCGGACCAGGTGAAGGTTCTGCCCACTATTAGGAGTTTGGCCGGCAGCACCAGGAGTAGGAGCGGGAACAATCGGCGGGTCCGGTCCGCGCCCAGCACATTTTCTAGCAGCTGGGCTACGACTAACCACTCAACAAAATACGTGAATGTATCGAGTGGAGAGACCGACACGGCTGCGAAGAGGTCGCGGAATTTCTCGGCCAGTTTGGTCCGGCTCAACGCCGGGAAAAGAGGAAATACCTGATATGCAAGCCACGTGTAAAAGAGCAGCACTGCTCCAGACGGATACAGGAACTTAGCTGTTTCTGCTCGGGCCAAGAAATTCTTTAGCCAGTGCCGATAGAGGGAGCCCAGGGCCACACCGAGTGCAGTGCCGCTGACATTGCAAACTACGTCAGAAGCGCTGCATTCGCGCGCATCGTCGAACAATTGGGTCATCTCAATGCTGCTCGACAGTGCGAGCGCAAACAACAACGTCACGGTCACCGCGAACGCGGTGCGAAAATTCTGGCGGAGCGCGAGAAAGCTAAACACGCCGACTGGCATGTAAAGCAACAAGTTGACCGCGATATCTCGGATAAGGAATCGGTCTATGACTGTCGGCCAAGAATGAACAAGCACCCAGAGCGGGCTAGCGGCTAATTGTGTGGAATGGAAGTCCCACGGATACAGGGATCCGTACACGATTAGCGCAATCACGATTAGGAGAACGCGATACAAGGTGGACCTGACTCCTCCCGCATGCGAACCAGCAACGGTTGTTAGATTGCCGCGACATAATAGCACCCTGCTGCAAGCTCTCCGCTTCGAACGGGCGACCGACCTTTGTCGAAAAAAGATGGTTTCGCCTTTGTCAGTGCGTCGGAGCATCCTGCTCAGTGTCTAGCCGTTGTCTTAGATATGTTCCCGCCCTTAATTCCTTCCTGCACGATCTCCCATCTCTCTCTTGGGGCTGGGTAACACGCGGTTTCCTGCTCATGTTGCCTCCTGTTTGGCGCCTCTGATTTTACCTAACTAAGGTGTCCATTCTTAGCGAGGCTGCACCACGCACCGTTTCGCGAATGAACCCTTCCGAGTATAATCAGCCAAGTCGTCTTTTCTGTCAGATGTCCGCGATGTTTCCTTTGGGTTTAGGAGACGGGTTGTCAGTCTCGGCCGAATCCTTTTCGAGTACTGAGCACGTTGAGACGCGGTTGTGGAGTCGGCGGCTAGTGGTGTGGTGTGTGATTTTAGCAGGTCTGGTTTTAATGCTTTACGCTTCAGTGATCAACAGTTTGGTCCTGCAGTGGTGGAATGACCCTGACTATAGTCACGGGTTTTTCGTTCCGCTCGTCTCGGGCTACATTCTATGGCACGAGCGCCAGCGCTGGACGAAAACAGAAATCAAACCAAGCAACTTTGGATTCGTAATGATGCTTGGCGCTATTGCTCTTCTTTTGCTTGGCTCTCTGGGGGCCGAACTCTTTATCAGCCGGTTCTCCTTGCTGGTCTTGCTTGCAGGAATGATTCTGTTTTTGGCCGGTTGGAAGATGCTGCGCGCCGTTTCTTTTCCCTTGGGCTACCTAATGTGGATGATTCCCATCCCCGTGATTATTTACAATCAAATCACATTTCCGTTGCAATTAATTGCATCCCGCCTCGCCACCGCCAGCCTGGAGTTAGTTCAAGTTCCAGTCTTGCGAGATGGCAATATTTTGATTCTCTCGAACTATTCTCTGGAGGTAGTGGAGGCTTGCAGCGGAATTAGGTCGCTCATGACTCTAGCGGCCCTGGCTGTCGCCTTCGGCTACCTCGTTTCGCCGCGGCGTTGGATCCGCTATGTCCTGGCCGCGCTCATGGTTCCCATAGCAGTCCTCATCAACGCGATCCGAATCATGGGCGCGGGTCTCCTGGCGCGCCATTTTGGCCCCGCGGCAGCGGAGGGATTTTTGCACGAGTTCTCAGGTTGGGCCATTTTCCTCGTTGCACTCCTATTGATGTTCAGTAGCTATTTGATCCTGCGGCACATTGACGAACGTAGAGGAAAAGCGGCGAATGCTTAGAACCTTTGGATCAATACGATTGTGGGTTACGGCCGCTGTTCTACTCGGTGCGTTTATTCTTTTGCACGGCGTGAGTCACGGCGAGCCAGTTGTTCCGCATCAGCCGCTTCGCAACCTTCCTTACGCGGTGGGAGCATGGTCAGGCCAAGAGCGCCCGTTGTCGGAACGGATGGTGCAAGCCGTGAGCGTGAGTGATTACACGAATCGAGTGTATTACGCGGACGGAATTGCGCCCGTTCAGTTGTATGTGGGTTACTATGGAAGCCAAAAAGCTGGAGACACAATCCACTCGCCGAAAAATTGTTTGCCAGGATCGGGCTGGGATCCCGTCCGTTCTGGGTTCGCCACTATCTCCGTCGCCGGAGGGCGCAAGATTGTCGTAAACGAGTATGTGATCCAGCAGGACCAGAATAAGCAGTTGGTTTTTTATTGGTATCAGGGTCGTGGACGAGTTATCGCGAGCGAATATGCGGGCAAGTTTTGGATGGTGGCTGACGCGATCTCTCGGAATCGGACAGACGGCGCCTTAGTTCGTTTGATTACACCGATAAACGACAATGAAGCGAGCGCCCGCACTCGGCTTGTCGGTTTTACCCAAAGTATTTTTCCCCAAGTAAATGAAATAATACCGAAGTGAACCTTCTGGGAACGACGGAGCAAAAAAATATGGAAAGCGGCAGAAAGCTGAAAACGGCCGTGATAGCAATTTCCGTGACTCTACTACTCGGCGCGTGCGCACGCGATCCACAGAAAGCGAAGGCGAAATATCTCGCCGAGGGTCAGAAGTACATGAAAAAAGGGCAATACGGCGACGCCAGCGTCGAATTTCGCAACGCTCTCCGGCTCGATCCCCGCTTTGTTGACGCCTATTACCAGCTCGCTCAGGCTGACTTAGCACAGCGCGATTGGCAAGGGGCCTACGCATCTCTCAAGAAAGCAATTGAGCTTGACCCCGGGCGCCTAGATGCCAGGTTGGATCGCGGTCGCCTCTATCTCGCCGCACGTCAGTTCAATAATGCTGAAGACGAAGCAAATTTTATCCTCAAACAGCAACCCAGTGATGTGGGCGCGTACCAGCTCCTTGGTGCGGCACTGATCGGAGAGCAGAAACCCGACGAAGCGCTCGCAGCGTTTGCGAAGGTTACAGAGCTGCGCCCGAACGATCCCAGCGCCTACGTAAATATGGCATTAGTTGAAATCAGTTTGCACCGCTCGGCTGATGCCGAGCAGCACTTGAAGAAGGCAGTGGAAATTGATCCCAAGTCCGTACAAGCCTATGCCGATCTGGCGAGTTTCTATCGACTACAGAACCAGCCTTCAAAAGCGCAAGACGCCCTCCAAGACGGAGTAGCAAAGAACCCGACGGCAACCTCGTTATACATCGAATGGGCCACCATGCTGGCGAGCCAAGGCAGAAAAGACGATGCCGAAGCGCTTCTTGAAAATTTACGCAAACAGCTTCCCAATTCCGCTGAAGCGGCTGTGGCCATCGGCGATTTCTATTTCCAACGGAAACAGACGGATCAGGCCTTGGCAGAGTATCGTCGAGGCCTTTCGGCTTCACCTAACAATTTGGAGATCAAGAAACGAATGCAGGACGTCTACGTGACTACTGGCCAAACGCAATTGGCGATTGTCTTAGATAAAGAGTTAATGAAGAGTGCGCCAAAAGACGTTTTTGTCCGCATCAATCATGGGCGGTTGCTCATGGCGCAGGCCCAACTGCAGGACGCAATTATCTTCCTGCAAAAAGTTACATCAGACGCTGCGGACTCACCGCAGGCTCACTATTATCTGGCAATGGCTTTCTGGCAAAACGGCGATATGGGCCAAGCCCGCAACGCATTGATGGATGCTCTCAAGGTTTCTCAAGGATTTCCCTTCGCCTTGCAGGCCTTAGCGCGTCTAAGCCTAGATCAGGGGAACGCGTCAGATGCCCAGATTTACGCCCAAGAGTTGGTTCAGCGATTTCCCGCAACCCCAGATAATCGCCAGCTTCTTGCCGACGCGCTGGCGCGACAGGGGAAACTGCGGCCGGCGGAGGAGCAAATCCTTGTGGCAAGACAGTTGGCCCCCAACGACCCGACGATTCACGCCAACCTGGCGCAAATTTATTCAGCGGAGAAGAAATGGCTAGACGCACAGAAAGAGTTTGAGCTAGCTCTCCAGCTCGATCCGCACAACACAACCGCCTTGGCAGAACTGGCAGATTTCTTGACAGCTCGAAACGAATCCGCTCAAGCGCTGGCCCTCGTGCAGCAATACATTGCTGCCAATCCGAGCGATGCGAATGGCGACGTTATTTTGGGCTCGCTAAACTTTAAATCGAAGAATTATAGTATTTCGCAGGCAGACTTCGAGCGTGCCATTCAAATCGATCCCAATAACATTCAGGCTTACTTGAAACTTGGGCAAGTCTTCGAGAAAGAGGGACATAGCGACCTTGCAATTGCGCCGTATCAGAAAGCGCTCGACTTACAACCGAAACTTGCGCCGCTTGCCGCGATGATCGGGAACATGTATTTGGACAAGGGAGACATGGAGACCGCTCGCAAGTATTATGCTCAGGCTCTTGCCTCTGACTCAAATTTCGCCGTCGCAATGGCCAACACCGCTTGGGTGGACGCACAGGAAGGTAAAGACCTCGATGTCGCGCTGGGAATGGCGGAGAAGGCCAAGTCGCTCGATCCGGACGTGCCTACGATTACCGACACGCTAGCATGGGTGATGTACAAGAAGGAAAATTATTCCGGCGCGATCCCTCTGCTCGAGGAGTGCATCAAGAAGACACCTGATTCTGCCCAATTTCATTACCATCTCGGCCTAGCGCTCATGGCCGCCGGTCAAAAACAACCTGGGAAGGCCCAGCTCCAGGCGGCCCTCCAGCTGAATAAGCTCGACACCGCCGACAAGGAAAAAGCCCAAGACGTCCTGGGACAGCCCAATTAGCCCTTCACACCCCAGCACTTGGGGAACCGGTTCCTTTAAGAGGGGAGTTATTGCTTGCCAACTAACGTTTGCATTTACTAAACCGCAGCTTTTTTGTAACACGCCTTGGAGAATCTCGTGGAGTACTGCTAGTACTGAACCCTCTAGCCCCAAGCCTGTAGAAAAAATAAAAATAATTTGCAAAATCGTGCATTAGTTGTTGACTTGTGCGCAAAGCTAGACTATCAAGGTTGTTCCTAACTTGAAGCTTTGAGAATAGACCGCGCCGTATTTGTTTATTCTCAACGGATTTGGTGTAAGCAGCGTGGGTGATCGCAACTGTGGGATGGGCTCGTTGCAGCGGATCGCAGAATGGGGGAGATTGATTATGAAATTAGCTTGGGTGTTCTGTTTCTTGATAATCTTGGGAAGCTCGGCTAGTGTAGCGCATGCTCAGACCCCAGTAGACCCAGACATTATAATCCACGGATCTCCCTGCGTTGAGACATACTGCGTTGATCTGGTTTATACCGGCAAGACCACTTGCTTCGGTTACCTTTCTTGTCCCTTTCCTTTCGGTATCCCCCCTAGTGGGTCTCCCTTCCTATTCGCATTAGCAGATCCTATTACTGGTATTACGCTTGCCGACATAGCCGCAGGTATGTTCACCTGCTCTGCCCAGGATCTTCCGGGTATTGCGCTGGACGATTTTCAGTTTGTTTCCCCCAACGATTACACGTTTCTCGGATGCAATTATTACGGGCTTTTGACGGGTGGGCAAGGTTTCACTTGGAATTCAAATCAAAATACACCCCCTGCGGCTAGCCCAGACCTTGAGGTGGTTCCCGAGCCGAGTTCGTCCGTACTGTTTATGAGCGGACTTATACTCTTTTGTCTCGGTGGTTTCGCCAGGAAGCGGCTCGGAAGTAATTTCCGCACGTAAGTGTGGTTGAAAAAATAGAATCATCGGCGTCATCCGAAGTGCCTAGTTTTTCGCCTGACGATGCGCTCGCCTGTATTTTCCTTCCGAACAACCTGCGGCTTGCCTTTCTGATTCGGCTGGCTCTGGTTGGCCATAATCAGGGGGCTCACCGCTTCGCCTAGGGTTTCTTTTCAGAGTATTGTGTAATCAGACTGGTGAATTCTGGGTTTCCGCTAAGATTTTTCAGGTCCTCGTCTCCCGCGACATACTGAGCGGGATAATGCTTCTCGAGCGCCTCGCGTAGCAACTTCAGAGCATCGGCCGATCGTCCTAACACCGCATCGATGCGGGCCTCATTATAAATGTAGTCAACGTTGTTCTTGTCAATTCCACGTGCTTCGCGAATAAACTTCTCTGCCTCAGGAGCATTCCCGATCTTGGCATAGGAGAGCGCTATCTCGGCTTTTACTCGAGCATTCTGCGGGTTGGTCTGCAATTCCTTAAAGCCAAGCGCAATAGCTTGCTGATACGTGGTGCCTGCCTTGTCTTGCTGCCCTGCCCCACGGTATCCATCCGCCAGATTGACCATTGCCTGGGCGTCGTTCGGATTGAGCTCTACGGCCTTCTCGAACATTTCGACAGCGTTCGAGTATTGCTTTAGGAAAAAGTAGGAAGTTCCTAGATTCGAGTACGTCGAGAAATAGGGCTGAATTTGAAGGGCTTTCTGAAAATAAGGGATGGACTCCTGATACTGGCCTTGCTGCAGGTACATGTTACCGACATTCTCGTACCCTGCCACGATATCCGGTTCGAGAACCGTGACCTGTTTAAATGCCTCCAAGGCCTTAGGATAGTCGCCCCGATGCGTATAGGCTATCCCGAGCATGTTTTGGTTCACCCAGTAGTACGGGTTGAGCTTTATAGCCTTCTGGAACGCTTCGATGGCCTGCGCTACATTGCCACTATCCAAGTACACATTCCCCAAATTGCGGTAGAACTCATCCGAATTGGGCGCCAGCGAAAGGGCGCGGTTCACCTCAGCAATTGCTTCCGAGTATTTGCCCGTAGCCCTGTAAACATCGCCGAGCGTGGCATGGACTTCCGGCAATTTGTCGTCCAACTGTTCCGCTTGCTGGGCAGCCGCGAGAGCCTTCTGCGTCAACAAGCTGTCCTTTTTAATCTTGTTCATCCTCAGACTTGCGTCGGCAATGCCGGTATATCCAAGAGCGAACTTGGGATCTTCCTTCAGCGCCTGATCGAAGAAATCGAGTGCCGATTGCATGCTTTTGATGTCGTCTCCGCGTAGGGAATTGCGCCCCCGCAGATAAAAGTCGTATGCCGCGGTGTTGTTGGTCGGCCGGGCTTCCGCTGTGGCAATCTCATCATTTGTGGGGTTGATCTTGAGACCCGAGACAAGCTCATTGTAGATTTGGTCCTGCAGCGTGAACAGATCGGCTACGACTCCGTTAAATTCCCGACTCCAGAGTCTCTTACCATCCGCCACGTCCTCCAGCTTCATGGTGATGCGAATTTTGTTACCTGAGCCTTGCAGCACGCCTTGCACCAGTAAGTTGGCGCCCAATGCGCGCGCAATTTTTGGCAAAGGCTGCTTTTGGTCTGTCTTGTCGGCCGCATCACTAGGGGTGACGCGAACGTCTTTCAATTGAAACAGCTTTGCAGAAAGGGCCTCCTCGATGCCCTGGGCTACGTAGCTAAGCTGTGACGGATCTCCGAGGATTTGGAGAGGTAGAACGGCAACGAATCGACCGCTTGAAAGCGGAGGAACTCCGGAGACGCTCGAAGTTCCGTTGCCGCCAGGGAGGATCATGTGGCGAACGGGCGGGATCGCAAATGCTAGAGCGATCAGCAGGACAACGCCGGCGACGGCCCATACCCAGCGCCGCTCGGCGAACTCAGGAAGCCGGATTTGTATGCTGGAGCCGCTGTGCGAAATGCCGCTGCTCGATGCAGCGTTTCCTCCTTGCAGATCCGCCAGAATCTCATAAGCAGTCTGGTAACGATCTGCAGGATCCCTTTCGAGGCAGCGCATGATGATGCGAACCACCCAATTGGGCAGATCCGCGTTCACCAGCTTCGGGCTCTTGGGTTTTTCCTGAATCCTCTGATACATCACTTTCAACGTGGAGTCGCCAGTAAACGGGACGTCCCCGGTCACCATTTCGTAGAGAATCAGACCGTAGGCGTACAAATCTGCGCGCCCGTCAGTCGCTTTACCTTCGACCTGCTCCGGGGACATGTAGCGAGGAGTACCCAGAAAGGCTCCGGTTTGCGTCATGCCAACAGCGCCTTCTGCGAAGGATTTGGCGAGGCCGAAATCTGATATGTAGACTTGATCGTTTTTATCCAGCAGAATATTTTGCGGTTTCAAATCGCGATGGACTACATCCTCAGCATGTGCGGCCGCGAGCGCTCCAGCAAGCTGCGTAGCAAATTTCAGCACCCGTTCCAGAGGCAGTTTTGGGTTTTCCTTTATTATCTGGTGCAGATCTTTGCCTTCGACATAGGCCATGGTGATGAACTTCATACCGTTGACCTCGCCCAGGTCGTGGATACGAAGTATGTTTTTGTGCGAGATTTTGCTGGCGAGGACTAATTCCTGCTTGAAGCGGTTGAGGGCGTCTGCCTCTCCCATCGCACCCTGGCGGACCACCTTGATTGCGACAGTGCGGTTCAGCTCTTTGTCGTACGCTTTATACACGCGGCCCATGCCGCCCTGCCCCAGAAGAGTTTCGATGCGGTAACGCGGGCCGAAATCGCTACCCAGAGTAATGGTGGTGGGATCCACCATTTGTATCGTTTCGGAATCGCCGATCGGCAACGGTTCGCTGCATTTGGAACAAGTTCCGGCGAAATCCGGATTCGCTGTCCTGCAATGTGGACAAATTATCATTTATGCCGTTACGATTGCGTGGGCGCTTTGATCCGAATCGGATTATCCAGTATACGAGCCGGGTCTGCAACTGGATAGGCTTCGGTGCGACGGCAGTCTTCCCGGCACTAATTGCGGGGACAGATGAAGTTCGCTCTTCGGCGGATTTGTGCCAACGAGATGGCAGCGGGTAGCTTCGTTTAGCAGCGGTCGGGAACCGCACTTGCGCACCTTTGGGGTGTTACTTCAGCGGGGAAGGCGTGTCCCAAAAATCGGGAACCGGTTGCGCAAACTTGACCACGACGGCAGTCCGATTCAAATAAGTGGAGTGTTGCCGAACCACATTACAGCTTTGCTCTTTCAGGTTCACTTTGTTGATCAGCAATAGCATCTGGCCGGGGTTTACCGTCGTACTCAGGGTAATGAGCCCGCCGCGCGCGTTGACGCATAGAGCTTCGGTGCCTTCGTGAAACGGACTCTCTGGAGCTCCATAACCGTAGACCAAAACTGACGCATAAGCCCAGACGCGTTTCGTGGAACGACG